>Ga0209768_10000269_pt1 | contig 36066 bp, 36 predicted proteins | sample LauGreSBDMM110SD_3_FD_187564 | JGI IMG/M metagenome (GOLD analysis project Ga0209768, IMG submission 187564) | Freshwater lake microbial communities from Lake Michigan, USA - Sp13.BD.MM110.SD (SPAdes) (version 2) | ecosystem: Environmental > Aquatic > Freshwater > Lake | place: Lake Michigan... | reverse complement strand
AGGATGACAGTGATTCATCGTCATAGACAATTTCCATACCTCGCCCGCCCAGGACAAAGCTAGGGCGAACTAGAACGGGATATCCAATACGCTGGGCAATCGAGAGCGCTTCTAATTGAGTTGCTGCCATTCCAAACTCTGGGGCGGTAAGTCCTTGCTCTGCCAGCACCTGACCAAATGCACCGCGCTCTTCCGCCAAATTAATAGCTTCTGGACTTGTTCCAAGAATTGTTACGCCGGCGGCCTTCAGACCTGCCGCTAAACCGAGCGGGGTCTGTCCACCCAACTGCGTGATTACACCAAGAACTGGCCCTGCGAGAGTTTCGGCATGAACGACTTCTAGAACATCTTCTAACGTCAATGGTTCAAAGTAGAGCCGATCACTTGTGTCATAGTCGGTTGATACAGTCTCAGGATTGCAGTTAATCATGATTGTCTCGAAGTCAGCCTCACGGAGAGTAAATGAAGCGTGTACACATGAATAATCAAACTCAATTCCCTGACCGATACGGTTTGGTCCGCTACCTAAAATAATCACGGCAGGCTTGGTGCGTGGGCGTACCTCGGTCTCTTCCTCATAGCTTGAGTAATGATAGGGAGTGAACGCTTCGAACTCTGCCGCACAGGTATCGACAGTTTTATAGACGGGGCGAATATTTTCATGATGACGAGCTTTACGAACATCCTCCTCAGTAGCGCCTCTTAATCGAGCAATCTGCAAGTCCGAAAATCCCATGCTTTTAGCAGACCGCAAAACATCTGCAGATAACTCCCCTGGCTCAGCTATTCGCGAAGCCTCTTGGTTGATTAATTCAATCTGTCGCAGATACCAGCGATCGATCTTGGTGGATACATAGACTTCTTCGATAGATGCTCCGCACCACAATGCAAGTTGAACCTGTTGAATTCGATACTCTGTTGGAATCTTCATAGATTCAAGCAGTGAACTCTTCTGTGAGTCTGGAAAACTCTTTGGGAAAATGAAGGTTGCTTCTTTACGCTCTAATGAACGAAGCGCTTTCATCAACGCCTCTGGAAAGGATCGACCTATAGCCATAGCCTCACCAACACTCTTCATCGTGGTGGTCAAACGGGGGTCAGCATCCTGGAATTTTTCAAAGGCGAATCTTGGAGCTTTCACAACAATGTAATCAAGGGTTGGTTCAAACGAGGCTGGAGTTACTTTGGTGATGTCATTCTTGATCTCATCAAGGGTGTAACCAATTGCGAGCTTCGTTGCAATTTTCGCGATCGGAAAACCTGTGGCCTTTGAAGCAAGAGCACTAGAGCGCGATACTCGTGGATTCATCTCAATCACAATAATGCGACCAGTATCAGGGTCTACTGCAAATTGGATGTTACAACCGCCAGTGTCAACACCAACTTCTCGAATGATGTCAATCGAAAGATTACGAAGTTTCTGGAACTCTACGTCAGTTAACGTAAGCGCTGGTGCTACTGTAATTGAATCACCGGTGTGAACACCCATGGGATCGATATTTTCAATGCTGCACACAATCACCACGTTATCCGCTCTATCGCGCATAACCTCTAATTCATATTCTTTCCAGCCGATAATCGACTCTTCTATCAGCACCTCTGAGGTTGGGCTATGTCGTAATCCTGCTCCCGCTATTTGACGCAGAGTTATCTCATCAAAAGCGATTCCAGAGCCCAATCCACCCATAGTAAATGATGGTCGAATCACTACCGGGTAATCAAGTACAGCAACCGCCCCCATAACATCGTCAATCGTGTGACAAATAATCGATTTCGCTGATTCTCCACCAATCTTCTCCACAATAGTTCTAAAGATTTCGCGGTTCTCACCGCGTTCAATAGCCGCGACATCTGCTCCAATTAGTTTTACATTGTATTTTTCCAGCGTTCCAGCCTGAAATAAACCTATTGCTGCATTGAGAGCAGTCTGTCCCCCAAGGGTTGCAAGTACCGCATCTGGTCGCTCCTTAGCAATGATGCGCTCAATGAATTCAGGAGTGATGGGTTCTATATATGTTGCATCTGCAAATTCAGGGTCAGTCATAATTGTTGCAGGGTTGGAATTTACCAAGATAACTCGGATACCTTCAGCTTTTAGCACTCTGCATGCTTGGGTTCCAGAATAATCAAACTCGCACGCTTGACCAATAACAATTGGACCAGATCCAATTACCAATACACTCTTTATTGACTCATCGCGTGCCATTACTTGGTGGCCGCCATTCTTGGGTATTTCTCCATCATTTCAACGAACTGATCAAATAGATAGGCAGCATCGTGTGGACCGGCAGCAGCTTCCGGGTGGTATTGCACGCTAAATGCTCCACGTTCTAGCAACTCAATTCCTTCTACAACTCCATCGTTTAAGCAAATATGAGTTACCTGACCAAGGCCGTATACGGTGGAGAAACCAGAATCGGTAGGTGCTTTCAGTGCAAAACCATGGTTGTGTGCTGTGATCTCAACCTTCCCGCTTCGCTTATCAAGAACTGGTTGATTAATTCCGCGATGACCAAACTGCAATTTATAGGTCTCAAAACCTAACGCTCTACCAAGAATTTGATGCCCGAAACAGATTCCGAAAATTGGAATCTCGTCCAGAAGAAGGCTACGCACTAACTCGATAGTCACGGTCATAGTCGCTGGATCTCCGGGGCCATTGGAGAGAAATACTCCATCCGGGTTGATTGCCAGAATTTCATCGAGGGTGACGTTATATGGCATGACATGCACTTCAATTCCACGCTGGGCCATCGCTCTCGGCGTTGCACCTTTTATCCCTAGATCAATTGCGGCAACGGTGTACCTCTTTGCACCCATGGCCGGAACCACATAAGTCTTTGGAGTTGAGACATCGGCGCATAAGTAAGACCCAGTCATGTCAGCTTGCTTGCGAACTTCCACCACCATCTCTTCTCGAGTAAGGTCAAGGCCCGAAAATATTCCAACTTTCATCGCACCGCGATCACGCAAGTGGCGAGTAATGGCCCGGGTATCCACGCCCTGTATTCCCACGATTCCTTGCTTAATTAACTCAGATTCCAGATCATTCTCACTACGCCAATTACTGGTCATCGTCGATGGATTGCGAACCACGAACCCTGCCACCCAATATTTACTCGATTCATTATCGAAAGTATTCACGCCAGTATTGCCAATATGCGGAGCTGTCATCACCACCACCTGCTTGTGATAAGACGGGTCAGTTAAAGTCTCCTGATAGCCAGTCATCCCTGTTTGAAAAACTGCCTCACCAAATGTTTTACCGGTTGCGGCCCAAGATTGACCTTGAAAAATTCGACCATCATCTAAAACAAAGAATGCTTGGGACACTATTTACCCCCTTCATATGTCAGACGTCCACCAAAGACTGTCGCCATAACAACACCTGGCAGCTCTAATCCGTGAAAGGGAGTATTGCGACTTCTCGATAGGACTAGATCGCGATCCACACGGTGAGTTGCCGTTGGATTAATCACAGTGATGTGCGCCTTAGCTCCCACTGCAAGCTCATGACCGTGGCTTTCATAGCGTCCAATTTTTGCCGGAGCACTGCTCATGCGAGCGGCAACTAGTTCCCAATTCATCAACCCCGTCTGCACCATTGTCTGATTAACTATTGAAAGGGCTGTCTCCAGACCGAGCATTCCAAACGATGCCTGCTGCCACTCGCACTCCTTGGTTTCGGTGGCGTGTGGCGCATGATCTGTTGCAACAATATCAATGATTCCTTCGGCAAGGCCTTCACGAAGGGCCATCACATCTTTCTCGGTACGTAGCGGCGGATTGACTTTATATACCGCGTCATAGCTTCTGGCTAACTCGTCGGTCAGTAATAAATGATGAGGAGTTACTTCAGCGGTTACTGATATCCCGCGCGCCTTCGCCCATCGAATTATCTCAACCCCACCTGCAGTTGTGACATGGCAGATGTGTAAGCGTGCTTGCAAGAAATCGGCGAGCAAGATGTCTCGCGCAATGATTGCCTCTTCAGCTATCGCTGGCCACCCCTTTAAACCAAGCTGGGATGAAACGATTCCTTCGTTCATCTGTGCGCCATGTGTCAATCGTGGCTCTTGCGCATGCTGAGCAATCACACCATCAAAGCCTTTTACATACTCAAGTGCATGTCGCATGACCAGTGCATCAGAGACACAATTGCCGTCATCACTAAAGACTCGTACTCGCGCATCTGAATTCGCCATGGCACCGATATCTGCCAGGTTTTCACCAGCAAGACCCTGAGTAACAGCTCCAACCGGGAAGACATCTACGATTCCAGCATTTTGTCCTAAGCGATAGACATGTTCGACAACACTGGCGTTATCTGCAACTGGTGTGGTGTTGGCCATTGCACTGACCGCAACATAACCACCTTTGGCAGCAGCAAGGGAACCCGATAAAACTGTTTCAGCGCTCTCCTTGCCAGGTTCACGTAGATGAGTATGTAAATCAACCAGACCCGGGAGAACGATGCACTCTTTTGCATCAATTACTCGCGCTCCTTCAGGTGCGCTTGGCATTGTATTCATTGAGGTAATAACTCCATCAGAGATGCTGATATCGGCCTGGCTTCCATTAGCCAGAGTTCCATTTTTAATGAATAGTTTCTCGCCCATAGTTAGATCTCCAATTCCTGGGTTCCAGCAAGCAATAAGTACAAGATTGCCATTCTGACACTGACACCATTTTTGACTTGTTCGACAATCACTGATCGCGCACTGTCGGCGCTCTCAGCTGAAATCTCAAGGCCGCGATTCATTGGACCCGGGTGCATAACAATGGCGTTCGCTCTCATGGTGGCGAGGCGATCCTTATCAAGTCCAAAGAACCGTGAGTACTCACGAGCGTTAGGAATAAACATCTCAGTCATTCGCTCAATCTGCATACGTAACATGATTACTGCGTCGACCTCGCCAATAATCGAGTCAAAGTCGTAGGAAACTTCGGCTGGCCATGACTGGACTCCGATGGGCAGCAGCGTTGGGGGGGCCACCAGTACTACTTTTGCTCCAAGCATCGTCAGTAGCACTACATTTGAGCGAGCAACTCGCGAGTGCAAGATATCTCCCACGATTGCGACGCGAAGACCAGTCAGATCTTCATTTCCACGTGCGCAATGTTTACGAATAGTAAATGCGTCAAGCAACGCCTGACTTGGGTGCTCGTGGGTTCCATCTCCTGCGTTAATCACAGAACCAGACATCCACTCGCCCTTGGCTAAGGTGTGTGCAGCACCGGAGGCGTTGTGTCTGATAATTACGGCATCGGCTCCCATCGCTTGCAAAGTTTGGGCAGTGTCTTTTAGTGACTCCCCCTTACTCAGACTGGAACCTTTGGCAGAGAAGTTGATCACATCTGCGGACAGTCTCTTGGCAGCCGCTTCGAAGGAGATCCTCGTTCTGGTGGAATCCTCGGCGAAGAGATTAACAATCGTGCGTCCGCGCAAGGTGGGCAGCTTTTTCATAGGACCATCGGATGCTCGAGCAAGTGTCTCTGCTGTATTTAAGATTGAGAGCGCATCGCTTTTAGTGAGATCGTTTATTGATAGTAAGTGGCGCATCATCCAGCCGCTTCTTCCAGTAGCACTTCATCAACGCCATCAGTTTCACTCAAATGCACCTTAATAATCTGCTGCGGTGATGTCGGCAGATTCTTTCCAACATAATCGGCCTTAATGGGCAGTTGCCGGTGACCGCGATCAACCAAAACGGCTAGTTGCACTGATCTTGGTCGCCCTACTTCACCGAGGGCGTCCAGTGCTGCCCGAATAGTGCGCCCAGAGAAAAGAACATCATCGATAAGTACTACGTTTCGATTTTCAATCCCTGAAGGAGGAATTCGAGTAGGAGCTAACGCTCGCGGAGCACGCAAGCGCAAGTCATCTCGATGCAAGGTGATATCCAGAGTTCCACACTCAACCGGCTTACCTGTGATTGACTCAATGGCGGTGGCAATGCGATGCGCCAAGTGAGCACCGCGAGTTGGAATTCCTAAAAGAGTGACTGACTCAGAACCTAAGTTTCGTTCCAGAATTTCATGGGCAATGCGAGTAATGGCGCGCGTTATATCTGGCGCGGGCAGGGCAACACTCATCTAAATCTCCTTCCCCGCCTCGCAGGACGGGTCGTTAAAGGATGCGGGGCAAGGATACCAGCACTTTGGAAGCTCTGTGGATAGCCATCGACGCTGTGTCGTACCAACCCATACTCTCGCGGGATGTATCAGCAACCCACGGTGAACGAGATAAATTCCACGCTACGAGCAATTAGACAGTCGAAGTCCCTCTCACTTTCAGATGTGGAGCGCCTAAGTGAGGGCCGAATCAAGGCCGTTGTGTTGGGCTCATACGAACGCGGGGCACGATCCTTAAGCGTTAAGCGTGCTTTGCAGATAGCCGCACTCTACCAAGTGCCGATATCAGAAATCTTCGGTCAACGCGAGAACGAGGTCGGAAATAACGTTTCAAGAATCATTCTCGATCTGCGCCTTGTCAGTCACCGAGTTCAACAAGAGGCGCGATACGAGATAAATAAATACACGTCTCTATTTCGGCTCCTACAGAAAATAGTGCGCACTCGTCAAGATTGGAATGGTGAGGTCATCTCCTTGCGAGCAAGTGATATTGCAACGCTGGCCATACTTTTTGACGAGAATGAGGGCGAGGTTATGCGCTGGCTTGAGCAAGAACAACTATTACTTAAAATACGATAGTTAGCGGGCGATGCTTGCTTTGATTGTTGAAATTCTTCCCAGAACACCGTGAATATACCCAGCTGATTCATCGGTCGAGAGCTCCTTTGCAAGATTGAGCGCTTCATCAATGGCAACGCCATCTTCGACATCATCTGACCAGACAATTTCGTAGATTGCCAAGCGCAGAATGTTGCGGTCCACGGCAGGAAGTCGATCCATATCCCAGCCCTGTGCGTAGGTTGAAATCAATTCATCAATCTTTCGACGGTTCTCGGTGATGCCACCAATGAGAGCTTTGGTGAAATCTCTAATTGGCCTTGCATCTGGACCGTGATCTGGCACATCACGGAGAATCAATAAATCAGCAGCCGAAGATCCTCGGATATCTGACTCGTAGAGCAGATCTAGCGTTTGTTTACGAGCTTTACTGCGAGCTGACACTAGTTAGCGCGACCCAAATAAGAACCATCGCGGGTGTCAACCAGAACAATCTCATCCTGTTTAATAAAGAGCGGAACCTGAATCTGAATTCCAGTCTCAACTGTCGCTGGCTTTGTTCCACCTGAAGAGCGATCGCCTTGCAGACCTGGCTCGGTGTAAGTAATTTTCAGCGGAACTGATGCGGCTAGTTCCAGGTAGAGCGGGTTACCTTCGTGGATCGCAACTATCGCCTCGGTATTTTCCAGCATGTAATTAGCGGCTTCGCCAACAGTCCCACTAGATATAGTCATCTGATCAAAATTTACATTATCCATAAATACGAAATCATCGCCCTCTTTATATAAGAAGTTCATTTCCCGCTTTTCCAGGATCGCAATTTCAATCTTCACACCTGCGTTAAATGTCTTATCGACTACTTTGCCTGTCATCACTTGCTTAAGCTTTGTGCGAACGAATGCTGGACCTTTACCTGGCTTGACGTGCTGGAATTCAACTACCGTCCATAGCTGACCATCTATATCAAGTGTCATGCCATTTTTTAGATCATTTGTAGTTGCCACGATTACTCCAGTTCATGCCTTCGCCCATCGAAGTGCAATAGGGAGCGAACTTTACCTCATCAAATTATGTGAGGAGTGCCTTCAAGGCGATGAGCGCCAGTACATAGGAATTAGGCCCAAAGCCAGCGATAGTTCCATTTGCAACTCCAGAGATAACGGAGGTATGGCGGAATTCTTCTCGAGCAAGCGGGTTGGAAAGATGCACCTCAATTAAAGGAGCCTTCACCAAATCTGCGGCATCGCGAATTGCATATGAGTAATGAGTAAAGGCAGCTGGATTAATTATGACCGGGGTCTTGGAATCAGCAGCTTCATGCAACCAACCGATGATCTCTGACTCATCATTGCTCTGACGAATATCGGCTTCAAAACCATGAGTCTTGGCAGCGTTTTCAATATGGCTCACCAGTGCTGGATAGCTCATATCACCATAGATAGCAGAATCACGGATATCGAGTCTTCCGAGATTGGGACCATTAAGCACTAATACCTTCATTGGCTAACCTTCTCATATGCGGTGCGGAGTTGGTCGTCAGTTACGGCTTCGACTCTCTTGGTTTGTGCTATCTCGGAGATAACTACAAAACGAATCTGCTTCCCGCGCGATTTCTTATCCACTCGCATCGTTGCCAGGAGGTTTAACCAATCCCCTTGCCCATAGGCAACGGGTAGTCCCAACTGACTCAGGACCTTTACATGCTGATCAACTATCTCCTGGCTCAAAAGACCAAGTGAGTGAGCTAGGTGAGCCACAAAGACCATTCCAATTGAAACGCATTCACCATGACGCAGCGAGTACTTGCTCTCCAACTCCACCGCATGCCCAAAGGTATGTCCATAGTTGAGGATCTCGCGTTCGAAACTCTCTTTAAAATCAGCCGAGACGACATCGGCTTTGACGCTGATAGCTCTATGAATAAGTTCTACCGTCAGCGCACGTGATGCGCGGATATCGGAAGTGCTCTTGCCTTGAATTAAAGAGAGTATCTGCGGATCACGTATAAATCCACACTTGACCACTTCTGCCAAGCCGGCTGCAAAATCACGGTCGCCCAGCGTCGACAACCACTCTGGATCGATTATTACCGCTATCGGAGAATGAAAAGCACCAATTAGGTTTTTACCGAAATCACTATTAATGCCGGTCTTGCCGCCGACGGCTGCATCAACCATTCCCGCCACAGTGGTGGGCACTGCTACCCAATCCAATCCGCGTAGCCAAGACGCTGCGGCAAAGCCAGCAAAATCTGTGACTGCTCCCCCACCGATTGCGACAATCAAATCAGAGCGCGTAAATCCGGCCGAGCCTAGCCAATCCCAGACCTTTAGTAGCGTCTCTGAACTTTTTCCTTTTTCGGAATCTGGAATGCCGAAATAGAAAACTTCTGAATCCTGCGCGTCAATTTCAGGGATTGAAGATTTCATAGATTCAGAGAAAATAACGGCAATTCGCTCGCGCTTCTTAAAGTGAGGAGTAAGCGCCTGCAGATAGGGCACATCAACTAATACTGAGTAGTTGCGTTCTGCCCGAACAGAGATATCTCTCATGCCAGAACCTCAAGTATCTGCGCCACGATCTCACTCTGAGAGCGCTTATTCACATCAACGACTGTATCGGCAATTGATTCATAAATTGGGCGGCGCGCTTCCATCAGCGTCTGCCATTGCCCGCGCGGATTATTGAGTAGCAAGGGGCGATCACGATTAAAACCAATACGTGGGGCGACGTTGGCTAATGAAATATCCAGGTAGACAACATGCGACGCACTGGCTTGTAGCGCCGATTGCGCCGCTACTGAAATTGGCGCGCCACCACCTAGCGCTAAGACGGTGTCTTTGACTTGAAGTTCTTGATGCAAAACTTCCTTTTCTATCGCACGAAAAGCATCTTCTCCATCTTCAATAAATATCTGAGAGACCGTTTTCCCCTCTCGTTGCTCAATTACTGAATCGGTATCTCGAAACTCTAAAGAGAGCTTATGCGCAAGCGATTTGCCAATTGTTGTCTTGCCTGAGCCCATCGGGCCGATAAGAATGATTCGCGGGGCCATAACTTGGCCTACTTGTAACGCAAATTCTTCATATATGACTCAAAATTTCGGCGAACTTCCTGGACCGAGTCACCACCGAATTTTTCGAGGACTGCTTCAGCTAGAACAAGTGCTGCCATTGCCTCTGCTACAACTCCCGCAGCCGGAACTGCGCAAACATCAGATCTCTGATTAATCGCCTTGGCCGCCTCGCCAGTCTTAACATCAATAGTGTCTAACGCTTTAGGAACAGTGGAAATAGGTTTCATCGCGATAGAGACTCGTAAAATCTCACCGTTAGACATTCCGCCTTCAGTCCCACCTGCACGATCAGTGCGTCTGGCAATATGACCATCTTTTGCGCGTTCAATTTCATCGTGCGCAACAGATCCTCGACGAGTAGCGGTTCTAAAACCATCGCCAATCTCCACGCCTTTAATCGCTTGGATTCCCATCATGGCGGCGGCAAGGCGGGCATCTAACCTACGATCCCAATGAACATGTGAACCTAAGCCTGGCGGCAAATTGTAGGCAAGAACTTCGCAGACCCCACCTAGCGTGTCACCATCAGCATGTGCACCTTCAATCTCCGTAATCATCCTCGCACTTGTTGCAGGGTCGGTACAACGCACTGGATCTTCATCGATTCTCGACATGTCATTCTCACTCGGCAGTTCATAGCCATCAGTAATCCGAACGCTACCGATAGAAACTACGTGGCTGAGAATTGTTATGCCCACCGATTGCTCTAAGAATTTTCTAGCGATAGCACCGAGTGCGACTCGTGAAGCAGTCTCACGCGCACTTGCTCTCTCTAAAATCGGCCGTGCATCATCAAAATCATACTTTTGCATTCCTACTAAATCAGCATGACCCGGTCGTGGTCTTGTCAGCGGAGCATTGCGCGCTAGGTTCTCAATCTCATCCAAGGGCACGGGATCAGCCGACATAACTTTCTCCCACTTGGGCCACTCACTATTTCCAACTTGAATTGCAATGGGACCACCTTGGGTAGAACCCAATCGGATTCCGCCGAGAATACTTACCTTATCTGCTTCGAAATTCTGTCGAGCTCCGCGACCCACTCCGAGTCTGCGGCGCGATAAATGAAAATCAATATCGGAAGTGTTCACCTGAACATGAGCTGGGAGCCCCTCAATAATTGCTGAAAGGGCCTGGCCATGTGATTCACCCGCAGTAATCCAACGCATGTGCCTATTCTTGCAGAAAGTATTGCAAACTCGCTCATTATTAACTCACTGCCATAATAAAAAAGCGAGATAAGACGCACATATCGCAGGCGCGAGTGCGATATCGCCCCGTAGGCGCTTTCGCACCGCAATTGTTAGTACCGTCAAGATTGAGATTGCCGCCACTAGCAATGTTAAATAGGTGGTGATTGCTTCGACCGGAACGGCTACGAGAGCTACCGCCACAAGCAATTTCAGATCCCCTCCACCTAATCCCCCCAAAATGCCCAGCAGTAATAGCGGGCCTAGGAATAAAATCATGGTCAGGAGGTAGATCTGAAAATCGCCTTCGATAAAAAGTAAGGCTGAGATGAGAACAATGGCTGGATTCGTAATTCTGTGATGACGTAAGTCAAAGAGACTGATATAGATTGATAGGAGAATAATCATCGTCATGGAACGAGCCTAGGCAAAGCACTCTCATAATATTGACTAGCTGTGGATGAACTATCCGCGCAGCGCTGAGCGCAAGTGTGTCGCTAACTCCTCCCGGTCTAGGCTTTTACCAAGGACCAATTCCAATTGATCGATGCCTTGATAGAGCAAGAGTTCAAGACCACCAATAACTTTGCCACCAGAATCTCGCCACGCCGCAGCAAGTACTGTTGGCCAAGGTTTATAGATCACATCAAAAAGCACACCACTCGCTCCTGCGCGCACGGCGTCAGCTAAGAGATCGGCAGCGCCAGCAGGAGTTGTATTTACAACGAGGTCATAGGATTGGAAATCCGCACCTGAATTCCAAGGCATATATTCAAACTCGGATGTAGTAACCGATGACTTGAAAGCGGGAGCTCGCACTGAACTTCGTCCAAGAACGTGAATCTCCTTGGAAATGCCATCCATGGCACCTGCAACTGCGCGCGCAGTTCCACCTGCTCCGAGAATAAGTACTCTATTGAAATCCTGTAAGCCCGCATGAGCTAGCGCTGCCAGAAATCCAGAGCCATCAGTAGATGTGAGAGACCATGCACCCTTTTTTTTCCAGAGCGTATTCGCAGATTGGATCTTCGCTATTAATGGCTCGCTCTGAATAGGAAGAAGGAGAACCTCCTCTTTCAAGGGCATCGTAAGCGAGAAGTAATCAAATTCATCTCCACGTTCCTTGATGAAATTTTCCAATGATCCCGCCGGAACTTCAACCGCCTCGTAATTTGCATCTACTCCTAAATGCGAGAAGGCGGCGCGGTGCAGACGTGGAGAGAGTGAATGAGTGATGGGCGAACCCAATACAGCTCCTCTAATCACTTCTGACTCCTAAACTTTCCGGACCGCAAATTCTTTCGGTACTCAAATTTCCACTCATTAAATTGGGTGATGTCGGCGGTAAATCGGGTATCACCAGGTGCAACAGTAATGAAATATAGCCAGTCACCTTCTTGTGGAGATACCGCCGCGCGCATTGCCGCTGCCCCAGGATTATTGATTGGCCCAGGCGGGAGTCCATATCTCTGATAAGTGTTGTAGCTCGAAGTGAGCATCGTCGATTTCGTGCTCAAGAAAATATTGCCTCGCGATTGCATCACATAATGTACGGTCGAATCAAACTGCAGTGGCATTCCTTTCTTTAACCTGTTGCGGACTACTTGCGAGACCTTGGCAAAATCCTTCTCACTACCCTCTGCCTGAATAAGGGAGGCGATAATAAGAAATTGTGAGGGCGTGTATCCAATCCCTGACTGGTAAAATCCTGCTGTTCTCATTTCATTCGCGGCACGGGTGATCATTGAAGAGAAAGCTTGATTTGCAGGCGTTGATGTTGCAAAACTATATTGCGCGGGGAAAAATAATCCTTCTATCTGATCGAAACCACGAGGCTTGGTAAGGGATTGAAGTGCCGATTTAACATCTGCTCCCTTGAAGCCTGCCTTATACATCTGAGGTAATACCTCGTTCACCCACATGCCCTCTGTGATGTTGATGAGCCCAACAATCCGCTTAGAGTCTAGTAACTGCGCAAGTGCTTGCGCCACGCATAGGTTCTTCTGCAATCTATGTGTTCCAGGGGCAACCTTCGAAGAACTCGGATCTGCTACCGCTAATCGGAAGTAAGCCTCTGATGATTTTATTACTCCAGCTTGAGCTAAGGATGCACCAATCGAAGATCCGGCCTCACCGGATTTAATTCTTATCAGTACTTCCTCTTTCGATGGCGCACCACAGCTGTAATCGGGCGCTGATGAATTCAGATTGCGTACTACATAGATACCAAACGCAACAAGCACGACAAGTACAAAAGTGAGGCCGACTCTAAGGATTGGAATTCTAAGTAAGTTTTTCAATAGCCAACCCTTGCTCTAGGATCGCAACAGCTGCCATTGCATCTATAACTTTCTTGGAATCGCGGGTATTGATCCCAGCATCTCGAAGTTTCTTCTGAGCTGATACTGAAGAAAGCCTTTCATCAACATATGTGACACTTATCCCGAAGGTTTCTGTAATCAAAGCCCCGAAGGTTCTAGCTTTGGTTACGCTATCTCCGCTTTCACCAGACATATGTTTGGGTTCCCCAATGAAGACTGAAACCGGTTCATACTCAGTAAAGATTGCCGTGAGCTCGGATACTAGATGTGGACTCTGTGCCGGCAAGACAGTTAGTGGAGTAGCAAGGATTGCATCCGGATCACTGATTGCAACACCAATACGCACATCCCCGTAATCGAAGGCAATTCTCCGACCTCTCATCGGCTATTTCCCAGCGATTGAATCTTCAATAGCTGAGAGCGCTAATGAAGATTTCGATGCGTCAACTCCGCCGCCTTGAGCAACGTCATCTTTACCGCCACCGCCACCGCCCAAAATTGTTGAGCCAATCTTCACTAGAGCACCCGCCTTCAGACCCTGCGCGCGTGCCTTCTCACTTACCGCAACAATTAAAACCGGCTTTGAATCCACTGAACTGATAAGCGCAACCACCGACTGCGCAGAGCGATTGCGTAAATCAAGGGCTATCTTTCTTAGATCATCTGCCACTATTGAATCGGGCAAAATGGAAGTGATAACAGTCGTTCCACCAATTACCTTTGCACCTTGCAATAGTGAATCAACTTGACCCAAAGCCTGCGCAGATCGGACGACTGCTAACTCCTTTTCAATCTCTCTCATCTTGCTAAGTAGCTCGGAAATCTTCTCCGGTAGTTCCTCTGCCCGCGCACCCTTCATGAGTTCAGTTAATGAGTTGAGCAGTAGGTGCTCACGAGCCAAGAACTTATAGGCATCAATTCCTACTAGAGCTTCCACTCGGCGCACACCTGCACCGATAGATGATTCACTTAAAAGTTTAACAACACCCAATTGACCGGAGCGCTCCACATGTGTTCCACCGCAGAGCTCACGTGCCCAGTCACCAACGCTGACCACACGGACTTGATCACCATACTTTTCGCCAAAGAGTGCCATCGCTCCACTTTTCTTCGCCGCTTCCTGGGTCATCACTTCTGCAGTCACTGCCAGGTTATCCAATAGCAGTGTGTTTACTCGTGACTCAACATCATTTAATACAGATGTTGGCACCGCGCCCGTTGAAGGGAAATCAAAGCGGAATCGACCCGGTGAGTTCTCAGAGCCAGCTTGGGTAGCAGTTTCACCCAGTAGTTCACGGAAAGCTTTATGCACCATGTGAGTTGCAGTATGTGCTCGTGAGATTGCGTTACGTCGCTCAACATCAATGGCTGCTTGAGCGGGCGAATTAACGCTCGCCTCCCCCGATAAAATTCGTCCTCGATGCACTGAAAGCCCATTGACTGGAGTTTGCACATCGTCAATTTCAATGACGGCACCTGTTGCAAGTGTGATTACTCCACCGTCAGCGAGCTGACCTCCGCCTTCTGCATAAAACGGTGTGCGATCAAGAATTACTTCAATCTCCTGACCAGCATGGGCCGATGCGACGCTTACGCCATCTAGCAAGAGGCCAGTAATCCTTGATTCTGTGCTGGTGTGGGTGTAGCCAATAAATTTTGTCGCACCCGATGCATCTGCAATCTTTTTATACTCAGATACATCTGTATGGCCGCTCTTCTTTGCCTTCGCATCAGCCTTTGCTCTATCGCGCTGCTCATTCATCAGCCTACGGAATCCATCTTCATCAACTTCAAGGCCTTCTTCGCGGGCCATCTCTAACGTGAGATCAAATGGGAATCCATAGGTATCGTGAAGCTTAAAGACTTCATCCCCAGGAAGAACCTTCTTCTTGCTCGCCTTGATTTGGGTTGATGCTAAATCAAAGATCTGGGTACCACTTTTCAGCGTTTGTAAAAATGACTCCTCTTCAGATTCTGAGACCGAGACAATTCGCTTCTGATCTGAAATCAGCTCTGGATACTGCGCACCCATTGCCCCAATTGCTGCCACCGTGAGTTCGGACATGATGGGGTCGTTCACGCCGAGCAGTCGCATGTTACGAATCGTGCGTCTCATCATGCGGCGCAGAACATAACCGCGTCCTTCATTTCCTGGCGTAACACCGTCGCCAATCAGCATCGCAGATGTACGGGCATGGTCTGCCACTACGCGCAGAGCAACATCTGACTTTTGCGCAGAACCGTATTTGACTCCTGATAACTCAGATGCTCGAGTAAGAATCTTCATCGTTGTATCAATCTCATAAATATTTTCAACACCTTGCAAAAGTGCGGCTGTGCGCTCTAAACCTAAACCGGTATCAATACTCTTTGCCGGTAGTTCGCCAAGGATTGGATAGCCCTCTTTGCCACCGCCTGCTCCTCGTTCATTTTGCATGAAGACCAGATTCCAGATTTCCAAATAGCGATTTTCATCGGCGATTGGTCCGCCATCAACACCGTAGGCTGGGCCGCGATCGAAGTAGATCTCAGAACAGGGGCCACATGGACCAGGAACACCCATCGACCAGAAATTATCTGCCATATCTCTGCGTTGAATGCGTTCACGGGGAACGCCAATCTGCTTATGCCAAATGTCTGCAGCTTCGTCATCATCTAAATAAACGGTCACCCATAACTTGTCTTCCGGAAAACCATATCCACCATCGTTGATTGGTCGTGTGAGAAGTTCCCAGGCAAGTGCGATTGCACCTTCTTTGAAGTAATCACCGAAAGAGAAGTTGCCACACATCTGAAAGAAGGAGGCGTGACGAGTTGTTTTACCTACTTCATCAATATCTAGCGTGCGAACGCACTTCTGCACCGAAGTTGCACGCTTATATGGCGGCGTTACTTCGCCAAGGAAGAACGGCTTAAAGGGCACCATGCCCGCGTTAACCAAAAGCAGATTTGGATCATCGGCGATCAGGGAAGCTGAAGGGACAACTGTGTGCGTCAACCCTTGGCGGTTTTCTGATTCAAAGAAGCGCAGCCAGCGCGAGCGTATCTCGGAAGATTCCACTAGTTACATTCACCCACTCTGACTATTGAGATTTCTGACTAGTCAGATTTCTTCTTCGATTTACGACCCTTGCTCATCTGCGCAGCGCTGATAAGAGCGCCCGCGACTGCCACAGCCGGGCCACTCTTATCAATAAAACCTGTTGTTGCATCAGTGACCTTTGTCGTAACTTCTTCGACGTTCTTAGTGATCTTGGCAAAGCTTGCAAGCGGACTATTTATCAGTTCCAGCGTGCGCGTTGACTCAGTCAGAAGCGGAGTTGTGTCCTCAGTGAAGGCTTTGAGTGAGACCTTTGCCTCATCAATGAACCTACCCACGCGGATAACGGCGTAGGCAACTGCCACAGCGATCACAAAAAGTGATGCGGCCGCGATAATTGTTGCAATTCCACCAGGACCCATATATCTAGCCTACCGGAATTACTCCTTCGGAGGTGTCCAATCGATTGCTGCCTCTTTACGTTGCGCGGCAGTAATCGGAGTTGGTGCACCAGTAAGTGGGTCTCCCCCGCTGGCTGTCTTTGGAAAGGCGATGACCTCTCGGATTGAATCCGAATTCGTAAGTAATGCACATACTCGATCTAAACCGAGTGCGATTCCGCCATGTGGAGGCGGTCCATAATTAAAAGCTTCTAGCAAGAACCCAAACTTGCTCTGTGCTTCATCATCGCTCAGGCCAATAACCGAGAAGACATCTTTTTGAATCTCTCGATTATGAATACGAATAGACCCGCCACCTAACTCAGTTCCGTTGAGCACAATGTCATATGCATAGGCCAGCGCTGGTGCCGGATCACTCTTGAAACTCTTAGCAAACTCTGGCTTAGGTCCCGTAAATGGATGATGTACTGCAGTCCAACCTCCGCCATCGGTGGGTTCAAACATCGGGGCGTCAACTACCCAGACAAATTCCCACGTTCCTTGCTTAATAAGGCCACAACGCTTGCCAATTTCTAACCGTGCTGCGCCCAAAAGTTGCTGTGAGGATGACTTATCGCCGGCTGCAAAGAAGATTGCATCTCCAGCTTTAGCTCCAACTGCCGCAACAATTCCGGTTTGTTCTGACTCAGAGATATTCTTTGAAACGGGTCCGCCGAGGGTGCCATCGGCATTAACCAAAATATATGCAATGCCCTTAGCACCACGAGCCTTTGCCCAATCTTGCCAAGCATCTAGTTCACGACGAGGTGAATCAGCACCACCAGGCATAATCACCGCTCCAACATAGGGAGCCTGAAACACTCTAAAGGGTGTCTGACTAAAGAAATCCGTGACTTCAACTAATTGCTGACCAAAACGAAGATCTGGTTTATCAGAACCGTACTTGTTCATCGCATCTGCATAGGTTATATGTGGGATGGGAGTGGGGATATCGTAATTAACGGCCTGCTTCCACACCTTTACAAGAATCTTCTCTGCTACCGCCAAAATATCGTCTTGATCAATAAATGACATCTCAATATCTAGTTGGGTAAATTCAGGTTGGCGATCGGCGCGGAAATCTTCATCACGGAAACAACGTGCGATTTGGTAGTAACGCTCCATGCCAGCAACCATTAGTAATTGCTTGAAAAGCTGTGGCGATTGTGGAAGGGCATACCAACTACCCGGCTGCAGACGCACCGGAACGAGGAAATCGCGCGCACCTTCTGGCGTTGATCGCGTGAGATAAGGAGTTTCAATCTCATAAAAATCAAGATCTTCCATCACGCCACGAATAGCTGATGTCACTCGGGAACGTAACCGCAGATTCGCGGCAGGTCCCTCCCGGCGCAAATCTAAATATCTATATCGAAGTCTGACTTCCTCAGAAATATCTACCTCACTTCCTGAATCAACTGGAAAAGGCAGCGGGGCTGATTCGCTAAGCACCGAGATGTCATCGCCCATTACCTCTATTGCACCAGTCGGAATATTTGCGTTTTCATTTCCGGAAGGACGCAAGGCAACTTCTCCGGTAATTTGCAGACACCACTCAGCGCGTAGTTGACCGGCAAGTTTTTCATCACGAATAACTACCTGCACCGAACCGGTGCCATCACGCAAATCAATAAATGCCACCCCACCATGATCTCTGCGACGAGCCACCCAACCAGCCAAGGTAACTACCTGGCCCACGTGAGTAGCGCGTAAAGCGCCAGCGTCATGATTTCTCAACATTACTAAGCCACCTTTAAGAAATGAGTGCGTTAGAGCGAAAGTGCCTGACGTAACTGATCCCGCAATTGCGTAATCTTAACCGAAGTTATAACTCCATCACTCATGCGCTTGAGGTCAATGTTTCCGCTGGAAAGCTCTGAATCCCCCAACACCACTACATATCGGGCTCCTGATTTATCAGCAGCCTTCATAGCTCCTTTGAGCGCACGATCACCGAAGGCAATCTCTGTTCGAATCCCGGCATCTCGCAATTCTTGTGCTGTAGTCAGCGCAACCTGCATCGCACTCTCACCTAGCGGAATGAGAAATAGATCAGAGGTGAAATCTTGTGCAGGCAAAGAATTTTCAGCTATAGCCGCCAGCAGAGCGCGGTCAACACCAAGACCAAAACCGATTCCCGATAGCGACTGACCACCCAAGATCTCCATGAGTCCGTCATAGCGACCGCCACCACCGATTCCTGATTGCGCGCCAAGGTCAGAATGTACGAATTCAAAGGTGGTACCCGTGTAGTAATCCAACCCGCGAACCATCCGCGGATTCACGACAAAGGCAATATTCATCGCCCGAAGATAACTCTGCACTTGTTCAAAGCTCTTAAGCGAAGACTCAGACAGATAGTCAAGTAATAAGGGCGCCTTTAACATCGCCTCTTGAATTTCTGGACGCTTATCGTCAAAAAGCCGCAAGGGGTTGATTTGCACACGTTGCGCCGTTGCCTCATCTAAACCGAGTTTTTTGATGAAGGCCATCAAATCTACGCGATGTGCCGCCCGTGATTGCCCATCTCCGAGCGAGGTAATCTCAAGACGATAGTTGCGAAGGCCTAAATTCTTAAACCCTTGATCTGCAATAGCAATTACTTCCGCATCAATAGCTGGATCCTCCAGGCCGATCGCTTCGATTCCGACTTGATAGAACTGACGGTAGCGTCCCGCTTGCGGGCGTTCTGCTCTAAAGAATTGTCCGGAGTACCAAACCTTCACGGGAAGTTGACCACGATCTAAGTTCTGTTCAATCACAGCGCGCATCACACCCGCTGTTCCTTCTGGTCGCAAAGTAATTGATCTGCCCCCGCGATCTTCAAAGGTATACATCTCCTTTGACACAACATCGGTAGATTCACCGACACCACGAGTAAAAAGATTTGTATCTTCAAAGACCGGAAGTTCCATGAGTTGATATCCGGCAGACTTGGCGGGTGCGATTAATTGATTGCGCACCCATTCGAAGGCGGCAGATTCCGGCGGCAGATATTCCCGAACACCTTTCGGTCCTTGAATCTTCGCGTATTTCATGAGGTCAATTCTTTCAGATAAGGGTTGCTTTTTCTCTCGAATTTGATTGTTGTCTCTGGTCCATGTCCTGGCAGAACGCGTAAATCATCGTTAAGAGGTAAAACCTTCTTCAAAAGCGTCTCTCTCATCTGTGACGCACTACCAGTGGGTAAATCTGTGCGACCGATGGAGCCAGCAAAGAGAACATCTCCACTAATCAGAATTTCCTCATTTAGGGTAAACATCGTTGATCCGCGAGTATGACCGGGAGCGTGAATCGCAGTTACCTTCATATCCAGCAGATTGATCACTTCCGCGTTCTTTAATTCACGAAGATCCTTCGGTTCGACAAAATTCATATCTCCGAGTTGTGCCATCAGATCAGGGCCATGAATACCAGCAGGATTAGAAACAAATCGCCGGTCTTCACTATGTATATAAGTAGGAATACCGTAGCCATCGGCGAGTGGAACAATGGAAAATGTATGATCAAGATGTCCATGCGTGAGTAAGGCTGCAACCGGTTTCAATTTGTATTCTTCAACAAGCATCATCACTTCAGATGAAATATCAGGCATTCCGGGATCGATGATGATGCACTCTTGGCCCACACCCGGAGAAATCACCCAGCAATTGGTGGCGAACATAGGCGCTGGATATGACAGAACAAGCATGTGGGGCCCCAAAATCTCGCATGGATTTACTGTTGTACGGGGGTCAGGGTAGCCTTCTCCTCTTACACAAACGCACTAAACAACGAAGGCAAACGCCGACGCGCTGAGGGGGAAATCATGACCGATATCAATCCAGGAACGCTAGCTCACACACAAGTACTACCTAGTGCAGCATCAGCACTCATCGGAGACCCTTCTCAATTCGGTCGCGTCGGAGAAGATGGAACGGTATTCGTTCGCACCTCTGAAGGCGAAAAGCCAGTCGGTTCATATCCAGGAAAGAGCGCCGAAGAAGCGCTCGCATACTTTGTCAGAAAATTTGAGGCACTCGCATCTGAAGTTGCCCTCACCGCTGCTCGCATCACAAGTGGCGCCATGGTTCCGCAAGATGCTCATGAAACAGTAAAGAAGTTGCGCCAGCAGGTGCGCGAACTCAATGGCGTTGGAGATCTCGATGCGCTAGCTCAATCTGTTGAACAGATCGAACCGCTGATTGAAGGAAATCGCGAAGCGTATGAAGCTAAGAAGGCGGCCGAGAGCGCACTTAAGGCTGCTCGTCGCGAACAGATTTTGGTTGAGAAAGAGAAGATAGTCGCAGAAGCTGAATCACTGGCGCTATCGGAGAACTGGAAAGTTACTGGAGATCGCCTTAAGACTCTCCTCGATGAGTGGAAGGCAGCGCCACGTTTAGATAAGAAAGCTGATGGAGATTTCTGGAAGCGATTCTCAGCTTCCCGCAATAAGTTTGATAAGCGTCGCCGCACTCACTTCGCCCAACTTGAAGCGACCTCATCTGTAGTTTCGGCAGCAAAGATGGAGATCATCACCGAGGCCGAGAAGCTCGCGACCTCAACCGATTGGATTGCAACTGCTCGTCGCTTTAAGACTCTGATGGACACATGGAAGACTGCTGGTCGCGGAAAGCCGAGCGATGAAGCAAAGCTGTGGGCACGATTTAAGGCAGCTCAGGATCAGTTCTTCACTGCTAAGAATGCAGATCTGGAAAAGCGCGAAGTTTCCATGACTGCCAACCTGGCAAAGCGGGAAGAGCTCATCGTTCAAATCGAGGCGCTAGTGCCATTTACTGATGCAAAGGCGGCCAAGAATTCATTCCGCGATTTAATGCGCACATGGGAGAAGATCGGCATAACCCATCGTGAAAAGCGAGCAGCATTTGATGCTCGCGTGGCCAAGGTAGAAGAAGTGATTAAAGAGGCTGAGGCTGAAGTTTGGCGTAAGACAGATCCTGCGGCAAAGGCCCGCGCAGCTGAAGTTGTGAAGCAACTCAGTGAATCGATTGAGAATTACCGCAAGATTGCCGCGAAGTCACAGGCAGCAGGTAATGAGAAGAAGGCTAAAGAAGCACTTGAATCAGCCGAGGCTCGTACCGTCTGGCTGCAAGAGGCTGAAAAACACCTCGCTGAATTTAGCTAAATCTAAATAGTTAAGTTCGATAGACGTCATAGACGCCTTCAATATTTCGCACCGCAGCGAGCACGGAGTCGAGATGCTTGGCATCGGCCATTTCGAAGGTAAAGCGAGAGATTGCTACCCGATCCTTAGTTGTACTGACCGCTGCGCTCAAGATATTCACATGCTGCTCTGAAAGTGTTCTGGTGACATCTGCCAGGAGCCGGGCTCGATCTAACGCTTCCACCTGAATATTTACCAGGAACAAGCTGGCAGCGCCAAGGAGCCACTTCACTCCTACAACACGTTCACCCTGTTGATTACGAAGATCAGTTGCATTGATGCAATCTTCACGGTGCACCGAGACACCTGATCCTTTAGTAATGAAACCCATAATGCCATCGCCCGGAACTGGCGTGCAGCATCGGGCAAGCTTTACTAATACGTCATCAACACCTTCAACTTCCACCGCACTAGATGTTCTCTTAGCAACCTGCACCCCAGTGGGAATATTTTCAATGGTGACTTCTGGATGAGAATCCTCAGCTGACATAGCTGCGGTGAGTTTTTCCACAATCGAAGCAGCGGAGACATGTCCATCCCCGACAGCGCTATAAAGCGCATCGATATCGGCATAGTGCATGTCATGGGCCAATTCGAGTAGAGCATGACCGGCGAAAATCTTCTGAAGCGGCAACCCTGCTTTGCGCATTTGGCGAGCGATAGATTCACGTCCGGCATCAATTGCTTCTTCCCTGCGCTCCTTGCTAAACCAGGCCTTAATTTTCGATCGCGCACGTGGACTCTTAACAAAATTGAGCCAGTCACGACTTGGCCCCGCATGTTCACCCTTATTGGTAACAATCTCAATCACATCACCATTTACTAGCTTTGATTCGAGTGGGACCAGACGTCCATTGACCTTTGCACCCGCGCACCGCAAGCCCACATCCGTGTGAACCGAGAAAGCAAAGTCGACCGGTGTGGAACCACCTGGAAGTGCCACAACTGATCCCTTGGGAGTGAAGACAAATACTTCTGGACTTCCTAAATCAAAACGCAACGCTTCCAGAAATTCGGATGGATCTTCAGTCTCCTTCTGCCATTCATGTAACTGGCGAAGCCACATCATCTCCGGGGTATTAGTCTCCGGTTCCCCGCTCTGCTTATATTTCCAGTGAGCTGCGATACCGAACTCGGCGCGAGAATGCATCTCATAGGTTCGAATCTGTATCTCAATCGCCTTGCCATTCGGCCCAATCACAGTTGTATGAAGTGATTGATAGAGATTGAACTTCGGCATCGCTATGTAATCTTTAAATCTTCCTGGTACCGGACTCCAGCGCGCGTGGATTGAACCCAAGACCGCATAACAATCTTTCACATCATTTACTAAGACTCTAATTCCGACCAGGTCATATATCTCATTGAATTCGCGACCTCTGACAACCATCTTCTGATAAACGCTAAAGAAATGCTTTTTCCGCCCGGTTACCGTGGCTGTGATCAAATCTCGCTGCAAGTCTTTCTCAACAGCGTCGACAACTTCTGAAGTGAGCGCATCCCGCGAAGGAGATCTCTCCGCAACAAGTCTAGAAATTTCTTCAAACTTTTTTGGTTCTAGCACGGCAAATGAGAGATCTTCTAACTCCCACTTGATTGCATTCATGCCAAGCCTGTGAGCAAGTGGGGCATATATATCCAGCGTCTCTTGCGCTTTACGTTGCGCCGATTCAGCCGAGACAAAGCCCCATGTGCGCGCGTTGTGCAAGCGATCTGCCAACTTGATAACCAAGACGCGAATATCGCGCGACATCGCAATCACCATCTTACGAACTGTCTCCGCCTCGGCGGTTGGACCGTAGGTTAATTTGTCGAGCTTGGTAACTCCATCAACTAAGTTGGCAATCTCATCACCGAAATCAGTTCGAAGTTGTTTCAATGAATATGGCGTATCTTCGACAGTGTCGTGCAGCAGTGATGCCACGATAGTGATCTCGTTTAAGCCCAATTCAGCCAAAATCATTGAGACGGCAACAGGATGAGTGATGTAATCCTCACCGGATTTTCTTAGCTGACCTTCATGAGCTGTGCGAGCAACTTCGAAAGCGCGAGTTATCTCTGCGCCATCACTAAGAGGGTGATGCTCCTTAAGCGCACCTATGAGAGGTGCGATTAAGGTATCTGTATCCATATGGGCAAAAGGTTATTTGCGACCTTTACGCTTTGGTTGATTACGTGGACCACTCTTGGTGGCTGAAACCACTGGCTTATTCTCTGCGACTACCGGTGCTCCCCCACGTGCTGCCACTCTCTTGGCAAGTGCCTGCATCGCAGGTTCCTTCTCGCGAAGGGATGCTAAGAATGGTGGGGCGATAAATACAGATGAATAAGTACCGACTGCAAGACCGATAAAGAGTGCGAGTGAGAGATCTTTAAGCGTTCCGGCACCCAGTAATCCAGCGCCTACGAAAAGAATCGAACCTACGGGAAGCAGTGCGATGATCGATGTATTTGCAGAGCGCACCAGAGTCTGATTGACAGCCAAATTGGCAGCCTGTGAATATGTCTGCTTGCTGTTAGCTGTGACAGATTTCGTGTTTTCTCGCACCTTATCGAAGACCACCACGGTGTCATAGAGTGAGTAACCAAGAATCGTCAAGAATCCGATTACCGTTGCCGGAGTTACATCAAATCCAACGACTGCGTAGATTCCAACAGTAATGAGCACGTCGTGTACTACGGCAACAATTGCGGCAAGTGCCATCTTGGGTTCAAATGCCATTGCCAGAAAGAGCATGACTGCCAATAGGAACGCGATCAATCCATAAATAGCCTTCTTCGTAATCTCCTTACCCCACGATGGCCCAACAATCTGGGTATCAATTGACTCCGCTGTAACACCAAAAGTAGAGGTCAGTACATTCTCTGCCGCTGTTGCTTGGGCGGGAGTGAGCGCACCAGTTTGAATACGGATCTTGCTATCCCCCACCTTTTGCACAATCGCTTCGCCGGGAATATCAAACTTCTCAGCTGCAGTTCTTCCCTGTTCAAGTGTGATTCCAGGTTTTGTCACCGTGTAAGAAGCGCCACCTTTAAACTCAAGTCCTAAATGCAGACCTTGAATAAATAGTGCTGCGATAGCGGCCAGAATGAAAACCGCCGAGATTGAGTACCAACGCTTGCGGTTCTCCACAATATTAAATGATGTCTCACCAGAATAGAGACGCCCACCGAGGCCTGAAATAGCTGCCATTGTCTTATGCCTCCACAGTCGTAGTTGGAATATTTGTATTCGCACTCTTTAGTCCGACACTCTTAGGTGAGAAACCTGACAGCGGATGACCGGATGCGAAGAAATTCATTCGGGCGATGAGCGTGACGATCGGCTTGGTGAAGATGAATACAACTATCAAGTCAACGAGGGTCGTAAGTCCAAGTGTGAATGCAAATCCACGGACGCCACCAACAGCGAAGAAGTAGAGCAGCACTGCAGCAAGAATGGAGACCATGTCGGCAACGATGATGGTGTGACGCGCACGTAGCCAGCCACTTTCAACTGCAGACCTGAGCGATCTTCCCTCACGGGCTTCATCTCTTACACGTTCAAAGTAAACAATGAAGGAGTCAGCGGTAATACCGATTGCAACAATGGCACCAGCAATACCAGCTAGCGTCAGTGTGAATCCGATTGCCTCACCTAGTACTAGGAAGAGTAGGTAGACAAGTAGCGATGCAACCGCAAGTGAACCCACTGTGACAAGACCCAGTGCGCGGTAATACAAGACTGAGAATATGACTACGAGAATAAGACCGAGTGCTCCGGCTAACAAGCCAGCGTCTAGTTGGTCAGAACCTAGCGTTGGAGAAACCTGCTGAACTTCACCGCGATCAAAAGCAAGCGGCAACGCACCGTATTTAAGAACGTTGGCAAGATCTTCCGCCTCTGTTTGAGTAAATGATCCTGTGATCTGCGCATTACCCGAAGGAATCGCTTCATTGATAGATGGTGCTGAAACGACCAAGCCATCTAGCACAATCGCAACTTGATTCAGCGGTGGTGCAAGTGTCGTGACCCGGTTAGTAAGGGCACCAAATGCCGATGTTCCTTCGCCGTTAAAGGAAAGTGATACAAACCAACCAGCTGAACCTTGCTGATCGATACCTGCTGATGCTTTAGAAACCTGCTGTCCTAGTACTTCGGCCGGAGCAAGAATGTACTTACTTGCCCCTGTTCTTGAACACGCAACAATTGTCTCTTCCGGTGAATCCGCGCCAGTACCCTGTTGATTCGCTAACTGCGAGCAATCGAGTGCTGCAAACTTGGTATTGATATCCGATGTAATGCCGGCTGCCGGTGTAGCTGTATCTGAGGCACTTCCACCTAAGGAGGCTGATTCTGCGAGTACTTGTCTAAACCGAAGCTCTGCCGTCTGTCCAACTAGGTCCACCACGCGACGACCAGAATCTCCCGGAACAGAGATAACAATCTGGCGGTTGGTGCCACTACCTTGAGCAGTTACTTCTGACTCTGCAACACCAAGTGAATTCACACGTTGGCGAATAATGGTGACTGCCTGATCGATTGCGGCAGAGGTAATTTTATTTGAATCATTTGATGCGCGAGGTTGCAGCGTGACACTTGTGCCACCACGCAGATCGAGGCCGAGCTTGACCGAAGAGGCGCCCTGAAGCAGGGCTGTTCCCACGAGTCCGAGCAGAATGACTGCCAGCAGCGCTAGAGCTCGAGCGGGACGACCTGAGGTCTTCACAGTTTTAGTAGTTGTGGACATAAGAGGAGAGTCTAGGCGTCAGGCGCTGGCGTGTCGAAAAGAGAAATAGTCCCGGCCGGAGGTGTGCGCCCCACATGCTCCCAACCAAGGGCAGTTGCAATTCGACCTCGCGGAGTACGTGCCATAAAGCCATTTCGGACAAGGAATGGTTCGGCAACAGATTCCACAGTCTCGGTCTCTTCCCCCACAGCAATAGCGAGTGTGGAAAGTCCAACTGGGCCACCAGCAAATCGCTCAATTAGTGCAAGGAGAACTGATCGATCCAGACGGTCGAGTCCTTTCTCATCTACTTCATACATTTTCAGTGCTGCCGTTGCATCCGTTTGGATGATTTTTTCGGAACCACGCACCTGAGCATAATCGCGCACTCTTCGCAGTAATCTATTTGCAATTCTTGGTGTGCCTCTAGATCTTCCGGCGATTTCGGTAACTGCTTTCATATCAATTTCAAGCCCTAAGAGCGTTGCACTTCGCGAGATCACTTGTGCTAACTCTGATTCTTCATAGAAATCAAGGTGCGCGGTGAAGCCAAAGCGATCGCGCAATGGAGATGTCAACAAGCCTGCTCTAGTCGTTGCACCTACCAGCGTGAAATGAGGAAGTTGTAATGGAATAGCGGTGGCCCCTGGTCCTTTACCCACGACGATATCAACTCGGAAATCCTCCATCGCTAAATAGAGCAACTCCTCGGCCGGGCGCGGAAGACGGTGAATTTCATCGAGAAAGAGAATCTCGCCTTCTACAAGGGAGGAAAGGATTGACGCTAAATCTCCGGCATGAGTAATTGCTGGTCCGCTGGTAATTCGAATCGGGGTCTGCATCTCAAAGGCCAAAATCATTGCCAGTGTTGTCTTACCAAGTCCTGGCGGTCCGGAGAGCAGAATGTGATCTGCCGCAGACCCTCGCTTGCGAGCAGCACTTAGCAATACATCAATTTGCTCTCGCACGCGGTGTTGCCCAATGAATTCCTTCAGTGTCTTCGGGCGCAGCGCATGTTCTATTCCAGAGTCATCATTTGTGAGGTCTGGATTCACAAGCCTTTCACCATTCTCGCTTCGCTCTTGACTCATTTAGGAACGTCGTCCTTGCGCCAAAGTGGCTTTTAATAACTCCGAGAGATCCAGCGCTGATGCATCCACACCAGATTCGGCATAGGTTGCTAAGACCTCGTTAATTGCAGAATCAGAATCTTTAGCGCTAAAACCGAGTGAGACTAAAGCTGATGTGAGTTGTTCCCGCCAAATAGGTTGATGGCTCTGCACGCGTTCTGCACCGCCCAAATCTGAAATCTTTCCCTTTAGTTCGAGAATAAGTCGCTGCGCGCCTTTGCGCCCAATTCCTGGAACTTTCTCAATCGCCTTAATATCTTCTTGCGCAATCGCACGCGATAGTGAATCCGGGCTATGTGCTCCCATGATTGCCAGCGCTACTTTCGGCCCAATTCCAGAGACGGTCTGCACGAGTTCAAAAGTGTTTTTACTTTCCTCATCGAGAAAACCAAAGAGAGTAAGTGAGTCCTCCCGGACAACGAGAGAGGTGAAGAGTTGTGTTGCCGCCCCAAGATGTAGCTGGGCGCTGGTCGGCCCAGTAATAGAAACTGACAGCCCAACTCCCCCGACTTCGATCACAGCTTTATCTGAATTAATCGAGCGCACGATTCCGCTTACTAGTGAAATCATTTCTTCACCAACTTAGCCAGACGCGACTTTTCCTTAGCTACCGCCTCTGCAATTTTTATATTCGCTCCACCTCGCCAAATGTGGCAGATCGCTAGTGCTAACGCATCGGTGCTATCTACCGGCTTCGGGATTGATTCTAAATTGAGTAACCGCTTAACCATCTCGGCCACCTGCGCCTTATTTGCTCGTCCCGATCCGGTCACTGCTGCCTTAACCTCAGATGGCGTATGCATCATCACTGGAATGTCTCGACGTGCTGCAACTAAGAGTGCAATCCCGGCAGCTTGGGCGGTTCCCATCACGGTGCGAACATTATGTTGCGAAAAGACTCGCTCCACGGCAATGACAGTTGGTTTGTGAAGAGCTATCCACTCCTCCAATTCACTTTCCAATTGAAGTAACCGCATCTCAAGTGCTGCATCCGCTGGAGTAAGGATGACGCCGACTCCAATCAGAGTCAGTGGCTGACCGATTGCGCCTTCAACAATGCCCACACCACAACGAGTCAGCCCAGGGTCCACCCCAAGTACTCGTTTATATATCTGGCTCATAACTTCTTAGCCTAGGTCAGCCCTACGACGACTTAAGAAAGGCTCGCCAGGACTTCATCTGAGACATCGAAGTTGGAGTAGACATTCTGCACATCATCTAACTCCTCGATTGCATCAATTAGTTCAAAGACCTTGGTAGCACCTTCAGCATCGAGTGGGATCTGCATCGAAGGCAAGAATGAAGAATCTGCTGATTCATAATCAATTCCAGCAGTCTGTAGGGCTGTTCGCGCTGCGACTAAATCACCGGCTTCGCAGACAACCTCAAATGATTCACCTAAATCGTTCACATCTTCGACTCCAGCATCAAGTGCTGCTTCCAGGATTGAATCCTCAGTGACGCCATTTGCCTTACTGACGATGATGACGCCTTTGCGATTAAATAAGTATGAGACTGAGCCTGGATCAGCCATGCTGCCACCATTTCGAGTGACTGCAACGCGTACCTCAGAGGCTGCGCGATTACGATTATCAGATAAACATTCAATCATGAGCGCAACACCGCTAGGTCCATAGCCTTCATACATAATTGTCTGCCAGTCAGCGCCGCCAGATTCCAGACCAGCCCCGCGCTTTACCGCTCTTTCTATATTATCTGCCGGCATTGAATTCTTCTTTGCCTTAGCAATTGCATCAAAGAGGGTGGGGTTGCCTTCAACTTCCGGACCACCATTACGCGATGCAACCTCAATCGCCTTAATAAGTTTGGCGAAATTCTTAGCCCGACGGCTATCGATAATCGCCTTCTTATGTTTGGTCGTCGCCCATTTGGAATGGCCTGACATCGTCAACACCTCAATCATTTCGAGAGACCGAATTACGTCTCTAATGCTCGAACTTTATCGCCCTTTACAGATCTCTTCAAAGAAGTACTGGTGTATTTCCAGGTTACTCGTTAATTCCGGGTGAAAACTTGTCGCTAGCAGATTGCCTTGCCGCACTGCGACCGGGTGGCCGGCCGCCTCTGCCAAAATCTCAACGCCCGGACCAGACTGCTCCACCCAAGGAGCTCTGATGAAGACTGCGTTCATCGTCTTGCCATTGAATTCCAGCTCTGATTCAAATGAATCCACTTGTCTACCAAAGGCATTCCTGCGCACAGTGATATCTAACCCGCCAAATGTTTCTTGAGCTTTCGCGCCATCAAGAATTCGATCAGCGAGCAGAATCATTCCAGCACACGATCCATAGACGGGTAAACCTTGCGCAATGCGCTTTCGGATCGGCTCAAATAAATCGAAAGTCTTTGCCAGATGAACAATGGTGGTGGACTCTCCCCCAGGCAAAATCAGTGCATCAATACTTGCTAGCTCTGATAACCGCCGAACTTCAATTGGCTCATGGCCGCACTGGATTGTGGCATCGATGTGCTCCCGGAAATCTCCTTGTAGAGCTAGCACGCCAACTTTCATAAACTTGCGTTAACTACCAACCACGATCTGCTAAACGATGTGGCACCGGAATATCAGCAACGTTGATACCGACCATCGCTTCACCAAGGCCGCGTGATACTTCGGCCAGCACCTTTGCGTCCTGATAGAAAGTAGTTGCCTTCACGCACGCTGCTGCGCGTTGTGCTGGATTTCCTGATTTGAAAATTCCAGATCCTACAAATACGCCATCAGCGCCCATCTGCATCATGAGCGCAGCATCTGCTGGTGTAGCGATTCCGCCTGCTGTGAAAAGCACAACGGGGAGTTTTCCAGTTTCAGCAACTTCTTTGACTAGCGCATACGGTGCCTGCAACTCCTTGGCTGCAACATAGAGCTCATCTTCGCGTAGCGAGGATAGTCGTCTGATTTCTGCGCCAATTGTGCGCATATGCATCATGGCATTAGATACATCGCCGGTTCCGGCTTCACCCTTTGAACGGATCATGGCGGCACCTTCGTTAATACGACGAAGTGCTTCACCTAAGTTTGTAGCGCCACAGACGAAAGGAATCTTGAAATTCCACTTATCAATATGGTTGGTGTAGTCAGCGGGCGTGAGAACTTCAGATTCATCGATGTAGTCAACGCCAAGGCTTTCAATAATTTGGGCTTCCACGAAGTGGCCGATGCGAACCTTGGCCATCACCGGAATTGAGACAGCAGCTTGAATTGCTTCGATCATGTCCGGATCTGACATGCGCGCTACGCCACCTTGGGCGCGAATATCTGCCGGCACGCGTTCTAGCGCCATCACAGCACATGCACCAGCATCTTCGGCAATCCTGGCTTGCTCAACATTGACGACATCCATGATGACGCCACCCTTAAGCATTTCAGCCATTCCGCGCTTAACGCGTGCGGTGCCAGTTGTCTCAGACATTTATCAAAGCTCCTTGTTCAGTGCGATGTGCGTAGGGAAAGAGTCTACTTTGGAGTTACTGATGCCGCATCCGCGATTGCGAGAGCGAAAACCGGTTCCTTATCTGTCAGGGCCACCCAAATCTGCCCCTTTTCAAAGGTGATCTCTTCACCTTTCATGCTCATCCAGCGAGTTCCCTCTTCGGCAGTGGCTCTGCTCCAGGTGGCCTTAATCGATTTCCCGTTTCGCAGGATGTAACCGCTGCCTGAACCGATGGTTGATGACAATGGAGTAATCCCACCATTTTTATCCTTATAGATTGAATCCGTAATCGAGACTAATTGAATAACAAAGGTGGATGCGCCGAGTCGTTGACCAGATTCGGTCACATTAGGCGCTTTGCGAAAATCTAAGAGCCAACGATTTTCTTCCTTACTCCAATGAACATCATATGAGCTAGCAGGCCAGGAAACCTGGGCCGATGTAATTGCTACACCGCCCACTGTCACTTTGCCGAACTTCCATCCCATGCTCTTTGACTGCGCAAACTCCATCCCCTTACTTTTCGCGAACTCCATCAGCAAATCTGCACGCAGCACCATGGCATAAGGCTGGACGCGATTTGGATCTGTGGTGAAAATAGTCGGTGAGTTTCGCTGCGCTCCTAAATCATGAAGATTTGCGGCAGCAATGATCGGTAACATTTTGCTCTGCGCTCCGCTATAGGCGAAGCCCACCCGACCGTATTGCGCAAGCAGTTCGATATCTGAAATACGCGCTGAACGAACTGGTCCTATGCGTGTGGGAATCTTTGAAGAGAAGACTGCGGCCAGACGGGTGGAGCCACCTTCAACCTGTTCGATGTAAACCAAATCTGCATCCTCTAACCCGATCTGAGGATGGGCCATCGAAGTGTCATCAATCTTCACAACCAGAACTGGAGCATCTGCTCCAACGCGTCCACTAATGGAATTCTCGACGGGAGCAACCACACCAGGAACCTTTAGTCCACTAGGAAAACTTGACGAAAAAAAGGAGAGGACAATTACCGTAACCGACAGGAGCGCTATCACTGCGGCGATCAGGCGCTTAAAAGACATCGCCTTCAAATTCATAAGTGACAGGCTCTGGCGCCGAACCTGCTAAACGAAATACTCGAATAAAAAGCTTCTTCCGCACCATCTGAGTTCTGGTCACCGACTCAACGTGCATGGCAATTGCCACCTTAATTTTCGCGGTGAGATCTTTAAGTTCAAGTAGGAGCTCTTGCTCCAAAGGATTCTGGGTATCAGCTGAATTTTCAATCAGAATCCCTAGCGCCCCCGTTAAGCCCGTCTCTGCTTGCGAACGATCTCGCACAGTGGCCTCACGTGCTTGGTGGGCGGCAAATGTCAGAAGAAGTGATGCTGCTGGATCGGAGATTTCAGAGCGAGCTATCTCAATAGCAACAGCGGCTCTGCGCTGTAGTAAACCATCGAGATTAGCCCAACTTGTTTCAACGCGGTGATGTAACCGATTCAGACGAGTCGCCAGAAATGATAAATACCAAGCGAAAATGGAGAGAAAAAAGAAGCTAAGTAGAAAGTTATTCATTGCTACGACCTAACAATCTGTTCCAAGCACGATTATCAGAGGCAAGTGTCACTCCCTTTCCACCAACCATCGCCATTTCATACACATCATAAATTCTCTCAGCAACAACGTCCCAGTCAAAACTCTGGGCATAGTCATGGCCCTTCTTTGCTATCGCACTTCGATGCACCGGGTCTTCAAGTAATGCGATTGCCTTATCGGCCAAGTCATGCGCATTTTCAGATTCGAAGAGAGTTCCATACTCTCCCCCACCCAGTAGGGAATCGAATGCTGGAATATCACTTGCTAGAACAGCGGCGCCCGCCGCAAGTGCTTCGGCCAGAATAATTCCAAAGGATTCTCCCCCTGTATTGGGTGCCACATAAATTCCCACAGATGCCATGAAGTTAGCTTTATCTGACTCTGAAATTGTTCCTAGGAATGTGAATCTATTTCGAAGATGAGGTTCAAGCTTTTCCAGGAAGCTCTCCGGATCTCCCGGTCCTGCAATCAGAATGCGAATATCCGGGATTCGACTCAAGATCTGTGGCAACGCCTCAATCAGAACGGAGAGACCTTTTCGATACTCTTCAAAGCGACCAATAAAACCGATGGTATTACCCGACCATCTCGGATCTATCGTGGCATCTGCATACCGCCCGGCATAAATGCCATTGGGAACAACCATGGCATCTGTATCAAGATGTATCTGCAAAGTTTCGCGAGCGGCTTCACTGACCGCAATCCGGGCATTAAGTTTTTCTACCACTGGCTCGACAAAGGGTGTGATTGCAAATGCAATCTTCTTTCGGGCCGATGCTGCGTGAAAAGTTCCCACCATCGGTCCCTCTGCTGCCCAACAAGCAAGCAGTGAAATAGATGGGATCGCTGGTTCATGCAGGTGTAATACATCGAAGTCTCCATCTGCAATCCAACTCTTCACTCGACTAAATGCAACGGGACCAAAAAGCAGACGTGCCACCGCTCCGTTATAGGCAATCGATATCGGACGTCCCGCACTAGTTACATAAGAAGGTAGATTCTCATCGCTAGCTGATGGTGCCAAGACCGAAACGGTGTGACCTTGTGCAATCAGGTATTCCGCTAAATCACCGATATGGCTCTTGACTCCTCCAGGTGTATCCCACCCATAAGGGCAGACAATTCCAATACGTTTCTTAGTTAAAGGCATTACCTATGCTCCTTGAAATCGCCATCGGTCCAGATTCTTTGCAGCATATGCCAATCCTGCGGGTAAGCAGCAATCCCTTTTTCAAAGAGGCTCGCCATCCGCTGGGTTGTAAGCGCAACACGTTCGGACTCACTTCCATCTACTGCAATATCCACCGATGTGAACTCGATATGAATTCCATTTTGCGTATATGAAACGTGGGCAACCACTAGTGGTATTCCGGTTTTTATTGCAAGTAGCGCCGGTCCTGCCGGCATGCGCGCCGTAGAGCCGAAGAAGGTAACGTCAATACCGGAAGCTGAAAGATCTCGATCTGCCACAAGTGCGATCAAACGCTTCTCACGTGCACGTTGCATCAAAGTTGCGAAGGAACGCGAATCAATAGATAGAACCTCAAAGCCCATAGCTTGGCGATATCGCAAGAACCTTTGAAATAAAGCTTCAGGTTTCAGTCTTTCGGCAACGGTGACCAGCGGAATTCCAAGCGAGCAGAAATACGCCCCGGCATGATCCCAATTACCGGAATGCGGCAGCGCGATAACGACTCCCCGCCCCTGGCGCATTGGATCAAGAAGTAACTCTCCCCGAGTAAGGGTGACCGATTCTTGTATCTCAGATACTGACCAATCTTGAATTCGAAAAGTGTCACACCAATAGCGAAGATAGGAACTCATCGCTTGCCGCAGCAGCGCATCCATATCTGGTGCACTCAATCCCGGCTTGATGCGACTTAGGTTGCTGCGAAGTCGCTGAACACTCTTGCCATTCTTTTTTACGAGATAGTTCGCAAGTTCTTCAAATAAACCGTAAGCCGTCTTATGAGGAAGGGTTCGAACTATTCGCCAGCCAGCAAAATATGCCAGCGCTGTGACTCTATCTATCACGAACCTGCTAGACCTTTACGGACCACTTGCAAGCGTTGAAATACCGTTACTAATCCCAGAATTGCAAGTGACCAGATTCCGATGGCAAGAATGTATGGAACGCCTAACCCATGAAAACCAGCAGCAACTAAAATGATGATTAGTCGTTCTGTGCGCTCTGTGATTCCCACACTGCAGGCAATATCAAAACTCTCTGCCTTTGCCCGAATGTATGGAATAAGAACTCCAGTTACCAGCGCAACTACTGCCGGGTATGCCAACACATCTTCATTTCGAATCAGTGGCAGCGCCAGGCTAATGACTATCGCGCTATCGGTCACGCGATCTATCGTTGAATCCAGGAATCCACCCCAAGATGTGGCACCCTTTTCAGATATTCGCGCCATCGCACCATCAAAGAGATCACTTAGGGCAAAGGCTGTAATCACGAGAGTCCCAACAAAATATTGCTCGTTGCTATAGAAATATGCAGCAGAAATAATGAGACCTAGCGCACCTAAAATTGTTACCGAATTCGGAGTCAGGCCCATGCGCAGGGCGGTTCTGGCCAACGGATTGATTAATCTGGTGACCGCAGGTTTCAGTGCGCTACTTATCATCAGGACCATCGTAGGCTTTCCCTCATGCCTTCACCTAGTTCCGAAGCGAGCAAGCGAATCCACGTATACGGCCACGTCTCTGCCGCCCCGCAAGCAGTGGCCTTGGAGTTCGGCGGCAGCATCTCCTCCGCACCAGAACAAGACTCTGACCTTGCCATCTTCGTTATCAACCCAGCAGCCGGCATAGATGCGCAGACCATCGAACTCTGGGCCGCCCTAGATGAAATTCAGATCCCACGTCTTGTTCTTGTAAACGGTCTGGATGGGCAAGAGTTAGATTTTGAAGATGCCATCATGGTGGCAAATCGAGTCTTTGATCAGTTAGTAACGCCTTACCTTGTTCTGCATCACGATGATGGATCACCGGCGGCGCTGATACGCCTGCATGATTTAAGCATCATTGATTACGCAACTACACCTGCATCAGTGCGCCCTTGTGATCTGGAACATGAAGAGTTAGTGAAAGAATTTCGAGAAGAATTTTTAGAGCAGATGCAAGAGATGGATGATGGCGCATTCGCTGCCGGCATTCTCTTTCCCGCAATTCCCATCAATCTCACCAACGGAATCGGCATCGATATCGTGCGCGACTACATCAAATCCCTACCAAGCAGCAGCTAACTCATCTCGCGTAATAGTTAGT
>Ga0209768_10000268_pt1 | contig 36087 bp, 57 predicted proteins | sample LauGreSBDMM110SD_3_FD_187564 | JGI IMG/M metagenome (GOLD analysis project Ga0209768, IMG submission 187564) | Freshwater lake microbial communities from Lake Michigan, USA - Sp13.BD.MM110.SD (SPAdes) (version 2) | ecosystem: Environmental > Aquatic > Freshwater > Lake | place: Lake Michigan... | reverse complement strand
GTTTTGTGACAAGTTGTTCTACAAATTCAGCAGAGGTTTCGTCTAATTCTTCAACTAAATCCTCTGGTAATTGTTCGTCAGTTAGTGCTTCGCTCATCCGTACAAGGATACACTACATCTCAAATAATGATAGTTGATCCGAATGTACTTCTGTTGGGCGCACCAACCCTTTGTGATACTCGTGAAGGTCTTCAACGCATATTAAAAAATTGTAAAGGTCATCAACATCGGCAACCAAGCGGTAGTCTTCTCGCTTAATGATGTTGTTGCGTGGAAACGACCCAATGTCGTTTGCCATCTTTCGCAACATCACTACTACCTTATCCATTTTTAGTTCTTCAGGTGATCTACCTATGTCGGTCATTTTTCCTCTTTTCAAGTTCTGACCATACCACAGCAAGGGCTTCTAAGCACGAAGCAACCTCTGATGACGGAGCATCTTTATACCGCCAATTGTCAAAAGAAGCACCCAAAGACATAATTGAATTGTCCATCCAAGTGTATAAAGACGCAGTGTCCAATCTTTCTGCGCGAACTTGTGCACGGGTTCTTTCTTTTTCCTCAGTCAACAATTTGTTAGTTTTAAACAATCTCAACGCCAATCTCCAATCTCATTAGTGGTTGTTGCCAACATCCTACCTTCAAGTACACTTAGTGTTCCTTCTTCTTCATCTATAAACTCACGTTTTTTACAAACACCAACTTGTGTAATGTATTTTCCTGTTTTAATTTGAATCCCTTTTCCAACACGCCAGTAACCACCCAATTCACGAAGCCAACCTACAGCCATCCTTGGAGTGGTTTTAGTTGCAGTGTCACGGATTATCCAATAGACAAACCAGAAACCGCGAACGGTGTTAAGAAACATAAATTGAAGTCTAACCGTATTTTTAGTGTAAGGTCAATCCTGTTGAATAATGTTAAGACCAGACATGTAGCTATCTTGCTCAAGCTCTGGGTTGGCTGTTCTAGGTTTATCAAACATTGGCGGAACATTTCCGTAATCACCTGCTTGAATTTCTGCGCCAAAAGGTGTGGCTGATGGGTTTTTAAACTTAGAATCGTCTTTTGTATACCCACCAGAAAGACCAGACGTGTTTATAGTTTTCCCTTTAGATAAAGCGGTCATAAACCGTTTTGCAACAAACGCTGGAATGTTGTTGTAAACGTAATACGGTGTCCCACTTTTTCTGTTTTTTTGCCCTCTCCAAGTTACATAAATGTCGCCATTTAACGTTTGTTTATTAAAGAAATATTGAGCAGTTAAAATTCTTGTGCTACTTGTGCCATTAGTATTTGCCCCTAAATTGCTAAGGTCGTGACCGTTGTCTGCTGTTTGGTCTGTTGCTGCCCATTGCTCAAAACGTTCTTTTTCACCTTGAATTACGTCTTTAGTTTCTTGAGTTGACTTGGCAAAAGATTCTTGAGCATCTCTGTATGTTGTGGTAGACGAGATGCTTTGTTTAACGCGAGCACGCGCTTCTGGTGATAATCCTCTTGGTGGTCTAGCCATGTGTCATATTATAGATTAAATGTTATTCGTCGTCTTTAGACAAAGCAGCGTTTCCCAAAGACAAAACTATGGCTACAATGCTAATCCAAATGCCCGTTGTACGGGTGCTTCCCGACAAAGTAATGAGTACCAACCCCGTGCCAGCCAGGGTCCAAATTAGCCCCGATAGTTCTTTTCTAAGTTTTTTCATATAACTCCGTATACGCTTGTTTTAATGGGATCTGCTATCTGGTAGCCCATGTGGTATTTTGTCGCCTGTAATAGCCTCCTAGAGGCCTCTAACGCAACGCTAGTTGTATACCCTTAACCAACTCGCACGCGAATTGGAACACCTAATAATACAGCACCCACACCCACAATGACGCGGCGGCTGCTAACCGGCACTTTAGAACCCATGGGAACGTAGGTATCAAAAACTCCTTCAAAAACATTAAGTTCCTTTTCAAATGATTTACGGACTGTTTTTGGCGCATCTTGCACCGCTTCCGAAATTGCTATCCCATCCTCTGGCGACACCTCAGACGCAACCACGGCATCAAACACTTCCGTTGCTTGTTCGCCGTCAATGCTTTCCAACACTTTTTCACTTGTTGCGAGTTCTGTTGCTTGGTCACTAGGAATACCACCTTCCTGTTCAATTACCAATGTGACAACTTGTGAAACTTGCTCTTCGGTAATTGAGTCTGATTCCAAAACATTTACGATGACACTGACTGACTCTTCGTTCAATTCGTTACCCAAGACGGCAGTAAAGGTTTCAACCAAAACCTCAGTGCTTACTTCTTCGTCAAAGACTGCGCCAAGAGCAGCGCCCAAATTCTCTGCTGTAAGACCGTCTTTCAATACATCAACGATGAGGTCAATGGTTTCCTTATCTGAAAGGTCGTCATCAAACACGCTGTCAAAGATTGCTTCTGTTTCTGCTTGGCTAAGATTTGTTTCAAGCAAGTCGTCAAGTACGGTCATAGTGTCTGCAGCGGAAATGTCCTCGTCAAATACTGCGTCCATAACTTTGTCTAGGTCGCCAGAACTAAGCGGACCATCAAGGATTGAATCCAAAGCCGACACCATATTCTCAGCAGAAGTATCTTCCGAGAATGCAGAATCTAAAACTGCCGTCAACTGTTCGCTAGTAATGTCTGCATCTAGCATTGTTGTCAGTGCTTCGGTGAATACATCTGCCGAAACATCTTCGGTGAACACGGCTTCTAGGACATTGTCAAACTGCGTGTCGGTAAGTTCTGCGCTAAGGAGTGTGTCAAGAACAGCACCAACCTCGTCAGCCTCAATATCGGTAGTGAACGTATTTTCAAGAATGTTGTCCAATATAACTGTCGTGATTGGCTCGTTGTCTTCTACATCGGGGAGGGTATACTCATCTGATGGAATTATTACTACTACCGCTTCAGTTTCTGTGGGGTCTACTTCAATTGGTAGTAAAGTTGTTTCTGTTGATACCTCGTCTTCTGGAATGGTCACTGTTGGCAATTCAATTTCAGGTAATGTTCCTACGGGAAGCGTCACCGTTGTGGATTCTGTCTCAGGTTCTTCTTCTGTCACTGTTGGCAATGTGGCTATGGTTGGCAATACAACGGGTTCGTAAACCGTCGTCGGTGGTTCTACCACCACAGGCGCAAGGGAGGAAGTAGATGTTGTTTGAGTCGGGACATAAACAGTCGTTGTTGTCGTTGTACTTGGAGATGTTGATGTTGTCGTTGAAGTTGATGTGGTTGTCGTTGAGGTTGATGAACTGGAAGAACTGGATGAAGTTGACGTTGTTGTTTCTGGCAACGTGCTTGTGGTTGTTGTGGCAACTTCCGTGGTACTTGTGGATGACGAGCTAGATGATGTGGTCGTTGAGGATGTGGTCGTTGAGGATGTGGTCGTTGAGGATGTGGTCGTTGAGGATGTGGTCGTTGAGGATGTGGTCGTTGAAGATGTTGTTGAAGTTGTCTGCGAGACTCCGTTCGTAGTAAACGCACTATCAGGAACAATTTCCCAACCTGCACCATTGATATTCCAAGCCAACATAAAGCAAGTGCTTCCGCCGTGCTCGTAAAGCCAGCCATCCAGCGCATAAGTATCGGCAGGAAAAGCAGCCGTTGTTATTGCTGACCACGAACATCCTTTGTCGTTCCAAGTGCCAAACGATGTGTTACCTATTCCGATAACACCACCGTCATCCGCCGCAATCATAAACTGAATCGTGTTGTTGGCAGGGACGGTTATGAACCCTGTGTAGTGAATCATAAACAAATCAACAGGGCATTGTTGGAATGGTTCGCCGTTGAAATTTCGGTTGATGTTGTTTTCTAACTCCGAACCACAAGTCTCATAGATCGTGTCCGATCTCGTTGGCGGTATCTCAGTAACGATATAACCGACTGCATTCAACCCTGCGACAGGTTCAGCATTAGCGGTTTGTACAAAGAATGGCAATAGCCAAACAAACAATGGGAGCAGTTGTAGTGGGCGGAATTTAAACTTCACACTACATTTTATCTTACCTGAGTTTGCTTAGCATTTCTTTGTAAGGCTGTACCTCTGTGGTAGTACTCCAGGTGCTTGAGATTGTATACCTAGTGCATTTACTTATTTTAGTCACTCCATGAAAGTGTTCATTATCTGGGGTGTGAGCAAACATTTTACCTTTACGAGGTTTCATCATTTCGTCAAAAAATGGATAAAAGGTTTCGCCACCCGCGTAATCATCATTAAGATATATCACAGAACCGCACACCCTATTTATGTGGGGTACCTGGTCAATGTGTGGCATTTGCCAACTACCTACAGGCCAACGAACTATGCCTATTTGATCACAAAATATTTCTTGATCGCATGCAAACTTGTTTTTAAACAAGACTTTCAGTTCATCATGTATCTTTAAAACAAGTTGTTTTGTGTATTCTTTGTTGTCAGAGCTAAACACAATATTAAAAAGTGACGTATTTCTGTCAACCCAAAACGGCAGAGTTTGCCCCTCACTCAACCATTTGTTTTGAGACTGTGAAAGGTTAATTAGATAAGAGCACTCTTCATTTGATAAGAATGCTTCCTCTTCTAACGTGTAAAACAACGTTTTGTCAAATTTAGGAGAATAGCCATACTCTAGTTGAGTTACGTTATTTTTGACGTACTCTGAACTATACGGTTTGTTTGTTTCTGGGTTTACATATTTTGCAAAACTTTTGTATTCGTTGGTGGTTTGATTATCAAAGTTAAACACAAAACTACCACTTACTAAGTGGGCAAACTGCTTCCTTAAGTTTTACTTTAAGTTTCATAAAGCAACCGCACTCTTTGCATTGGCTAGTTACTTTAATTAAACTTGGGCATTGTTCGCAAACACCAAACCTAGAAGTTGAAAGTTCCTCAGCCACATACTCTGTGTTTGGGTTTATAAAATCCCACGGACGAGTAGTGCCCAACTTTTGTTTATATTCTTGCCAAGCATTCATTATGTTGCCTCTGTAAATTCCGTTCCATCCCAAAGCCATCCAGGGCCAATACCAATTTCTAGTAGTTCATCGGTTAACACAATAACGGTTGGGTTTGATTGAAAAATAGCATTCATCATTTCGTCATTTTTTGGCCAAGGGAGTGTTGAGGCTAATTCGTCACCAATGGTAAGGTTATACGTACAATAAGTTTCTGTTTGGCTGTCTAATGTAATAGTTGGGTTAGATGACATTGCCGCAACAACAGCCTCAATTGCTACACATACTTTAAAATTAGTTGCCACCTCTCCGTCAATTACTAGAGCGTAATAAACGCTTGGAAGTGTTTCTGGTGTGTTGCTCATACGTAAAATCCTATCAAGTAATTAGGTTAGCAGCCAGGGCGACCAGTAAAATAGCCACCTGGACAACAGTTTCCACACTGCACGTTTCTACTGCAGTCAGAATTCAAGTATCCCCAAGTGGAACAACATGAAATTCCTGCAGGAACACATGAGTCACCACTTCCTGGATTGCAATATGCACAAGCATCATTTACACATTCAAGTCCTGGAGTGCAACCTACGGGTGGTGGTGGTGGTGGCGGGACAGGAGGTGGTGGAGGTGGTGGAGCAACATAACCACAAGTAGCACTGTTGCTTTCGTACAAGGTGGTATAAGTTCCACAAATACCATCGTGATACGTTCTGTACAGCGAATACCCAGAACAAGAATCTACCCCAGTGTAAGTGCCATTTGCTCCGCAAGAAAGGCGAGAAGTTCTTTTTAATTTATTTCCCGTAAAGCGAAGTTTTGAAAGGTTTACCCGTGCAGTGCGTGTTATAGAAGCATTAGATGCTTTGTAGATCACGTTATTTCGCAACCAAAAATGTTAAATGACAAATTGGCATTAGATGCATACACCGTAATAACATCAGTTGCTTGAATGGTAATTCCAAGGGTTAAAGCGATTGTGTCATATGATGACACTGTTGCATCATAGGCAATGTAGTGTTGGTTGGCTAAACCTGCCCCACCATTACGAACGGCGATGCGGTAAGTAGCTGATGATCCGCCACGATTACAAATAGTTACAGTTGAAGCAACAATTTGCAACCCAGCTCCAGCGGTGTACATGTCCGTATTTGTGGTGGCTGCGGGGGCGGATTGTGCTAGGACTTTGTATGCTTGAGCCATTTTTCCTCTTTAAAGTGTTGTAATGTGTTGAGTAAGTATACCAAACAAGATTGCTGGTAGCGTATTGGCCTTTTTGAGGCATTGTTATTGGGAAGAGTCCGCCAATTTCGGGTGATGAATTTACCTAGGACATGTGATGTTTATATTAACAACTCTACGTATTGGTGCATCAGTAGGCAGCCCTCCTGAATGCTCTATGTTTGCAGAGAATATAAGCAAACTGTCCGCTGTGGATGGGTTCTTAAAAAAAGGAAAACCTTTGTCATCGTAAAGCGTAGTGCAACCATTTGTGTCGTCCAAATAGTATATCGCAGTAAATTTTTTGTAGTTATCGCTCTCGGCTGTGTCAGCAACATCCAAATGTGGCTCTCCAGCATGTTCTATGCCAAGATTAAACACCATATTTACATGCATCCTTTCAACCAAAGCAATTGGCTTAGAAATTATTTCTGATACTTTCCAAGCAATCGGTAGAAATAAGTTTGTATACGATGATTGATTAACCCCATCAAGAATTAGTGTGTGCCTAAAACCGCTATTTTTGAATTCGCTAGGGTAACCACCTGTTTGTGTATTTTTATAAAAATACCAAGGGAACTCACCTGGCGTTTCAATTTTGTCCAGAAGGTAATTAAAATAGTAATTGCCAAAAACATTATCTACTTTTTTATACATAACGGCTACTTCCAACGCGGACCGAGAACCCACCCAACAAGCGACTTGCGGGTTCCCTTGGTTACTGTACGCACTCTGTGACGAGTACGAGAATCAAACAAAATAAAACATCCCTGTGTGCTTGGTGCGAGGTAACTCTCACCTGACTCGTTGATAAGTTCAAGCTCACCACCTTCGTAATCTTCTGGGTTAGAAAGTTGCAATGAAAAAGAAAGTTTTCTGACAAGTTCTTTGTTTTGATTTACAAAATCTTCATTCATACCAGTAACGGAATTGCCAACATACTGTGGTTTATACAAAGTTGTAAGACCACCATCGTTATGCCATTCATAATAATCACCCTCGTCATAAACGGTGTATTGAATATGTTCGTTATCTAATCCTTTTAAATCATACAAAAAATTCTCTCTATTTGCGCGTTCTATATAGTGCCACAAAAAACCACTTACCCAATGAGAACTTGAAACCCATGAATGTTTTGCATTTCGCACTTCACTAAGTCCTTTCCCGACGCGAAAATTTACTTGAGAAGATTTGACATCCTTACCAAAGTCTTTTAGCAATTCTCTTTCCACAATTTTTACAATTTCATCAGGCAACCCTGTAAAAAACCAAGTTGATTGGAATGCCGTATTTGTTCTGTCAGTCATCGTCATCCACCATATCTGTTACTAAACCTACAAAAATCTTATACATGCTTTCTGCTTCATCAAATAGTTTTTCTTTTTGAATTTCGTCATAAAATCGTGTTTTGCTATGTGTATGTGGATGATGGTAATGAAGCGGGTGGTTTGCTTGAACAAATTCTTCAATTGCCACCATGTGTACCCACTCAGGGTCTCCTAAATTATATTTTTGTGAGTATTCAAACATCGCCCGATTTGGGTGTCCTTTAAGTTGATTTAGGGTTGTGCAAAAAATGTTTGATTCTATGGCTTTGTTGGCAAACCGAATATAAAACTCAAGTCTTTCTGCTGCTGTCCAATACCTTGGAGGGTCTGCTTCTTCTCTAAGGTCTGTTGTCATCCAAGAAGAAATACATTCTAAAGGTTCCCTAAAAATACAAATTACATTTGGGCATTGCGTCATTGGTGTCAAACGATGCTGAGTGGGAGTAATTTTTAATTTGGGAAAAGCAGATGCTAATGTTGCCTCTAGGGTTCTTGTCCCGGTTCTTGGGTAACCAAGTGGTGTTAGTCTTCCCACCTCTGTTGCTCTTCGTTCCATATAAAATATCCTACCTCTTGCGGATGGGGGATGGGCGCTTCCCAGTCAACAGTATCTGCATTAAAAACCCAAGAAGAATAAGGTTTTGGGGGTATAAAAACATCTAATTCTTCGCTGTAAGTATGACCAATTGTAGCAAAACGCTTTCGGATATTGTTATTGTATGAAGTTCGTTTACAGATCAAACCTTCAAACCACGGTCTAGAAGCATAAAAATTCTCCCATGACTCCGAAGAGCCTCCAACAACCGTACCGTCCAAATCAGTCTGGGTTTCGTTCTCATCAATGCCTGTAATAACATCAACAACAATAGAACTACTGCTATCAATAAGTGCGTAGTGTGCCATTATGCGAAACTTACCACTCCGCTACCAGAAGTAAAACTATGTCGTTTAAAACCTCCGCTAGTAGTGCCTGCGCTATGACCCAAACCAGCGCCAACAGTAATTGTTAAACTGTCTTCGTAGCGGACCATTACGATTCCTGAACCGCCAGCATTCCCCGTTTTCCCACCATATTGCCAAGAACCACCACGAGCACCGCCACCGCCACCGCCGGTATTACCACTTGCTGCAGAACCTACAGGTGGACCGTCATATGTTGGGTCATACAAACCTGCACCACCACCACCACCAGCGCCACCACCGCCGACAGAACCACCACAATAGTTACAAGGGTTGTTGGGCGCGGCGCTAACACCGCCACCGCCACCGCCAAAATATTCGTTACCTCCCCCTCTAATTGAAGTGATGGTTCCACTACCACCCGAATAACCTGAGTTTGCAACGCCACTTCCCCCTCCCGCGCTGCAACAGTTAGAACCAAAATTTAATCCTGCGTTACTTGTACCACTAGCGCAGCAAGCGCCACCAGAAGCAGTATAAGAAGCAAATTGGCTGGTTCCGCCCGTGCCACTACCTCCGCCACCTGCACCAACAGTAACTTGGAGTTGCTGACCGCTTGTCACATCTAAAGCACCTAAATTAGCAGTTGCTCCTCCAGAATTTTCAGCACCAACACCACCAGCCCTATAACCACCACCATTACCACCTCCGCCAACTGAGTAATTACCTGTGTAATTACCACCTCCTCCTCCACCAGCAATAAATGCAAACGAAATTGCAGGACCTGCTGCGCCACCGCGAGAATATGCATCAACCTGAAATGTGCTGTTATTGCGTTTAGTGTTAGGAGCAAGAGAGCCTCCGCCAACAGCTTTACCGCCAGTAGTGTTCCGTTTAATACGCGACATGGCTTATGCTGTGATTCGGTTAACGTATCCTGACAACGAAATAACGTTTGTCGTTCCTGCTGCTGCACGGATTGTCAACGGAGTTGCGTTGCCTTTAAGAATCAAACCAGGAATTACAAGATACAAACCGCCTTTGGTTTTTACTGTGTATTCAATGATGTCGTCTGGGTCTGTTACTCCACCAAAACCAATTCGTACAGCAACATCTGCTGTGTGGTTGTTTTGTGCGTAAATCCAAACTTCTTCTAAAATACTTGTTGAAGTTTGACCAGTATGAATCAAAGTTGGTGAGGAACCAATCGCTGTTGCGACTACCTTGATTGCTCGCCCGTCAGTGCTTGACGAAAGAAGTTGTTTGCTAAATGTTGCCATGTGTTATCTCCTGTGTATAAGTTACTAGAAAATTTGTCCTGCGAGGATGAACTGGTCGTCCTCAGTATTTGCCATAACAAATTCCGTTGTGGCAATCTGTGTAGTGGATGTACCAACAGCCGCAGTAGGTGCTGTTGGCGTACCAGTTAAAGCAGGACTTGCGAGATCTGCTTTAAGGTTAAGAGCCGTCTGTTGTGCGGTGGAAACAGGTTTTGCTGTATCAGCGGTGTTGTTGACTGAGCCAAGCCCAACCATTGTTGCCGTGACACCCGAAACTGTGCCTGTAAATGTTGGTGAAGCAATTGGCGCATATGTTGTTGAAGCAGTTGAAATAGCAAGTTTGTTATCAATTTGTGTTTGAATTGCAGAAGTTACTCCATCCACATATGACAACTCAGTATTGGTGATTGTGCCAATAGATGTTGTTGCTGGCAAAACAACTGTTCCTGTAAAGGTTGGCGAAGCAGTTGGAGCCAAACCTGTTACCGCACCTGTGTTGCCATTTATTGAGGTAACACCTGCTTGGTAAGCAAGGCTATTCCAAGCCGTAGAACCATTACCAAGTTTAAGTTTTCCTGTGTCGGTTTCTCCACCTAATTCTCCAGATGCAAGGGTGGGGTTACTTGAAGTCCAAGCAGCAGCCGTGTCCCTACGAATTAAAATTCGTCTAATTGTCATTGGTTATCTCCAAATCGGGTTTAGAACAATAATACTACGATATGCCATTAGGCGCCTCCACCATCATCTACAAAAGATGTGTTGAGGGAAGTGCTGGCAAAACCACCATCAGAAATGGTTTGTGGAAAACGTTTCCAAACATTAGCAAGATAACGCCAAACTTTACCTCCTGCCACGTATTCATCTCCAGAAGATGGGGAGTTAGGAAAATCTACAGCCACTACAGAGTTTCTTCATCTCAACTTTGTTGTTATACAAATATGCGTAGTGTGTCATTACATTACCCAACTTACGGTACCTGTACCAGCAGTGAATATATAAGTTGTAACACCAGCAGCAGAACTATTTGTTGAAGTAAGACCTGCACCAACTGTAATTGTCAGACCTGTAGGATATCTTAGAATAACTGTACCACTACCTCCATGTCCACCAACATTAGAAAAACCAGTACCTCCAGCACCAACTGTTACTGTGTAATTTGTACTTGGTAAAATTGACTTTCCAGGACCAAATAATAATGGGGTTTCAGGACTTGTTGCTGTTCCACCTGTGTTATCTACCGTGCATCGCATACCGCCAGCACCAGACCCGCCGTGCATTGCGCCAACACCATTATCTCCAGAGCCACCGCCACCGCCACGATTTGCCGTACCATCTGTTCCTTTAACCGATGAACCTCCAGCACCGCCACCTCCAGCACCTCCAGCACCACCAGTACCTGCACCTCCACCGCCACCACCGCCACCGTATGTCACCGATGAACCAGAAATAGTGGTTGCTTTACCAGCACCACCAACACCACCAACACCTGTACCAGTGCCACCAACAGCACCAGCACCTCCACCACCACCCGAAGTAGAACCTCTTACACCGCCGTCAAAACCTTGCCCTGATGTACCTGTTGCGGCACCATTCTGATTTTGTGCCGAACCACCACCGCTACCGCCATTTGCGCCAAGACCGCCGCCACCATAACCGCCACCATAACCGCCACCCGTACTACTAATGGTGGCGAACACGCTATTACTGCCTGAAGTACCATTCCCGTAAGCACTACCGTTATATCCTGCACCAGCGCCACCACCAGCAAGCACAAGATAGTCAATTAAATATTGTGGGGCGAGTAAATCTCCCTGTGTCCAAGTAGATAGTGCTGTGCCTGAGCGACTGCGTAACCCGAATCTAGACATCTAGATAATCCTTACGCCGTAATTCGGTTTACATAACCGTGAATTACAATAACATTTGCAGTTGCAGCAAAAGCCTTAACAACCTTCGGGGTTGCGTTGCCTTGAAGAACTAGACCAGCCGTAATTAAATACAAACCTGATTCGGCAGGAATTGTTTGCTCAATGTTGCCATCAGGTGCGGTTGCTTCACCCCATTCAATGGTCAGTTTTACTGCAGATGAAGAACTGTTTACTGCGTACAACCAAATCTCGTCAATGGTTGTTGCTGTTGCACTAGCAGTATGAATTGCCGTGCCTGCTGTTGCTGTTGCGGCAACTTTGGTACCCAAGCCTGTGCCTGTAGTACCTGCTGGTTGTAAACATAATTTACTTAATGTTGCCATGTGTTATCTCCTTAAGACCATATTTGTGTTGCTAAAAAAACTTGGTCATTGAAAGCATCAAAACCAGTTCCTGACGAAGCAGAAGTAATTCTACCCTGTGCGTCAACTGTGATATTCGTTGCCGTATAAGACCCAGCACTTACCGCAGTGTTTGCGAGTTTTGCGGCTGTTACGTTGGCATCTAAAATCTTTGCTGTAGTTACTGAGTTATTGGCAAGTGAGCCAAGAATAGAACCATAAGCAAGAGAAGTCCATGCTGTAGAGCCGGTACCAATTTTGTAATAAGTAGTATCTGTTTCTAAACCCAACTCACCTTCTGCCAATACGGTATTAGCAGCAGTCCATTCAGCAGCAGTTCCTCTTCGGAATTGTATTTGTACAGGCATAGTCTCCTTAGTTTACACTATATTTTTTACACGCCACCAGCGTTAACTGCGCTCATGACATGAAATTGAATAGTCGTAGGAGTTCCACCGTTTAGTGCTGTTGTAGATAGGGCATCAGATGAAACAATTCCTACCAGTACCCACCCCACACTATTATACCGCCATGTTTTGCCCGCAGCAGCAAATATGTCGTTGGTGGCAGGTGAATTGGGAAAATCTATAGCCATTACAGAGTTTCTTCATCCCAACTTTGTTCCGCTTCGTTCCACGACCACATACCTTCAGCAGGTTTTGGTGTTGGTGGTTGCCAGTCGTTATTGGCGTCTAGTGTCCATGAAGGGTACGGTTTTGGGGAGATAAACACATCATCTGTTGGATCATATGAATAACCAATACCTGCGTATTGTTTACGAATGTTGTTGTTATAAGAGGTGCGTTTGCAAGACAAACCTTCGTTCCATGGTTGAGCAGCATAGAAAGTTTCCCATGCTACAGATGAACCTCCAACAGGTGTGCCATTATCATTTTGCGTGACTGTTTCGTCTACGCCAACGATTACTTGTACCACAATGTTGTTGCTATCCAAGAATGCGTAATGTGCCATTTATTATCTCCTATGCTTATCGTGTTTAATATTATAAACCATTATTCTGCCCAACTCACATTTCCTGTGCCAGCGGTAAGTGTTGTTACTTTTGAACTTCCGTCCGTTGCTGTTGAGCCAGTCAAACCTGCGCCGATAGTTATAGTAAACACATTTGGGTAACGAAGAATTACTACACCAGAACCACCAGCACCGCTAGTTGCGGTACTATATCGTTCGGCACCGCCACCGCCACCGCCAGTATTTGCTGTACCAGCAGTTGGATTTTTAGTACTAGAATCCCCACCATTACCGCCGCCGCCAGCACCACCGTTGCCAGTGGTCGTGTTGTTGTATGATGAACCACCACCGCCACCCGCATAAGTAACTGATGAACCCGTTATAGATGATGCTGTTCCAATTCCTCCATGACCAGTATGTGTGCCGGTTCCACCAATACCAACAGCACCTGAACCACCACCACCGCCACCCCGATAAGGTGAATTACTGCCAGTATTCGTTCCGCCTGCATAGCCTTGATTGGCTGTTCCTGCACCACCTGTAGAGGGACCAGCACTACCATTAGAAATACCAGCACCGCCACCACCAGAACCACCATTATTTCCATTTGCGGGAGCGCCATTATTTGCACTACCACCGCCACCGCCACCAATTGAGTTAACAGTTGTTAGCCCTGAACCAGTGATGGATGAGTTAACCCCATTATTCCCTGTTGCTAAACCCGACACACTCGCACCACCAGCACCAACTACTACGGTGTACGAAGTTGCTGATGTTATTGACCAAGACCCCGAAAGTAGACCACCAGCACCACCGCCACCACCATGATAGGTTCCTCCACCACCTGACCCGCCACCTGCGACAACTAGATAATCAACGGTTACTGAAATTGTACTAAAAGATAATGCAGACGATTCAACAGTGCTTGTACCTTGAGCGTTAACTGCCTTTAATTTTATGTAGTAGGCAGTTCCAGCAGTCAAGCCAGTAATCGTTATTGGCGTTGTGAAATCTGCTGGGTTTAATGCGTTATAAGAACCATAAGTAGAACCACTGTTTGTAGAGAGCGCGTATTGGTAGTTAGAAATCGGTAAACCACCAGTAGCACCTTCGGCAAAAGAAATAGTTGCTGTCGTGGTAGTCGCTGAAACTAAAGCCAAACTTGTTGGTGCTTCCGTTGGTGCTGAAGCAACACCAGAAACCCAAGCCGAACCATTCCATCTACTCAAAACATTCGTATCAGAGAAGAACGCAAATTGATTTGTGAAAGGTGAAGTAATAACTGAGCCGACTAAAGAACTTGTCGTAATCGTAATCCCTGATAAACCCGAAGTAAGTTTTGCTTGAGTGACTGCACCTGAACCAATCTTTGCTTCTGTAACGGCACTTGATGCAATCTTTGCAGCAGTGATATTGGCATCTAAAATCTTTGCTGTAGTTACAGCATCAGCATTTATCTTTGCTTCCGTAACAGCGTTTGCGGCAATCTTTGCTGCGGTAATTGAACCATCGGCTGGTGTGAGCGAAATATCGTTACCAAGTTTTGCTGCAGTCACTGCACCTGCGGCAATTTTATCTGTAGTGATAGCGCCTGTAGCGATGGATGCGTCTCCCACAGAAACAACCCATGCTGTGCCGTTGTACATCCATGTTGCTGTTCCAACAGTGAAAGAATCGCCGTTTACTGGTGAGTTAGGAAAATCTATAGCCATTATGCCCAACTCACATTTCCAGTGCCAGCAGTAATTCTTGTGTATTTCATACTTACTCCACCTACTGTGATTGCTGTATTGGTGTGTGATGCAGTCAAGCCTGCACCAACAGTTATTGTGCGTGCTGCTGGATATTGAATAACAATTAATCCGCTACCGCCTGCACCAGAAGGATTAGCAGCGCCGACGTCGTAACCAACTGGTCCTGCGCCACCACCGCCGCCGCCTGTGTTTACTGTGCCTGCGGTTCCAGCGTAACTAGACCCTTGACCACCAGCACCGCCACCACCATTTCCGCCAACTTGACCACCCTCAGTAGCCGAGCCACCTCCGCCTCCTCCGACAAATACAGCACTACCCGTCAGGGAGTTAGATATTCCAACACCACCAGCACCTGCAAAAGGAGATGGTGTATTAACTGTCGCACCCACTGCCCCAGCGCCACCGCCACCACCACCAGGATGACCTGAAACGCCGTTTATACTTCCTCCATTTCCACCTGCGTTACCATAAAAAGTTGCTCCTGCAGCAACAGTCCCTGGAACTGATGCTCCACCCGTGTTGTAAGCGTGTGCGCCACCGCCACCACTGCCTCCAGATGTTGAGGCTATATATCCTGTGTTTCGGTTATAGTAACCGCTTGTTCCTCCACCATTTAAAGTGTTGCCAAAACCACTAGAAGAAGAACCGTTGTTACCTCCACCATCATAACCCGAATATGCTGCTCCACCTGCCCCAATTGAAAGAGCGTAGTTTGTACCTATTGAAATACTGTAATTTGTGTGAACCGCAACTCCGCCAGCGCCACCACCGCCGCCACCGACATTGGGTGACCTGCCTCCCCCACCGCCACCAGCGACCATTAAATACCCAACTTGAACATTTTGATTTGTTGTAACTGAAACAGCAGAAGACTCTACGCCTGCACCAACGGTACTTACCGCTCTTATCTTTATAGAATAAGTAGTACTATTTGCCAAGCCAGTAATTTCAATTGGGGTTGTTGTGTCGGCTGGTGACAGTGCCGTAAAAGAACCGTATGTAGAGCCGCCGTTTGTAGATAAAGCATATTCGTAGTTTGTGATTGCTGAACCACCTTCAGCGCCAGCAGTAAACGAAATTGTAGCCGCCAAATAATATCCAGTAGCAGATAGGGATGTTGGCGCAGATGGTGCCGCCAATGTACTAAAAGACAATGCAGACGATTCAATATTACTTACGCCTTGGGCGTTTACCGCTTTTAGTTTTATGTAGTAGGCAGTTCCTGCAGTCAAGCCAGGAATTGTGATTGGACTAGTTGCATCGGGTGTAGCAAGAGCATTGTAGGAACCATACGAAGAACCGCTATTAGTAGAAAGTGCGTACTGATAATTCGTGATTGCTGAACCACCTTCAGCGCCAGCGGCGAACGAAATAGTTGCTGTAGTTGCAGTCGCAGAAACCAATGCCAAACTTGTTGGTGCCTCCGTTGGTGGTGAAGAAACTCCTGAAACCCAAGCCGAACCATTCCATCGCTGTAGTTCACTCGTATCAGTGAGAAAAATGAACTGACCGTTAAAAGGAGAAGGTATAACAGCAGAACGATTAGCAGTAGTAGTAACCGTAATCCCCGAAAGTCCAGAAGTAAGTTTTGCTTGAGTAATAGAACCATCTGCTGGGGTGAGCGAAATATCATTTCCAAGTTTTGCTGCCGTAACTGCACCCGCCGCGATCTTTGCAGTGGTTACAGCACTAGCCGCTAATTCGGCTGTACCAATAGAACCAGCCACAGCAACAGTCCCAGTCATTTCCCAAATTGTTCCTGACCACGACCAAGTACGTGCACCTACTGTGTAGGTATCACCAACTGTGGGAGATGCGGGAAAAGTAAGGGACATTGTTTATATTCCTCCACCATATATTTTACATTGTTTATGGATGAGAGTTGATTCAGTATTCATTATGCCCAACTCACTCTTGCCCTATTTTTAACCAGAAATAACCTGATGATGACCAACCACCTGTTGCATGGTGACTTGATGGCCATGTTGAAAAATTAGCGTCAACGGCACTATCCCCAGATTGATAATATTGGCTTATTGAGTATCCCCAGTTGGAGGCAATAGAATCAAAATTGCCTGGGAGGGTATTCCAAGCAGCACTACCCATTGCGTGTGAAGTAGAAACAGTCCCTGCCGAGTTATTTCCTGAATCTGCCGTATACCCCGTATACATCGTTTTTAACCAAGTATTTCCAGTTCTTGCCATATTTGCAGCATCAAAAGTTGCAAAGTTAGTCCCAGAAGAACTACGGGAACGCTGTGAGATGGGTAACCAATTTGATACAGAATCGGTGGGAATGTAAAAGTTGGTTGTACTTATTCTAAATAGTGCTACGGCTCTTTGTCTGCCAGCAACAACACACCAATTAATAAATTCTTGACTTAAATTTCCTGAAGTAGACGATGCTCCGTTTGATGAAATTATAGTTGAAGAAGAAGCGCTGAAAGCAGAACCAGTATAGGCATCTTTAACATGAGCACCATTCGTCACAGCAGTGGCAGCAAAAGACATAAGCATCCATCCCCCACCACTATTCGTCATGTCGCACCAAACTTGTCGTGCATAAGATGCGCCATTGGGTTGTATCCAATAGTATCCATTGGTGTTCTGCCCCTGTGCCTTCAATGCATAGGCACTGGGTGCAGCGCTTCCTTCCGCCAATCCGTCAAAAAATCTTGGCCAGTTGCCTGCACCTTTTTCTCTTTGTTGGTCACGAATAGCCCAAATACCAGACGCAGCAGAAGTACTTACAGTCTTCTTCCCTCCGATAATTCCGCCGTTAGAACGCATTAGGCAATAATCTCATAACTGCAAACTGCTTCCAAATCCGAGTTTGCACTCGCTGTTAAACGAAGAGTATCGCCCTCTTCTAAATAAATGGACTTAGAAATAACATCCAACGTTGAGTCTCCTGGAACTGAAACCGTTTTGGCAATATGGTACGCAGTAGAAGAACGGAATATATCTACGTTTATGTCAGCCGAACTTGCGCCGTCAACATTTGATACATACAAAGCATTAACTTTAAAAACTTTTCCTGAGTTGCTTGCTGTGCCTGTAACAGTTATTGAACCAGCCATAGCAGAATGGTTTTGACAAACATAGTAAAGCGTGTTTGGAGCATCAGAAGGAACTTGAAAAGTAATGTACCCAAGTTCTGTGCCGTTGTTTGTAATTCCCGAAGTTGAGACATTGGCTGCATTGTAAGCACCCGACGATGTTTGAATCCAGAACGGATGACCAACTGCGCTCACTTGAATTGTGTAAGTTGCGCCACGAACAACAGGAATAGTTGCGTTAGATGCTCCGCCAACCACATAGTTGGTTGAACCGTTAGCAGTAACAACTATCGTCGTTCCAGCGCTACTGCCTTCGTTTTTAACAATAGCCGTAGCAGTAGTTGTGACAGCAAGAACCGCAGTCTTGCCTGTGATTGTTGTTACGTTTACTATATTTGGTGCTGCCATAATTTATCCTCCGAAAACAATCGCCATTGCAATTGATTTTCCTGTTGATGCTTTTGTACCTAACTGCGTTTGAATTGCACTTGTTACGCCGTCAAGATAACCAATTTCGGTATCTGAGACATTTGCTACAACTGCTTGATAAACAGTTGGCGTACTCCATTTTAGACCAGTTGCTGTGGATGAATCTACAGTAAGAACTTGATTTGCTGAACCTGCCGTAAGACCAGCGATTGCATTATCTGCTGTACCTACGATGAGGTCGCCTTTAGCGTTAATAGTATTTAGAAAAGAAGTAAAAGGCGCCGCGCCAACCTCAACCCAGTTTGTTCCGTAATAAACGTATGTACCACCAGTAAGCGAATTGAACCATATTTGTCCAGTGATAGGTGATGCTGGGGCGGTGTCAAAAACCATCGCCGCCATACCAGAAGCACCAATTTCAATCCACGAAGAATCATAATAAACAAATGTTTGTGCGGTATCCGTATCAAACCACATACTTCCTTCAAGTGGCGATGCAGGAGGTGAAGAACTAGACACCATTCGTGCGCCAGTTCCTACACCACCGACTTCAATCCATTGAGAATCATAATAAACAAATGTTTTACCATTGGTTGATTGGAACCAAAGTTGACCAGCCGAAGGGGATGCTGGGGCGGTATCGGAGACGCTTGCGCCACCAACAATCGTGTCAGCAACCCACGCACTGCCATTCCACTTTAGAAATTGTCCAGAAGATGGTGATGCTACGGAAACGTCACCAATGTCATCCAACGTGTTTATAGTTGGAATGGTTCCGTTTACCCAACTAGTTCCATTATATTTAAGAAATTGACCGTTAACTGGAACAGTAAGAATTACATCAGCAAGATCAGTTAAATCTTCTACAAGATCTGCTTCACCACTTGTTTGTAGCCAGTAACCGTCATAATACATATAAGTTTCTAATGTCAGGGAGTTAAACCATAGGTCACCAGTGCTTGGTGAAACTGGTGCAGTATCCGAAACTTCAATTGTTGCTGTAACTGCGGCAACAGCATCATTGACGTTTACCCAGGCTGTTCCATTGTATTTAAGAATTTGATCAACTGCTACGGAAGTAATAGTCACATCGCTTAGGTCATTAATTGCCCCAACTGTGCTTGCCGTTCCTGGAATAAACTTTGTACCATTAAACTTTAAAACTTGATCTGTTGTTGCTCCAGTAGTGTCAATTTCAATATCGTCAACATAAAGTATTGGCGTTTTAAACGTGTCATCTGTTTTAAGAACGTTAGCTGCATCACGATATAGATTGGTATCTCCAGAAACTGTTCCGTCACCCCAAACAAGACGTCCACCAGCTTCAACTTTTAATCTAGAATAAGTGTCGGCGTCAACAAATACAGTAATAGCATCAGAACTAGCAGACGATAACTGCTTAACAGTAATAGGTACTGTAAATTTCTGTGCCACGACCTCAATCGCTTTCTATGTTGTGACCCCGCGAGGTCTATGTGTTACTAGCCTACTACAACGATGGTGTAGTCATTAGCGGCAATAGTACCGTACAATACAACTGAAATAGAGTTGCCATTGGTACGGGTTACATCACCAATAACGGTTGCACCAGTTGACACTTCATAAATTTGTACGCTTACATCAGTTGTACCAAAGTTGTGAGTAATTGCGGTAGTAGATACTGCTGAAGCACTGACAGCACATCCTTGTTTTGCTACACGAGCAAGGGCAGGAGTACTGGTTGTACGACCCGAAGATTCTCCAGAAGCGGAAGCGAGGTTAGTGCGAGCACCAGATTCAGTAGACGACCCAGTACCACCGTCTGTAACGGCTACATCAGTACCATTCCAAATACCAGTCGTAATTGTGCCAAGTGTTGTAATGCTGGATTGACCAACATAGTTGGCTGAAATATCAATCGCGTCAGCCGTGATTGCGGTACGGTTCGCAGTGACGTTGACATTGACTTGTGTGCCAGTCTTTGAGAGTCCGTCTCCTGCGTCAAAAGAACCAGCACCAGAAAATTGTGTCCAAGTAATTCCTGTTGAGCCAACGGTGATTGTTCCGTCTGTGGAAACAACATAACCAGAATCAAAGTTAACTGTTCCTGCTTCAACAAATGTAAATGTTCCACTTGTTAGTTCACCTGTATCAGCTGTTCCGTTTGCATCGGTTGAGCGAGAAGCGGCACCAGAAGTGGTTGCTACATAAATACCGTTTTCAGAAGCGGTTACTTGGTTTTTAACAAGAACACGGTCACCAGCAACAAGTGTTACCCCATCAATTACATCACCAGCATTAAGGTCTGTTGCAAGGTTAATTGCGGCAGTAGTTGCAACTCTTACCGATGCTTTAACATCAAGACCTTGTCGTGCTGAGTCAACATAGCCTTTGGTGGCAATATGTGCGGCATCTGTCGGGGTGGCAACTTTGGCGTTACCTTGCGCATCACGTTTTACAAGTTTGGAAGCGGTTGCAGCATCAGTTGCATCTGTGAGCATTTGCCAGAAAGTGCTAGATAGCAAACCTGCGTTGCTAGTGTCAGCAAGATTAAGGGTTAGGCTTACTGTGCCATTAGATTCACTGACGGTAAGCGCAGTGGCGTATGAGCCACTTGATTGAACTGCATGAAGCATTTTGCGCCACGCGGAACCTGAGTACACCTTGATGGTGTCTTCAGTACTATTGTAGATAAGGCGTCCTTCAAAGTTGTTACTTGATGGATCTGTGCCTAAAACCTCAAATTTGGCGTTAACCAATTGATTTTGATTAAGGTCAAGGTTAGTTAGAAATTTTTGTGCCATTGTACTTCCTTATGTTAAGTAGGCGTAGCCAGAGAACGCTGCGGTAAAGTTTACTACAATTTGAGATGTAGAAACATAGTTGATTTCTCCAAATACTACCGTCTTAGCACTATCTACAACTGTAACAGATGGAAAGCCACCTAAAGCATGTGTAATTGGCCAAGTTGTGGCAGCAGCACCTTGTGTGTGAATGTGCCTAGCCGCTACAGGGTAGACAAGATTAAGGACTTGGTTTGGAGCAACTCCTGTAATGTTTGCGCTTGCCGTACCCGTGGTAACCGTACCGATGGTTAATACGTTTGGTGGACCTGCTGCTCCTGGTTGTGCAACATTAATAACGTCAGTTACTTTTTTGGTGACAGATACCGTTTTTTGTTTTTTAGTAACCTCTACGGTCATACTGGTTCCGTAGACGTAGCTGATTCAACAACAAGTATCCCTTTGGCTAATTGATCCCAATCACCAACTGAGTCTTGAACAAAGATGTCGTAAGAATAAGACCCAGAAGCAATATCGTTTTTGTTGGAAATATGAAGTTCTAAGGTTGCGCCAGTGCTTGGGGCAAGATAACCACGTCTGTTTGCTGGGCTTATGGCAATTACTGTTGCTTCATTAGGTTTAGGGTTATACCAACGCAAATCAAGAATTGTTGTTCCATTGGTGTCTTTTGCCTGCATAAAAGCACTCTGGATAGTAAGTACGTCACCATCTTCATCACGCCACGTAAATACACGTCGGAAGTCTGTTCTCTGTGTGTAGCGTAATTCCATTGCGTCGTCATCCTCCGAAGGTGTAATGCTGTTGTAACTGGATACGGTGATTGTGCCTTTTACAATTGGTTGATAAACCTCATCAACAGTTGCCCATACATCATACGCTAAATTACCTTCGGGCAAATCTATAGTTTCGTCAGCAGTTAATGAAATACGGACGTTGTTGTTGCCAATAATTTCTGATGTAATTTCTTTCTTGTGCCCCGCAGATACTTGGATGTAAGCGTTGCAGTAACTAGGAGCAACCCGCCAACGGGTGCGGCGGCTTTTTACCGTAAGTTGCCTGCTCCATGGCAGTCCTTTAATTAGGTTGTAATGAACAACTGTTGGCATCAGTAAACCCCCTCACAGCAAGCATCTCGGCTACCACATTTTGGGCAGCGGTAGTGAGCATGTTCAGGGTTCATTTTTTCTCCGCAATGCACACACTGCTCGCTGCAGTCTTTGTTAGGCGTTTCCACCTACACAGTTTACTCTATTTGATAAGGCACGCGGTGGCGGATGTTCTCATTCATGTAAGCATCGCCTTCGTCCCAAGCTTCAGGTGTGTCAAACAAACGAACAACGTGGATACATGGGTCGTGCCCTTCATCCAACTCAAACTCTTCGTCAACTGTTATTGGTATTCCATCGTGGGTTTGGCACACTGGGTAGTGACACCATTTATGATCTATGCCGTACGCCAACCATTCGTCTAAATCCATTTCTTTTTTCTTACCCATAAGTCTTCTCCTAAGATACTTGTAGTGTGATTTTATAAACCCCATACTTAACCTGATCAACAGACAGTACAGATATGCGCCTATAACCCTGCGCCTGAGCCAGCTTAATAGCTTGCTCCCTAGCATCATGCATTGCTGGTGTAGTGATTTCATATGTGGTTACCATAAGTTACCTTAAAAGTCCTGTAATGTCAATCGCTTTGAGTAAATTTCTTAATTTTCTTTTTAGACTGCCTATCATTATGTTCCCGACGGTTGCGTTTACCAATATGTGGCTGCCAGTGGTCGTATTCATCTTCCAACTCTTCCGAATAGGAAAATTGATTACTTAGTTTGTTCTTGTTCATTAATTAGTAACGTCCACAACTTTTTGTCTTTTTCAAAGTTCTCATCTTTGATTGAACTTATCATTTGCCTAAATCGTTGTTTTCCGTACTCGCCTAATCCTTGTTGTTTTGTCATATAAAAAGTATAGTTCAAATTACATTTCAGGTAATTTTGGTTGTTCGTAAACTGTGCGCTTCTTTCCTCTTCCTCTAAACTTTAGGTCGGGTACTCGTGACTTATATGCATTATGAGCTTCTTCACTAGTTTTACCAAACCCTAGTTCGTGTAATACTGGGCGAACATGTGGCATGTGTTCGTACATATGCCCAAGCATCATCTTGGTTGTTGACTGCGGTTCTCCTTTTTGAAAGAAGTCCCGACTATACATACTATCTCCCATGTTTGTACGATTTTGCATATCATTGATGCGTTCAGGGTGAGCCGCTACATGAAACCTAACAGCAGAATACAACGCTCGTTCGTGAGCGTTCCACATATGATATTTGGAAGAATATCCAGTAGTACTAATATCTTTTGCACGTACTTTGGGGTTAGTTAAGTGTTTTTCAAACTGACCAGCATACCTGAATGATCTGTCTGCTAAAGCGTCTGCGTAACCTTCACTAACAGGATCAGTAGTTACAAACCCACGTCTACTTCTTTTACTTCTAGTTAAATCGCGTTCTGGAGAATCCCCCCACGGTTCCTGAGTATGCCCAAGTTCGTGAGAAAGTGTGTGTTCGTTTGCTTCATAACCACCTTTTGTTTCTTTTTTGATACTTACAGTTTTAGGTTCTTTTGTAGTATCCGGTTCATAGCGTGTATGCCAAGGGCTATGCGTATAACCAAAGTGGTTTTCACGATCTGAATAACCAGTTTCAATAGAAACTTTCTTACCAACTGAGTATTTTGGGGTGCTCTTACCTTTTGTAGGATACACATTAGGGTGGTAATTATTATTTTTTAACCATTCCATTGTATCTGTTTCGCTATGGTGGGGGCCTTCTTGAGGAATCGCAGGATTCCCAATAAGGTCACCACCTAATATGGTATGTCCTTCAGGGTTTGTCCAATGTACGTCGTCTTCAGCCATAATTGAATGAACATCTCCTGGATGATCATATTGTTTTTCGTATTGTGCCCAAAATTTTGTATTTGGTACAGGTTTATTAGATGCTGGGTATTCCTGTACCTCTTTAACATTTTCTGTATTAGTTACTGGACGAACTCCAACAGTAATAGAACCTCCAGACCAATTAGCTTCTCCTAAACTCCAATCAGTAGGCACAGCATGGGTTTGGATATTTTCTTTGTATGTACTGGTTGGTATATCTAAACTGTTTGCGGCCCTACCCAGTGCTTCATCTTTTTGAGCCATTATGTTTGTGTCACCATACACGGGTATTGGTTGTCTATAGTTCCTTCTAGCAATAGGAAGACCACTTTGCGCTTCTCTAGTGTTATGTTCGTCCCTCTCTTTATTTCGTTGTACTTGTTTACTTTTTATGTTGTTTATCTCATCTAAACTACTTAACTTCAATGATTCATTAATAACGCTCATACGGTGTTCGGCGGGAACTGTTGGATCGTCTTTTAGCCCTGTGTAAGCGTATGGACTAAACAACATTCCTTGTATATTTTTAGAAGCACCAAAACCTTTATCAATTTGTGGGGTGCGCTGTTCTTTTGTAGGTAACTCACCTTTAGCAATAGGCAACTCTGTAGAAGACATAACAGTCTTTGATTTAGGGTCTTCCCAATATGTATTGCTAAATTGCGGTCCTAATGGCATTGTTTAAGTATAAACTATTTTAGACTAGCCACCATTAGAGTAGAAACCTCTACCGACAAGGTTTACGGCTGGGGCAAAAAACACTGGTTTTAGTTTTTCCCCACATTCCAAACAGTGAATCACACATTGGTTTTCTTTAATACTACGCTCCTCTTCGTGAACGTGGTTGTTAGCACATTTGTATTGATAAGTAGGCATTGTTTAAGTATAGATTATGCGGTTGTGTCATTTACTGTTTGATCAAACTGCGGTTGTTGGTCAAAGTCTTCTGGATACCAATAGTGGGTGTTGACTTTGTATCTTGGTCTGTTACCCCATTCAGGTATGTCAGTAGTGAAGGAAGGGTCGTGCACAAGTAGACGGTTACCGGGAAGTGTCGCCAAATGCCCACACTCTAACCATACAAAATTAAAATGTTTGTGTTGGTCGGGCGTGCGCGAGTAAACATCGTCGTATGGTGCAGCAGTAAACCAGTAATGACCTTTTTCCCATGATCCTTTAAGATACGCACGAACTGATAACTCAGATAGCGCACTGTATTCTTCTACGCCAAAATCTTGCCCGTAACACGACCAAACCTGTAATTCGCCTAACTCGTGGTTGTGCTTACTTTTCTCGTCTTTAAGAAATGCATGAACAGGCAAATGTTGGACAAGAGCACCGTTGGATAAAAGAACAGAAATTCCCCATGCTCTATTTGGCAATGCTGATAAACCAAACAGTAAAGCTGAAGTTACTTCACCATGTCCCTCTTGCATGTCATATAGAAACTCGTTCTTGACATACGCATACATTGGGCGAGGAATACTCGTAATGTGGTTAGGCATTAACCTTTTTTCTTGGCTACCGCCATGTTGTCCACAAGGTTGGGGTAAGGGCGACCTGCTTTTTTAGCACGAGCCTTTGCCTCAGATTTTTCGGACGAGTCAAGTTTTTCTGATTTCTTTTTAGGATTCTTTTTATCCCAAACTTTCTTTTCTTTTTTCTTTGTCATTAGCAGTCCCACTTTCTTAACGATTTGTTGATACGACTATCTGGATCACGAGCAGTTTTAGCTGACGTGTTTTCTCTTTTCATGCCTTCCATGCGAGCACAAAAGGACCTACGGCGAGCAGCAGACTTTGTAGATTTAGAAGCCTCTTCACGAGACACAGGGGGCTTTAATGTTCCACCTGTTTCTTTTTTGTAAGAAGCACGACCCTTGTCGTTTAAACCGCCTTCAGGGTTCTTGCCCTCACTACGTTGCCATGCTGCTGATTTAGCCATAAATATATTGTACAATATCTAAATGCCTATTTATCGCAAGGGAGAATCCCAGTTTGGTTTGTACCAACGTGCTACGGAAGAAGCTAACCAACGGGAGCAGCATGCTCAAGAGCAATTAGATAAATTAAGCATAGCGGGTGGGGATTTGCTGAACAACCAAAAATCAGGTGATGCGCTTGTTCGTGGGTATGACGCCATGCAAGAACTGCGTGAACATACTCAACGCAACTTCACTCTTGAAGAATCTTATAATGATGATATGACCCTAAAAGACCGCGAAAACCTAATTAAAGAAAAAAACAAAAGCGGTGCCGCATTTCAAGTAGGTCACATTGAATTTGACGAAGAATTCCCAGTATCTGGTGATGACTTAGCTCGTGGAAAATTTATAAAGGAACCAGAGACTAGGGGCAAATAATGCCTTTTAGAGATGAAACACCAAGGGGAACTTACTGGAGACATGTTAGTTGGGATCAGTTTGCTGATGAAAAAACTTCATTTGAATATGCAGACATGGATGCACCAAAAGCTGGGTTGCAAAAAGCTAAGGTTTTAAAAATTACTGACGTAAAACCTGGACAAGAATTTCCAACAGCAAAACGTGGTCAAGGACAATTGTTTAGAATGCAAGTTTGGCCTAAAGGTTTTACTCCTAGTAGACAACGCCATGTACAAATGAAGATGGATAAAGCAGCGTCTGTAGACGACTACGCCGAAGAGGGATTGGGCAAAGAAAGTAATGCAACAAGCAAACAACAACTTAAAGCACAAGCTCGTAATGCCATTGCTCGCTCAACAATTCCCACTAGTGATGTAAATACTATTAGAAACACTCGTATAATTCTTGGTGGAGAACCTGATGGGAGCGCAGGAGGGTTCATGGACCCAAATCCATCCACACCTGAAATACATGTGCATAGACCTCCTCCTACTAACGCTGATTCTGTAAGAGATCTTTTTACTGATTCTTTGTTAATACACGAAATGGGGCACAGAGTGGACTATGAACAAGATGAAGAAAGATTTAGTGGTTCTCGTTCTTATCGTTCGGCGGTGTATGGTAATGAGCAAGTTGTTAACCCAGTGCACGAAGGAGTTGCAATGGGCTATCAACTTGCTCATTTTAGAACAACTCGCAATCAAAGAAGAAGAGCGTTTAAACTTGTGAATAAACTCAAATCACCCATGCAAATGGGGTACAAAGCTGACAACTTTTCTTCAGATGAGAATACTGACAACAAAGGTATAGAAGCACAAGATGCATTTATGAATAAGCGTTTAACTACATTTAGAGCAGAAAAGGGTTTGACCCCACATCCACTGCAAGAACAAAGAACGGACTCTCCTAAATACCAACAAGACAAATTGCCAGGAATGTAATGGCTGCACACGAACATCTAAACAATTACTTGTTTGCAGAACAATTTGAAAACATGCACAGAATGACTGTAGACCAAGCCCTTTCTGGAAAAGTAGCAAAGATTAATAGCACATTGGTGACTCCAGAAGAAATGGATGAATTTCATAAATCATTTTCAAATCGTAAGAACTTTGTTCCTTTTGCTGAAAGTCACGCCCAAAGACTTACAGAAGGTGATGTGCCTAGATTTTTAAGAGGATATCAAGGTAACTGGAATAGTCATTTGATTGGTGATGAAACTCAAGTAGCCGCAACATTACGAGATTTAACAAAGACAGTTCGTGACAATAGTAGACCCAACCCTGTTGCACTATACAGAGGCGCGGGACGTAGCCCTTCAGAAGATATTGGTAAACAAAAAACTAGTCCGTTGTCATTTACCGATGACAGGTATGTCGCTCGTTCATTTGTAGCTATTGGGCACATAAACAAAAGACAAGTATATAAAGCAAACCCAAACACAGTTCGTGGAGTACCACTATCTGAGATAGGTGGCATACCTAGAACTATTGGTAGAAACAAGCGCCCTGAATCGGAATGGTTTGTATTGCCTGAATCTATCCCTGAGAAATGGCCTGAAAAGTAATGGCTGCTCACGAACATTTAAACAGTTTTCAATCGGGTAAATATGTACGCCTACATCGCGGATTTATGGGTGTGCATCATGATGAGGTAAACATTGAAGAGCTAGGAGTTCACTGGGTTGGTGACAACAATGCACACGTAGCAGATAGATTTGCAACAGACAATCTGGGTAAAGGCTGGGGTGAAAACATTTATCCAGAAAATGTTAAAGGTACTGTCCTTACTGGTTTGGTGCACAAACGACATATTATGGACCCACTTTCAGAAGAACACGAAAAGTGGTCTAATATAGGGGCAGGGGCTGCTGAATCAGAAAATGAAGTACCTTTACGTCATGGAACACCAGTTCACATTATTGGGGCAACCGATTTTTCTAACACAGACGGTGACAACGACCATGAGTTTACCCCACGCATACGAGGCAGAGCATAATGGCTGCTCACGAACATTTTAATTAAATTTCAATGAAAATACATTCACCTGGGCACTCTTCGGCAGATTCAACGACATCACCAAGGCGGTCTTCTGCGAAAGATGCTAAACCGCTTGCGCCTTCCTCGTTCCCTCGCAGTTTGGAAAATACTTTCCCATTCTCTTGGACGTACGCCAACCCATCCTCCAGCATGATGAATACATCTGGGGCTATCTCTGCGCATAGTCCATCTCCAGTACATAGGTCTTGGTCAATCCATACTTTCATTTATCAATTCCAGCGCCAAAATCAACTCCACGCACTGGTTTAGGAGCATCTTTTTTGAATGTATAGCGTTTACCCATGCCCAAGTCAATACCAGTCACTCTTTCAAAAATGTCCATATTGTCACTTGGACCTGAATATGAACCAGGATGACGTTTATTTATATGCCATGCTCGTGTCATCGGGTGGTCAAAGTCGGCATTACAGCCATCAATGCCACATCCGAGCATATTAAAACTACCTTCTTCAGTAGGGTCGCTATCTGGATGTGGAACGTTTTTAAATTGGTCACCTGATGGAGTAGGCATGCATACAGTATAGGCTATAATTTAATAATGGCTGCTCACGAGAACCTCAGTGAACAGTTAGCCATGTTCATACCTGCAAGGGAACTCATGAACTATATAGCAGGAGATGGAGAAGATCATGATTTAGATTGCCGTCCTATGTCTGAATCCCCTAATGTGCGTGCCCGAAAATTGAGGGAATCCAAAGAAGGTCACCCTTATGGTGGGTACAAAGACAATCTTTACGAAAATATTAAAAAAGAAGGTGTAAAACACCCTGTACATATACGTCTGCACAGTAAAAGGCGTGGAGGTGGTACCCAAATATGGGATGGTCAGCACCGACTTGTATCGGCACATGACATTGACCCAAATATGGAAGTACCTGTACGTTATTCGGTAGACGAACGAAAAGGGGCATAATGCCTAAAGGTAAAAGGCTTACTGCCCAACAGATCATGGATAACTACCACTCTGGTGAACACGCTGCTTATGCCGATGCAGAGGCTCATGCGGGCAGGAATTTCACGTCAGATGAGTTTTGGGCAGGAAAACTGTATGAAGCACAGCGTTTGAGTGGAGACTCGTCCTTGTATCAAAATATTGAAAAACATGGACAAAAAAAACCCATACTTATAAACCAAAAAGACCAAGAAATAGTTGATGGACACCACCGCCTAGTGTCTTTGTACCACATGAATCCGCACCAATTTGTCAAATACCGTACTATAAACCGATACTAAACGCCCATCCACGGCAAATTTTTTCGCTCTATACTTAACTAATGGCAGCACATGAGAGTCTTAATGACTACCAATTCCGTTACCGACCAGTTAAATCGGAGGAGTTACACGAGGTACAGGCTATCCATAAACCTACTGGGGAACGAGTAGGGCGGATGACTTGGATGAATTATGGACCTTTAGACGAAATTAACGTACTTCAAGAGCATCAACGTAAGGGCGTAGCCACTGGAATGTGGAATCATGCTACAAAGTTAGCCGAAGCCACCTATAGAGGGGTGAACAAGCGTGTACCCATGCCTGAACACTCTGTATTTAGAACTCCTGCTGGGGATGCTTGGGCGAAATCTACTGAAGACACCGTACCTGACAACGTGTTTGATAGGTACAACAGTGCTCGTGAGGCATACGAGGATCAATCAAAACAATAGATTAGGTCTATTTAGCGGGTCGGTTGGGCGTGTCCCATTTTTTTGGGGTAGGTCTATTTGGGGAGTGGTTGTCATTGGCGCCTGGGTGCTCCCCCCCACGCAACCCTAAACCTCTACTTAAGGGTGAGGGGGTAACCCTCAACCTCTACTTGAGACTTGACCAAACCCTCAACCACTACATGAGGGTAGCCATGTCATCCTCCGATCATCTCTGCAGCACATCGCCATAAGCGTCAGGATGATTTCTAAGGGCAGGTTAATTCAATCGCCTCTACTGATACGCAACCGTATGGCTAGACGCTCCTAGAGCCTTACAGAGCGTGTGGTGAGATATGGGCTATTTCGCCCATACTGCATATGGCTCACGCATCAGGATGCACGCAGAGCATGAGTTAATCGGAGTCAGCCATCACCAGCCACACTGGGGGTCACTCTTACCATACGCAGTCTGAGAGCGTCTGAGGGCGAAACAGCGTATTTGTTGAATAATGCCTAATTTTGGGTCTATCTGCACACTTGTGAACATGATTGAGATGCATGGGGAGAAGATGCCCCATGCACCCACCACGAGATGATTACTATTTCGTGCCGACGCTCCAGCCGTATGTTGCCAGCACTGCGATGCCATTGCTCTGCTCCTCTTCATTCATGAGTTCATGGATTGCTCCGTCTAAGACTTGGGCGAGAATCCCACACTTCGCATCCACGATTTTGAATAGTCGCTCATCAATCGTGAGGTCACCTTCAATGCATCCGAGCATGATGTGCGAAACTACTTCACGCTCCTGTCCACGACGAGCCAGTCGGTCTTCACACTGCATGAGGTCTGCCGATGTCCAGCACATCTCTGCGTTCACATGATGTCTGCCACTGGTGAGAGTGATGCCGACTCCAGAGGCAATGACATTGCCGACCAGCACATTTGCAGTGCCATCCTGAAATGCATCCACGCTCGCCATCTTCGCTTTGTCGCTCATGCCACCTTCAATGCGTACGACATTGCAGAACTTTCCGTTGGGCATTTTTACTTTGCTCAAGTGATTGACATACGCTTCAGCGACTGCTCGGTGCGTGGTCGTGATGAACACCTGCTCGTTCTCATCCAGCAGTGCTTTCACATATGCCACGACTCCAGCGACCTTGCCATGTCCAGCGAGTTCTCGGAGCGTGTTGATTCGTGAGATGGCTTCAGCCTTCATCGCACGCTCAGCAGATGGAGTGCCTTTGGCATCTTCAATGAATGCGAACAGGTCAGCCTCTGCCTCCATGTACTTGTCGGCAATCGCTGGGGCGATTTCAACATGGTGAGAGATGCGACCTTTGTTCGGGAGCGTGAGCACTTCGCTTCGCTTGCGACGAATCATGAAGTTCGCTTTGAGCGTGTCGTGCAACTCGTCGGTGTGGGCAACACCACGAGTACCCCATCGGTCAATCTTCGGTGCGAAGCGTCCCATGAAATACTTCAAGCCATCCATGCCATTGTTGGCGAAGTCATCCAGTCGGTCAAGCACGAGAAGCGACGGGATTAAATCCAGTGGGTGGTTGATGAGTGGAGTCCCCGACATGACAACGCGAACTGCATCTGCTGGCAACGCTTTGGCGATGTCCACGACTGCACGAGTGCGCTGAGCACGCTTGATGCTCTTCATGCGATGGCACTCGTCCACGATGATGCCTTTGACCACCGACTTCAGTTGCGTGGCATGACCAGCGATGCTGAGGTCACCAGCGAGGTACACATCGGCAACTGGGTATGGCACAACTGTGCCACCGTAGATGTACTTCACACGCTTCGTTCCGTGATTCTTGGTCGGCACGATTTTCTCACGCCACTCGCCACCCACGACTTCGCTGTCCTTGGTGGTGATGGTGTGAATCTTGAGCGTCGGGGCGAACTTCGCAAACTCCCGTTGCCAAGTCAATCGCATTGACGGTGGCACGACTACGAGCATTGGCGAGTGACCAGCAGTCACTGCGCTGAGGATGACACCGATTGCCTGTGGAGTCTTGCCAGTTCCCATCTCGTCGGCAATCAACACTCGTCGCTTTGCGAGTGCGAACTTCGCACCTTCAATTTGGTAGTCGCTCAATGGCATCGCTGTGTCCACCAGTGGTATGTCAGTCGGTACAGCGACAGATGCGTCAGCAGGTTGCTGACGCTGTTGAACGAAATTTTGTAGTTGGTTAATTGCAGTATTCATGATTTGAATCCCCCTTCAGGACTATGCGAAATTGCATCCCCTCAGCATAGTGCCGAAGGGATGCATTTCCACCTTTAATTTCAACGATTTTGACCGACATTACAAGACTTTTAGGCTCAACTCCATCGCATTAATTTCGGCACAATCAGCACCCATGCCACGAGCACGAGATGCTTCATCAGTGAGAGTCCTGCCACATAGACAGCACCTGCCGAGTTCATCTGCGAATCGCTTCATCGCTTCATCGGATTCTTCGGTGCTCATCGCACGCAATGCATTGAGCACACGCTCTGCTTCTGACTTGCGAACTACTGGCGATGATTCAAGTGTGCGACCACCGAGCACACGGCGAAGCACCATCACTGTGCCTGTCTTGCGATGTGATTGCACGAGTGCATAGAAGTCCAAATCATTGTTGCCAGTGTGACTTGGCAATGCGAAGTACACATTGCCCATGCCGACGCAGTTGTCCTGCACGAATTGTTCAATCTGCAGATGCAGTGGTGAACCCTCTTTGGCATCAGGGCATTCGTTGATGTTATGAAATGTGCGCCAAACATTTCCGTCACGAACTGCGATGCCTTTTTCAGTTTCAACATCGTTGCCACACAGTGAGCATTCTTTGCTGAACTTATTTGTGATGATTCGGTTCACTGATTGCACGACAGAATCGGTGTGCGAAATATCTCGTGCAACAATTACCTTCGGTGCTGGCACTGCCAACAATTTTTCAATCATCGCACTTGCATCTTTAGTTGTGAACAATTTGCAACTGCCGATGAAATCAATTACCGATTGACTGTCCGATTGAATGCCAAGAATGTCGGCACGCTCGGTCACCAATTTGACCAAAAAATTGGTCTGCTTTTCACTTATGTATTTGTCCATGATTACCCTCCTCAGAGTAGGACTCCAGTTTATGTCCAAGATTGTGGACATTGCAACACTTCTATAAACGCCAAAATCCCCAGCATCGGGGGGTGATGCTGGGGAGTCGGGAGTTCTATTTGTTAATCTTCTGCTAAGTCTGAGCCTTCATATGTTTCACCACAAGTAGGACATTCGTACACACTTTCATCAAACATTTTTGTGAACTCTTCGTAACCGTCTGCCTCGTGAAACTTTTCAGTTTCAGTATTGCAGTTGATGCATTTAGTAATTTGCACTGTAGAAATCCTCCATCTATTTGTTATTGCAATTTTTGCAGTTTCAATCTCAGACTAAAAATGCTCTTCAAAATTGCATCTGCTCGTTCATCCAAAATTGAGGCAAGCGATGTGTTGCCATTGGCTCTGCAGATGCTTATTTGTTTTTCAGTTTCATTGAGATTTGCATTTCCCACAGCGATTGATTTTTCAATCGCTTCAATCTTTTCTTTAGTGTCATCGCTCCAAGGAAAGTAATCTGCCATCGCTTCAGCAGTGCCACACGCACTGCAAATCTCGGTGACATTATCTTTGCGAGAAATTGCCCCACAATACTTTCCTGCCTGTTCACGATTCGGTATTGGTTCTGAACATATTGGACACATTTTAATTTCTGTTTTCATGAGACCCTCCTTTGAGTCACTCACAATGTTATCAATCGTGCAGGACATTACAACACTTTCATAAATAGCAAAATCCCCACCAGTTTTTACCTGATGGGGATTGAGCCTGACGCTGGTGGAAGGGGATTAGACCAGTGTCAATTCTTTCAATCGGTCAAGCACGATTGCATCCTCGGTTGCCTGCTGACCATTTACCAATTTGTTGTAGTTGCGACCCACACGCTTCGCATCTGTGCCTGCGACATGTTGGTTGTATGTGGTGAAGGCTTGCACAACACCGAGTGCTGTATTTTTCCAATTCACTACACGCTCATCTGTGCGCCACATTGACTCAAGTGCTTCACGCTTGGTTGTCTGCATGGTCACACTTTTCTTTGATGGCTGGTCATTCGTACCGAGACCGACAGCGATTGGGTACATCACCTTCACAAGTTCTGTGAATTGATTGTCAGTCACTGCCCACGCTGAGAGCGCATTCAGTTCTGCGACCATGTCATCTGAAGTTTGGTAGATGATTTCAAGTGCATCACGAACTTCTGTGATGCGACCACTGAACGATGCAGTGCCTTTGTGACGAATCTTGAACATCGCTTTCGTGCCTTCGTTCAATGCCATCTCAAGTGTGTTGTCGCAGACAACTGCTTGCATGACTCGTCGGTATGTCGTTGCGAGTGAACCGTTGTGAGCAGTGCTTGCGAGAAGTGTTGGGCGAAATGTGAATCCATCTGCCGTTGTTACATTCTCAGGCACACTGATTTGCACCCAAGCCTTGCCACCTTCTTGAAGCAGTCCTGCTGAGTCAATGCCAAGTTCGTTTGAATCAATTATCTGTTCAAGGTTCTTGAGCAATGCATCTTCATACTGGTGAATGTTGAAGCGATTTGAAAACACTCCGAACACCTTTTTTGTTTTGTCATGCATGACTGCTTTACGGTCATCAATCTCAACGAAGTTTCCGTTTTCATTTTTGATGAAGACTGGAGTTTGGATTGCTGACCAGTCAAACAATCTTCTGCGAACATCTTCTACTGGTACGAAGTTGTCGTAATGATTTGTTTCGCCTTCTTGGTCTGACTCACGCCAGTGCCATGCCTTTCCTCGCTTCAACACATTGCCGATTAAGGTCATTGTGTTGAGCCATTTTGTGGACTCTGCTGACATTATTTTTACCTCCTGTTAAGTGGGCTTATTCCCACAAACATAAACATAGTCGTTGGGTGTACGAACAACAACCTCAAATAAAAACATTATTTGAGCCAATAAAGACAAAGGCTGGGGCAGTTAGCCCCAGCCTCATCTTCTTGTTTTCGGACATTACAAGACTTATTTGTTGTTGATGACCTTTATGAGTTCAAGCAGGCTTGAAACCATGTCCAGCGACTTCTTGTTGTGCTCTCGCAATGAGTTGCACTCCATCTTCAAGTCGTGAATGTCTCGTCGCAATTCTGTAATTGTCGGAGTGTCACCTAATTGAGTGACCAATGCGATTCGGACTTTTTCTTCCAAATCAAATGCATCGTTCTCATCAATCGCTTCGTTTATCTTTTCGCTCCAATCAATGTCATCAATCGCAGATTCAATTTTGTTATCAACATCATCGTCGCTCATGATTGATTCATCTGAAATGTATTCTTTGATGATTTCGTTAATTGCATCATCACATTTTTCATTCGCAATCGTTGTGATGATTATGTCCGTTACTGCTTTCACAAACTGCTCGCCTGCGATGTCGTGCAGTTGCATTACTGGGTTTTCTATCGTGGTCATTTTCGTTTCCTCCTTGTTTGGTGAGAATGCCATGTTCTTAAATGTAATGTCAGATTGCCTTGCCAACAACCTGACATTACAAAACTTTTTAAACACTTTGCATTGCCTCGTCTAACCCTTTTGCCAGTTCGTCGGTGAAGGTTTCCCACCACTTTTCGTATTCGTCTTGCCAATCCTGCTCGTCGGGATAATCCTCGGTGCTCGGTGCATTTATTTCATGTTCTTGTTCGGTAACTTCACCATTCTTAAACACTTGCCACCCAGCAAAGAAGTTTCCTTCTTCAGTGAACCACATTCCAAATGTAAGTGTCGGATACAGCATGGACATTCCACTAATTAATCCTGACGCTGGTGACCACGCAGATTGGAAGTAGTAGTACAAAATGTTGTCGTTCGGTGTTTCTAAGTTTTGTTGGATGTCACACGCACCCCATTTTGTCCCCCACACTTCACACGCCCAGTCGTACCAATTCTTGTGTCCGTATTTGAGCACATTCTCTGCTTCTTGTTTTTCCAATTCTTTTTGTTTGACTTCATCACCAAAAGAACCTGCTGTTGTTTCGTGCAGTTCTGTTGGGCATGGAATTA
>Ga0209768_10000267_pt1 | contig 36137 bp, 30 predicted proteins | sample LauGreSBDMM110SD_3_FD_187564 | JGI IMG/M metagenome (GOLD analysis project Ga0209768, IMG submission 187564) | Freshwater lake microbial communities from Lake Michigan, USA - Sp13.BD.MM110.SD (SPAdes) (version 2) | ecosystem: Environmental > Aquatic > Freshwater > Lake | place: Lake Michigan... | reverse complement strand
GCTGAACCCGGCTTGTGTTTTGGCCCAGACACTTTGGTTGAAGCGCGAAATCGTGGATACACGTTGGCTGCGCCAGGTATGACGCGCCGCCACCGCAAGCCCCGAGCCTAAGTAGGAGATGAGCCGATGCTGAGCAACGGCACCATTGAGTCGGGCTCGTTAAGCCTGCCTCGCTACTTGGTTCAACCCGCCGGCAAAACCGAAGGTGCCCCCGGTGTCATCATGTTGCACTCGTTTCCGTTTGGGCCCATTGATGCGCGCCACTCGGCGAGCAGTTTTCCCGAGCTGATGGATCGTCTGGCTAATGAACTGGGCTTTTCGGCGATGTGCTTTACATTCCGCGGTTGTGGTGACAGTCCTGGTGACTTCTCACTACAGGGGTGGGTTGACGATCTGCGAGCAGCCATTGACCACATGATTTCTGAGACAAATCCAACTGGGTTGTGGCTAATTGGTTCAAATACGGGTGGTTCATTAGCCATGTGTGTGGGAGCAGATGACCCTCGCATTAAAGGTTGTGCGTTGTTGGGTCCGCGAGCTGACTTTGATGACTGGGCTGCGCAGCCGCGAAAGTTCTTAGATCACTGTCGATCAGTTGGTTCGGTGCAGACTCCGCAGTTTCCGAAAGACTTTGATGAATGGACGCGCGAGTTACGTCGGTTTAGACCAGTACCAGCGGCACAACGCTTTGCTCCACGCCCGTTGTTGCTGTTGCACGGTGACGACGATGAAAGTGTTCCAGCGACTGACACTCGTCAGTTAGCAGAAGCACATGGCGCGGCTGAAATGAGAGTGCTTGAAGGTGCGGGGCATCGCATGCGCCATGACCCGAGAGCGATGGCTGTGCTGTTTGGCTGGTTAGATCGTCAGCGTCTAGACGAGGAATGAATTAGCTAGAAACGGTAAGTGCTAGTTCGTTGATCTGATCTGCGAGCCACGTTTCAACAAAGAGCAAAGACACGTCTTGGCTCACATGAATACCGTCAGGTCTCCATTCGTTATGTGCTCGAATGTAGGAGGCGTAATCGACGATTGTTATCCAGTCTCGAGTAGAAGCGACTCGTGCGACTAGTTCGTTGAATATGTCCAAACGTTGGCTCGGTTGATACCCGACATTTGCCGGAAGTGTGAGCCACATAACTTGTTTGACTCCGGCGTTGTGAATACCATCAACAGCTCTCTCCATTTCGCCCAGCAGCCATGACTGATACTTCGGTTCCTCGATTGTGTGCCAATCAGGACCGAGTGCCTCAACTTGTCGTCCAACTAGATCCCAGTTGCCCGTGAGGATGATTCCAACATCAATCGGTTTGAGATCGCTGGTGGTTGCCGCCCAATTCTCGGTGTCGCAAACTGCTTCTACTGGCCAAGCGATTTCGGCCTCGTCATCGCCGGTTGCCGCGAATCCTCGACGTAGTCCACCGTGTCCGATGGGGCAACCTAATTCTGCGTAACCTCCAACAAATTGGAAGTCAGACTTAACCTGACTCAGGCCAATGGAAATACCTACTGCCATCGAGTCTCCATAAATTGCCACTCGGGGAATCTCGCCATCACTGAGAACTTCACCGTCTTCTGTGAGAGTGCGCAATTCACTTTGCAGAGATTCAAAACTTTTCTCATCAATTGGCGGATTCATTCGCACCAGTATCTGAGTGATTGCAAAGAGCAGAACTAATGCTGTCGCCAGAATCAATTTAGTGTTGGGTAAGTATCGTGATTCTCGAAATGGGCGTTCAATAAACCGGAAGAGAAGACCTGCGACGATTACTGAAACTGCAACCGATAGCCAAGTTTGCATCTCTGGCCAGATGCCACTCCAGATCAAGATAATTCGGATCGGGAAATGAACGAGATACAGACTGTACGAAATGCGGCCAAGCCAAGTTAATGGTTGAAAGGAAAAGACTGCAGATGCAACTTTTCCAAAAGAAGCCCCGATGATCAGAAGGGCTGAAAGAACTGAAATAAGCACTAGACCGCCATGCGCGTACGCAGATGTTTGCATGCTGGATCTCACAGTGAGTGTGGTCAACGCGGCAAAGGCTAAAAATGCCAACAAACTCGCTAGATGATCAAGAATAGGTTTGCTTGTTAGGCGCTTGATGGGTTTGATTGCAAATGCGAGCAGGCAACCGACAGAAATTTCGGCCGATCTGGTGATGGTTGACGAGTAAACAAAAGTCAAGCTGGTCGAGGTTGTTGCAACGACAATGGCAACGACAAGGATCAAGGCAAAGAGAGATATCTGTATCATTTTTCGGCCGCGTGAAATCAGAAAAATCAATGGAGCAACCACATAGAACTGCACCTCAATTGACAGCGACCAAAAATGCAAAAAAATCGATGGCAAACTTTGTCCATAAACGGTGCCAGTTGTTATCACTCGCCAGTTGTAATACTGGAAAAATGCAGCAAAGCTGTCGCTTGCCATTGTGCGGCTGGCCCAACCAGCAATGAGCGAATACAGAAGCGTTAAGGCGAGAACCAATGTTGCGGCTGGCCACAAACGGCGGAAACGTCGAACCAGAAAGCCGTAGACGTCAATATGCGATGACTTTTCGGAGAGTCGAATCAGTCCGTTGGTGATGACGAATCCTGAAATGGTGAAAAAGACCGAGACACCTAAAAACCCGCCAGGTACTTGTTTCACCCAATAGTGGTAAGTCAATACTGCGATGATGCAGAGCCCGCGCAGGCCTTCAACCCCGAGCCAGCGCTGACTTTCAATGTTGGATTTCTGACTCATTTCCATTTGTCCCCCAAGACTTGGAACTGATAGCTGAAAACAGTGACTACACCGCTGATAGATCGGATTTGACAGCCACAATGATTTGCGATTTAGGAATCAATGTGTCAAACATGGCCTTAATGTCTTCGCCGTTTGGTAAATCCAAGAGGTAGTTCCATGCTTTGGCCCAATCTTGAAGCAACGGATCATGGTGCGATATCTCGGGGTTCACTGCTTCAAACGATTGGCCAGGCTGAGTGCCGAATTTTTGCCAATACATCGCGACAAAGAGGGTTGAGAATGCCCCTGAACCAGCTTCGGTCAAAATTGTGAGGCCTGATCGTTCGATCAAGGATGAAAACTCTGTTTGCGAAAAGATTCGGATGTGATGAGGCTTCTCAAACATTTCACGAGGCGCAACCTTCTGCATCATTGATTCAGAGAACTGCCCTGGGACAGAAATCAAATAGATACATCCGGGTCGGCCTATTCGAAACAACTCAGCGAGGACGAGTTCGGGATCGTCGACATGTTCCAAAACTTCAAGACAGAGAACCTTGGTGGCTGTACCCGTTGTGATTGGGAGTTGTTCGGCCGAAGCGCTGACGAATGAGATATTTTCTGCGTCGGCGAATAGGGTCCGCGAGCGAACGGCTGAAAGTGCTTCGGCATCAATGTCTAGTGCGAAGATTTTGCCCGCGTAACGTTGACAGAACTCAAGGACTCCACCTGATCCGCAGCCGACATCAACGAGAACATCTTCGGCCCCCAGATGAACACCGGGGAATACTTCTTGCGTGTCATTTCGATAGAAGCCGGCCAACACATCGTCTCTCAAACCAACACGCTGGATTTCGTTGAGATGTGATAGTCCTAAATCAACTAGTTCTGGGGTAGTTCCGATGGCTGATTCAGTCTGCAACCCAGTGAATGGCAGATCTGCGTCATCAGATCGTTTTCTGCGGAAAAGAGCCATTTTGTCCAATCTTCACTGGTTGACATTCGCCGTTTAAGCAAAGCCCCGAACAATAGAAATCCCAATCCCCGATAGAGGACACTGTTCAGAATACTGTTAAGAATCAGGGGATGAGTTGATTATTTCTAGGTTCTAGGGGACATCAGTGAAATTGATCGTTTACAAACCTTCGGTTGACTCGTCTTGGCCTCTCGCGCTGCAACTGTTGTTTGAAGACTTCTCGCGATTTGGGAGATGGCTACTGCTAAGTCTTGAGCGGCTAGAGATTCCCTTTGAGGTCGTTGATTCCCATGACGAATTGGTTGAGCGAGCCAACTCATGTGTTAGGGAAAATGAACCAATTTCGCTGCTCTGTATCTGTTTTCCTCATCAGATTCCGCTTGACATCCAGGGTCGGAAACTTGCCGCAATTCCTCGCATGTTTGATACCTACTCTGCCGAAGCCGGATATTTAATGCCGTTTGAGGTGTGGCCGAAGGTTTTGGCAGCAGTTGATGATGTCCTCGTGCCGTCGGTGCTTGTTGAGAAGAAAGTTCGAGCCATCATTGGCTCGCAAACTCAGGTGCATGTTCTTGTGCCGGCAGTGCCGAGTATCAACATCAGCGAAATACTCTCGGGCGAACCTGCAACTTCTCATTCTCCAACAATCGTTTGTGGGACTGACATGTTCATGAGCACAACGGATGGAAGTTGGAACAGTGTCTACGAACCCCCCGCCAATGTCATCGAACGTTTTGTCCAGAGAGAATTAGACCTTCCTTTACGACATTGGTCGCTCGGTGATCCTGCTCAGAGTGGAGTATGGGCTATTGGTTTTTACCCTTCCGATTTATGGGGCGCGTGGGCCCAACTCAAGAGTGCTTCAGTTCTGCTGCCAGTTTTTGTCACCGGCCCAATACACGTGATTATTGAGTTACAAGGTTCGGGGAAAAATGTCGGTCGCGAAATCACAATTCGATTTGGTGACGAAGAACGTCATGTGGTTTTGACTTCGTTTCTTGAAGCCATGCACTTTGAATTTCATCCAAACATTCCGACTAATCAAATTCACTTTGAAGGATACGAGCTTGACTCCGAAACTGATCAACGTGGACTAGGCGTCGGAGTTTCTTCAATCTCGTTGGTTCGGTCGACTCAATGGACTGGGTCAAAGTTGAGTTGGTCGGCTTCAAAAAATGACACCAAGCAATTGTCACTCATTGGATTTCATCTCGGTGACAAATGGGGTTCATGGGCGAAAACTAAAGAAGCCTTTGTGCTCTTGCCAGTTGAAGTTTCAGGAAGAATTCGGTTGCTCATTAATCTTGCGGGCTGCGGCGAAAACATTGGCCGAACTATCAACATCCGAATAGGCGAAAATACGTTCCCTGTACTTCTTGAATCTGATATTCGAGAATATTGCTTCGAATTCAACGTCGCTATCGCGACGGATCGAGTCTTTTTCCAAGGTTTTGAAATTGATCAATCGATAGACCCTCGAGGTTTGGGCTTTGGAATTGAATTCATACAGATCAACCGATTAGCCGACATCGGCCTTCAATCCTTTGAATGGAATGTGAATAGTGCTGAAGTTAAGTCTGTTGATCTTTTCGGCTTTCACCCAGCTGAGGCGTGGGGCGCGTGGGCCCGTTCACTCAACGCAAGGATTTTGCTTTCGTCAGCAGTAACGGGCAAGCAGATAGTCGCTGTTTCTCTTCTTGGTTCGGGCGCCAATATTGAACGACAAATCACCATTCGTCTAGGAAATGAAACAAGGCACGTTCAACTGCCGTCGTCACCAAAAGAATTTCTTCTTGAGTTTGATGTCAACGAACCAACAAACTCACTGTGCTTTGAAGATTACGAAATTGATCAATTGAGCGACGGCCGTGGATTGGGAGTCGGCATAGTTGGCGTGCGTTTGAGCAGACCTCTCGGCGTTCTTGGCAAAGTTCGACGGAGAATTGGAAGTAACCAACCAATTGTGGAAGCGAATCTCACCCAAGAGGCATCGGGGGAGATTGTCTCAAATAAGATTCCCGCAAAAGCCAACTTAGAAATGCAGGGAAAGGTATTTGTCTTGGTTGTGCGCCCGTCAGATCTCATAGCCAATCAATGGATCGAAATCATCAAGAACTTTGCCTTGGTATACGAATCACGGCACGACACACATTTGGTAGTGGTTTGTCCAAGTAGTTGGATCACTACATTCCTGTTGCCAGTAAGTCAGTTCATTGACCGCCTATCTTCAAAGAAAGTCAATATTCACTTCTCTTTTCTTGATTGTTTGGATAACGAGTTTAAAGAACTGTGCACGCATCCAAATGTGAGTCTTGTACTCCGAGAAGACGGGCTGGATTTCGAAATGGCGGGTGTCGTGTTGGCAAACACGACTGTGACCATTGGCCCTTCATCTGGGTTGACGACTGAATCTGATGGCATTCAGCCATCAGTAGTTGTTGAAGTTTTGGCTCAACCAGCACAATTAATTGGTGGTACTAAATCGCCGATCGCCTTGGGATTTCTGTATGACAATTCCTCGCTGTGTCTGTCTTTCAAGAAGGCTGACCAGTTGATCGGCCAAAGAACTCACGAAGGTGTTCGGTCAGTGGAGAACAGTCTTTTCCACCAACAGTTGATAAATATTTTTGTGGATGTGCATCATGTCTGATAACCGAAGGTTCTATTTATATTGTCGGCACAACAACGTAGATATTCGAAATGAACTTGGGATGCCGGATTACAGTTACAAGTTTGTCGAAAATTACTTTCAACAAACTCTGCAGATCTTCGGAGAGGTGATTGAAGTTTCTGATGCCTCAGAATTACCTGAACAATTAGATTCAAGTGATTATCTGTTGGTTTTTGCACCACCACATGAAGTGCCTAGAGATCATCTGGCTTCGGCTATTCCAGTGTTTGCCTGGGAATACAGCACGATTCCAAATGAAAAACTCAATGACAATGACCTGTGGGATTGGCAACATGTTTTGCAATCGTCTCGAGGGGCCATCACACATTCAAGTTTCACGATTGAAGCATTAGAAGCGGCCGATGTATCAGTCCCAAAGATTGCGCTCTATTCGCCCCTCTATGATGAGTTTGCACACCTGGCAAGTGAGAACAAGCCCACCCAATGGACCATTGATTGTGAAGGTTTGGTGTGGGACTCAGCAACGCAATCAAATTCAAAGACGATTTCATTTCATGAAGTCACGTTTACCTATGTCTTCAACCCTGTTGATGGTCGAAAGCGTTGGGAAGAAGCAGTGACTGCATTCGTGTGGGCGCATCGCGAGAATTCAAAAGCAGCACTGATTCTCAAGTTGATCCACAAAGATCAAGAGAAGGCGTTGGGCCTAGTTTGCGATTTTGTTCAGCAACTAGGTGACATCACATGCCGGATCGTTGTCATTTGTGGATTTTTGAGTGATAGCAACTATCAGCAGTTAATCAAGGGATCTAATTTCGTGGTCAATACATCTTGTGGCGAAGGACAATGTTTGCCTTTGATTGAATTCATGAGTGCCGGTGTTCCCGCGGTTAGCCCCCGCCATACTGCAATGAGTGATTACATAAATGATGAAAACTCTTTCGTAGTGGATCATTCTTGGAGCTGGGTTCCGTGGCCGAATGATCCTCATTTACGCTTTCGCTGCATGAACTATCCAATTAGATGGGAATCATTGCGGGACTCATTCGTTCAAGGTTTTGAGGTTGTTGCATATGAAGACAAGAGATACAAGCAGATGAGTCATTCGGCGAAAGAGACAATGTCCGAGATTTGTTCAAGAAATACTTTTGAAAGAAAGTTCTTAGAGTTTCTTGAGCTTCTTGTATGAAAAGGCAGCGGCCAAAAGATGAGCAATAAAGATGTTTTTTCTGGTATCTATCAGAGTCAAAGATGGGGCGATGGTTCGTACGCAAAACCACTTTCTGGCGAAGGATCCGTCCCAGAACTAGCAGCGCCTTACGTGGAGTTCGTCCAAAACGTCATCAACAAGTTTGAGATCAAGTCAGTTCTTGATTGTGGTCATGGCGATTGGTCAATGTGGCGAGACTTTAAGTTTGAAGGGATTGATTATTTGGGATTTGACGTCGCAGACGGTCTTTCAGAGAAAGTCTCAGCATCTTATGGAAGTGCGAATAGAAGATTTCAGCAGGCGGATTTTTGTTTCAGCGATCTGCCCAAAGCAGATTTGTTGATGTCCAAGGACGTCCTTCAGCATTTGAGCAATGACGATGTACAAAGGTTCCTTGGAAACATCAGGAATCAGAAATATCTCATCATTTGTAATGACTTTGAAGGTTCTGCGTCACGCTTAGATTCAGTGCGGCGGGCACTTCAACTTCGTACCCGGCTACAAAAACTGCGCGAGAAAAAGTCTCCTTTCTACCGAGTTGGTCGAGAACAGAAACCTAGGAATAATCGAGATATTGAAACTGGAGAATGCCGCGGTATTGATTTCAGGCGTCGGCCTTTCACGAGAATTTCAAACAAATACGAGTTAGTGGATACATTTGAATTCTCGGTTGCGGCCTACCCGCCTGTCACGAAGCGAGTTTTCTTCTTAAAGAAATTGTAGATACCCATCGCCATGAGGGGCAGTTACTGTCCAATTCTCGTTCATTCAAGAATTTGATGCTGCATGCCACGCGTACGCGCTGTTGATGATGTCTTCATATGAACGGCCCGCTGACCAGCCGAGAGTTTGTTGAGCTAGTGAAGCATCTGCGTACACAGTTGCCGGATCACCGAGTCGGCGTGGCGCGAACTCGTGAGGCACTGGTTTGCCTGAAGCTTTTTCGGTTGCTTCGAGAATTTGTAGAACCGAGGTACCGACACCAGTACCTAAGTTGACTGTCAGATTTGGCTTGCCATCACTCAAGTAATCAATAGCTTTGGCGTGAGCGTGAGCCAGGTCTTCGACATGGATGTAATCACGAACGCCTGTGCCATCCGGGGTGGGGTAGTCGTTACCTAATACTTTGATTGGTCCACTAGCCCCAAGTGCGGCTTTCATCACTAACGGAATGAGGTTGGTGGTGATATCCCAATTTTCGCCAAGCACTGCGTCGCTGCTGGCACCGGCAGCATTGAAGTATCGCAAGCTGACCCAACGCAAACCGTGCGTGATGCCATACCAACTGATGATGCGTTCCATCATCGCTTTTGTTTCGGCGTACACGTTTTCGGGTTTGATTGAGGCAGATTCGGTAATCGGTAAATGATCGGGATTTCCGTACACCGCAGCCGATGAAGAAAAGACAATTTGCTTTACGTTTGCAGCCAACATGCCCTCAACGAGTCCAACAGTTCCTTCAACATTGTTGCGCCAATAGAGTTGAGGATGAGTCATTGACTCACCAGCGCTCTTATAGGCGGCAAAATGAATGACGCTGTCAACATTGTGCTTTCGACAAATAGCTTCAACGGCTGCGCTGTCACAAATATCTGCAATTTCTAGAGTGGCACCAAGAAGGTTCTTGTCGGTTCCACGAACAAGCGAATCAAGAACAACTACATCACGGTGTTGGGCTCGTAACAAACGCAATGTATGCGAACCGATGTAACCGGCACCACCAGTTACCAAAATGGTCACGAGATACCTTCAACCGAAACAAAGTGATCAATCATGCGTTGCAGTCCGTCGCGTAGTGAGATCGTTGGTTCCCAGCTAAGGAGATTCTTCGCCAACGTGATGTCGGGTTTACGTTGCAAAGGGTCGCCATCGCGTTCGGGGGGCAACGGAACGGAGATGATTTCGCTCTTTGAACCGGTGAGTTCAATGACGAGCTCGGCAAGTTCGCGCATGGTGAATTCGTCAGGATTGCCCACATTTACCGGCAGGTTGTAATCGCTGTCAAGTAATGCCATGAGTCCACGAACCTCGTCGCTCACGTGGCAGAACGATCGAGTTTGCGAACCATCGCCGTGCAATGTCAGTGGTTCACCTCGCAATGCCTGAACGACAAATGTGTTTACAACACGGCCATCGTTAGGTCGCATACGTTCACCGTAAGTATTGAAAATGCGCACGATTCGCACGTCGACACCATGTACCCGGTGGTATGCCATCGTGAGGGCTTCACTAAAACGTTTCGCTTCGTCGTAACAGCTACGCGGCCCGATGGACGACACGTTGCCCCAATACGTTTCGGGTTGTGGGTGCACGAGAGGGTCGCCGTAGACCTCGCTGGTGGAGGTTAAGAAGAAAACGGCGCTGTCGGCCTTGGCGCGATCGAGCAAGTTGCGTGTGCCTGTGCTGCCAACAGCGAGAATTTCGAGTGGCATCGTTGCAAAGTCGTTTGGCGATGCCGGACTTGCGTAATCAAGTACTGCGTCAAATGTTGCTGATAGTGCTTGGTGTGTTGGCCAGGGGAGTGTGATGTCGTGTTCAATGAGGGTGAACTTGCTGTTGCCATTGAGGTGCGCCACATTTTCAGGGCGACCAGTTGCAAAGTTGTCAATCGCCACCACTTCATCACCACGGGCTAGCAGTGCATCAGCGATGTGTGAACCGATAAAGCCTGCGCCACCAGCAAGTAAAACGCGCATGTCTAGCGACCAATTCCTTGATAAGTGAAACCGACTCGTTCCCAATCTTTGCGATCAAGCAAATTGCGGGCATCAATGATCTGCTTACCGTTCATCGTGGTAGCAATCGTTGTGGGTGAGATCCATTTGAAATCGTCCCATTCAGTGAGGATGAGAAGCACATCGGCACTAACTGTTACTTCAATTGGCGAAAGTGAAAGATTCAAGTTGTCGGGAACACCGGGCTTGCTTTTCTCAACGGTGGGATCAAACGCCTGCACTTTGAATCCGAGTGCAAGTAAACGCTTGATGATTTCTATTGACGGTGAATCGCGCAAGTCGTCGGTGCCGGCTTTGAAAGTTAAGCCCCACACAGCGATGGTCTTCTCGGTCGGATCACCACTTGCCGCCTGAACGACTTTTTGAACGACTCGTTCAAATTGTTGGTCGTTAACAGTGATAACACCCTTTAATAGATCAAACGAGTAGTCGGCGTCCTCGGCGATCTTGATCAGGGCCCGTGAGTCTTTGGGGAAGCAGCTTCCGCCCCAGCCTGGTCCGGGCCGTAAGAAGTTTTCACCGATGCGCTTGTCGCTACCCATACCGACTACTACATCGTTAATGTCGGCTCCGACACCCTCGCAAATAGCTGCAACAGCATTAATGAACGACAACTTGGTCGCCAAGAAAGCGTTGGCTGCATACTTGATGGTTTCGGCCGATGCCGGATCGGTAATGATGATCCTCGTTGAAAGACCGTCGTACAGTGACGCAACTTTCATCGCTGCTGCCTGATCGTCGCTGCCTACAACGACACGATCGGGCTTTAAGAAGTCTTGGACGGCGGTACCTTCTCGTAAGAACTCGGGGTTTGAAACGACTTTCACGTCGGGTCTCTTTAACGCCCGCTCGACAACCTTGGTGGAACCGACGGGAACAGTCGACTTATTGACGACAATTGCCTCAAAGGGAAGAACTGCGGCGATTTCTTCGGCGGCGCGTTGTACATAGCTGAGGTCGGCAGACCCATCTTCGCCTTGTGGGGTGGGGACACACAGAAAAGCTATGTCACAAGATTTGGCAGCTTCAACAGAACCCACAACAAATGAAAGACGGCCTGAAGACATTCCTTCTGTGACGAGTTCGGCTAAGCCAAGTTCGACGATGGGGATGATTCCACTTTGCAGCTTCGCGATCTTTTCGGGGTCGACATCTGCGCACACCACCTGGTGCCCGAGATGGGCTAAGCATGCGCCGGTCGTCAGACCGACATAGCCAGTTCCGATAATCGCAATTGCAGTTGACAAGTTGAACTCCCTAATGATTGACAACGGTGACAAATGAGTACCGCTTGTAAAAGCGTAACGGAAATAACTTCTGTATATGACGATGACCGAGTAAAGAGAATGTTCGCCCCTATTAAGGTATTAGCCTAGGAATAGACCAAAAAAGGAATCGGTTTCTTGAACAATTCATCAATAACTGTACTGATTGCTTCTTACAATGCAGCCCGGTTCTTGGATGTCACGCTTCAGGGAATTGCTTGGCAAACATTGCCGGCAAACGAGGTCATCGTCGTTGACGATTGCTCCACAGATGAGACGAAAGACATCGTGAATTCTTGGTTGGATCGATTGCCAATCAAGTACGTTCAAAACGAAGTTAATTTGGGAGTTGGTGCAAGCCGTAATGTCGGCCTTCGTCATGTGAGCAGCGAACTTGTGGCGGTTTTGGATGCTGATGACCTCTGGTTGCCGATGCATTTAGAAATATTGTTGGGGTGTTTAAACGATGACCGAACAATTGTTAGTCCACGTGCAGTCGTATGGCCTGGGGGCGGTGGACTATCACTTGATCGCAAGTATGCATTAGCGGTTCCTAAAGGAACAGACCAGTTCAAGAAACTTTGTAAGGAAAACTTTGTGTTTGCTGGATCGCTTTTTCCTCTATCAATGATTCGAGACATTGGCGAATTCCCAAATGTTCGAATTTGTGAGGATCACTTGCTCTGGTTGAAGGCCGTTGCACATGATTATGTGGTGGTGAAGCCCCAAGTTCCTACTCTTTTATACCGTCGGCATGAAGGTTCATTGTCGCAGATAAAGAGAGATTTATTCAAGGAAATGCAAAATTCCATTGTTGAAAACTTGCACCAGTTCAACCATGGTCAACAAGAACTTTTGCAAGGACTAATTAAGGATTTGCGGATGCGCGAGCTCCTCTCATCACATGATGAACGCACTGGAAGTTTTACTCAATCAATTTTTAGTAACTTAGTTCCAGTCATTGCCAAAGGATCATTTCGTCTTAAATTGTCGGCGATTGCTCGAATGCTGTTTATCGTGCGGACCCCCTTTCACCAGTAAATTCGGTAACCAATCCTCTGAAGTTGATTAAGTCTCCGATACGGCAGGGGAAGCCTTCCAATCGTCTTTTCCTCTTTTGTAATGGGGTAGAGAGCTGATTTAATTAGAGAGAAGAACAGAGTTGGGGAAGAATTCATCAAGTAATAGACAAACCAGATCGTTAAATGAAAATACGAGACGGGCCTGGGAAGACTGCGCCAAGCAAGTATTTTCCGATTGCGCATCTGCCGTGAATAATTCTTTGCTGTCAAATCCCGGCCTTTAACGCTTGGTCGGTGGGTGACCTGGAATGCTGGGTTGTAAACAATTCGGCCCCTCGCAGCAGCGACCCTTAATGACATGTCGGTTTCCTCGTGCCAATAGAAGAAGTTTCCATCAAATCCTTTGAGGTTCCTCAACACAGAGCTGCGGATGATGAAACCACATCCGACGAAATATCCGACATCTCTTGGGACGTCTAACTCATTTACTTTTCTCGCTGGGAACTCATGTCTAGCTATTTGTCCATCGCCTCTAGTAGCCAAAGAAGCCATGATCGCGAGATTGGGGTCGCTCTCAAATGCCTTAATCAGGCTTGAGACATCAGTCTTTGATGATAGTTCCGCGTCATCATCAAGGAAAAGCAACAAATCTGCAGAGGACTTTAGTGCTAGCGCATTCCGACCGTTGCAAGGACCCAGGTTCTTGTCAGATCGAATCAGCGACACCTCGGGTTTAACCGCGATTGGAATGTCGCTTGCATTGTCGAGAACATAGACAGTTTGAATCTCATCCAAATTGCACGACTCAATAGCCAGATCTACCTCGGTTTGCCTGTTGTAGCAGATTATTAAGGCATCAAGCGTGAGGAAACTATTGCTACGATCGTTCATGACGCTCCGAACTGCGAATCCATAATCAAAGTGAATGGAACTTTACCAATGAGAATCGCGTTATTAGTAGCAAAGTTTGAGATGGGTGGCCTCATGGCGGTTAATTCGCAGTTGGTTTCGTCCCTCACTCAAAAGGGTCATCAAGTTGTTTTGGTAAGTGCGACGAATAACACTGGTACTAACAGTCATATACCTAAGGGCTCGATATCTCTTGAGGCAAATTCCTCATTTCGATCGATATCAATTGTAAAGTCAAAATTGTTTAGAGGCGATTACGACATAGTGATAGCCAGCCAACTTTTCATAGGTCTGATTGCCCTGTGGGCTCGCCCTAGGAAGTCTTCGACATCATTACTGGTAGTAGAGCATTCGTCGCTTGATTATTGGAAAGACTCACTGAAAGTCAAAGATCGACTGGTTCTTTTCTTTTCGAAAGTGCTCTTGGGAAAAGTAGATCAAATTGCGGCAGTTTCTAGAGAGACGACAAAAAGTATTAATGACGAATTCCGAAAATTGCGACGTCCTGCTGTGTATCTGCCGAACCCAGTATTGAACGGGAGAGAATTAATTTTTGAAGTTGAACAGAATCCAGCCACCGCTAGGTCTGGAATTGTCTTCGCTGGGAGACTCTCAGCTGAAAAACGTGTGCCGGACATAATTCATGCGTTCGCACTAGTTGCAAATGAAGTAAGTGACAATCTTCTCATTTTAGGTGATGGACCGGAGATGCGTAGATGTATTGAACTTGTCAATGAGTTGAAGATTACTGATCGGGTTACCTTCACCGGTTTTGTAGACAACGTGCAAGATTTTCTGCGAATGTCACGTTGTCTCGTCCTTGCTTCAAGCCATGAGGGACTAGCAGTAATCCTAGTTGAGGCTCTCGCAAGCGGTTGCCAGGTGGTATCGACGGATTGTCCAACAGGACCAAGAGAAATACTTGAGAACGGAAAGTACGGACGATTAGTAGAAGTTGGAGATATCGAAGGAATCTCCAAAGCGATCAAATTGGCAACGCAGAAGACGACTTCCACTGATGGGCTAACTGGACACCTCCGCCAGTTTTTAACCGAAAACAGCGCAGAGAGTTACGAGAGACTTTGCACTGAAATAATAAGTGGTCGCAGAAAGCTGTTCCAAAAATGACTGAAGTCCGAAATATCTCAAGGCGAATTAGGGGAAGTTTGGTTCAACTTCCAAGCCGTCCGGCGGTGCGGCTTTCTTCAGGAAAAGTAGTTGCCGGGTTTTTTTCTGCGTGCTGGCTTATTTTATTGGTTAGAGAAATTGATAAGAGTGAGTTTGCGGTAGTTGTGCTGGTTCTTGCTTTTAGTTCCTTGACCAATGTCTTGCACGATGGCGGTCAGTTGGTCTTGCTCGCTAAAGGAGTCGCTCTTCAGCCTGCGATCTCGGAAGAGTTGTCGACGTTAGTTTTCAGGAGACGTATGTTCCTGGCGATAATTGCTTTGTCAATTGTCAGCCTTGTTTTCTCACGGATTACTGAGGCAAGTGTTGTTTCAATTTTTCTGATTTGGCCATCTGTTTTGGCTACTGTCGGTTACTCAACAATGTTTGCAGTGATTCGAGTGAGCGGATCAGTAGACCTTGAGGCAAAGAACGAACTCTTTTCGCGACTATTTCTGATCGTTCTTGGCTGTGTTGCGCTCTATTGGGGATTATCGGCACCTCGGGTCATCGGTCTTTATTCAATAGTGGATGTTTTGTCATTTTTAGTCATCTACAAGAAGCACGGAAACCTACTTGTAAAAAAAGTGGGGTTAGAGGCGAGACTTTACGCACGAAAAGAACTCCACTGGAGGGTAAGTGCAATTGTCGCTCTTACTGGCGCAGTTGGATTACTGCTTGCGCGAATTGATCCGCTCTTTATCTCGGCCTTAAGAAGTAGTGATGACGTTGCGACATTTGCAGTTGGAATTCGATTTATCGATTTTCTGATTGTTCCGGTAGGCACTCTGATTATTCTTAAAGTTTCTAACTTTGCTAAATCAAATTCTTTGGCAGAAGTGAACAAAACAGTAAGATTTGTTTTTGCCTATAGCTTTGCTGCTGTGGGCATTCTGCAGATTGTCGCTTCAATATTGCCAGTTCTTTTTGGTTCGGATTATGGAAATGCCGTCACCCCGTTACGGATTTTAGCGATTTCGGTTTTTCCAATGTCATTGGCATCAGTGTTTATCGCGTGGTTGACGTTGAAAAATCCAACTAAAGCGCTGATTTCGTTAGCATTCGGGCTTTCAAGCAATGTCGTCGGTCACCTTCTATTGACATCAAAACATGGACCGGTCGGAGCAGCGTTTGTTAATTTGTCTGCAGCTACGGCTATGGCATCAACTGCATTTTTCTATTTTCGAAGACTCAATAGATTGAATTCAGTGACCGATAACTAGTCAATTGATTTGTATCCAGGAAGGGTCAATAAGAACCCCTGATCCAGCGGTCGGTAGCCAGGTTGAGGGGCAGTAGACCCTCGTAAGTGAGTTGGAGTACTTTGCGAGTGAAGCGGCCCACCAACTAAAGGTACTATTTGACATCACAATTCGCGAAGAGTTAGATATCGCCACAAAATCATTGAGCGCCGACTGAGAAGCAACGCTCTCATTTTTATAGACATCGATCCCAGCAGTCAAAAGACGATCTTCAAATAGTGTTGAAACAATTCTGTCGTCTGAGAATATTGCGACAGGACCTTCTTTGATCTTTTCATCAAAGGCAATCGCTCTTTCGTAGTAGCTCAAAGGAAGGTCCCAGCCGAGTCGGACGTAGTCAGACCTTCGTAGGTGAATAGAAGTCAAATTTTCGGGCAGATTGTTACTCAAAATTTTGAGATTTAAACTCAGTTTTTGGAGAACCAAGTCCTTAGATTCTGCAAACCAAGATGGATGTTGAAAGTAGCCCTTGAGATATCGAACTCGTTTTGAAAAAGGTGCTTCGCAGATAGAAAATTCAGGGGTCCATTTGGTTGTTACGCGATTAACCATCAACTTATGAGCAATACGACTGAATGGCTTATCGGTAGTGAAACGTGATGTTGAATTGGGTGGACATTCCAAGGCGGCGAAACCAGTCTTTCCAATGTATGTTTCGAGCCGCTTGTTTAGGCCAGGTGTAATCTCTATTAATCTAACTTCATAATCAAAGCGTCTCTGAAGAGTTATGGCAGCAGAGTATTGAAAAAGCAGATTTCCGATTCCGCCGTCGAGATTTATAGCAAGTTGGACCATTCGTAGATATTAGATCTGATTTGAATGAGCGGAAGTTTTACGCCTTCAATTCTTAGGAATCACGTACGTATCAAATAGATTTTTTCCATGGTTTTGAAATCGTTCTATATTGGTATTGTTCGGCCACCTTTGGTGGAGCTACGTAGGAGTTTTCGCAATCTCAGAGCTTTCGCTCAATTCCAGAGAAATGTTTCAAAGTTTGAAACCTTGGTCAACGGTTCGTCAGCCCGAGATTTTGAATTCGGTCAAGCCCATCCTTGTTTGGAAGACCGAAAAAGCGCTGGTGGATCGGCTAGGGGACACTATTTCCATCAAGATCTTTTGGTTGCGCAGAAGATTTTTGAGGCTAAACCCGAGAGGCACTTAGACGTCGGGTCGCGAATCGATGGTTTTGTGGCTCATGTTGCAGCGTTTATGGAAGTTGAGGTAGTTGATATTCGTCCAGTTGCATCAACTGCGCAAAACATAACATTCCGGCGATTTGATCTGATGAAAGACGACCCCGCTGAACTTGGAATATTTGATTCTGTTTCATGTTTGCATGCTCTTGAGCATTTTGGTTTAGGCAGATATGGTGATGAGATTGATCCCGACGGTTGGGTCAAGGGCCTGTCAGCTTTAACCAAGATCACCAGATCTGGGGGCACTCTTTATCTCGCTGTTCCTATCGGACCACAGCGTATTGAATTTGATGCGCATCGAGTATTTTCGGTTGCATTCTTGAGGTCAAAGATAAGTGAGGATTTTTCCGTTGAGAAGTTTTATTACGTTGATGATGATGGAGATCATCACGATGTGAATGTCGATGATCTGTTTAGCGAAGACAGAAATTTTGATTGCTGGTACGGTTGCGGAATATTTGTCTTGCGACGTAAGTGAGGTCTTTAGCTCAATGAGGTCGCCCGTCCAGTATTTCTATGAGATAATGACAAGGTGAGCCTTCGATTGATAATTAAGTCATTAATCCCAGCAACAGTTCGACGTAAAGTCAATAAGGCGAGATTATTGCGTAGATGGCAAGAAGCAGGATGGTCGGTTCCTGCACCGCAAAATGTGAAGATGAATGTTTTACGGCGGTATTCCCGTACAGGAATGACTTGGATTGAAACCGGGACATGGATGGGCGACACAACAGACGAGCTCGCGGGAATGGCCTTGCACGTCCATTCAATAGAGCCCCAGTTGGAGTTCGTGAATTCGGCCAGGGAACGTTTTAGAAACTCAAACAATGTTTCGCTTCATCACGGCACCTCAGAACAACTTTTCAATGAGGTCTTGAGCAGTTGTAGCGGGGACGTTGCGTTTTGGCTGGACGGTCACTTTTCTGCTGGTGCAACTTATGAGGGTGAAGTCGACACTCCAATCCTTAGTGAATTGCGAGCAATCAAAGAGAATCTTCACCGATTCAGCAATGTGTCAGTATTTGTCGATGATTTTCGATGCTTTGATCCGAGTAATTCGGAATTTTCTGATTATCCAGAAAAGAAAGTGCTGGTTGATTGGGCAGCGGAAAATGGTCTGATTTGGACAGTTGAGCACGATATTTTCGTGGCGACTAGAGGTTTAAATCTCTAGTTGTGATTTTGAAGTGTTGGTCTCAAAATGTTTACTGCTACCGTCGCCCGCCTTTCGGTTTGGTATCGAACTTTCTCAAAGTAACCATACGAAAAATCCCTCGCCAGAAGCCGAAGCCGTAACACCAATGGCAGATTGACAAGGCGTAAGCCACAAGATGTGGTTTGCAATTTTGCTTCTTGCCCATCTGAAGGCCGATAGCGCTAGCGGCTATTGCATAGATGCATAAGGGAAGTGCGGCTAAAAGTGTCTGTCCAAAAAATATTGCACCGATGATCCAGATCAGAGTGCTCATGACCATGATTGCGGGGACCATGGGTCGCCAATAAGGAAGCATTTTGTGCTTAGCCAGGGTCGAAGCTTTGCACATTCCGTAATTGTGATACTGCCGAGCAAGGGCTCGAGGGTTGTTGCGGGGAAAGTAAGTGGAAGTGATTCGGGGATCAAGCAAGATTTTCCCGCCAGCTTTGCGAATCCGGTAGTTCAACTCTTGGTCTTCGGCGGCCCACTGAAGATTCTTCTCGTCATACCCTCCAACTTTGATGACGAATTCTCGATCAAAGATTCCGAGGTAAACGGTTTCTACTTCTTCGAGTTTTTCGCTGTAGTGGAATCGTCCAGGTCCAACACCAAGCGGAGAAGTTGTCACTGCTGAAACAGCACAGCCGAAAGGGTTTGTGCCAATCGGACGCATCGGTCCGCCGACAACAGTCGCATCAGACTCTTCAAAAGTAGAAACGCTTCGTGACACGTAGTCATTCGCATACAAAGTATGTGCGTCCATTCTGATGAATATCGACGTTGAACATTCTTGAATCCCAATATTCATGGCGGCTGCCGCTGTCATACGTGGATTATTGAGTAAACGAACATTTCCACCTGCAGCCAAAACGATGTCCTGAGTTCCATCTTGCGACCCTCCATCGACAACCAGAATTTCAAGAATGTTTGCGTAATCCTGTTTCTTCAGACTCTCAAGGCAGTCGCCAATATGGCTTACCTCATTAAGAGTTGGAAGAATAATTGTGACAGGTGCGTTCATCGTCCCTTGAACCCTAAGACATGACGGAAAGTGCGCGCGATAATCCGGAGGTCGAGCCACATTGATTGGTGTTTCAAGTACCAGAATTCGTATTGCAATTTCTCAAAGGCATCAATTTCATCTGCCCCATAGGGGTAGTTCACTTGGGCCCAACCAGTTAAGCCTGGTCGCACGAGGTGACGCGACTGATAATAAGGAATCGTCTGCGAGAGATGTTCCACATAATGAGCCTGTTCTGGACGCGGGCCAACAATTGATAAATCGCCTCGGAGAATATTGAGTACTTGTGGCAGCTCATCAAGATGTGACAGGCGAAGAAATTTGCCGAATTTTGTGATTCGGGCGTCATTCTTCTTCGTCCATTCTCCGACTGAACTACCCGGGACCATTGATCGGAACTTGAGAATGCGAAATGACGTTTGTCCTTTGCCGACTCGTTCTTGTGCGTATAAGAGCGGTCCTTTGTTGCCTAGAAGATTTCCGACGAAGACAAAAGGCGTAACAAGGATGAGGGCGATTAGCCCGAGGCTCGCGACACTGATGTCGAGCATGCGAGAAACCCTTGAATATCCCACGTGATGAATTTCGCGGACGTCAAAAAGAAGGGCGGTTTCGCCTAATTCACGAACAGGAACTTTTCCGAGCCAATCGTTGTAGAACGCAAGTTGTGATCTGACTCGAATACCCCGCGAATGAAGCGGAGTGATCACTTCAATGATTTTTGAATTTCGAACGGCCTCATTATCGAGGACTATTAATGTGATCGCTTCGTCGTCGATCAGAGTCGAAAGATCTTGGTGGGTCAATGCTTCAGAAACTGTGATTTGGCATGCAAGTAGGCACGGTACTTCAGTATGGAAATCAATATCTTTTTGAATGGCCTCGGCATCCTGGGCCGAAGAAATCATCAAGACTCTTTCGTTACTTGCGACTGTTTGATTTACCTTTGAATTAATCACCGATAGAAGATTGAAAACGACAAAAAGTACGGGCACCGAGATCGCAATGACAAACCTAGGAAGGCTGATCTGCCCAAGAACTATCTGGAATGTACCAATGAGAAGTGCAGCGACAATTGAGGCTGCTAGAGCAGCTTTTGATCGAGCCGACCACGATCGCTGATCAGGAAGGCCGAATGAATAAGCGACTACATATGCAACGACTGAATACGCGATTATCCAACCGAAGCGATTTGAGGAAGTGAGATCGTAATCTCCAAAATAAGTTGCATGGATCTTCCCCAGCAACAAGATTGAAGCCAAAATCGCGCTAAGTAATCCCAGCCGAATTACGGCGTTGAATGATTTCACAGTTTCATTCTTGTCTAATCTTCGGCGTTGGAATCAACATTTACATAGGAAAGATGTGAAATTGACAACAATTGGTATAGATGCCAGGAAATTACGGGATTTCAACTGTTGCCTGGCAGGTCTTGCGTAACGCTTCTGCAAAGTTTGCGTCACCAGTGACAACAAGTATTTCTTTGCCTTGAATGAATGTGCAGATGCCGTCAATATCGTCGCTGTAGTTCCCATACGACCAATTCCAAGGATCGCCACTCCAAAAATATGGGTGCCAAAAATTGGTAAGGCGGTCAGAGCCGGGATCATCAACTTTGGCGAATACAACTTGTGGGTCATCCCAATAAGCCACGGCCAATTTCAAGCCGTAACCAGCCGGCTGCACCCAGTTATCACTCTTACCGAAAAAGCCTCGTGATTCAGGGAGAAGATAACTGCCCGCTGCAAGTGAGATTGCGATGAACGCTCCGGCAGCAGCTATTCGGTGTGTGTGTTCAAACAATGATTGCGTAGTCGGCGCCCGGTGGTATTTGTTAATCACCGCGTAGATCAGAGCACCTGCACAGGCGATGATGGTGAGTATCAGAATAAAGAGTCCGATGTACGCGAACTTTGCGCCGTAATACCCATAGCCGACTTGGCCAGCGCTTTCTCGTAGGTTACGAGCGACAATTTGGAATCCAGCGGTACAAGCACCGGTCACAAAGAGTATAAATCCGACGGTACGTGATCTTCCTCGAATGAGGCTTAGGGCTAATCCGATCAGCACCAATGGAATCCAAGGTGAATCTGATAAGTAGGTAATTGAGCCGTCGAGTAGTAGTCGGGATTTCAGTTGATCTTTAACTTGCGGTAGTGCTCGAATAGCCAGACCGACTGCTAAGAGTATGGCCAAAGTGATTTGAACTGGGTGCGAACGCAACTTTTTGATGAGTGCAGGGACCGCTAACACGGCGAGAGCGAAAAGCGGGTAAATCGCCGCTACCTGATACACGGCAAACGAAAGTACTGAAATCGCGATGAGCAAACCCGCCTTGGTCATGAATGAAGATGGGACCACAATGACGGCGACCATTGCAGCGCAGAGAGACATCGCGGCTACTGCAGAAGAAAAACCTGAACGAAACATTTCATTCATCACCCATGGCATCGTGATTGAAAACAATCCCACCAACACGAAAACCGCCAGGTGTAAAACCGAAACCTGATGCTCGACAAGATCTCCCTTTTTCTCGGCGAGGGCTACGACAGATGCGATAACGCTTGCCGAAATCAAAATGCCGAAAAAGGCATAAATGGCTGCGACTGCGTATTGATCATTGAATTGGAAGAGGCCGGTGGATCCAAGACCATCGGAAACGAGGGATGAAAGCGAGGCTCCCAAGTCGCCTTGACTTGAGAAATTGCTCAAGCTTGTAAACCCCGAGGTAACACGAATTCTTTGCACATGTAGGAAGAAATTGCGACCGTCACCACTGGCAGTCGTCACGATATAAGAAATAGGGTCTTTGAATTTCTTGACGGCGCTGATGAGTAGGGGTAGAAAAGCAACGACAACTAAGAGTGGATTCACTTCCTTTGGTTTCTGAGGAGCCCTCAAGTTACGAGCGATTAAGTGAGCAAGCAGAACGGGCAGAAAAGCAATCAAGATTGAACCAAATTGATTCAGTTCAATCAAGTGTTCAAGGGTTGTATCTCGTGCCACAAATGGTTTGATTGTCGCTTCATCAAAAAACCAGGACCGTGAGAGCCCCAGCCCACGCATGAGGGGCACTAAGAAAAAGAATTCAACGAGGGTCACCATGAGTGTGCTGATGAGCCCAACGCAGATGCCGAATGCTGTCCCAAAATAACGGGTGGCAACGATGGCAAATAACAGCGAAGATAGAACGAATCCGGCCATCACAGGTCCACCAACAAAGGCCGCGCAGGCGGTCAAAAATGCAATCGTGAGCAGCCTGAACAAAGCTTGCCCTTGAAACATGGATAGTTGAAGACTTCTTGACCCGTAGTTGAAACTCATTGTTCTCAGAGCCTACTTAAATACTCAACATGGGGAATGAACAACGACTGATGAGATATTCACAAACTATGAGCGGCTTCGGACATGACTTATGAGTGGTTAAGGTGTATTTGGTGAGTCTTCAAGCAACTAAGAAAACAACTTGGCGATTGATGCGATTTGTTAAATCTGGTTTTGGGGCAGTGGCAGTAGCCATCATTTTTCTTCCAGTTGTTTTTGGCCCTTTTAAGGGCTGGACTGCAATCAAGACGAACACAAGCCAAGTTTCAGTTGAGCCACGCTTCAGTTTTGCGTATCTTGGCGACCTTGCAAATTGGTTGGGTGATCGCGTCACGCTGAAGGATCAAGCAATCAGGGTTGACTCAAAGATTGATCGGGCTATCTTCAACGAAAGTGCTTCGGCCGGTTCTGTTTCACCAAGAGTGTTAGAAGGCGAGGGAGGGGTTGCATTTATTGCTGACGCTTTCAACGAGTCTTGCAATCCGCACATTCAAACAGATGGCCTGGTTCGACAAATGACATCACTGTCTCAAGTCATTGTTGATTCCGGACGAGAATTCAGGTTGATTGTTTCCCCAGACAAGAGCTCGATCCTGGCTGATTATCTTCCAAGTAATTTCGATTTGAAAAGTTGCTTTGAGACCTATAACGAGGACTTTTGGAACCAATTGCCATCCAGCGAAATCAGTGGATTCGTTGATTTGCATTCGGAATTGAACGCTCAGCGAATTACCAGGCGAGAAATTCTCTATAAAAAGCGCGATAGCCATTGGGACAACGCCGGCGGGGCTATGGCGTCAAAGGCGGTGGTCAATTCAATTTCTCCCGGTCTATGGGAAGACGACCTTCTCAAATTTTCGGGATTGTTATCAGAAGGTGGTGACTTAGACCTGCTTCTGGGTTCACCATTCATTGATTCGGTTCCGTCATATTCGTTAACGAGAGCAGACGTAACGCAGGTGTCATCTGATGCGATTGATGAAAGTGAACATGGTCAGAACCGAAGAGTCGTCAACACGTCAACGGAGTCATTTTTAATTCCAGGACGAACTTTGATTTTTGGGGACTCGTTTGCTGAAGCGGCACAGCCATTTTATTTGAGTTATTTTGCTGACGTAACGCTGATGAGATTTAATGATTTTTCTGCTGAAAAATACATTGAATTGATCCAAGCAGCTGACCGAGTTTTATTCTGGTCAGTCGAACGCTCATTCTCGTATCGTGTTGCCTATGACTGGGGGACAGAGAATTTTCTCAATGCCCTAGCGAATGCGTTGAAGTAGGGAAGTCGTATGGTTTTTTCGGATCCATCATTCCTTTTTTACTTCTTACCGCTTGTTTTAGCTCTGTACTGGTTGGGTGCTTGGCGTCAGAGAAATCTATTTCTGCTAGTGGTGAGTTTGGCTTTCTACACATCTGGTGGCGGACGGCTGGTTCTTCTTCTTGTGGGAAGTTCCACGTTGACGTTTTGTGCCGCTCTGGCCATGGAGAAATCTAAATTTGACAATAGAAAGCAAGTTGTTCAACGTGCAACCGTCGCTTTGTTGCTTGCATCTTTGCTCGTGTGGAAGTACGCAGGATTTGTTCTTCAACAACTGACTGAGATCATTCAAGATTTTGGTGGGTCTGCACATATCAGTCTTGACTTGGTGTTGCCCATAGCAATTAGCTTCTACACATTTCAATGCATCAGTTATTTGATCGATGTTGGCCGTCGTGAAGTGGTGGCAGAAAAGAACTTCATCACTTTTTTGTGTTATGTCTTATTCTTTCCACACCTTTTAGCTGGGCCAATTGTTCGATACAAGGATGTTGCAGATCAGTTGGCGACACGCCCAACCAAGTTGTGGGATTCGTTCTCTTCGTCATGCCCACGTTTCTTCTGGGGATTAGCAAAAAAAGTCTTGATCGCAGATCAGGCAGCGCAGATAGCAAACGCAGCATTCGGCATTGCTGGGTACCAAATCGGAGCGTTGGATACCGTGATCGGTGTCGTTGCATATTCAATACAGATCTATTTTGATTTTTCTGGCTATTCCGACATGGCCATCGGACTCGCAGGAATGTTTGGCATCAAGTTTCAAGAGAACTTCCGGCATCCTTACTCGTCAAGTTCAGTCACTGATTTTTGGCGGCGATGGCATATCTCTCTCTCGTCATGGTTCAAGGATTATGTCTATATCCCTCTGGGTGGAAACCGAAAAGGTTCGAGACGTACCTACTACAACCTTGTTTTGATCTTTGTTCTGACGGGGCTTTGGCATGGTGCAAACTGGACTTTCTTGGTCTGGGGACTTATTCATGGCACCGCTCTTATTCTTGAGAGGTATTTCCTTCCTGGGGACAAAGAACGACCTTGGCTTATCCGAGCTCTATTGAAAATTTGGACAATTACAGTTGTGATGCTCGGATGGCTTTTGTTCAGAGCCGTTGATTTAGCGCACGCGGGAGAACTTCTTAGTGCTTTGGGAGGTCGTTCCGGCTTCGGTATTTCGCCTTTGGTGCAAGCCGCCCTGACTCCACAAAGAATCTTCTGGACGTGCATTGGTTTATTTGCCTTCTTGCTACCCAAACAAAAGTCGTTTGGCGAGAAGCTTGGTGAAGAACAAGGGAACCTCATTCTCGGTACCGTGGCTCTGGCCGGTGGTGCATTGGCCTCGGTTTACGTGTTGTCTTCGTCGTTCAGTCCATTTTTGTATTTTCAATTTTGAGGATCTGATTACTCCGAGCCGCGGCGAAAATTGAAATCTTTGGATTGCGATCACGACGTAGAGTTGTTTACATGGGATCTGACAACGAGGAAGCTTTCTCGGTAAATATCAGCGGGTATTTGCAGGCTGAACTGGGTGTAGGAGAAGTAGGTCGGATCCTTGCTCGGGGAGCGGATCATGCGAAAATCAATTATTCGACGCTCACCTCGACCCGGACCATCAATCGTCAGAACTTCGGGTTTGAAGAACGATCTTCTGGGGAGTCTTCATTAATTAACTTGATAGCCGTTAATGCCGATCAAATGAAAATTTGGGCTCAAGATGTTGGCCCAGAAGTCGTAGAAGGCCGTTACAACATCGGGGTTTGGTCATGGGAACTCGAAGACTTCCCTGAAATCTTTGATGAGGCCTTTAACTTTGTCGATGAAGTCTGGGCTATTTCGGAATTTACTCAAAGTGCGATTCAGAAGCGAACAAACAAGCCCGTATTTGCGATACCACTTCATGTTGAATCACCCAGTTCGGTGCACATTGAAAAGTTAGATCGAGTCCCGATCGGTCTTAATCCGGACGATCAGTACTTCTTATTCATGTTTGACTTCCTGAGCGAGATCGACCGAAAGAATCCACTCGGTCTCATTGACTCCTTCAAAATGGCGTTCGCGCCAAATTCTGGGCCGAAGTTGGTCATTAAAACAATTAATGGAAGCGTGAAAAGCGAAGACCTGAATGCAGTACATCAAGCTGTCGTAGATCGGCCCGACATTGTGGTTTTTGATGGCTACCTAGACAAAACTCAGCGCACTGCATTAATCGCAGAGTGTTTGTCGTATATGTCGCTGCATCGTTCTGAGGGTTACGGATTAACGATGGCCGAGGCGATGTCGCATGGCAAGCCGGTCATCGCTACTGCATATTCGGCAAACTGCGAATTTATGTCGGATGACGACAGCTTGTTGATTCCGTTCCAACTGATCTCCACTTTGGGCAACCCGACCTATCCATACGATTCGCATTGGGCCGATCCAGATATAGGTGCAGCTGCTGAGGCCATGAGACGAGTATTCATAGATGAAGATTTCGCTCAACAGTTAGGACATAGGGCGCGCACTGCGCAGCAAACGAACTCTTCAGTCCATCAGACGAGTGAGTTCATGTTGGATCGCTTGGTTGAAGTTCAAATGGCGTTGACTCAAGGCAAGAAATCTGGCTTGGCGGTTCCTGAGGGCCACCTTTCAATAATCATTGATCGGCTAGACACTGAGCACGAAAACAGCGTTAACGAAATTGTGGTACCAATTGCACCAAATCTTCGTAGGTTCGACCTTCGCAAAATTAAGAGTTTGAGATATTTGGTTCGATTGGCCCGAAAGATCCTGAGGCGTCTGAAAAATCGTGCTGATTGAGAATGATCTTTTCCGGGTTGTTGTCTGTTAATGATGTATTGAAAACAGATTTTGCTGATGGCAAGCAACGATTTAGCACACTGTTTGGGAATTTGTTGATGATTGGTTCACTGTGGTGATTCGGGGTTCATACAATGAAAAAATGCTCGCAGTAGTCACGATCGTGGCCAAGAATTATATGGCTCAGGCCTCGATCCTTGAGCGATCGTTCTTAAAATTCCACCCTGAAGCAGAGTTCTTTACGCTTCTGATTGACGGGAATGCAGAGTCAAAAGAAAGTATTTCAAGTCAGGGGACTATTTTGATCCCTTCCGATTTGGACATCGCAGCTGAGACGTTAGAACGAATGGCGACAATTTATGACGTCATGGAGTTCGCTACTGCGTTGAAACCAAAAGCCCTAGAACTAGTTCTTCAGTTGACCGGCAAGAATGTCGCGTACATTGATCCTGATATTGAGATTTTTAAAACTTTGGACGTAGTGGTTGAGGGACTCGAAACTCACCCGATCGTTCTGACCCCACACAATATTTTTCCTTTACCACGAGACGGAATGGAAACATCCGAACAAGCAATTCGCTACTCAGGAATTTTCAACCTGGGTTTTGTTGCCGTGAGTTCAAAGGCTCTGCCCTTTTTGAATTGGTGGCATATCCGGCTGGTCACCGACGCGGTTGTTGATTTTGAAAGTTCGTTGTTTACAGATCAACGATGGATCGATTTTGTACCGGCTTTGTTTGATGTCAAAGTTCTTAAAAATCCTGGTTTGAATGTTGCCTATTGGAATATTCACGAGCGCGATTTATCTAGAAATTCAGTCGGCGAAGTTCTTGCAAACGGTGAACCTTTGTATTTTTACCACTTCAGTGGGTATGACCCATTGACGCCGTGGATCTTGACGAAACACGATGGCAGTCGTCCCCGATTCTCGTTTGAGAATTCAGTGGTTCTGCGAGAACTTTGCGATCACTACGGCAACCAGTTAGAGCGCAACAATTTTTCATCACTACGCAAGACCCCTTACGGCTTGAACCGCTCAGTTGATGGATTACCGCTCACGAAAGAAATTCGAAGGTCGTATCGAAATTGGTGGCTTTCGGCAATGAGTAATGGTGAAGCATGGCCACCAAGCGCGTTCTCAAAAGTAGAAAAATTCTTAGAATGGATGACCACGCCGGTCTTGGGTGCACTGCACAGCTCTCACTCGCGAGTTGAAAGGGTGTTGTGGGAAAACAGCGCCTATCTTCAGAAACTGTTTCCCGATATTGATGCGACATCAAGTGTTTCGTATCGTGAATGGTTAGATCGTTCAACAGAGCGAAAGAGTCTGTACTCGCAGATCGCAGAATTTGATGAACTCGGATCAAAGCAGGTGAACGTTGATACTTCAGGCTGGAACATTTTGTCTGGCGCTGCTCATGAAGGCGATCTAGCCGACATAAATCAGCGGTGCAGTTTGATGATCCAAGCTTGTGGGCTGCCGGTTCAACAGGTGAAGATTAGGGAATCAACTTCGCTAAAGAGCTATGAGTTTCGTCCGACGGCATCGGCATTCCCGGTTTATGAAGATTTGATTGCGGTTAACTTCAACGGCGAGGCGGGTCGACTGATTGATCAGGCGGGCTTTACCCGCCGTCCTGTTCGGCGAAGAATCTTGTTGAACATGTGGGATTTCAATGAGGTCAATCCTGAAACGGCTGCGATGTACCACCATTTTGATGAGATCTGGTGTCCAAGCGAATTTGTGTTGCAGTCGGTACCAAAATCTTGTCGGACGAAAGTCGTCCCGATCATTATTCCCCTTGAAGATCCCGCAAACTTTGCGGGAATTAAGAAATCAACAATGGGAATTCCAGAAGATTTCATTTTCTTGTCAATATTTGACGGTGGACGGTTCGCAGGTCGAGATAACCCACTGGCTGTTTTGAACGCGTACCTACAAAGTTTTCAAACGACTTCGGGTACTCGGCTAGTCATGAGAATCGTGAATGGAACGTTGTCAACACGACTCATTTCTCAAATGCGTTATGTGGCTCGGGGTCGACCCGATGTAACTTTCGTCGAGGGTGACAGTAGTCAAGGTGAAATGATTGGTTTAATCAATACGGCAGACTGTTATGTCTCAATGCACCGCACAACTGCATTCGGCATCAATATGGCGAGGGCAGCGCTTGCCGGCAAGCCGCTCGTTGCCACTGGCTATTCAGGAAACTTGGCCTTTATGGGTGACCTTGGCTTGAAGGTTGAATACTCGCTCGAGAGAGTCGGAAACGGTGATTCATTCGCCCCCGAGCATGCGCAGTGGGCCAAGGCCGATGTTGATGACGCAGCGAACAAAATGAGAGTTGTTGCCAACGATTATTCTCGTGTTTCCGAGGCAGCCCGAGAATGGTCAACTCAGATTCGCGAAAAGTATTCGATTCAGAATTCTGTTCAAACCGTACGTAACTCAATTTTAGGAATTTAGATTATGAAGAATTCCCACTGGAAGGACATTGAAAGTTGTGAATAACTCGAGTGAAATGCAAATCAGCTTGTTGAAGGAAGAACTAGCAACAGTCCAGGCTTTGCTTGACGAATCTCTTCGTGCTAACGCAGAATTGGTTCCGGCCGCTCGCGAATTTAAAAAACTGCAATCCTCTCGAGGCTTTCAGTTGGCCTTTTTCCCGATTCGGGTGGTTCGACGACTATTACGTCGTTGAGTTCTTGTCGCGGTTGAAGTTGACGACTGCTTCAGAAAGTACAAGTTCCGTTTTACTGATGACGCTTTCCCAGGTGTAAACATCGTTGATGTAAGTGTGTCCCCATGTGCCCATTTGTGCGGCCTCTTGCGGGTGTTCAAGTAAGTAGTTGACTGCAATTGCAAAGTCGACATAGGTGGAAAAACTGAGTCCTCCGCGCGCGCGCTGAGTCTGGCCGACAAGGACATCGTTTTTCTCTTGCACCAGAACAGGTCTCTTCTGCGACCAGGCTTCGCATAGGACTATGGAGAAGCTTTCGAAATACGAAGGTTGGACCAAGGCAAGCGAATGCTGAATTAATGCCAGTTTTTTAGATTCCGAAACATATCCGGTGTAGATGATTGACTCTGAGTCTTGTGGATTCTCCGGCCGTTCACCAACAACCACTAACTTAAGTTCAGAATTGTTCTTTGCTTTGTATGTAAGGAAATAGTCGATCAGCAAAGGGAGACCCTTGGCAGAATCGTTTCGCCCAACATAAACCAGATACTCAAAAGGTCGTAGTGCGTGTGTTAATGGTGATGTTGAGATTTCAGTTGATGATTGTTGAAACCCGATACCGACAACCTGTCCGCGGGGTTCTGCTTTAAATCGTTTTCTCACTAGGTTTTGTTCTTCGGGAGTCAAAAAGAGGAAACCGTCGGGCATGCTGAAGAGAAAGTCGAACAGGGAAAGCCAAATTTCTGATTCATTATGTGCGGTGGGTTGCATCACTAGTGGAAGCCGTTGATATAGGACAGGCAATGCCGCGGTCGTCGTGTAATACAAATAGGTCATGCAGACAGCGACATCAAATCTGCTGTAATTCTGCAGTAACCATTCTGGATACCCCTGCAATGAAGGTCCCATAACTTCTGCCCATGTGCGTTGAAACTCGGTTGAAATTGGTCTTGGCCCAAAAAAAGTGCGTCGCTGGTATGGAGAAAACTCCGACTCGGTACGTGGTGATGTGACGGGAAGTCGGTGAACAGTGACTCCATTGAGGACAGAAGTTCCTGGGGTGAGATCGTTTTCCCAAGTTCGATAATCAGTAGCACAACTAGTGATCACTTCAACTTGGTGTCCGGCAGCAACTAAGTTCTCGGCGAAAGCGCGGCAAGCATTTTCCGAACCACCAACGATGGATTCTCCATAGCGCTGAACGGTGTAGAGAATGCGCATGACTCAGGATGATCGATTCGTTATTCGGTGGGACGATTGTTTTGACGCTGAGACAGTGATCGATCAGCTTCAAGGGCGTCAACGACAGCGAGTCGGTCAACGACCGCCGCGAGTAGATCGGTCAACTGTCGCTCGTCGGCCGACCGTTGAGCCTCAAAAAGCCTTTTGGTTTCAGCAATCAGTTCAGTGAGCAGAAGTGCTTGTGATTGAGCAATTTGCTGATTGTGAGTTATCTGGCGTGAACACAACCTATTGATGACTCGATGAAGCATTGACCCACCAGGCAATCGTGAACTTGTATCGGGAGACGATTGGGCTCGAGAGACGAGTTCACTTGACCGGGTTTCAAAGTGCGACAAGGTTTGAGTTGACAATTCAAAACGACTAGCCGCCCCGAGTAAATGACGATAGACGAGTTCATGTTCTGTTTCCCCAGATGCAGAAATCAGTGCATCGGACTGAGAGCGAAGTTTGGCGATCGCCTCTTCAATCTCTGTGAAGTTCTTTGCTGAATCAACATGCTCCATAATGATCCTCAGACTTCTTCAGGTAGGCGACGACCCATTCGGTTAAAGACCATCCAACCAAGCGACAAACTGACGAAAGCCGCAACAACCATTGCCGCCATTCGGGGAAGGGAAGGAGCGGTCGCGTCATACAGCAGGTCTCGATACGTATTGACGAATGCGCTCATGGGGTTCAACTTGAGAATGTCATTGGCCCATGCTGGCGCACGTTCTTGAACCACGCTTGGCGCATAGACCACCGGGGTCAAGAAGAACCAAACTTGAATAAAGATCGTCCACAGATACGTGATGTCTCTGAAGTACACCGACAAGGTGCTCAGCGCTAGTGCAAAACCAGAAGCGAAGATTGCTAACAGAACGCTGACCAAAATCACGACGGGCAGCCACGGCAAGAATGGACTGCCGGCAATGAGCAAGACAATTGCCAGAAGACCCATTTCAATCGAGAACTGCACGCAGGCGTGCAACACGTTGCTGAAGACCAAAACCTCTCGCGGGAAGGCCACGCGTCGCACTAAGCCCGAATTGGCAGAGATTGCTCCCATGCCCAGGTTGGTGATGAGGGAAAAGAAGTTCCAGGGCAACAAGGCGCAGAGCAAGAAGTAGGCAAAACCCGTCAAGCCGCTCGGGTCACCGACTGGCGCATTTGATTCAAAAAGAACACCAAAAACGAAAGAGTAAATCGCGACGGTCGCGAGGGGGTTGAGCATCGACCAAGCCCAGCCAAGTAACGAACGGCGGTACTTGGTGCGGAGTTCACGGAGAGTCAGATTCCATAAGAGCTCGCGGGAATCAAAGACTCGTTTCAGACTTTTCATGACCTGAGCGATCCTAGTTGGTCATTTGCTGGCGAGGGTGTTGCTTGAGCGGGGCGCCGATGGGCAAGAATGGACACGCATGTCAAACCAAGCCGTCGTTGTCTCTGGGTTGTGGAAAAACTTCCGCCTCTATCACGAGCGAAATCAGTACCTCAAGGCCGCCATTTTGCGGGGTCGTCGAGCCCGCTATGAAGAATTCTGGGCACTCCGAGAGATCGACTTCACCGTGCCGACTGGGACAACCTTCGGTGTCATCGGTTCAAATGGTTCGGGCAAGAGCACTCTGCTCAAGTGCCTGACCGGCATCTTGACCCCCGACAAGGGCTCTGTAAAAGTGAATGGCCGTATTTCCGCGCTGCTTGAATTGGGTGCTGGCTTTCACCCCGAACTCACGGGTCGCGAAAACGTCTTTATGAACGGTGCGATTTTAGGTTTGACCAAGAAAGAGATCACTGACAAGTTTTCTGACATTGTTGAATTTGCTGGTCTCGAAGAGTTCATTGACACACCAGTAAAGAACTATTCGTCGGGCATGTTCGTGCGTTTGGGTTTTGCTGTTGCTGCACACGTTGAACCTGAAGTGTTGCTGATTGATGAAGTGTTGTCGGTTGGTGACGAAAGTTTTCAGCGCAAGAGCGCGGAACGTATTGAACAATTCCGTCGAGAAGGTCGCACGATTGTCTTTGTGAGTCACGGTTTGGCGTCAGTTGAACAACTTTGTGAGCAAGTCGCCTGGATTGAAAAAGGCGAATTGAAGATGGTCGGCGCGGCTGGCGAAGTGATTTCGGCCTATCAGGGTCAGAGTCACCAAGCAGCCCGTGTTGAAGGAGAACTTGGGCAGCGTTGGGGTAGTGGCGAAGCGCAAATCGTAAGTGTGCAATTGCTTGATGATGCAAATCAACCGCTTGATGTTTTGACCACTTTGGAATCAGCAAAGATTCGTGTTGATCTCACATCGCATATGCCAATCCAAGATCCGGTTGTGACGGTGCGCATTGACACATTGGCTGGTCATCCGGTGTGGGGATCATCAACTCGTCGTAATGGTAAATCAATGGGGCTGATTGAGGGTCCGGCCAGCGTTGAAGTATCAATTCCATCAGTACCTTTGCTCGAAGGTGTGTACGACCTCACTGTGGCAGTGACCGACCATACCGAAATGAGTCCGTACGACCATTGGGAGAAGCGCGTTCGCTTTGAAGTACGTCAATACAAGGCCTACGACTTAGGAACGGTTCATATTCCAGCCGAGTGGTCAATCAGCGGCACTCGCGGTGTGATGCAAGGTAGTTGAACTTGTTTAAGGGGCGCCTACTCGTAGTTTTCGCGACCTTTATTGGCATCTTCGGATTGTTGATGCGTGTGCACCTGTTGAGGACTCCATTGGGATCGTTGAATGCCGACGAGGCGTACACCGGATTACAAGCGATGTCGATCTTGAATGGCGAATTGCCAGTGATAATGGGTGGAGCGGGCTACACGGCTATCTTCGATAGCTATTTTTTTGTGCCGTTCGTTTGGATCTTTGGTGCGCATGTAGTTCCCCTGAAATTGTTGTCAGCTTTGTGGTGGGCGGGCGCAGCGTTGTTGATGTATTGGCTCGCAAAACAATTCGTAGGTCGCAGTTGGGGACTGTTAGCAGCATCACTGGTGTGGGTCGCTCCAGGTGCCTTGATGCTCTTGTCAACGCGCGCCTACGAGGCGTACGGACTTGGCTTGCTGGTTTCGGTATTGACTGCATTCGCAACAATTCAAATCATGACCGATCGTGAGTTGAAGCGTCAATGGGTCATGCTCGCCGGCGCTGGGGCAGGGTTGGCTTTTTATTTACATCCGATGTTTATTGCGGTGGGTCTTCCGATGATGTTGGTGCCGTGCTGGATACACCGCCGTGAAATTCGTCGGTGGTGGATACCCGCGGCTGGTTCAGCAATATTTGTCAATTTGCCCCTGCTGTTGTGGAACGTTCGCAACTCGTGGCCATCGCTGTCACAACCAGCACCGTCAACCGAATCTGCCCCAACGCGATTCGTGCGATTTTTCACAGGTCTCTTGCCACGTTCATTCGGATTAAGGAATCCAGGCGGTGAATGGATCTGGGGTTCAATATCACTTGTTATCTACGTGATGCTCCTCGGTTTGATTGTGTGGGGGGTTGTCGAACTTGTACGAATTGGCGCGCGTGGTTTGGTTATTGCAATTCCGGCAATTTTCTGTTGGCCGATCTTGTCGTTGTTCAGCAATATGGGTTTTGTGACCGACGGCCGATACACGATTGTCGGATTTCCCTTCTTGATCATTGCCTTAGTCGTCGGTGTACGTTCGTTGGTGGTGCGCATGAAGCGGCCGCAATTGACCAGCTTTATTGCTCCAGTCATTGCCGGAGTCTTGTGGGTCAGCATCTTCTTGATCCCGTGGGTCAGAGATAATGCGCCCGATGTTGTTGATGATCCCAATGCTGATGTGCAGGCGATCGTAGATGTCTTACTCGCGGATAACTATGAGTACGCGACCGGCAACTACTGGGTAACACTGCGCATCGAATATCAAAGTGATCGACAAGTCTTGACAGCAGTGGCTGGGCACCCCTGGGGTGCAATCTTTCCGTGGCAGCCTCAGTTCCCTTGGGGCGTGCGATTTCCCGAGGCCCAAGCCGAGGTGATGTCGGCTAACCCATCTGCAGTTGCTTATGTGTTTTTGCCAGGTGATGAGCAAGTAGACATCTTGCGTTTACCAATTGAAGAGTACGAACGGCGAGAAGTCGGTGGTGCAGTGCTGTATCTTCCATTGGTGCACTCTGTGGTGCCCGAGTAACGAAAGCGAATTCGACATGTGGAATGGACAACGGCTTGCGGTAGTGCTGCCGACGTATAACGAACACTTGTCAATTGCCGAATGTATTCGTGGCTTTGATGCGCTCGGAATTGTGGATGACATTTTGGTCGTCAACAACAATGCTCACCCAGATACGTCACCGGCGGTGGCAACAACCAATGCTCGTGAAGTTTTTGAAAGTACTCAAGGGTACGGTGCCGCAATTCGTCGGGGGCTTCTTGAGACAATCGACGCTGACTTGGTGTGTATTTGTGAGCCTGACGGAACTTTTGATCCGAATGACATTCTGAAGTTATTACCGTTTTCGACTGACGTCGACATTGTTTTTGGTTCTCGAACTGTTCAAACGTTTATTTTTTCGGGTGCCAATATGGGGCGATTTCTTCGCTACGGCAACTGGTCTGTCGCCAAGTTGACTGAGGTACTTTTCAATACGGTCAACTTGTCGGATGTTGGATGCACGTACCGAATTTTGAGCAGGTCGGCAATTGAAGAACTATCGCCTCATTTCACTGAGAACGGTTCATCATTTGGTTTTGAAATGATGTTGTTGGCTGTGAAAAGAAAAATGTCTTTAGTTCAACTGCCTGTGAAGTATCAAGCACGTGTTGGAGAGAGCTCGGTGACCGGCTCATTCAGTAAGGCACTGATATTAGGCCTACAAATGATCGCGATGTGCTTTCGGATGCGCTTCTCCTCGCGATCTGGTCGGAAATAACTGAGGCAATCTGCTACTTCGCCAGACCAGATCGCCCTCATTCACGAGATTGATTTTTGCGCTTCAAGAAAATATTGCTGAATGTGCCTCCGACGATTTCGTACTCTGAGCGCACTTCTGGGGTGACTCGGGCGTCTTCCATGGTGGCCTCAAAAATCGTGTGGCCCCACTCAATGATGATCCAATTCGGACGATAGTTCGAGTTGTTAATGAGATCGTTCAAAACCTCAAAATCCACGCCTTCAATATCAAGCGACAACACCGCAAATGATGGTGAAATTTGATGCTCGTCAAGGATATTTTGCAATCGTCTTTTAGTGACTGTGATTTCACCTTGTGAATCACCCCAAGACTCAGCCATCTCTTGGTTGAGACTTGATAAGTGATGGTGCTTCCCTAAGTAGAAAGTGGCTTCGCCTTCGGTTGACGCGACCGCGCAGCAGACAACGGCTGCATTAAGTTCTGCAATCTCGGTCGCCAATAGTTCTGCATGATGAGGGTTGGCTTCAATGAGAAGACCGCGCCAACCCATAGTTGCAATGAGATCAATTGAATTAGATATATCTACGCCAGCGGCA
>Ga0209768_10000263_pt1 | contig 36285 bp, 32 predicted proteins | sample LauGreSBDMM110SD_3_FD_187564 | JGI IMG/M metagenome (GOLD analysis project Ga0209768, IMG submission 187564) | Freshwater lake microbial communities from Lake Michigan, USA - Sp13.BD.MM110.SD (SPAdes) (version 2) | ecosystem: Environmental > Aquatic > Freshwater > Lake | place: Lake Michigan... | reverse complement strand
CATCAAAACCTCGTCGAGCAATTCAATGCGGGCGATTGGGACGCCGGCCTGTATTGTTTCCACAACAGTGTTCACGGCTTTGGTTATATCTGGGAACGAGGCGACTCCTGCGATGATGGTCTCGGGTCTCGGGTGCAGTCTTACCGTAACTTCAGTACTCACCCCAAGGGTGCCTTCTGAGCCCACGAACAGGCGCGTCAGGTCATAACCAGAAGACGACTTACGGGCGCGCCGCGCAGTACGCACCACGCGTCCGTCCGCCAGAACTACCGTCAGTCCCAATACAGCCTCACGCATGGTGCCGTAACGCACCGCATTGGTTCCCGACGCGCGCGTCGCTGCCATGCCGCCCATCGTGGCATCGGCGCCGGGGTCGATTGGGAAGAAGAGACCGGTATCGTGGAGATGCCGATTGAGCTGTTCACGAGTTACGCCGGCCTGCATGGTGGCGTCAAAGTCCGCTTGGTGTACTGCGAGGATACGGTTCATGCGGGTCAGGTCGAGCGTTACACCGCCGTGCACAGCAGCGAAATGCCCCTCCACCGATGTTCCGGCACCGAAGGCGATGATTGGTGCGCCATAACGGCCACATACCTGTACGATCTCGACAACTTCTTCGGTGGACTCAGGAAAAACGACCGCGTTGGGATTGTGACCCGGGTTCCAAGTCCAATCCTTTCCGTGCTGTTCCAATACCGCAGGGGCGGTCGAAACACGCTGCCCGAATCGCTGTTTCAATTCGGCAATCGTCTTGGTAATTTCCACTGTAGGCTCCATCGCTCAGCCGAGCGCGCGTTCCGGGTGTTCAAGATAGCTGCCCAAATCATTGATGAAGTGCACCGCCTCGGCGCCATCGACATAACGATGGTCGAAACTCAGGCTGCATGACAGCATCGGTCCGGCCGAAAGCTGGCCGTCGATCACGCGGGGCCTGTCGATGATCCGTGAAACCCAAAGCGTAGCTGTCTGCGGTGGATTGATGATTGGACGGGTCGACAGCACTGTGACACGCTCCATTCCACCGGTGCTTGAAAGCGTGAAGCTTCCACCACTGAGTTCCGCTACCTTTAACTGGCCTTGGCGAGCACGTTCCGAATAGTCGTCAATCTGTCTTACGAGGTCGAATAAAAGGCGCTTCTCCACACTGCGCACCACAGGAACCAGCAGTCGGTCCGGTGTCGCCACTGCGATCCCGAGATCCACGCCCTCCCGAAATACGATTTCCTGGGATTCCTCGTCCACGGTAGCATTGAAACGCTCGTGCCGTATCAGCGCAGCGCCTACGCATTTAGCGATGATATGCAGCGGCGAGAGTTTCAGTTGACGCGCCTGCGCCTCCGGCACAAGTGAAGCTATTAAGTTGCGAAGGCCATCGCCAGTAACCTCGAACGTGGTCGTCGTGGTGACGCTGCGCTGCACCGAATCGTGTAGGTTTCGTGCCGACACCAACCGCGCACCCGACAGCCGCTGGCGCAGCGTTCGAGTTGGCGACGTGACGGCGTCCGTTTGTGCGGGCCGGTCAGGAATGGGGGCCGGTTCAGCTTTGTAAGTCACAGCGCTAGATTCAGCCGCCGCTTCAACGTCGGTCTTCAGGATGCGGCCCCGTGGGCCCGTGCCAACAAGGCGTTCGAGGTTCACATCCTTTTGTCTCGCGAGCCGGCGCACCGAGGGCCCAGCAGCCACCCGGGCTGCGTTTGGCAGCTTAGATTCGTCTACAGGTATTAAAGGCGTCTTCGCTAGGGGTGACCCCGGCGCTAGGGGTTGTGCCTCGTCCACGTCGATGACCAACAGCACACTACTCACCGTGATGATGTCGCCTGGCTTGCCGTGCAGCGACACGACCGTTCCAGAACGCGGGGACGGCAGGTCAACCGTTACCTTGTCCGTATTCAGAACGGCAATATCCTGACCTTCCTTGATTCGATCGCCGGGTTTGATACTCCAGGATAAGAGCTCGGCCTCGTGGATACCTTCGCCGACGTCCGGCAGCTTGAATTCGAATTTCATACTAGAAACTCCATAGTTCGCACCACAGCCGCGCTGATCCGGCGCTCGTTGGGTCGGTAAAACTGGTCCGCACCAGCGTAGCCATAAGGCAGATCGGGTGGGGCGACCCGTTCGATAGGACAACGGAGAAAGCCGAATGCCTTCTGTTGAACGACTGCAGCTAATTCCCCACCGAAGCCACCGGATGTCGCCGCCTCATGGGCGATTACAAGACGGCCAGTTTTCATGACCGAGTTCACGATACACGCCTCGTCATAAGGCACCAGCGAGCGTAGGTCGATCACCTCAATGTCATATCCATTTTTTTCCATTAGCGTTTGCGCCACCCGCATGCAGTCGTGCCGCAATGGGCCCCAGGTGACGAGCGTGAGATCACATCCTTCGCGCACCACCTCCGCCACGCCAAGCTCTGCCGCGATACCGTCGTCCAATACCTCGGCCCGCAAGGATCGGTAAAGCGGTACTGGTTCAAGCACTAGTACCGGGTCTGGATCGCGGATGGCCGCCAGCAACATGCTGTAAGCGTCCTGTGGTGTCGCTGGGGCAATAACCTTCATGCCTCCGCCATGGATGAAGTAGGACTCGGGGCTCTGGGAATGCCAGAAGCCGCCGCGAATGCCTCCGAAGGACGGCGCGCGCACGACCAGCGGCACGGTATACATGCCGCCCGTCAACCAACGGTATTTGCTGGCACAGAACATGAATTGTTCGAAAGCGTCGTGGATGAAGCCGGAGAACTGGATCTCGACAATCGGTCTTAGCCCATACAAGGCCATGCCGATTGCATGGGCGGCGATACCTTTTTCGTCAAGTGGAGTGTCTATCACGCGGTTCACTCCGAACCTTTCCTGCAATCCTTCGGTGGTGCGGAAAATGCCTCCTTGAGTCCCTACGTCCTCGCCGAGGACAACGACCAGCGGATCGTGCTGCAACTCGTGGACCATGGCCGCGTTGATAGCTTCGAGTACGGTCATCTGAGCCATGTCAGCGCTCCTCCCCAAGTTCAGCAACGAGTTGTTTGCGCTGATCCTGCAGCAAATTGGTCGGTGTCTCGAACACGTCATCGAACATTTCTGCCGGCTCGGTCTGGCGCATTGCTTCGGCAGCCTGAACGGCCTCGTCGATCTGCTTTTCGCACTGTTCGAGCAACTGCTGCTCGTCGCTGGCTGACCAGAAGCCGCGACCTTCCAGGTAACGCCGAAAGCGCGGAATCGGATCCCAGCGCCGCCACTCGTCGGTTTCGTTAGACGTGCGGTACAGGTCGGGGTTGTCCGACGATGTGTGCGGGCCAAGGCGATAGGTTACCGCTTCTATCAGTGTCGGTCCAAGTTCGCGCGCCTCATCACGCGCCTTTCGCGTGACACTGTAAATTGCGAGCGGATCATTGCCGTCGACGCGCAAGTTGCGGACCTTGTAGGCGTTGCCTTTTTCGGCAAAAGTGTCGACGGCGGTCTGGCGATCATTGGGTGTCGAGACCGCCCAGCCATTGTTCTGACAGAAAAAGACGATGGGCGGTTTATGGATTCCGGCGAAGTTCATCGCGCTGTGGAACTCGCCGCGCGAGGTTGCCCCGTCGCCGAAGTAAACGATAAAGCGTGTGTCGTCGCCTTTGATTTTGGCCGCCCAAGCCGCGCCGGCAGCGTGCGGAATATAGGCGCCGACGATAGTCATACAGGGCACGATGTTGAGCCGACGATCCCCCAGCAACAATGGAAGCCGGCGGCCCTTCATGGGTTCGTCCGCACGGCCGAAAAACTGCGCAAACAGCTGGAGCATGCTGGCACCACGCGCAAGCATCGAACCTGGCTCGCGCGAGGCCATGAATATCCAGTCGGATGTGTCCATTGCAATGGTCGAGGCAACGTGCGACGCTTCTTGGCCTCGCGACGGAATCCAGAAATCGATGCGTCCGGAACGCTGTAGCTTCCATCCACGCGCGTCTATGGCGCTGACTTCCACCATCGTGCGGTAGATTTTTTGCAGCGTCTCTTTCGGAAGATCAGGGTCGGGTAGGTCACCTGCTAGGCCGCCGTCGGCGTCGAGCACCTGCCGGATACCTAACTCCTTGGCTCGTTGGAGCGGAGGTGATACGGTGCTTCGCGGGCTACCCTTGAAGACGGGTAGGGTGGATTCTTTTGAAGTCATGCGCAGCTCCTGATGGTTTCAATCGCATATTCGCTAAATGTTGTGAGAAAAAATCGGCCCTGGGAGCTGCGGCACTCGCGTGTGGTGCAGAGCACCACCGTATCTGCTGGCATCTGATAGCCTCCAAAAAAGCCCGTTGGCAGGTACGCCTCTGCGCGCTCCATCAGCCCAGCTCAGAAGAGGTTTGAATGCCCGCGCTGGCGATGACTCTGGTCGAAATGACACTTGCCGTCGCCATGGCCGGATTGTGCAAGTTCAGCATGCTTCCAAGCCGGCATCGCGGAGAAATGCGGCTACCAGGCGGCTGCCACGACCATGTCCATCAAGGCAAACTTTTTCGACAAGGGCCTTAATGGGACGTCTAACTTGTTGTTCTGTCATCTTGATGTCATCTCCGGGAGTTCTGTTGTCGCTTTCACTGCCGCATAGGTGCGTCAATAGAATCACGATAGCATGTTTGAATCAATAAAGCAAACGGTTGGTTAAATGCGTAGATGGATCGATAGCGAGCGTCATTCATTATTGGCTGTTGGGCAGCAGAAGTGCTGGCCGAGGGTCGGAGGAATTCGATCCGATTACTGTTTCATGCTGGCCGAAGTAAAGGATGGCGGCCGTTTAATAAACTGCTGCCAAACAATTGTTTTGTTCTCCATCGCCCCTAACATAGTTGCACTCCGAAAAGATGCGTCGTTCGGATCGAACCAGTGTCAGAATAGTAGGCATTCCGTTGGTGTCAAGAACAGGGATAGGTTCGATTGAAGCGGTCAGCGCTTTTCGCTGCCGTTGAATGCAGGAGCAGCGGTGTTGCTATTTGTTAATACGTAGATCCCTGGTTCGAGCCCAAGTCGAGCAGCCACCTAAAGAAGCTTCGCCTTGCGCGGTGCTTCTTCCTTTTAGCGCAACAACTTGTCGCGCTCAGGACTTCTGGATGAGTTTTTGCCCCGTGATTTCGTCGAGTTATTGCCCGGACGTTACACAGTCGATAACTTAAAGGAATCGGGAAAATCTACTACGGTTTTTCCCTCCTACTCCAGTTCTGATATCGGTATTTGCCTACTTATTTTGGGGAATACCGTTAACTGAAATTTGTCACACGCAATTAATGTTGAAGTTGTGTTTTACAAACGCCGCGATAGCAAACATTGACAAGCACGTTTCCAAATGAAAGATTTGAAATGGCACAAATTTGCAACAAAACAAATAAACATTTTGATAGTGTTACAGATATAGCTCTTGACGAAATGGAAAGACAACTCGCTGCTTGCGCTGGTCATTTACCAGCACTCTTCGTCTATATTTTTCTAGATGTAGTTTTTGGCGTGAGGTTAAATTTTTTTACGCAGCGCCTCAAGGTACTACCGGGATGCAGCGGACTTTTTTGATTGTTACGGGGACAGTTAGCGATGTGAATTGCTGCCGAGTGGCGGCTGTACCCGATGACTCTGTTGTAGTCGACATTGGAGAACGAATTGGTGGTGGGTGATGTTGCAACTGTTGAGGGCGGATTGCCAATGCAATTACCCTTCAGGCCTGGTATCCAACTTTTTGGTGTTGCACGTGATGACAGAGTGTTCAGATCTTAAATTATGCTTTTTATATGCTAACCGGGCTAAGCGCTTGAGGTGGCAGGCCGTTTTCACGCGAATTGAATCTCCCTGGGGCGATTCAATTCGCTATTGAGTACGTTTTTTGGGGCAAGGCCACCGCAGCAGTTACTTTTTGGTCGCCGGCTCAGCGCTAATGTAAGGTCCTACCACTTTCCATTTCCCATCCTGGATCTGTGACAGGCGCGAGGCCTCTGCCCCCAGCCGCTTGGTCGGCGAGAAGGTGACGGGAGGGTGACCAAAAATATCTGTAGGCATCGAGAAAGTGTCCATGACCGAGATAAATGTGTCTGTTGTCAGGTTTCTTCCCACCTTCTGTGCCGCATTAGCGAAAATATTCATCGCCACATAGCCGTAGACTGAGTAAGCCGTCGGGTCAGCAGTGAATTGGGCCTTGTACTTGTTCGCCCAAACACGAATGGGTTCTGACTCATCGATATAGGGGTGCTGGATCGTCATCGTCGCATAAAGTCCGTCCATAGACTTTCCACCCAGCACATGAAGCTGATCTGAATAAGCTGCGACAGTGGCTAGAAAAACCGGGTTGAAACCGAGCTTGCGCGACTCGTTAATCGTACCAATGGTTTCACGAATGATGGTCCCCATGATAACCAGATCGCATCCCGCCGCCTTCATCTTCGACACTTGCGAAGAAAAGTCAGTGGCTCCGCGCTTGAAAGACGTTGTCTCGGTGAAGGTCATATTTAGGCTCTTAAGGCCAGCTTCGCCCCCGGCTTTGATCTCCGAGCCCATGTCGTCATCTTGGTAGATGATGCACGGTTTTTTTAAACCCTTGTCTTTTACCATTTGCGGAACTGCACGACTCAACTGATCATAGTAGGTACTTTGCACTGCGTACTTCAGTCGGTGGAACGGCTCGTACATCGGGGATGACGCGGCAAGTGGCAGGAAATTGATAACATTCTTCTCGAACTGAATCGGCCAGGACGCGATGTTGTGCGCTGTCCCCATAGCCCCAATCATCATGAAGATCTTGTCTTGATTGACTAGTTTTTCAGCGGCAAGTGCTGCCTTCTTCGGGTCGTAGGCCGAGTCTTCGAAGATGACCCTGACCTTGCGGCCGTGTATCCCGCCCCGTTGGTTGATCTCGTCGATTGCGAGTTGCATCCCGTTACGGTAGGGCTTACCATAGCTGGCGACTGGGCCAGATAAATCCGTCGTGTTTCCCAGAAGAATTTCGTCGTTGCGGACACCCTGCGGTTGGGCGAATGACTGCGTCGCCACGAGGGCCGTAACGGCGAGTAAAGTAGTTCGACTAAATTTCATTTCATGTCTCCTTTTATGTGCACTTCAATGGCATGTCAAAGTAAATTGGCCGTGATCCTGGCCGCGCGCTACGCCCGCAATCAAGCTCTATGAATCTTTACGATACATGGCCTCGATCTGCGACGCGTATTTCTTTTCCACCAGGTTGCGCTTTAGCTTCATGGTGGGTGTGAGTTCCTCGTCTTCAGCGTTTAACTGGTTTTCCAGGATGAAGAACTCCTTGATCTGCTCCAGCCGTAGGAACTTCTTGTTGACTCGGTCGATTTCACCCTCTATCAACTGCCGCACCTCTGCAGCTATGGTTAGGCTCCTGAAATTGCTAAACGGAACGCTCTGGTCCTGAGCATACTTTTCGACATTCTCCTGTTCAATCAGGATGATGGCGGTCAGGTAGGGTCGATTGTTACCAATCACCACCGCGTCGGTGATATAGGGAGAAATCTTCAATTCGTTCTCGATCTCGCTCGGAGCCAACTTCTTGCCGCCAGCGGTAATGATGATGTCTTTCATCCGGTGGGTGATGCGGTAGTAGCCATCGGCATCCACCTGACCGATGTCGCCCGAACGAAACCATCCATCTGCGCCCAATGCCTGCGCTGTCATGTCTGGAAGGTTAAGGTAGCCGGCAAAGACGTTTCTGCCGCGCACCATGATCTCTCCTGTGGACGTATCTAACTTGACCTCGTTGAACTTTGCCGCCAGACCAACGGATCCGACCCGGATTTTCGCAGCGGGGGCAGCGGTCGAGAAACCGCCAGTTTCAGTCATTCCCCAGACTTCGAGCATCGGTATGCCTAGTGCCAGGTACCAGCGCACCAGGTCTGGCGAAATCGATGCTGCACCGGTGACAAGTAAACGTGCGCGATGTATGCCGATAAACCTTCGGACGTTGTCCAGGGACAACCACCTAGCCAGTCTGAACTTGAGTTTGAGCCAGCCACCGACCGACATCCCGGCAAGTACCCGGCTTGCAACTTCAGCGCCTACACCAATGCTCCAGACATAGCTGGCTCGCTGCATCGTCGCAGCATCCTTTAACAGAATCATGACACCTGAATAGTACTTTTCCCAAACCCGTGGCACACCTGCAAAAATCGTCGGGGATATCTCGCGAACATTCTCGGCAAAGGTTTCCTGGTCTTCAGCAAAGTTCAGCTTGGTGCCCGTATACAAGGCAAAGTAGACACTGCCCAGGCGTTCGGTGGCATGGCTCAGCGGCAGATAACACATTCTCTCATCGCTGTCATCCTGTGTCATGAGCGTGTTGTAGCCCCGCACCGTGTAGACCAGTCCATCATGCAGATGCATAGTTCCCTTGGGTCTGCCTTCGGCTCCAGAGGTGTAGATCAAAGTCGCTAGGTCTTGTGGTTTGCACTCGGTAACGCGCAGCTCTAGTTCCTGTGGATGCTGCGCAAGATACTCGCGACCCAACGCGCGCAGGTCGTCTAGGCTGATCACGTCAATGTCCTCAAGCTCACGCAGGCCCACCATGCGGAACACCACGATTTTTCTTAGATCCGGAAGACTTTGGCGCACTTGGAACATCTTGTCCAATTGCTCGTCATCTTCTACGAACAATACGGCGGTACGTGAGTCCGCGCAAAGGTGCTGCACTTGCGAAGGAGCGTCGGTCGTGTAAATGCCATTGGACACGCCGCCACTGGACTGGATCGCTAAGTCAGCCCATACCCACTCGACGACCGAATTGGCCAGAATGGATGCGCATTCGCCTTTGGCGAAACCAAGGCTGAGTAGCCCGCCGGCAATCTGGCTAACTGCTTCTGCGGTCTGTGCCCAGGTCCAACTGCGCCAGATCCCATGATGCTTTTGCCGAAGCCAGACATTAGGACCACGATGCTGTACCGCATTCCAGAATATCGCGGGTATGGTCTCACCTGGCATGACAATCTCTTGCCTAGAAGTGTGGAGGGGAAGGTCCCATAGCTTGATCATCGGTCTATCTCCATGTCTTCTTCTTTTTCCAGCGACGGTCGGCACGTACGCCCTCTGCGTTCATTCCCAGGTAGAACTCCTTGATATCTTCTTTCTCGCGCAGGTCTGCACAACTGCCTTCGGTCACGATGCGGCCGTTCTCTAGCACATAGCCATAGTCAGCGGCGTTAAGCGCCATATTCGCGTTTTGCTCAACCAACAAAATGGTCGTACCGCGCTCGCGGTTGATGCGTATCACGATCTCGAATATTTCCCTGGTGAGTTTGGGCGAAAGACCCAGGCTGGGCTCATCTAGCAGAATCAAATCTGGCTTAGCCATCAGTGCACGCGAAATCGCCAGCATCTGCTGCTGGCCACCGGACAGCAGCCCAGCATTTTGCTGAGCCCGTTCGCGCAAAACGGGGAAGTATCCGAAGACTGCCTCAATGTCTTCAGCAATCTGCTCCGTGGCTGTTTGGGTAAAGGCCCCCATGGTCAGGTTATCCCGCACGCTCAGCAGCGGAAATACTTCCCGCCCCTCGGGCACGTGGCTCAGACCCATTTGAACTATTCTGGATGGATCATCAGCAGTAATGTCACGATCCTTGAAATGTATTGAGCCTCTATCCGGATCGATGATGCCCGAGATGGTTTTTAGTATGGTTGTCTTGCCCGCGCCATTGGAACCAAGTACCGCGGCTATCTCCCCGGGGCGAACTTCCAGGCTGACGCCGCGAACGGCCTTGATCGGGCCATAGGCACTCTCGATGTTCTGGAGCTTCAGTACTGGGGGAACAAGCCTTTGCGAATTTGCGACGATGGAAGTTGGAGTATTCATTGGACGGACCTGCGCAATGACGAAAGGTCATCCATAGAACCTAGGTAGGCTTCGATTACGCCTGGGTCGGCTTTCACTTCGCCGGGCCTGCCAGTGGCAATAACCTCGCCTTGGTTCATCGCCATCACCCGATCCGAAACTTTGGATACCAGCGACATATCGTGCTCCACCATCAGTACCGTGACCCCTAACTCGTTTCGGATGTCCTGTATCCAGAAGGCCATGTCATTGGTTTCTTCAACGTTGAGGCCAGACGATGGCTCGTCTAACAGCAGCAGCCTCGGCTCCGCGCACAGGGCCCGCGCCAGCTCAACAACCTTGCGCAAGCCGTATGGAAGACCGGCCACCACGACATCCCGGTAATGCTCGAGATGCAGAAGTTCGATCACGTCCTCGGCCTTATTCCGCGTCCGGTACTCGGCCTCGCGCGCGGACCTAGTGAATAGCAGGTCTTGCCAGAACCCGGTCTTTCGCTTCGTGTGGCGGCCGATGAGCAGGTTCTGTAGAACCGTAGCGTGCTCGAACAGTTCGATGTTTTGGAAGGTGCGCGTAATACCCAGGCTTGCAATTTCTTGTGGTGGTTTTTCGTTCAAGCGTACCAGTCCCTCAGGCCCCCGGTAATCCATTACGCCGGAAGTACAGTTGTATATACGGCTGATCAGATTGAAGACCGTTGTCTTGCCTGCTCCATTGGGGCCGATGAGGGTAAATATCTCTCCTTCTTCGACGTCAAAACTGACGTCGTTAACGGCAAGCACTCCGCCAAATTGCACGCGTAATTGCCTGGCAGATAGCAGGGGGCCCAACGCAGGCTTTGCGGCACCTGTTTCCCTTTTTGTGCTCATTTCAGTCGCTCCGATTTCTGGAAGGACTTCTGGCGCTTGAACATGCCTTTTCGAGCGAATGGGCGCAACTCGAAATAGTTTCGAACCTTCAGCCAGCGGCCATACAGACCCATCGGCTCAAGAAGCACGAAGGCGATCAATACGAGGCCATAGACTAGCCCCTGAAGTCCCGCAGCCTGCTCGATGGCGGCCGGCAAATAGTCCTTCAGGATCGCGATGGCCTGCGGCATTGCGATCAGGAAAATGGCGCCAAGGAACACACCGTGGATCGACCCAAGACCGCCAACGACAATCATCAATAGAAAATCGATTGACTGCGTGATCCCAAATTGCTCGGGCGAGAGCGACTGCATCTTGTGCGCGTACAAGGCGCCGCCAATTCCGGCCAACGCCGACCCTACGGCGAAAGACAGCGTCTTGTATCGGGCCAGATGGATACCCATGCTCTGTGCCGAGATCTCCGAGTCGCGGATCGCGACGAAGGCCCGACCGGTAGGCGCGCGCAGAAGGTTGAGCATGCACACGGTCGCCAAAACCGTGATCAGCAGGCAAAGAAAATAGAACTCCGTAGCCGAGTTCAATGTCCAACCGAAAATAGTGGGCTTGCTAAGGCTCATACCAGCGTTGCCGCCGGTCACCGATTCCCATCGCGCAAGGATTTCCTCGACGATAAAGCCGAACGCGAGCGTGGACATTGCAAGGTAAATACCCTTGACGCGCAACGCTGGCAGACTGACTACAAATCCCACTGCCGCAGACAAGCCTGCGGAGACGGAGAGGGCGAGCGGAAATGGCATACCAGCGGTGGTCAGCACCGCTTGGGTATAGGCGCCGACGCCGAAGAAGGCGGCGTGGCTCAGAGAAAACAGGCCGGTGTACCCCACCAGAAGCATAAGTCCGAGCCCAGCGATCGAGTAGATCAGGATGAAGGTCAACTGTGCCAGAAGGTACTCGCCAGCAAGCCATGGCGCTGCAATTAAGAGCAGCATTAACGCGCCGTACCAAAATTGGTGCCCATCATGCTTGGCGATATTGATGTCCTGCCCATAGTCGGTCTTGAAGATGTATCGCATATCAGTGCCGCCGGGCTTTGCGCCCCGGGAGGTTTTTGATGAAGTGACTGGAAACCGGAGGCGTCCGGTTCTGCGATAACGAGAGAGGTTGGCGAATGGGTTGTTTCATCTAGACTTTCTTGAGCAGCGTTTCGCCGAACAAGCCGTTGGGCTTGATGACAAGCATAAGGAGCACGACCAGATAAGGAGCCGCATCCTTGAAACCATCGGGAAGATAAAAGCCGGCCATGGCTTCGACGATGCCGATCACTAAGCCCCCGACGATGGCACCAGGAAGGCTGCCGAAGCCACCGACCACGGCTGCGGGAAATGCTTTGAGGCCGATAAGCCCCATGTTGACATGCACCAGGGTGATCGGCGCGAGCAGCAGCCCGGCCACAGCCGCAACAGCCGCCGCGAGCGCCCATACGATACCGTTGAGCCGCTTCACCGGTATTCCCATGTAGTAGGCAGCGAGCTGATTCTGCGAAACCGCCTGCATGGCGATACCCACCTTGTTGTAGCGGAACAGCAGGTAGAGCAGCGCACAAAGGACTGCTGTTACAGCTATCACCACCAACTGCTGGGCGCTGACGACCAGTTCGGCGAAATTCCAGATACGGTCCTTATACGGAGCAGGCAGCGCATGCGTTTCTGTTCCGACATCGGGAATCATGGTGATCAGCGATCGAATTACATAGCCGACGCCGATGGTGAGCATGATGACTGAAACCGCGGACTGACCGAGGATCGGGCGGATGGCTGTTCGCTCCACCATAAGGCCGAACAGCGCCAGAGCACCGATGCTGACAATTACTGCGAGCCAATAGGGAAATCCTAGCAAGGCCATAGCGGCGACACCCCCGAAAGCGCCCAGCATCATGATTTCGCCCTGAACAAAACTAACGGTTTCGGTGGCCTTATAAATTAGGACAAAACTCAGCGCGACGAGACCGTAAATACAACCTTGACCGATACCGCCAATAATCAGTTGTAGAAATTGCACTTCTTCTCCTGTTCAGGCCTGCACGCTGGCAGCGGTAATTCGTTGGCATGTACTTTTACCAGTAGGCTCCACACCAGCGCACTCTAGAAGCGCCATACCCTGCACAGGAACTAGACTCGCTGCTGGGGTGACGCTGCGATAACCGCGGCCGTGTCGGTATTGAGTAGGCTTCATAGCCATGGGAAAAATGGCGCCCTTGGGCCGATGAGATGAAAAGTCAGTTAAAAGGAGAAGGGTCTGGTCGCGGAGAACGCCCGGTTCAAGTTCTTCAAGCAGCCGTTTTGACGAGAGTGCCGTGAGCAACTCGGACTGGTCGACACATGCGACTCGAGAATAAGCATGCTGGACCGGCTTGTGCACTGAATACATCGAGCCGTAGCCCATTAGGTCCAGCCTCGGATGCCTGTGAATGGAATAAGCGCGCCGTGCTTGCGTGAGGTTATTCGCGATTGGCTTGATGTGCTGTGCCCAAAACGATTTCTTGAGCGCCGCTGGAGCGAGTGAATAATTCCTCGCATAGTTAATTTGCAGAATGCGGTGCATGCCAAGCCAGTCGATGGCGAATGGCATCTTCGCCGGCGCGGTGAAAACAATATTTGCCCTCTCGGATTTCATTATCTTCAACCTTTCTTTCTGTTCGAGGCGGTTGTGACTAGCGGAGAACATAATTAATGCGGTTATTGTATCAAACAATCGTTTGTTTTAGTAAATGATAAAAAGTGCCGCCAATAAGCATGACTTGGCGGGTGACAGGCGATATGGTCATGAATAACCGTTTTTCTTCTTTTTTTGTCATATGTCGCTGTGCTACTGCCATTTGCGCGCCACAAGCTCTGTCTGATGGCTTGAGCCTGTTGTAAAAGAACTACACAAATTATTTGACCAATCGTTTGAATTAATTGCAAGGGCGTGCTAAGCTAAATCTAATGAAAGCCACTTCTCAATGACTTGCTTATCTTTCGGAATTACTCCGAAGACAAGATATGGCGATCCCCGCGTTGAATTCGAAATGACCCGAAGAGTCTTTGCTTCTGCAATCTCGCTTCGTGAGGTACTGTTGGCACAGCGACATTTTGTTGGTCGTTACCCACGATGTCGGAATGCCTGCGCTGAAGGATTCGCATCTACCATCGTGTTTGGCCGTCTGCTAACCGTCGGGCACAACACCTATGCTTGGAAATCTGCCGAGCCGATCAACGGAAAATTCTGGCGACCTCTTATTACCGCTCGTCTTGGTGATTTGTGGTACTTTCAATTCATACTTAAAGGATCTATGAAGGCAAGAGTGCCTGCGTTTACTGCTTGTAAGGGCAGTCCGATGCAGCTTGCGCTGCAATGGATCGCGCAGGCCCGAGAACCCAGGATTCGGCAAGTACTTGAATCAGACCGAGCGTTGGCAAATCACATCCCCGCTCCGGATCTGCCTTGCGAGATCCAGTTAAAGATATATCGATCGATGCGCCCAGCGAGAACTGCTGCTCTCAAAACATCTACCGAAGATTACCCATGCCATCCAACATCATCCTGAGCGCACCGGCGCGAACCCCATTTGGCGATTTCGGCAAAAGCTTGCGAGATACCCCATTGACCGCGCTTGCCGTCCACGCGGCACGTGCTAGTCTGCATCGCAGCGGATTGCGTCCAGACGACATTGACCACCTTGTTTATGCCAATACGGTTCCCGTGGACCCGGACAGTCTGTTCGGAGCGCGCGTGATTTCTGTCGCTATGGGTTTGCCCGATGACGTTGCCGCGCTGACTGTCAGCCGCGGCTGCGGCGCAGGCCTGCAGGCGATCGTCTCGGCTGCAGAACAGATCCTCTCTGGTCATTCGTCAATTGCATTGGCTGGTGGAGCTGAGAATTACAGCCGCGCGCCTTTCATATTACGCAGTGGCCGATGGGGTCACAAACGCGGCGACCAGAACCTGCAGGACTTGTTGGAAAATACCTACAGAGATCCCTTTTCGCGTGAATACATGGGAGAGACCGCTGAAAATATCGCTCGCGAGTATGGTTACACGCGCGAGCAGATGGACGATTGGGCTCTGATGAGTCAGCAACGCGCGGGCGAGGCGATTCGTAGCGGTTTTCTGGCGAGACAGATCGCCCCCATTGAGCGAGTTTTCGAGGGTAAGCGAAGCATGATGGAAACAGACGAATTCCCTCGACCTGACATCACCCTAGCGCGTCTGCAGCAGTTGCGCCCTTCATTTGCAGCCGATGGCACTGTGACGCCCGGCAATGCGAGTGGCGTGACTGATGGTGCCGCATTCATCGTCGTAGCCGAGGTGCAAGCCGCTGCCACGCGTGGGCTGCAGGCACAAGCTCGTATAGTCGACTGGTCCACCATCGGAGTTGCTCCAAGCATGATGGGCATCGGTCCGGTACCGGCTGTTCGCAAGTTGCTTGCGCGTACAGGTCTGAGCATTGCAGAGATCGACTATTTCGAGGTGAACGAAGCTTTCGCCGTAGTCAATCTGCATGCTGAACGAGAACTCAATCTTCCTCGTGAGCGCACCAATCTTTACGGTGGCGGTATCTCGATTGGACACCCCCCCGGGGCTACTGGTCTGCGCATGACGATGACTGCCATGCACCACCTGCAAGACACCGGTGGCCGTTACGCCGTCATTACCATGTGTATCGGTGCCGGTCAGGGTATGGCCCTGCTTCTCGAGAATTTGCTTCGCTAAATTTGTTCCCCCTGTCGTCAGTAAACCAATAGGAGACTTTTATGCAATCCAGCCTAATTTCCCGTCGTCAAGTCCTCGGTGCCGCAGCAGCCACTGCGCTGGGCAGCCTGCCCGTTGCCGCGATGGCACAGTCCGGGCCGTACCCTAACCGACCGATCAAAATCATCATGCCTTGGACGGCAGGTGGTGGTGGTGATGTCCTGGTCCGAGCAATGCTGCCGAGCCTTTCCGCGCGCTTGGGGCAACCAGTTGTTGTCGAAAATCGTCCGGGTGCAATTGGCACTATTGGAAGCGCGGTGGCAGCGCGCAGTCCTGCCGATGGCTACACATTGGTTTATGGCGCTGCTGATTCACACTCGATTGCACCGCATATCCTCAAGCAGTCACCTTATGACTCAAAGAAGGATTTTGTTGCCATAGCGCCTATTGGCTTTACCCCTTTGGCACTGACCGTTCATGCATCGAATCCAGCGACAACATTTGAGCAATTTCTACAGCAGGCACGCGATGCCAAACAGCCGCTGACCTTTGGTTCTTGGGGGCAGGGCAGTTCGGGTCAAATCACCATTGAAGCACTCAAACAAGTGGCTAAAATCGATCTGCTCCACATACCCTACAACGGCACAGCGCCCCTGATTCAAGCACAACTTGCCAACCAAATCACCTGCGCAATTTGTCCAATTCCTGTGGCCGAACAGCACGCTCGGGCTGGCACGGTTCGTATGCTGGTGGTTGCCTCCAAAGAGCGGTTGGCCGATTTCAAGGATGTGCCGACGATGCGCGAAAAAGGGATTGCAATCGACATGGGGCCTTGGCTCGGTTTCCTGGCCCCTGCGGGCGTTCCTGCTGATGTGCTGGCTAAGTTGCATCAGGCCATTGAAGCGACCCTGGCTGAGCAGGGTGTTGCTGAAACCATGCGCAAGATGACTATGGTAATAGACCGGATGGATCAGAAAACCTATCAGGCCTTTTATAACAATGAATACGATCGTTGGGGCAACTACATCCGTACTGCCAATGTGAAGTTGGATCAGTAAATTGCTGTGATGGATTAATTAAAGAGGCCTGGCGGGCCTCTTTTTTTTTGAGTATGAAATTGATCAGGGCCCATTTCAGTTGTTTCAGTCGAGCATCAGTCCATTGCTTGCAAGCCATTTCTGAATCAAGCTGGCGACCAGATTGGAGTTAGTGTCCATCATCAGCATGTGTGAGTTTCCCCTAACCCCTATCGCTGGCAGGTCCAGCTCGACAACGGCCACGCCCTCAGATCGCAATGTGTTGCCGTATCGGTATAACCGCTGCCTAATGCGACGCCATATGGCACTTGAGCCCATGTGATCGCCCCAAACGAATAAATGTGGAATGTGCCGGACGGCCGATAAGGACTCCTGACTTGCGCTGGGAAAACCAGACGGTTCTACAGCAACGATTGCAGCCACTTTATCGGGGTGAGCGGCAGCCATCCTAAATGCGAAGTTAGCCCCCTGGCTGTGCGTGATGATGACGAATGGACCATGTTCATCGACAAGTGTGTTGTAAGCCCCCTGTGTGGCGGCATCTGTTGTGGTCCAACGCGGTGTTGCCTGCTTCATGAACTGATCAAATGCGGTGATTGGGAAAAGCGTCCCTGAATTGGCCACACTCGAACTGGCACTTCCGCGCCAGGACCCGTCCGCTCCGATGCGAAACAGTTCCCAGGCTTCGGCCTTCGTGCGAAAGTGAGGCTCGCCTTGAAAAATTTCTGGAAAGCGAGCCCAGGACGCGCGGCCGCGTTCCACGGCGTCCGCGACATAGACATCGTGCCCCGCTTGCAAAAACCAGCTTTGCCATCCGGGTTGCCGGTCCGGCTTGGTCTCGTAAGTTACGCCACACAGCCCACCACCGTGCATTAGCAATAAAGGATGGCGAGCTTTAGGAGCCGCAAGACGAACGTATTGCACATACATGTGTTCGACTTCAAATGCGCCATTGGGATCTACGATTACAGTGGCATTACCCGGCGAATAGAGCACTTCGCGCTCAGCTAACCCGTCGAGCACGGCCTCCCTGCCGCCGATGTGCATACTCCCGATGTCTCGGATGCAGAAAGACTGGGGATGGTTCATTTAAATATCTGGCGACCTTTGAGTCAATGATTTTTCAATAACGGTTTATGGCTTATTGCGACGTTATTGGCTAGGAGCGGGGCGAGTGGAATAGCGCGAACAATTGCAGTTCAAAGTAGCTTGTTTCATATTATTTACTTTGTAGCAAATGGATGCACATTTCGGCATATTTTAGTGAAAGTTATGTAGGGTTTCCTTAGGAGCAGTGCCGTTCGCGTACTCGCGATCACTGCCAAGGAGAGGTTGCCTGGCTGAGTGTTAGTACCCACCATGCGCAAGTTCAATAAATCGATCGACATGGGTCCATGGTTTGGCTACGTGGAGTCAACTAAAGTGCCGATTTAGATCAGTTTGCCCACCAGAATTTCTACGACAGTAAGTACGATCACTTTGGCAACTAAAGCAAGACCGCGAGCATAACTATCGATCAGTCATCGGAGCCGGTGAGCAGAAAAGAGAAAATATATGATGTGCAACCGTTGCCGGAGAATCCCGCCCCGGTTGGTACCAATTCAGCGCACCGTTGAGTGCACCCAACAAACCGAGCCTGAAATATCGCCGCCTCGTACCGGAAGGTAGATCAACGGCATCTGTAAGTTCTTCGAATATTCCTTCATAACGGTCGCGCTCGCGGACCAATGCCTCGTGCATCGAGTTGGTGTAGGAAGATGACCAGTCTGCTAGCACAGTCGCAGCAGGGCTTTCACGGATGAGAAGCACCTCCAAGTGCGCGACGCAGGCCGCTTCCAGCCGCTCCCACGGATTTGTAAGGGGTTTGATCGCGCTCTGGACTGCCTTGATGAGTGCAGAAACACCTTCCGCATAGACGTTGATGAAAAGCTCCTCCTTGGAACCGAAGTGGTAGTACAGGGAGCCATGAAGGATGCCAGACTCAGTGGCGATCTCACGCATAGATGTGTTGTCATAGCCGCTAGCTCCGAACAGCTTAGCAGCCTTGATGATCACTTCAGCACGTCGGTCGGGCGGGATAACGTTGCTGGCGGCCGCTTTACCCCCAAGTGAAGTGCTCGAAGCATCCGCAGTCGATTTCGATTTGCGCAGCGGCCTCTCGATTGACTTCTTCGTTGGTATGGAATTCATTCAATAATTATTTGTTGTTAAAGGCGAGAGTGCAATAGCACTTGACCACAATCTATATTGATTTTAGCGCCAGAGCATGACGTGCACATACACTTGCACAAAGATCACCCGCTCAATGTCGCGATCCATGAGACATCCAGCGGTGGGTGAATCATGTCTCCTCGCGCGGTTCCCCATAGACTTCGCGAATGCTTTCGCCAGCATCGAAGCGCGCCTGTATTTCTCTCATCTTGGACAGTGCCGCGGGTGTGCGAGCGATCTTCTGGAATAACTGGGTCTCGTTGACCAGGGCTTCGGTTAAGTGAAGGTCTTCATTCTCGTTAAGCGTTCTCTTCAAGGTGTATAGCGCCGCGGGCGATCTGGCGGCGAGTATGGACGCCCAGCGAAGCGCGACGGCGAGGGCTTGTCCCTCTGGTACGACCGTGTTAATGCCTCCAAGCGCATGAATGCGTTGGGCCGTCATGGGCAGGCCTAGAAAGACCATTTCAGCGGCAGCAGTGCGGCCGATCAGGCGCGCCAAGCGACTGGTACCGCCCCTGCCCGTGGACAGATTGATATGTACTTCGGGCTGTCTAAAAAGAGCTTGCTGTTCAGCAATTCGCAGGTCGCAGGCCCAGCCGAGTTCCACTCCGCCACCAGAGCAGTCGCCAGAGATCGCGGCGATCACCACCATATCAGGATGGCGAATTTCGTCTATCGCGAAGCCCCATACCGAACCGGTTGCGGTCGCCGGCTTGCCCTCAAGTGTGTCGGCAAGATCCTGCAACCAGGCATGTTCGAACCAATGACCGGGCACGCCAGAGGCGAGGATACAGACGTGCGCACCGCCTTTTTCTCGCGCGTCACGAATCGCATTGGCGAGTTCGCTGATCGCCAGCCAAGAGCCGTTGTTGTTGATGCGCGGATTCGACATGGTCACAATGGCAACGCCGTCGAGCGGATACTCTACAGAGACGAATTCGGGCATTAGCGACTCCTATCAATGGGCCTTGTGACGGAAAGCCTTCAGTGGATTTAGCAGACGTCATCGCAAGAGTGCAATATTTTGAGCCAAATTTACTGTATGTTACCATGTCAGCAACCGGTTGGTTGGTTGCAAAGCTGGACAATCACGCTTGACGGAGTCTGCATTCCCCCTCGGCGTTCCCGAAGCCTCCGCGCGTGGATAGTTAAGCTTTCTAAACAATAGGAATATGGTCATGTTAGATCTCAAAATCGTGGGCAGAAAGACGGACCCTATCCGGTACGACTGTGAGCCCGACAAGCTGATTCTGTATGCACTAAGCATCGGCTGTAGCACCGATGAACTTGATTTCCTGTTCGAGAAGAATCTAAAGGCGTTTCCGACCTTTGCCGCCATTCCCTGTTACTGGCCCTATGACGCGTTAATGGCAAATGTTGGGCTGAACATGCCGACCGTACTTCACGCCGAAGAAAAGATGGTTTTCCACAAGCCGATTCCTCCATTGGGAGCCATTTATACAACAGCTTGTTGCCGGTCGGTCTTTGACAAGGGCGACAGCGGTGCCATCATAAATATCGAGACCGAAACCAAGGATTCGTCGGGCGAGGCGCTATTTAGCACCTACATCGTTATTATCGATCTGAGTGCAGGAAATTTCGGCGGTGAAAGAGGCCCCAAGCCGCAGAAAAACGAACCACCACAAGGCGTCGCGCCCGATTTTCGCGTTGAACAATTGACACTTCAGACCCAAGCGGCACTCTACCGCTTGAACGCGGATAAGCATCCGTTGCACATCGATCCAGATTACGCTTCGCGCTCGGGCTTCGAGCGCCCGATACTCCACGGCCTTGGCACCATGGGGTTTGCGGCCAGGGCTGTTGTGCAATCAGCCTGCGCCGGAGACCCTAGCCGTCTAAAGTCGATTTCCGCAAGATTTACCAATGCTGTATTTCCGGGTGAGACCCTGATTACCGAAGGCTGGCATATCGGCCAAGGGAAGTACGTCACAAGAACCAGCACCCAGGATGGCCGGGTCGTTCTGGGGAATGCCAGCGCCGAAATTGCGGCGTAAGTCGTCTAATTTCTTATAGAAGTAGAGCCGATTATGTCAATGAGTCAACTATTGTTGGGCGAAGTCCTGGCACGAAGTGCGAGACGCCATCCCCAGCAAGCTGCGATCGTCTGGCCGGGTGGATCAATCAGCTATGGTGCCTTTAACGATCGCACTAATGCCCTGGCCCACGCGATGATTGGTATTGGCGTTCGAAAAGGCAACAAGGTAGCGTTCTTGATGCACAACCGCGTGGAACTACTAGAAGCCTGTTTTGCGGCCTTCAAGATTGGCGCAGTAGCCGTTCCCATAAACTTCAGGCTTACTGCCAGGGAGATCGAATACATCCTCAACGACTCCGAATCGTCCGTTCTCATATTGGAGGAGCCGCTGCTGGAGATCGCTCGGCCGGTGCTGTCCGGTCTCCAATATTTGAAGGAGGTCATTGTCGTAGGTGGCTCGACCAGCCCAGGCGTTAGAAACTACGCGGACTTTGTAAAGGGAGCAGATACTGGAGAGCTAGCGGCGGAGTTTGACGACGACGATGAGGCTCTGATTGTTTACACCTCGGGCACAACCGGACAACCCAAGGGCGCAGTCCTGACGCACAAGGGGCTGATGGTGACGGCCCTGAACTACCTGATCTCCTATCAGAACCGCTGTGGCGATAAATGGATTTGCACGACGCCCATTTTTCACATTGCTGGCATAAGCTACGCGATGACTCACTTCTACGTGGGAGCCACCATTTACCTTGAGCGCGACTTCGATCCGCTCAAGATTCTTGAACTGACCCACAACTCACGCGTGACCACGCTTTTCCTTGTCCCCTCCATGTGGATCAAGGTACTCCAAGTACCAAACTTTGTCGCGTATGAAACTTCCTCGGTGAGGATCATCACGACGGCAGCGGCGATCATGCCTGTTGAAATCAAGAGGCAGCTAGCCACTGCGTTCCCAGCCGCAGGCCTTTACGATTGTTTCGGAAGCACCGAGAGTGGAGCAGTGACGGTTCTCAGTGAACGCGACTTCGCACGCAAGAATGCGTCTGTAGGTCTGGCCCTGCCCTTCGTTGAGGTTCGGCTCGTGGATGACGACGATCGCGATGTTCCCCGCGGACAGGTAGGTGAGGCAATTTATCGCGGTCCCAATGTGATGAAAGGATACTACAAGAATCCTGAAGCCACGCGCAGGGCTATGCGTGGAGGCTGGTTTCACAGCGGAGATCTCCTGCGACAGGATGAAGAGGGGTTCTACTATGTAGTGGACAGAAAAGACGACATGATCATCAGCGGTGGAGAAAACATTTACCCGGCAGAAGTCGAAGAAGTTTTGTTCTCTCACCCTGACATTCTCGAGGCTGCTGTAGTCGCTGTTCCAGACCCAGTATGGGGGCAAAACGTCAAAGCGTTTGTCGTCCTTAAGCCAGATCGATGTTTGAGCGAATCCCAGGTGATCGACTATTGCAAGTCACATCTGGCGAGCTACAAGAAACCCAAGTCAGTAGACTTCCTCTCTTCTTTGCCCAAGAGCGCAGTCGGCAAGATCCTGAGGCGAGCACTACGGTCCTGACCTCAACCGAGGCAGTCGGGCCTAACCGTATGGTGATGCAACAGAATCGTAAGCGGTAAAAGACTACGTCCTTGCTGGAGAGTGCCCATCGGCGTGTTGTGTTCAGATAACTCGCTAGCCCAGCTCGGCCAAACGCCTTATGGCTTGCACTTGCGACTCATTAGCTTTGTTCAAACGGCTCAGGTGCCTCGGAAACAAGGTGAATTTCAAGGCGTATTTTCCAAACCGCTAGACATTTCCCATAACGAAGTTTGACGCTACCGCTCGAACTCATAGGGACTGAGCTGATCGAGATGTTTGTGACTACGGACTCGATTGTGTAACCCTTCGATGTAATCGAAGATTTCTGACTTGGTCGCAGCGCGTGTGCTGTAAATCCGTTTCTTAATTTGTTCCCTCTTCAAGTTACTGAAGGACAATTCAGTTGCGGCATTATCCCTGCAGTTGCCTAAGCGGCTTAAGCTCCGGCTCAGTCGGTTGGCTTTGCACCAACGGCTGAACTCATCGCTGCCAAATTGACTGCCCTGATCCGAATGGATGATCACCAAGTCTTTGGGCCTTACGCGCCAAAAAGCTATCGTCAACGCATCCAACACCAAGCTCGTTTACATGCGCGACCCCATACTCCAGCCAACTACCGCACGCGACTGCAAGCCCAATACGGCCGCAAAATACAACCAGCCCTCATGCGTGCGGATGTACGTGATATCCGTCACCTGTGCATGGTCTGGCTCGTCATGTTGTAACTGAAGCTGTAATTGGCTTGGCGCCACTTGCGTAGGTTTAACCACTTTGTAGCTGGGGCGTTTGTAGCAGCGCACAGACTGAATTTGGGCGGTATGCGTCAGCCTTGCTACGCGGTTTTCACCTCACGAAACACTAGCTTCACGCAGATCGCAGAGGATACGTGAGCTGCCGTAGATGACCATACTTTGGTCATAGAACTCTTTGATCTTTGCCATCTCGGCTTGTATCACCTTGAGATCGTTGGACTGTGTTTCGTCCGCCTCGTCTTTGAACTCGGGGGTATATTTCGTGTGTTGCATTTGCAATTCTTTATTTCAGTTTTGACATCATATTTGTCTACTGATTTGGGGGTATGCCAAACAATATTGCTAAGAGGTGGACGATGCAGGTGCAAAACTGGAAGCCCGTACTCAACCGATTTACTATCCAGTTTGGAGAAAGGCTACCAGCTAATCAACACTCGCCCCGTTTACACAAAATTCGGGACACCCTCCTTGGTCACAGCAAAGATACCAAATCCAACTAAGGCGACGATTCCGTTTTTTTTAGCATTTTGTAACTGCTTGTACAACGGATTCAAGCGCTTGGGTAGCTGCTGTTTTGGTAATGTCGGCGTGATCGGCAATGTGCACGATCAATTCGGATTTATTACTGGTATCTTGAAGCTTAATGTGACTTTAGGATTTCACATTTTCCCAATATGGCTCTCTGAGAACGCGTTTTAATACTTTGCCTAAAGCATTGCGCGGGAAATCTTGCCGCGTTTCGATGTTCGAGAGTCTTTGGTGTTTAGCCAAGCGCTGGTTACACCAAGGGAGCATTACCGATGTGTCGAGCACAGCACCAGGCCTGAGAATGATTAAAGCCAATGGTGTTTCACCCCAACGTTCATGCGGGACGCCAATGACAGTCGCATCGAGCACGTCGGGATGTTGACCAATTATTTCTTCCAAGTCAGCAGGAAAAACGTTGAACCCACCAGAGATGATCATGTCCTTTTTTCGGTCAACCAATTTGAGATAGCCATCTTCATCCTGATAACCAATATCACCAGAACGAATGAACGTTCGCCCCCTTTCATCTTTCCAAATTAGTTCTGAAGTTTCATTGGATCGGCCATGATAGGCCGACATCATCCCTGGACCGTAACTTGCGATTTCACCAATTTCTCCTGTGCCAAGAACTTGTCCCAATTCATCCAAAATTCGAACCTCAAAGCCAAGTACCGGAATGCCAACGGTGTCAAACTTGTCTGCAGGGGCGCTGGGTTTGAGCATCGTTCCAAAGCCCTCGCTGAAACCATAGAGTTCGATGAGTTTATTACCCAAACGTTCGATGACCTGTCGTTTGGTTTCCCGTCTTAATGGAGAGCCTGCACACAGTGCCACTTCCAGTTTACTCAAGTCAAATTGAGTTGTATCTGTTTGAAGCAGTGCAATGTACTGAGCAGGCACCATAAAGGTGTGTGTAATTTTTTCAATTTCAACCAGTTTTGAAAACTCAGTTGGATCGAAAGCAGGCATGACAACACAGGTGCCACCACTGAACAGAACAGGAAGCATCATGAGCCATGTCCCGTTTGAATAGAGAGACGTCGTGGTAAGTGCACGGCTGCAGTCACTGAACCGCATTTCAATGGCATTTGAAATTGCCCAATGAACTCTAGCCCGGTGACTCTGCATGATGCCTTTGGGAAGACCTGTTGTTCCCGAGCTGTAAATGATATTGAATGCATCCTCAGAGCTGTAGACCACATTGGGAGTGCTTGAGGGGTGGTCCTGCGTCAAGGTCCGATAGTCAGTCCAGCCTTGGGATTGACCGTTTACAACATAACGCCTGGTTTTGTTGAGATACAAGAGTTCCTCTTGAAAAGGATGCAACCGGTCAATGAAATCTAAGGTTGCAAATGCCTGTTTAGCGCCACAATCATTGATCAAGGAAGCCAGTTGCTTACCCGTCAGCAAACCCGAAAGCGGCACTACGCAACAACCTGCTTTGACAATGCCAAACATGACTTCGAGTATCTCTGCCGAGTTACCCATCATGACCGCAATGCGGTCCCCTCGCGATGCGCCAGATGCCAAAAGTGCGTTAGCCACTTGGTTCATGTTGTCATTAAACTCTCCCCAAGTACGTCTGACTGAACCGCACACAATAGCTTCCTGATGTTTGCGAAATTTTCCGTGGCTGCTGAATATTTCAGGTATCGTGATCTCTGAATGGTCAAGGGATAGCAAGTTTTTTCTCCTTTGTTGAATTTATGATAACTTAGGTTGTCTTCGCAGATGCCTTGTCAAAACGAAATACCAGATCAGTGTTTCACAGTCCTTTATTTGAATCAATTTTTGTGGTCAGCATGGAAAACAAAAAGATTTTTACATTCAAGGTGCCGGTCATATTACACAGGTTTTTTTTGCTACGATAGTAGTTCAAAAAAATAGGTAAGAGCTTGATGCTTTAAACAACGTTTAGGAGCAATTTTCTCGCAAGCTAAAACCAAAATTAATCCTCGACAGCTAAGTTGGTAGAGCGCCGGACTGTTAATCCGCTAATGGGGTACATTGATGTGGTGATACATGCGAATCTTCTCTAGGTGCTGAGCCGTATTTAGCCACGGCGTGACGGGAGCGTGGTTGTGCTGATAGCCTGCTGATCTTCATCGCATTCATCAATGCAGACCGCTGGTGCGAATCAGAGGTTCAAGCTGCAGAGCCCAAGCTGTTTTGCGATTGCACAGATAGCCCGGTCCCGCAACCTCAGATTGCTCTAGGTCAGGGTATCATTGCTATCGAGTCTTTCTGTTTTGCCTGAATCCGATATGAACGCCGCTTGCCCTCGTAAGCTTTCTAAGATTACCGTCTGCGTTCGTCGAAATCGCAGCGGGCCGCAAAGCTGAGGAATGACAAAAAAGGATTGAGTTCATGCGGATTACACCACCCAAACTAGCTGGCAAAAAAACGGGCGTCGGGAAGCCTGTTATTACTCGGGCGGGAAAAGCCCGTGCTACTCCACGCGCTGGGACCGGTGCCAGTGTAATTTCTCCGGATCGCCGGACCGAGTTGTTTGACATGGCGGCCCAGCTTTTCGGCAAACATGGTTACGACAAAACGTCCATGCGTGACATCGCGGCCACCTTCGGCATCCTGCACGGTTCGCTTTACCACTATTTCGGCTCCAAGGAAGAGATGTTCATCAAGGTCTACGCTGCCGGGGTGGACCGATTTTTGGCGGATGTCGAAAATGCTATTGCCCCCCTGGCCGACCCCTGGGAGCGGCTGGAAGCCGCCTCTGTGACCCACCTGGCCGCCTTGCTGACGCGTGACAGTCCCTCAGCCATGGTGCTGGCGGACTGGTCTTACTCATACTCAGACAGCATGCGCGAAGCGCTGGTAGCGGAGCGCGACCGCTACGAGCGCCTGTTTGAGAAATTGACAGATGCCGTATCTCTCCCCCCGGCTATCAATCGTCGCTACTTCCGGTTGGGGCTACTGGGGGCACTCAATGGTGCGCTCAATTGGTACCGGCCCGGGCGGGATTCACCGGCTACGGTGGCCCGTCATTTGTTGGCCCTATTTCACAGTCCGTGCTGATGTGGGTCAGCGCCGCCCGACTGTCAGCGCAGTAAATTTCGGACAGTATGGCCACGCCTTGGCCCGCAAAAATACGTAAGGTGACGAGGTCGAAGCCTCCTTCGTTGTTGATCATGAGAAAGGGGAAGCGGTGGCCCCAACTGAATGCAAGGTAGCGCTCGGCCAGGCGGTCGACTTCTTCGCCAGCCTATGCAGCGGTCCACTGCAGTCCATCGCTTGCGGTGGACTCCGAGAGAAAGGGTCGTTTTGCAGCACGGTTGAGCACTGCGCTTAACGCATCGTGCATCGTCTAAGACTGGTCATGGATTCCACAACCTCAGCGCTGCAGGACCGTGATGGCGCAGGCGGCTTCGTCAAAGCCCACGACGCCGCCGCCATTTTCGGCCAAGGCCAAGTCCGCGCCCGCAACTTGCCGTGAGCCGCACTCATCACGCAGCTGTGAAGTCAACTCGTAAATCATGGACAGTCCTGTTGCACCCACGGGGTGGCCCTTGGAGACCAGCCCGCCGGACAGATTCACAGGGATAGTGCCACCCAGCGCCGTTGCGCCACTACCAACGAATGCTCCGCCGGTGCCAATCTCGCAGAAACCCAACATCTCTGCCTGGTAGATTTCACAGAACGAGGTTGCATCGTGTACTTCAGCAACATCGATGTCCTGCGGTGTGATACCTGCTTGCGCGTAAGCACGCTTTGCCGCGACCTGGGAAAGACCAGGCTCCTCCAAGCTGCGGTATTTACCGCCGCTGAGTGCGCTGGCGAGTACCCGTACGGCGCGTTCACGCACGCTGATCGGGAGTGACTTGAGTGCGTGGGATGAGCAAAGAAGAGCTGCAGCCGCGCCGTCGCCGACCGGCGAACACATGGAACGTGTGAGTGGCCAACTGACCTCGCGGTCCGCCAGAACCTCGGCCGGCGTAACTTCGAAGCGATACTGCGCCTTGGGGTTGAGCGCCCCCATGGCGTGGTTCTTCGAGGCGGCGAACGCGATTTGCTCGCGTGTGGTGCCGAAGGTCTTCATATGATAAGCCGCCTGCATCGCGTAGGTATCCATGAACAGGGTTCCGCCAGCAGCATTAGGCGCAAATGGCTTGCCGGAACGCTTGCCGGCGTCCCTGTAGTAAGCCATCCATTCCTGCGGGTCTAGCTGGTCGATGCCGCCTTCAAATATTTCCAGCGTCTTCGATGCATCGCCGAGGAAAAAGGTTTTCTCCACACCTATCGCCAGCGACATGTTGACCTGGCCCGACAGGATATCCTTGTATGCGCCATGAAAGGCCATGGATGCGGTGGCGCATCCACCCTCAACATTAATGATGGGTACACGTTCAGGGAATAGTTTGTCACGCACCAGCGGTGTGAAACAGACTTGACCACGGATGTTACGCTGCCCAAAAGTGCCCATGCCGCAGTTGCCGAACCAAGCCTGCTCGATATGGTCGCCGCTGGATAGTCCGGCATCGCTCAGTACCTCAAGGTAGGCTTGTCGCGTCAGGTCCTTGAAACTCCGATCGGGCTGCTTTCCGAAGGGGGTGCACGAGACCCCGATTACATAGACGTCACTCATTCCTGTCTCCATTCACTATTGGAAGCTTTTTCATTTGAGGATCATGGGCAACTGCTGAGGGCCGCGCATAACCATTGCATCGATCCAATCGACTTCTCCGCTACCAGGTTGCATGCGAGGAAAACGCAAAAGCAGTTTTTCGAAGAACACTCTGGTTTCCAGCCTCGCTAGCGGAGCGCCCAGGCAGAAGTGCAGCCCTTGCCCGAAGGTGAGATGCCGGTTGGGCGTACGGGCGACATCGAGCTCCTGCGGCCGCTCGAACCGACGAGGATCGCGGTTGGCGGCATTGATCATAGCGAAGACCCGGTCGCCTTCGCACAAGGACTTGCCACCGATGTCGTGGCCGGTTGCCACCACGCGTGCAATGCTGTTGCTGGGCCCATCGTAACGCAGGAATTCTTCGACAGCGAGCGTCATGAGCGCTGGCTCTGCCAGCAGTCGCTGCAACTGCGTTGGGTGCTGCATCAAGGCTACCATCGCATTGCCCAGTAGGCTAGTGGTGGTCTCGTGCCCGCCAAAAAGTAAGAGCATGCAGGTGGCGACCAGTTCGTCTTCGCTCAGGGTGCCGCTGTCGTCGCGTGCCGAGATCATGCGACTGATTACGTCGGTGCCCGGCTGGGCCCGGCGGTGCCGAATCACGTCCCGAAAATAGTCGGACATTCGGTCCGTTCCTTCACGCGCCCTGCGGTACTTGTCGGCTTCGCCACGCGCAGTGCCGATGAAAAGCCGTAGATCGTCCGACCATACCTTGATCTCTGCAAAGTCCTGTCGCGGTACGCCGAGCATATCTAGGATGACATAGGCCGGCAGCAGGACGGCAATATCCTTCATGAAATCGATAGTTACACCCTTATCCACCCGATCAAGGATGTCGTCAACGGTGCCGCGGATCTGCGGTTCTAAAGCGGCGACCATGGCTGGAGTGAACACCGAATTGAGAAGCTTGCGAATCCGCGTGTGTTCCGGCGGCGCCTTGAAAACCAGCCATAGGTTCAGGTAACGCATGACTTCGGATAGGATGTCCCGCCGCTCGTCCTTGAGCGCGGCGTAGAACGGGCGCAGCCGGTCCGAGGACATGGCGGGAGACATCGCCACCTGGCGCACGTCGTCGTACCGCGTGATGATCCAGCTGCGCAAGGCTTCGCTCCAGTGCACCGGGTCGTGCTCCTGCAACACCTCGTAAAGAGGAAATGGGTTGCGCCGTGTGGCTTCGACAGCGGGGTCATACACCGGAGCTATAGGACTGACAGTCATAGATCTAAGACTAAAAAGGATGAAAGGGCGCGCGAGCAGCAGGGAGTGAAAGCATCGTTGCGATCATGCTCCTCTGGCATCATGAATTGGTCATGGTGCTCTGGTGTACCTTCGAGAACGCGTGTCAGACATGAACCACAGTAGCCTTGTTCGCAAGACACAACGACCTCGACACCTGCGAGAGCGAGCGCCTGCACAACGGTCTGGTCCTCGCGCACATGCACACTTTGTCCAGTGGATTGCAAGCGAACCATGAATGGGCGCTTGGTTGGCAGGCCTATCTTGGCAGGAACCGGCGAAGCGGCAAATAGTTCTCGGCGGATTCGACTTGAGGCTGTACCGGATTGCAGCGCAGATGCAGCGACGGCGTCCATGAAGCCGCTGGGTCCACAGGTGTAGACCCAAGCTGAAGCGTCACCGGGGGCGAAGATGTCCGTCAGCGCACATGGCGCCTCATCGTCGATCGACAGATGGATTTGCTGCGCGTAAGGTGCAGCCATCAATTCTTCAAGAAACGCAGCCGACGAGCGTCGCCGAACATGGTAGTGGAGTCGAAATGGGCGCTTACATTCATGCAGCGAATTTGCCATGGATATCAGCGGCGTTATGCCGATTCCACCCGCAACAAGAACCACCGGATCATCGTTGTTGGTATCCATTACGAAATGGTTTTGCGGCCTACTGCCAGCCAGCGTGATACCCGGCTTCGCATGTTCGTGTAACCATAGGGAGCCACCGCGTCCGGCGGCATCTGCTAGAACGGCAATGCGCCACGTGGGGCTATTGACTTCGCCACAAAGTGAATATTTTCGCTTCACAGCGTTGCCCGAAAAATCCCGGGTTTCGAGGTCGATGTGTGCTCCAGGGGTCCAGCTGGGCAGCGACGCGCCATCGGGACGGCTGAGCTCAATGGCCACCACTCCCTGGGCCACTTGACGCCGGCTACGTACCTCCAACGCCAAGGTTTCGTTTGTCAGTGATGTCATATCGCTGGCATCCGCAATCCGCCGTCGAGCCGGATTGTCTCGCCGTTTAACATCGGGTTACCGGCGATGGATAGAACAAAAGCAGCGAATTCTCTGGGTTCTCCGGCACGGCTCGGCCAGGCCGCATGTTTGAGCAGGCCATCCAACACCGCCTCAGTGACGTGCTCATCCACCATGGGTGTATGAAACACACCCGGGCAGATTGTCATCACACGAATGCCGTAGCGGCCGAACTCGCGCGCCAGAGGCAATGTCATGCCTGCTATGCCAGCCTTGGAGGCTGCGTAGGCGGCCTGGCCGATCTGTCCATCAAAAGCCGCAATCGACGCGGTATTGATAATGACACCGCGGCTGCCGTCCTCCAGCGCGTCGAGTCCCTGCATCTGTTCGGCCGCTAGTCGCAACACATTGAACGTGCCTAGCAGATTGACGTTTATTACGCGCTGGAAAAGATCGAGTGTATGTACGCCGCTTCGTCCCAGAACGCGTGCATTAAAGCCCACTCCCGCACAGTTAACGACGATCCGCGGCGCGCCCCATCGCTGCTGTGCGTTCGAAAGCGCATGCTGCACCTGCTCCGGTGATGTGACATCGCATAAGTCGTAGTGGATACCGTCGGTCGCCAGCCCTGGTTGGCGGTCTAGGACGGTCACAGATAGACCATGTGCGGCCAATGCGGCTACCACTGCTGCTCCCAAACCGGATGTGCCGCCAGTGACAATGGCTGGTCCATAAATTTCAAACATGGCGCGAGCATACCAGTTTTCCATTAACCAAACAAGTGGTTGGTTAATGTTTGACGGCAGCGAAATTTCACCTAAGGGCGCGAAGTCTGCCCTGCCACGGCTGCTGTTACGGCGTTGTTCGATTCATACTTGCAGCTTTACTGGCACCTTGCTGGACAGGCCTGTGCGGTATACCCCAGCGCATCAAGGGTGCGATCGAGCGGGAAAAGCGCTAAGTCGGCCGGACCTTACTCGCTTCCAAGTAAGGCGATTAGGTGCGGCATGCGGGCGTCTCTTGTCGCGGTTGTCGGCCTGCGCGAACTAGTTGGCTGCTGTTTGACGATTACCCGGATGCCCAAGGCCACGGCAAGATCTTGGGCGGCGGCATGGTGGGCACGCACGCGGGCGACATGATTGGCGAAATCGCTCTGGCCATCGAGATGGGCGCAGACGCTGTGGACATCGGCAAAACCATCCATCCACACCCCACGCTGGGCGAAAGCATCGGCATGGCGGCGGAAGTGGCGCACGGTAGCTGCACGGACTTGCCGCCTGGCAAGAAGTAAACGCTTCAAGCTCCAAATTAAAAAGCCCGTACGTGGAACCGTACGGGCTTTTTGTATTCTGCAAGTTTCAGCTCTGCAGCCACAAATCCAGTGGCATGCCCCCCGTGCCAATGAGCAGCGGCTGTGCCTGTGGGAACTGCTGCACAAATGCGCTCAGGCCCGACACATTGCCCATGTTGTGGCCGCTTTTAACTTCCAGTGCGTGCAGCGTTGGGCCGTCGCGCAGCACGTAGTCCACTTCTTTTTGGCCGTTGTTCCAGTAGTGGATGAGGGGGTGGCGGCTGCTGTGCGTCAAGTGCCGGGCCAGCAGCTCGGTGCCCACGGCGCTCTCGGCCAGACGGCCCCATACATCGGGGCGCGCTTGCGCCGCTTTCAGGCCCACACCTTGCGCGACCCAGTGGCAGCCCATCAGGGCGTTGTTGAACACTTGCAGCTTGGGGCTGGATGCCCGCTGGCGCACCACTTGGCCCATGTATTTGGGCAGGCCGCAAGCCATGCCTGCCCCTTCGAGCAGGTCAAGATAGTGGGCGAGGGTGGTGGTGTTGCCCGCATCGTCGAGCTGGCCCAGCATCTTTTGGTAGCTGAGGATCTGACCGCTGTACACGCAGGCAAGGTCAAACACGCGGCGCAACAGCGCGGGCTTTTGTACGGGGGCCATCAGCAGCACGTCTTTGCTGATGGTGGTTTCGATCAAAGCGTCGCTCACGTAGGCGGCCCAACGGGTTTCATCGTGCACCAAGGGGGCTGCGCCGGGGTAGCCGCCATAAAAGATGAATTGCTCCAAGCTAAAGCCAAAGGCGTCGCGCATTTCGGCGTAGCGCCAGTGGCCCAGGCGGGTGATCTCAAACCGCCCTGCCATGCTTTCGCTCAAGCCCCGTGCGATCAGCAATGGTGCAGAGCCGAGGATGACCACGCGCACATCGCGACCCGCGGCGGTGTCTTCGTCCCACAGGCGTTTGACTTCTTCGGTCCAGTTAGACACTTTTTGGATCTCGTCCAGCACAAGAACGCAGCTGCCCGCTTGGGCCGCGAGCGCTCGGGCCACTTGCCATTGGGTGCCAAGCCAGACTTGGCCTTGCAGACCGGGGCCATCGGCACTGGCACTGTGCTGGGCTTTGGGGCTGGTGCTTGGCTTGTCTTGAGCGTCCCGTTGCAAGCGCTCCAGCGCCTGGCGCACCAGTGTGGTTTTGCCCACTTGGCGGGGGCCAGCGACCACTTGTAAAAACAGACGCGGCTCTTTGAGCCGGGTAACCAGAGGGGCAAGTGCTTCGCGTTCGATAGTCATTTTTTGATTTGCTCAATGCGTTGAGTAATTTAACTCATTATATTGAGTAAATTAAATTCCGTCCATGTACGCTGGTCAATGCGCCTCAAGCTAACAACCCTCAGCCCGCCCCCCCCATTGGCCTCGCCGCCGGTTCGTGAGTTATGCAGACATCAAGCCTTCCAACACATTCACCGTATTCAAACCCACCTCGGCCACCGCATACCCGCCTTCAAACGTCAGCACCGTGGGTAAGCCCAGTTGTGCGATGGTTCGCCCGAGTTGGAGGTAATTTGCGCTTTGCAATGTGAAGCCTGAAATCGGGTCGCCTTCAAAGGTGTCTAGCCCCAGCGGCACTACCAGCGCCTGCGGCGCGAAGTCACTCACTGCTTGGATGGCGGTTTGGAGCGTGGCCCACCACGCCTCGAACCCAGTGCCCCGTGGTAGCGGCAGGTTCAGGTTGAAGCCTTCACCTGCGCCCGCGCCCCGTTCGTCGGCATGGCCTAAAAAGAAGGGGTACTCGGTGCGCGGATCGCCGTGGATCGACGCGGTGAACACATCGCTGCGCTCGTAAAAGCAAGTTTGTGTGCCATTGCCGTGGTGGTAGTCCACATCCAGTACGGCAACGCGCTCCAGCCCGCTGTCGCGCAAAGCCTGCGCTGCCACAGCGGCGTTATTGATGAAGCAATAACCGCCCATGTAATTGGGCCCCGCATGGTGGCCCGGCGGTCGGGTCAATGCCATGGCAAAGCGCTCGCCATCTAACACCGCTTGCGCGGCTGCCAGCGCGCAGGCCGCGCCCTCGCGGGCGGCGATCCAACTACCCGCCGTCAAGGGCGTACCCGAGTCAAACGCATATTGCCCCAGCCGCGCCGCAAAGTTGAGCGGTGGGACATCGGTGCGAAAACCGTGTTTTGACGCCAACGGCCAGACCGAGGGCAGGGCGTCTAGCGTCGCATTGGCAGGGTCTAGCGCCACCCAGTCGTCCCACGCATGGGCTAAAAAGTCGAGGTAGTCAGCGCTGTGCACCCGCCGCAAGGCCGCGTCCAGCGGCAGGTCGTTTGATGGTTGCTCCAAGCTGCCCACAGGCCGACGTGCCAGTTCGTCCAACACATGCTGCAATCGCTCAGGCACCTCGTGGCAATCGACCAAGCGGCCACGAAACATTTCTTGGCGGCCGGCGTGTTGGGCGTGGCTGGTGTTGTGGAAGATTTTCATGCTGAGAAGCTAACTGAGTTTTTGAAAAACGATGGTTCAAACCGAAGGCGAGAGGGAAGTTCAGCGTTTGGTGTATCCCCATGACCATACAGGATTGGGAGAATCGGTTTCTCCCGCCCATCGGCACTGCTGCATTTCGAGGCTACGGGTTAACCCCTAACCGTCTTTTAACAATATTTAACTTTTTAGCTATCGCTTGTAGTTTATAAGAGTATTATTAAATTAATTTAAGTTGCTTTACGTTAAGTTAAGTTTTTTTATACTACCGATAAATCTATCATTGAAGGACCGTTCCAACCTCCTTCTAAGTCAAAGATAAATGATGTTTTCTTCTTACCGTTCCCCCTATCAAATCCGCCGATTGCGGATGAGTATTGTTTGGGCGTTGGGTTTGTTTGCGTTGCTGTCGTTGCGATGTGTTCAAGCCCAAGCCCAAGCCCAAGGCGAAACGCTAACGCTCGAAACCTGGCGCGGCGACGATACGTCGCATTGGGTTAAAGAAATACTCCCCGCTTTTAACCGCACACATCCCACTATTAAAGTCAGGATAATTCCAACCGTACCAACTCGCTATGACAAAGTCCTAGAGCAGAAGTTGGCAACCGGTAAGGCCGGCGATCTGATTACCTGTAGGCCGTTTGACCAGTCACTTAACCTCTACAACAAGGGCTACCTTCAAGACATCACCGCGATGCCCGAGTTACTTAAATTTCGTAACAACGGGAAAGTCGCTTGGACCACTTATTTCGCGGACCGTGAGTTTTGTATGCCTATGGCTGCGGTTATGACGGGGTTTTTCTACAACACAACCATTTTCAAAGAACTCGAACTGAGCCCACCCCAAACTGAAGAAGAGTTTTTTAAGGTGCTTGAGAAAATAAAAGCATCTGGAAAATATCTACCCTTGGCCTTTGGCACCAAAGATTCATGGCAGTCCGCGCAGGTGTTGTTTGCTGCCATAGGGCCCAATTATTGGAGCGGCGAACAGGGGCGTATCAATCTATTAACCGGACGCGCCAAATTTACAGATTCGCCTTACGTTGAGGTATGGCGAACGCTCGACAAGCTAGACGAATATTTTCCGGACAACCATAGGAAGGTGGGCGAAAAAGAGGCGCGCGATTTATTCCTTCAAGGCAAAGCAGCGATTTACCCTGCAGGCTCATGGGAGATTCCGTTTTTGTCTGAATCGAGCAATGCGAAAAACATTGCCGTATTTGCCTCGCCCCCTAAACAAGACCAAAACAACTGCTACGTACTGAACCATTTAGACATCGGGGTAGGAATCAACGCCAAAAGTGCCCACTCTAAAACTGCCAGTGATTTTTTAGCATGGCTCAGCACGCCCGATTTTTCTCAAGCCTTGGTCAATAGCCTTCCCGGATTTTTTCCACTCTCCGACCACCCCGTTGAAGTTAGCAATCCGTTGGCCAAAGAAATGTTGTCTTGGCGCAAGAATTGCGACACCACGATACGCATCAACAGTCAGTTTTTAAATCAAGCATGGCCAGGCTTAGAGCAAGAGTTATGGCGTCTCAGCGCACAAGTCATGCGGCATGAAATTTCACCCGAAGAAGCGGCAAAACAAATTTCCAATGGAGTCGAAAAATGGTTCAAACCCTTTTGAGCTTTATCGCGAATTTGAACTTGCGTCGATCGATCGCTCACAGCCTTCTCAGTTTGCTTTGGGGCCTAGGAATAACTTTAACGCTGTGCCTAGACGTACATGCAATCACAACACCGTGGCACATAGAACCTAGCGGACCCGACACATCACCCGCCTCAATACAAAGCGCTCCGATCAAACCAGGCGCAACCACTATTGTTGTCGCTGTGATCGATAGTGGCGTCATCGCCGAACATCCCGCGCTAGAAGGCGTGCTCCTTCCTGGCTTTGATATGGTGGCAGCGCAGCGCAACCTAAGAGGGACGAGATCTTCGAACTTTGCGCCCGACCCAAGAGATGCCACGTGCGGCCAAAGACTTGTCTCGTCCTCTTTTCGTACACATGGCACGGAAGTGGCAAGCCTCATTGCGGGGAATGGTTACGAAAACATGTGGGGCGTTAACCCCCGCGCGCGAATTGTCCCTATACGAATCTTCAGTACATGCGGCATGTTTCCTGAAGACCTGATCGATGCGATTCGTTGGGCTGCTGGCTTAAA
>Ga0209768_10000257_pt1 | contig 36515 bp, 32 predicted proteins | sample LauGreSBDMM110SD_3_FD_187564 | JGI IMG/M metagenome (GOLD analysis project Ga0209768, IMG submission 187564) | Freshwater lake microbial communities from Lake Michigan, USA - Sp13.BD.MM110.SD (SPAdes) (version 2) | ecosystem: Environmental > Aquatic > Freshwater > Lake | place: Lake Michigan... | reverse complement strand
AGGCAGGCTTCTCAGCCAAGTGATTTGTCGTTTGGCCAATTGGCGCGTGGCAAAGACACCCCGATCTCGCAACTCAGACATGGGTAGGGTGCCGTCCAATGCCTCCCACGCTTGCCTGTAGCCAACGCACCTCATGGCGGGCAAGTCTGGCGTTAAATCACCTCTGGCGCGCAAGACTTTGACTTCGTCTATAAATCCATTCGACAGCATGTCGTCAAACCGCTGTTCAATTCGTTTGTGAAGCCAAGATCGGTCTTTGGGTTCAAGACTTAAGAGGGGCACATTGGCCCATTGCAATGCGGTTGAATTGGATGTCTTTACAAAGCTTGCATCAGTGGGAGCTAAATTGATTTGATGAAAACTCGACAAAGGTTTGCCTGAAATTCTGAAAACTTCTAGGGCTCTTGAAATGCGTTGACTGTCGGCAGGTGCTAAGCGTGCGGCCGTGTGTGGGTCAACTTGGCTAAGCAAGGCATGCATGGCAGGCCAACCCAATTTCTCGGCTTCAGTTTGAATGACTGCCCGAATCACTGCATTTGCGCCTGGCATGTCGTTCAAGCCTTCCATCAAAGCTTTGAAATACAGCATGGTGCCGCCTACCAAAATTGGTATTTTGCCGCGGCTGCGAATATCTAAAATACAGGCCAAAGCGTCGTGGGCAAATTCGGCTGCGCTGTAGGCATTCAGCGGATCGCGAATGTCAATCAGGTGATGCGGCAGTGCTGCCAATTCTTGGGCAGAGGGTTTGGCGGTCCCAATGTCCATGCCTTTGAAAACCAGGGCGGAGTCAACACTGATGATTTCAGCGCCACCCTGTTCTTGAAGATGCGCAGCAATTGCCAAAGCCAAGCCAGTCTTACCACTGGCGGTCGGTCCGGCGATGGCGAGCGCTTGAGGCTTCATGCCGTTTCGCGTTTTGAGATGAGGGGGATTCTGCGCACACCAAACCAAGCAACCAGGGCCAAGCAACTGGACCAGATCAACAAACCTTGTGCCAATGTCAGAAGTGGATTGCTCATGTGCGTTCCAATCCAAGTGCCCATGCCAAACGCCACTACCATCATGCAGAAGCCATTCAATGCAGAGGCTGTGCCAGCCATTTCTGGAAAGGGTGCAATGCAGCCACTTTGACCGCAAGGTTGATGCACGCCGTGCGCCATCAAATAGACATTGATGGGCAACATGACTGCCCAAGGCCCAAACCATGATTGCCCGGGTCCTTCATACGCAATAAAAAGCATGAGCAAACCCGAGAACAGACTTGCAAAACCTGCATACACAACGCAGGTTTGGATGCTGATGCGCAACAATAGCCAGCGACAAATGAAGGTGCCCACGATGTACGAGAGAGACATGGTGACCATGAGTAAACCGTAAACAGTTTGACTCAAGCCCATAGTCTGCGTGAAGACAAAAGAGGAGGTTGCAAGGAAGGTAAACAGCCCCACAAAAGAAGCCGTGGACAGCGCGTTGTAAGCAAGAAAGGTGGGGTTGCTAACGATTTTTTTTGTTGCGGCCCATAAACTTTTGGCTTGAACCGCATGCGGGTTGAGTTGCTGCAGGCTTTCATCAAAGTAAAGGTAGATGAGCAAGGCCGTGACAAGTGCAAACAGCACCAGACTGCTGAGGGCCCAACGCCAGCCCAACCATTCAGTTAAGAAGCCACCTACAGGGACACAAGTGCACGCGATGAGTCCCAGGCCAGAAAGCGCTTGTGACATGACTCTGGCACCTTCTGTGGGCTCATACAAATCACGCACAATGGCACGGGCCGCCATGACGCATGCGCCCATGGCCACGCCCTGAAGGGTTCGTGCAGCGATCAGGGCTTCCATGTTGGGCGCAAGTGCACAGATGATTGCGGAAATCGCATAGACAAAAATGCCACCTAACAGGACCGGTCGACGTCCCCATTTGTCTGAGAGAGGGCCCCAAAACAATTGGGAAGTACCGAAAGCCAGGAGCATCGCAGTTAAGGAGAGTTGCGCTTGAACCATGCTGGCGCCAAAGCCTTGCTTCAGTGCGGGCAGGGCAGGCAGATACAGGTCTGTGGTGACAGGTTGTAAGCCAAGAAGCAAGGCCAACATCAGGACAATCATTGCGGGACTGCGCTTGAGTCGACCTTCCTGCAACGGCAGGGGCTGGTCTACGGTGGTCATCAACGGCCTCTTAAAAACAAGGCATCTAATTCGCGCATACCCACCTGGCGCCAAGTGGGCCGTCCATGGTTACATTGGTCGGAACGCTCTGTGGCTTCCATTTGCCTGAGCAGTGCGTTCATTTCATCCAAACTGAGTTTGCGGTTGGCGCGAACAGCACCGTGACAGGCCATGGTGGCCAATATTTCATTTTGGGCCCGTTGTACGACTGTGGCAGCGTCGTGTTGGGCCAGTTCAGCTAAGACACTGCGCGCCAGTTCAACACAATCGCCTTGTGCCAAAGATGTGGGCACAGCACGCACGGCCAATGTTTTGGCAGACAAAGCAGATACCTCTAGTCCCAATTGCATCAGCACATCAGCGCAATTTTCAGCCGTGGCAATTTCTTGTGGCGTGGCAGAGAATGAAGCAGGAATTAACAAGGGTTGGCTGGTAATTTGAGTGGTGTCGAGTTGTTGTTTAAGACGCTCATACACAATCCGTTCATGGGCTGCATGCATGTCCACCACTACCAAACCTTGGGTATTTTCTGCCAAGATGTAAACACCTTGAAGTTGTGCAATGGCTCGGCCCAAGGGCCACTCATGTTCACTTTGGCTTGCAACTTCTGGGGCTGTTTGCAATTGAATTTTTACGCTAGAAAAGCCTGCAGGACTTTTTTCCTCTACTTGAGGCGGCGTGCTCCATAAGGCTTTTAAATCTGCCATCGCTCTGGCAGGGTCTTCATGCAAGCGATTGGCACCAAATGCCATGCCGCGTTGTGCCCAGATCTTTTGCTCAGGGGCGGACGACGGGGTTGTGGATGGCGCAGTCGATGGTGCAAAAGCGGACGTTGTCGAGAGAAGTTGTGCTCGGGGCACTGCCAATGCGCTTTCAATCGCGTGCCGCATGGCCTGATGCACTTCTCGACTATCGCGGAAACGCACTTCAATTTTGGTGGGGTGAACATTGACATCCACACGCGTGGGGTCCATTTGCAAATACAACACATACACAGGCTGCCGATGACCATGAAGCACATCTTCATAGGCGCTTCGCGCGCCATGTGTGATGACTTTGTCGCGCACAAAGCGGCTATTGACATATGCGAATTGTTGGTCAGCGCGCGCGCGCGCTGCATCGGGTGTGCCAGCCCTGCCCCTGACATGCACGGGGCCAGAACGAAAATCGATGTTGACTGAAGAAGCTACAAACTCTTCACCCAAAACATCAGCCAAACGCTGATTCCAGCCCGCTTCCCCTTTGTGATGGCGCCATTGCGCTACGATTTTGCCTTCATGCCAAATGGCAAAGCTCACCTCAGGGCGAACCAAGGCGTGGCGCCTCACGGCTTCAATGCAATGCACCAGTTCCGTGTTTTCAGATTTTAAAAAATGTCGACGGGCTGGCGTAGAGAAAAACAATTCTTTCACCTCAACGGTGGTGCCGGTGGCCCTGGCTGCGGGTTTGACTTCCCCCGTTTGGCCGTCCAACACGAAGGCACTGGACGCGCCCTCGATTCGCGACAAGAGGCTCATTTCTGAAACTGAGTTGATGGCCGCCAGTGCCTCACCCCTGAAGCCCATGGTCGCTACGGACTCCAAGTCTTGAAGGTTCACAATTTTGCTTGTGGCGTGGCGCTTTAAGGCCACCGCTAACTCTTCTGCGGGAATGCCGCAGCCATCGTCTTCAACTGCAATCAGCCTAATGCCCCCCCCTAAAAGTCTGAGCGTGATCTGACGGGCACCAGCATCGATGGCGTTGTCGACCAACTCTCTTACCACGGAGGCAGGGCGCTCAACCACCTCACCAGCCGCGATTTGGCTGATCAGCACATCGGGTAATTCGCGGATAGATTGACGGGTTAAAGGTTCAGACATTCTCAAATTGTAGGTGCTTGGAGGCGGACATCTCCTGATGGGCATCTGGAATTGCGTCAAAGGGTTCTGATACACCGCCGAGCAAGGGATAATCTAAGGATGGACACCTTGATGCAATTGTTGGACTTTGTACTGCACGTTGACCGGTATTTGGGCGCCTTTGTGGCCCAGTACGGGGCCTGGGTCTATGCCCTTTTGTTTCTGATTATTTTTGTTGAAACCGGTCTGGTGGTCATGCCTTTCTTGCCAGGAGATTCTCTGCTTTTTGTGGTGGGAACCCTTTGTGGCACAGGGCATTTAAGCCTTCCTTGGGTCATGGGCTTGCTGGTAGTGGCGGCCATTGCCGGGGATCAATTGAATTACCGAATTGGCAGGTACTTTGGACCCAAGGTTTTTCAATGGGAAAACTCTCGGTTTTTTAACCGAGCTGCTTTTGACAAAGCTCACAACTTTTACGAAAACTATGGTGGCATCACCATTGTGTTGGCGCGTTTCATGCCGTTTGTACGCACATTTGTCCCCTTTGTTGCGGGCGTAGCAGCCATGACACCTTCTAGGTTTGTGATGTTCAATGTGGCAGGCGGTTTAATTTGGGTGTGTGGCCTAACGACAGCTGGCTATCTCTTTGGCGAAACCGACTTTGTGAAGGCTCATCTCAGTCAAATCATATGGGCCATGATTTTCGTACCCGGTTTGTTCGCGCTTTGGGGTGCTTGGCGCGCGCAGCGATCTTAAGTGAATACCACTTTAAGTGGAGCGTTTTCGTGCCAGAGGTGGATTGCGTTCAAAGTACTTTTGCAAGCCCCTTACCAGCGCATCGGCAATGGTGTTTTGATAATGGGCATCAGACAATTTGGCTTCTTCATTAGGGTTGCTGATGAAGGCCGTTTCAACCAAGACACTGGGAATATCGGGGGCCTTTAAGACTGCGAAACCCGCTTGCTCAACCTTGGGTTTGTGCAGCCTTCCAACGCTGCCTATTTCTCGCAAAATGGCACCGCCTAAATTCAAGCTGTCCTTAATTTGAGCGGATGTACTCATGTCTAGCAGGGCTTGCTGCACTTGTGAATCTTTCACGCCGAAGTTCATGCCGCCAATAAGGTCAGCTTTGTTTTCTTGCGCAGCCATCCACCTCGCTGCACTGCTGGAAGCAGCGCCATGACTCAATGCAAACACGCTGGCACCCTGTGCGCTGGGTGTGAAAAATGCATCGGCATGCACACTCACAAATAAATCTGCTTGCACTTTTCTGGCTTTTTGGACACGCACATGAAGGGGTACAAAGTAATCGGCATCGCGCGTGAGGTAGGCGCGCATCGGGCTGCCCTTCACTCGGCTGGCATTGATTCGATCCCGAAGCTTCAAAGCGATTTGGAGCACCACATCTTTTTCTTTGGTGCCATTGGGCCCGATGGCACCAGGGTCCTCGCCGCCATGACCTGCATCAATAGCTACCACAATCAGTCTGTCGGTGATGGGCGCAGCTTGTACTGAAGGTTGGCCAACTGAAGGGGCTTGTCCGTTTTGAGTGGCGGGGGCTGGTGCATTGCTTGAGCCTGCGTTTGAATTTTTGTTCAGCCAGTCACTTAAAGCATCGCCGCTTTGAGTGCGTTCTGCAATCCAACTCTCTAGAGGGTCCAAAGGTGTGCTTGGGTAAAGATCCAAGACCAATCGGTGTTGATAAGTGCCCACTGGCGACAGTGCAAAAACTTGCGGCTGTACAGCTTGCTTCAAATCGAACACCATGCGCACAACACCGGGGCTGTTTTGAGCGACACGCACGCCCGTGATGTTGGGGTCATCTGGTTTGATTTTCCCCACCCATTCTTTGATGGAAGGATTTAAATCCAAGCCTTCAATGTCAATGGCCAAGCGGGGTGGTGAGGGTACAAACGTGTATTTGGTTTTAAGAGCAACATCCGATTCCAATGTAACCCGTGAGTAGTCTTTGGCTGGCCAAACTCGGACCGCCAGCAAGCTGGCACCTCGGCAAATGTCAGCCCAGCCTAGCATGAGGGCTAGGGCAGATGCTTTGAGCCAATCACGTCTTTGTAGGGGCATGGTGAGCGGCTTGAGTGTTTGCAAGGGATGAGCTTAATTTGAGCAAGCCTACCAAAATCGCAAGCCCTTTGCGTGTGTGTGTTTCGCATGTGACAAAACGGCCTTCTTGTTCATTGACGGTGATGGCCAGTTTCAAATCTGCGACTGGCAACATGCCGCGTGCTTGTTCGGGCCATTCGGCAATTTTTAATCCAGGACTGGCAAACAATTCGCGAAAGCCGGCTTCTTCAAATTCTTGAGGATCATTGAAGCGGTAGAAATCGAAATGCCAAATATTCAGAATTTGGGGGCTCATGGGAACACGGTTGAGGGTTAATTCCATAAGCGGCTGGGCAAGCCTTGCCTCGTGGGGCTCCACCACTGCATAGGTGGGGCTTTTAACGCGTCCTTCAACCCCAAGTGCCTTGAGCAGGTGCCTGACAAAAGTGGTCTTGCCAGCCCCTAGATCACCCTGAAGTTCGACATACGCATCTCTGAGTTCAACTTGCTGAGCCAGTGCTTGCGCAAATTGTTGCGTGTGGTTTTCATCCGACCATAGCCAGCTGGCCGCGCCAAGGGGCTCGGGAGTTCCTACAATCTGAGGGTGAACAACACTCATCATTCTCTTTCTGGTCCTTCAGGCGCTGGCGCAATTGACACTGCTGCTTTGTGGTCTGAGTTGCAAATTGCCGCTCAGAGACTGGGATTTTCTCAAATTGGCGTGTCAAGTGTGGATTTAACCGAAGCTGAGCCAGGTCTACAGGCTTGGCTGGCTGCCGGGTTCCATGGCAGCATGAACTATATGGCAAGCCATGGCCTAAAACGTGCCAGGCCGGCAGAATTGGTGCCTGGAACACTCAGTGTCATCACGGTCAAAATGGATTATTTGCCTGGCAATCTGCCTGAATTGTCGGCTGATTCTGAAGGGCTAGCGTTGAATCGGCCCACTCAAGGGGTGGTTTCTGTGTACGCCAGAGGGCGGGACTATCACAAGGTGATGCGCAGCCGACTGCAAAAACTCCAGCATCTCATGGCCGAATTGATTGGCCCCTTTGGTCACAGAGTGTTTACCGATTCCGCACCGGTCATGGAAGCCGAGTTGGCGGTTCGAAGTGGTCAGGGGTGGCGCGGCAAAAACACATTGGTCTTGCAAAGAGAGGCGGGGTCCTTTTTCTTTCTGGGCGAGCTGTTTGTCGACTTTACGTTGCCAAGCACAGAGGCCCTTACATCGCATTGCGGTTCATGCACAGCCTGCATCGACCTGTGTCCAACTCAAGCCATTGTGGCGCCGTATCAGTTGGATGCCAGGCGATGTATTTCTTATCTAACCATAGAACAGGACGGTGAAATTCCGCATGAACTTCGCCCCCTCATCGGCAATCGAATTTATGGCTGCGACGATTGCCAATGGGCTTGTCCGTGGAACAAATACGCCAAGCGTAGTACGCTGCCAGATTTTGATGCGCGTGAGCCCTTGAAGGCCCCTCAATTGCAAGAGTTACTTCAATGGGATGAAGCTACTTTTTTAAACATGACGGAAGGCAGTGCCATTCGGCGCATTGGCCATGCCAGATGGATTCGAAACGTGGCTTTGGCTGCAGGCAATGCCTTGCATGACGCTGAAAAAATTTCAACTGAAGAAGCTGCCGCTTTGGTCAATGCTTTGGTGCCTTGGTTGTCGCATTCTGACCCCGTGGTTCAAGAGCAAGTGGCCTGGTCACTTGCCAATCGCGCTTAAAACTTCAAGCCACCCAAGACGCCCAATGCAAAAGGCAAACTCAAAACGCCCAGCAGGGTGGACAAAGTGACCAGACCCGCAACATAGCCTCCGTTGTAGCCCATTCTGGATGCCAGCACATAGCATGTGGAGGCTGTTGGCAAACCAGAAAAAATAAGCAGAACAGTGGTTTGCAGAGGGGACAGTTGAAAAAGCTGCGCCAAAGCCCAAGCCAAACAAGGCACTACCAAGTGCTTGACCATAAGGACCAAGCTGCCCAAAAATTTACCTTGGTTCAGTGCCTTCAATTCCATACCCGCGCCAGCCGACATGAGGCCCAAAGCCAAGGAGGCTGCACCAATTCGAGACAAGCTGGGGTCTAATACTTCAGGGACTCGCAAACCTAGAAAATTAAAAGCCAACCCGCTGGTAGTGGCCAAGATGAGGGGGTTGCGAATCAGTTCACGCAACATGCCCGATTCGCCATGGCGCGCCATGGGCCAAACGGCCCCCACATTGAACATGGGCACGCAAAAGCCGATGAGCACGGCAATCAACAACAAACCTTCGCTGCCGGTCAAGCGTTCGACCAAAGCCAAAGCTATGAATGAGTTGAATCTGAAGCCTATTTGGGCGCTGGCTGCGTGATCTCTAAGGTCTATTTTGTGGCGGATCCATGGCCAGTAAGGCATGCTGTTGCTGATTAAAATGGCGGTAAAGCCCATAGCAAGGCCAGCCAGTAAAAAGCCAGACGTTGCATGGATGTCTAAGGGGCTTTTCACAATGGAGTGAAACAGCAATATTGGAAACAAGAAGTAATAAACCAGGAATTCGACTTGTTGCCAAAGCGGCCGATTCAGGGGCGTGTACCGGCATAAAAAGTAACCGCACAAAATCAGGGAAAAATCAGGGAATAAAAGCTGAGCGTAGTTCACACCAGTAGCATAACGCTTGTCTTTGAGATATCTGGCCCCAAACTGGGGTAGATATTGCTTATGATGCTAATCAGTTACTTACAGGAGTTTTGATGAATCGTCGTTTAAGTTTGTTGACCGCATCAGTCTGTGTTGTCTTGAGTGTCACTTCCAGCGCTGCTTGGGCGCAAAATTACCCCAATAAAGTCATTAAGCTCCAAGTGCCTTTCGCACCTGGCGGCACCACCGACATTGTTGCTCGGGTCATAGCTGACCCTTTGGGCAAGGCATTGGGGCAGTCAGTGATAGTTGAAAACAAGGCGGGTGGTGGTGGTGTGGTGGGTGCTCAAGAAACAGTTCGCTCGGTGCCCGATGGTTATTCCTTGGGCATGGCCACAGTTTCTACAACTGCAGCCAACCCTGCCATTAATCCTAAGAACCCGTACAACCCCATTACAGACTTCACGCCCATCATCAACATTGCGGCCACGCCCAATGTGATTGCCGTACACCCCAGCTTCCCAGCACGAAATTACAAAGATTTTTTGGCTGAGTTGAAAAAAAATCCGGGTAAATATTCTTACTCTTCTTCTGGCACTGGCGGGATTGGCCACTTGCAAACAGAACTCTGGAAAAGCTTGGCAGGTGTTTTCATAACGCACATTCCATACCGTGGTGCTGGCCCTGCTTTGAACGACACGGTAGCGGGTCAGGTGTTGATTATTTTTGACAACTTGCCTTCAGCATTGCCATTTATACAGGCCGGAAAATTAATCCCAATTGTGGTGGCTGCACCACAGCGATTGGCGCAATTGCCCAATGTGCCCACCTTCAAGGAAGTCGGTTTAGAGCCCGTCAACCGGATGGCTTATTACGGCATTTTGGGTCCTAAGAATTTGCCTAAAGAAGTGATCGATAAAGTGAGCAGTGGTGTGAAAAAAGCCTTGGAAGACCCGGCCGTTCGCAAGCGCATTGAAGACACGGGCTCTATTGTCATCGCCAACACACCTGAGCAGTTTGCTGCTCAAATTAAAGCTGAATTTGATGTCTACAAAAATGTGGTGGACACTCAAAAACTACGGCTCGAGTAATGAGCTCTGACAGTCAAGCCGCAATCGACCGCTTTGTTGATGCGGTTTGGCTAGAAGACGGTTTGTCGGCCAATACCTTGGCCGCCTACCGAAGAGATTTAGAGGCCTTGGCGGATTGGCTAAGTCAAACCTCCGGCACCTCCTTTAATGCGGTGCAAGAGATGAATTTGCAAGCCTATTTTGCCGCGCGCCACAGCCTGTCCAAAGCCACCTCCGCCAATCGCCGTTTAACGGTTTTTAAACGTTATTACCGCTGGGCACTGCGTGAGCGAATTGTCGAAGTCGACCCCACCCTCAGAATGCTGGCAGCCAAGCAAGCATTGCGTGTACCCCAAACTTTATCTGAAGATCAGGTGGATACCTTGCTGTCCGCACCCGATGTCAATATGGCCCTTGGCTTGCGGGACAAAGCGATGCTGGAGTTGTTGTATGCCAGTGGTTTGCGAGTGACCGAGTTGGTCAAACTCAAAACCTTGCACGTTTCTTTGAATGAGGGGGTGCTGCGAATCATGGGAAAAGGCAGCAAAGAACGTTTGGTGCCATTTGGCGATATGGCCCGCGACAGTTTGACGGACTACATGCAAAACGCGCGAGGTGCCTTATTGGGCGCCAAACAAACGGATGATTTGTTTGTGACCAGCAGCGGCCCCAAAGCAGGAACAGCCATGTCGCGCATCATGTTTTGGCAGTTGATTAAGAAGTACGCTGTGTTGTCAGGCATCACAGCGCCCTTGTCGCCACACACCTTAAGACACGCGTTTGCCACGCACCTTCTCAACCATGGCGCAGATTTAAGATCGGTTCAGGTGTTGCTAGGGCATGCCGATATCTCGACCACCACCATCTACACTCACGTGGCCCGAGAAAGACTGAAAAATTTACATGCCAAGCATCACCCGCGGGGGTGAATCAGCATCAACCCAAACGGATGAAGTGTCGAAGGCTAAAAGCGAATAGAAACAGCGCTGATGACTGCGTAGTGATCATCGACAATCGGCATCCACCGCCACTTGTCAAATGTAGTGCAAGGATGCGAAATGCCGCTGCCAATCAATTGCCCCACATGGGGCTGCTCTGACATAGAAGTTGCTGGGTTGAATTTAAGGTAGGCGTGTTGATCATTCAAGGCCGTGATTTCCCAGTGAGATGGCACCCCTGACACCACTTGATCGCCAATATTGGCACGCCAAATGGCAACGGGTAAATCCATGTCGTAGGAAACATCCCGCTTACCCATGGTGAGCAGGGCTAGGCCAGGTTCAGGGCAAGACTGCACACTGCTGACAACCTCTAATGCAGGTCTTAGAGTTTCGGTGAGTTGAAGTCTCTCGCCAACGCACTTCAGCATCTTGCGATATTGCACGTGGTCGTGCGTGAGATAGCAGCCAGACCGCAAAATGCCTCTGGTGGGCCGATTGAGTTGGGGTTTGAGGTGTTGAGCAACAAGGTCAAAGATGGCAGAGCCGCCAGCAGTTAAAAGAATTTCGTCGTTTTCAAATAAATTTTCTTTTTCACACGCCATGGCCAGTTGTTGGACCCGACCCATGAGAGCCGCTACCGATGCTTGATCGTGTTCATGGTTGCAAGTGGCCAGAGCGCCTTCATAACATTCAATGCCACAAAGCAAAAGTCCCTCGGTCTCTTTTATTTTTCTGGCTAAAGCCATTGCCTGTGAGTGCTCGCGACAACCCGTTCTTTTGCCTTCTATACCAAGCTCTATCAAAACAGTGAAAGGCTGCTTGGATGGCCTTGACGTGCGCCATTTTTGAATGGCGTCAATTTGCTCTGCCGAGTCCACCAAGAAATAAACTCGAACATCCGAATAAGTTGTCAGCAAAACGCTCAGTGCTTCCAGATCGGCTTGTTGATAAACTTGATTGGCAATGATGATGCGTTGAACGCCATGCCGAATTCCTAAGCTGGCTTGGAAGACGTTTGCAAAACTGATGCCCCAAGCGCCAGCATCTAATTGCAAGGCATACAACTCTGGTGACATTGTTGTCTTGCCGTGGGGTGCGATGTCTAACTGGCGTTTTTCGCAAAAATCTTTCATCCACAGCAGATTATGTTGAAGGGCAGTTTCTTTGATGACTGCCAAAGGCAATGGCAAGTCACCCTTCAAGACATTCCACTTTTGCAAGCCAATTTGTGCAATGTCTACGGGCGTGTGATGCCCAGGAAATCCCTTGAAGCTTTGGTTAATTTGCATGAATGGCTTTCGGTGGGTTGGCTTACAAGCCATTGGCCGCTAAGTAAATTAACTCTTCTTCTTCGAAGCCTGCCAGGCGCCTGGCTTCTAGGTTGTAGGGCGACTTCAGTTTGGGCGCGTCGTACTGTTTGATCAAGTCACGGTAAGTGCCAATCGGGTCTAGCCCTCTTTCATGGCATACATGTCGGTACCAGCGATTGCCCGCTGCAACGTGTCCAATTTCGTCTTTCAAAATAATGTCCAAAATGCGACCTGCTACAAGGTCGCCTGCGCTGATCAATTTGTTTCTCACGCCAGGTGAGGCATCTAATCCGCGCGCTTCCATGGTTCGTGGCACCAGTCCAATGCGGGCCAAAATATCACCACGCGTTCGTTCTGCCATTTCCCAAAGTGAGTGATGGGCAGGGAAGTGCCCATAGTCAAACCCCATGCTCACCAGATGCCGCTGAAGGAGTAAAAAATGCTTGGCCTCCTCTTTGGCAATTTGAACCCAGTCTTTGTAAAAATCAGCGGGCATGCCTTTAAAGCGCCACACCACGTCCAGGGCTAAATCGATGGCGTTGAGTTCAATGTGAGCGATGGCATGTAGCAGCACGGCACGGCCTTCGGGGGTGGTGAGGGGTTTTGACTTCAAAGCGGTGTGCGACACGAGCTCTGGTTTGGCTGGGCGACCAGGAATGCTCCCAGGATCTTGCACCTCCACATCGACCAAGAGGGGTAAGCCTTCCGTGAGAGACAGCGTCAATTCCGCTTTTTGAACAGCGTTTTGCGCCAACAAGGGGGCTAAAACTGCCTGCCTCAAGTGAGGGGGGTGAGTTGAGTAAGGGGCTAATTCTGCGTTTGCCATGCGTTATTTTAGGCTTGCCTACAATGTAGGCTTTGCGCTCTGAATTGAGGGGATCTAAATGGCTATTTATTCACTAGACGGCAAACAACCCGTATTGGGTGAGGGGGCTTGGGTGGCTGACAGTGCTCAGGTCATGGGCGCTGTGACTTTGGGCGTCAATGCCAGCGTTTGGTTTGGTGCTGTCATCCGCGGCGACACAGAATCCATTCACATTGGTGAAGGATCCAACATTCAGGATTGCAGTGTGCTCCATGCAGACTTTGGTAAACCCCTGATTGTCGGCAAAAATGTCACCGTCGGTCATCACGTCATGTTGCACGGATGCACCATTGGCGATGAATCGCTCATTGGCATTGGTGCGGTGGTTTTGAACGATGCCAAAATTGGCAAAAACTGTTTGGTGGGCGCAGGTTCTTTGGTGACCGAGGGCAAAGAGTTTCCCGATGGCTCCATGATCATGGGTTCGCCTGCCAAGGTGGTTCGCGAACTAACGCCCGATCAAATTCAAGACTTGCGCATGCCGACCCAACATTACATCGAAAATGCGCTCCTTTTCCAATCGAGTTTAAAAAAAATTGTCTGAACTTCATAAATTTTTATTCGAAGGCTTACCCGTTCGCGGTGCTATTGTTCGTTTAACCGATTCATGGTGGGAGGTTCTGCAGAGGCGCTCTGCCAACACAGAAACGGGCGCTTACCCAGAACCTGTCTCAGAGTTGTTAGGCCAAATGTCGGCCGCTGCAGTTTTAATGCAAGCCAATATCAAATTCAATGGCGCATTGGTGTTGCAAGTGTTTGGCGATGGCCCCGTCAAGTTGTCTGTGGTAGAAGTGCAGCCCGATTTTGGATTCCGAGCCACAGCCACTGTCCAAGGCAAGGTGTTGCCTCAGGCTTCATTGAGTCAGATGGTCAATGTCAACAACGAGGGGCGTTGCGCCATTACCCTCGATCCATTAGAGCGTTTGCCGGGTCAGCAGCCTTATCAGGGCGTAGTGCCTTTGTTTGGCGACCAAAAAGAAAAATTAGAAAAGTTAAGCGAAGTGCTGGAGCATTACATGTTGCAGTCTGAGCAACTCGATACCACTTTGGTTTTGGCTGCTAACTCCCAAGTGGCAGCAGGTTTGCTGATCCAAAGATTGCCTTTGGAAGGCGCTGGCAATTTGGCGGGTCGATACGATTCAGTAGCGCGTGAATCGGCATTGGGCAAGGATGAAGACTACAACCGTATTTCCATTTTGTCCAAGAGTTTGAAGCCTGAAGAATTGCTAGGTTTGGATGTGGAAACTGTATTACACCGATTGTTCTGGGAAGAGCCACTGCTTCGATTTGAGCCTTTGGTTGGTGATGCAGGGCCTCGTTTTCAGTGCAGCTGCAGTCGCCAAAGAGTGGGTCGCATGATTCAAAGTTTAGGGGTTGCTGAAGCCGAAAGTATTTTGTCGGAGCGCGAAAACATTGAAGTGGGTTGCGAGTTCTGTGGGGCCCAGTATCAATTTGATCCGGTGGACGCTGCCAGCCTCTTTGCGCAACCTGAAGCGTCACCCCCTACGGGACCTTCGGTTCACTAGCTGGCTTTATTTGAGCAGGTCAGTAAAGAGCCTGTGCTCACAGTCTGCGTCGCTGCACAAATCGCAGCGCCAGGCAGTTTTGCCTTGATTCAAACCGTATTGATTTACTTCGCGTTGAGTTTGTGTAGGTTGCAAATTGGGGCCAGCAAATTTCATATGAAGTGACGCGGCCAACATCGCAAGACCCTCACTGATGGCCCACAAAGCGGCATTGAGCCTGACCTCGCCTTGACCATAAATGACTTTGAAAGGCAGTTGCCGTTTTGACATAGCCTGTCGTATCAAATTGTCTACAGGCTCACGCACATGCTCTCCATCTCGCTGTAAGCCATCTGGCACCCACGCCACATCAAGTCCCATGACCAGCGTTAAATCAAATTGCGCTTGTAGCTCTAGGGCCTGCTCGTACAAAGACAGGTCTTTAAAAACATAGTCGCTGTAAACAGCGGTCATCAAAGGCGTGGTGTCGGCAATGACCCAGCCCTCTTGGATTGAAAAAATTTTTTCAGCTTGTTGCTGCGCAATGAGGCGTTGTTCATGGTTCGCCGGCGTTCTGCCATGCATTTGGCACCACTCGCGCAGTACCTCTGGAACATAAGTCGCGATCTGGCCTTGAGCCAAAAAAGCATCTGTGATGTGCTGACTCAAGCTGGTTTTACCAGTACTTTCTGCACCCAGCAGCGCAACTCGTATGACCTTATTGCGCATGGCGACGCCAAGTTTGAAGGCCGATGTAACTTAGCACGACAAAAATGCCATACAACACAGCCGTGAGCCACAAAGACTTTTCGGCCATCAGTCCAACGGTTAGAACATTGACAAGCATCCAGACCCACCAATTTTCAATTTTCTTACGGCCCAATAAATACTGACCCAACAAACTCAATGCAGTGACCAAGCCATCCCATACGGCAACATCGCTGTCGGTATAGCGATGTAAGAAAAAAGAAAATGCGGGCCAAGCCAACAATGTACCGATGAAGGCAAAACGTCGCTCAGAAGCCTGTAAGGTGCTCACTGAAAGCTTAGCTAGTGCCTCGGGCGCTGAACTTTCAGAAGCTTCTGTAAGCACAGAATGAGGGGCGTGCCCTTTCAACCATTGTTGCCAGCCCCAGGCCGCTGTCACTATGAACATGATTTGCAAGCAGGCTTCACCATAAAGTTGGCTGTTCCAAAATACAGAGCCATACAGCAGAGCACTCAAAATGGCCAGGGGCCAACCCCAAGGAATTTCTTTGATATTGCAATAAACCATTGCCAACGACAGAACGAAGCCGGCCAACTCGACCGGATTGATCATTTTTCGATCTGCACGAAAATCTCGTTGGCCTTGACCATGCCCAGCTCATGCCGAGCACGCTCTTCCACAGTGTTCAAACCTTCTTTGAGGTCGTTCACTTCGGAGTTGAGTTGGCCATTGATTCGCTTGGCTTTGGCGTTCAATTCGTTCTGCTCTTGAATTTTGTGCTCAAGTTCAATGACCGAGGGAACACTGCCTTTGCCCAACCAAATCTGACCCTGCAAGATCAAAAGAAGGGCGATCAAAGCGGCTGGCAGTAGTCGGTTGTCCATGAGCATCGAATTAGGCTATCCGGAAATATTAGCGCAAATTGTAAAAGGCTGAACGACCAGGGTATTGCGCGACGTCGCCCAAGTCTTCCTCAATGCGCAGCAGTTGGTTGTACTTGGCCATGCGATCGCTGCGGCTCATAGAGCCGGTTTTGATTTGACCGGCGTTCAAACCCACCGCAATGTCTGCGATGGTGGAGTCTTCTGTTTCGCCAGAGCGGTGGCTGATGATGGCAGTGTAGCCGGCACGCTTGGCCATTTCAATGGCAGCAAAGGTTTCAGTCAGGGTGCCAATTTGGTTGATTTTAATGAGGATCGAATTGGCAATGCCTTTGTCGATGCCTTCTTTCAAAATCTTGGTGTTGGTCACAAACAAGTCGTCGCCCACAATTTGAACTTTTTGGCCCAAACGCTCTGTGAGCAGTTTCCAGCCATCCCAGTCGCCTTCTGACATGCCGTCTTCAATGCTGATGATGGGGTACTTGTCTACCCACGTGGCCAACATGTCGATCCACTGCTCGCCCGTCAAAGACAAGCCTTCGCCTTTCAGTTCGTACTTGCCGTCTTTGTAAAACTCACTGGCTGCACAGTCTAGGCCAATCGCAATTTGGTCACCCGCGGTGTAGCCCGCTGCACTGATGGCGTCCAAAATCATTTGAATAGCAGCTTCGTGGTTGGGTAAGTTAGGCGCAAAGCCGCCTTCATCGCCTACAGCAATGCTCATGCCTTTGTCGTGAATGATTTTTTTCAAAGCATGGAAAACTTCAGCGCCATAACGAACGGCTTCACGGAAGTTAGGTGCTCCCACTGGAATGATCATCAACTCCTGCAAGTCTAGGTTATTGTTGGCATGTGCGCCGCCATTGATGACGTTCATCATGGGTACGGGCAATTGGCAAGCGTTCATGCCGCCAAAGTAACGGTACAAGGGCAATCCAGATTCTTCAGCGGCGGCGCGGGCCACAGCCATTGACACAGCCAACATGGCATTGGCGCCCAAGCGGCTTTTGTTTTCAGTGCCGTCTAAGTCGATCAAGGTTTTGTCGAGAAAAGATTGCTCGGAAGCGTCGAGACCCAAAACAGCTTCAGAAATTTCAGTGTTGATGTGTTCAACTGCTTTCAGTACGCCCTTGCCAAGATAACGGCTTTTGTCGCCATCGCGCAATTCGATGGCTTCACGGCTGCCGGTGGATGCACCAGAAGGAACCGCGGCACGGCCCATGACGCCTGACTCTAACAACACATCGCATTCAACGGTAGGGTTGCCGCGGCTGTCTAAAATTTCGCGGCCCACAATGTCAACAATCGCACTCATTTTTTGGGTCTCTCTTAATTAAAAATATTTTCTAAAAACGGATTTTTTTTGGTCACAGCATCTAGCTCGAGCAGCGTTTCCAGAAGGGCTTTCATGTGATGAAGGGGCACCGCATTGGGGCCATCTGACATGGCGACAGCGGGATTGGGGTGTGTCTCCATAAATAAGCCTGCAACTCCGACGGCTACAGCAGCCCGCGACAGCACAGGCACCATTTCACGCATACCGCCAGAACTTGTGCCTTGACCACCTGGTAACTGAACGGAGTGAGTGGCGTCGAACACCACAGGCGCACCGGTCTCACGCATGATGGCCAGGCTGCGCATGTCGGATACCAAGTTGTTGTAGCCAAAGCTGGCGCCGCGCTCACAGGCCATGAAGTTGTCTTCTGGCAGACCCGCATCGCGGGCTGCTGCACGCGCTTTGTCAATCACGTTCTTCATGTCGTGAGGCGCCAAGAACTGGCCCTTTTTAATGTTCACAGGCTTTCCTGATTGGGCAACAGCTCGAATGAAATCGGTTTGACGGCACAAAAAAGCGGGCGTTTGCAGCACGTCAACAACGGCAGAAACTGCGGGAATATCGGCTTCGGTGTGCACATCGGTGAGGATCGGAACCTGCAGTTCACGTTTCACTTTGGCCAGTATTTCCAAACCTTTTTCCATGCCAGGGCCGCGGAAGGTGCTGCCAGAAGAGCGATTGGCTTTGTCGTAACTGCTTTTGAAAATGAAAGGAATGCCCAACGAGGAGGTAATTTCTTTCAAGGTTCCAGCGGTGTCCATTTGCAATTGTTCTGATTCAATGACACAGGGGCCTGCAATCAAAAAGAAGCGCTGGTCCAGGCCAACATTAAATCCGCAAAGTTTCATGGTATTCCTTGTCTTGTCCCTGTGTCCGCTTCTGATTCAAGCGACGGCTTTGAGGTGCTTTGCACCTTGTTGGTGGTCAATGGACGCTTTGACGAAGGCGTTGAACAAGGGGTGTCCGTCCCAAGGCGTTGATTTGAATTCAGGGTGAAATTGCACGCCTACAAACCATGGGTGTACAGAATTAGGCAACTCCACAATTTCAGTGAGTTGTTCACGCTGCGTGAGAGCTGATATGACCAAACCTGCGTTACGCAAGGCGTCCAAATAATTCACATTCGCTTCATAGCGATGGCGATGACGCTCTGTGACTACAGGCCCATAAATTTGACGTGCCAAGGTGTCTGCAGAGACATCTGAGCTTTGCGCACCCAAGCGCATGGTGCCGCCTAAATCTGATTTGGCATCGCGAACTTGGATGGTGCCGTCGGCATCTTTCCATTCGTTGATGAGCGCAATGACGGGAAAAGGCGTTTCGGGCTCAAACTCGGTGCTGTTGGCGTCTTTCATGCCAGCGACATGGCGGGCATATTCTATGGTGGCAACTTGCATGCCTAAACAAATGCCAAGGTAAGGAACCTTGCCTTCCCGCGCAAAACGAGCTGTTTGAATTTTGCCTTCAATGCCCCTTTTGCCAAAACCACCAGGAACCAAGATGCCGTCGAATTTGGCCAATTGAGCCACGGTTTCAGGGGTGATGGTTTCAGAGTCGATGTGCTCAATTTTGACGCGCACATGGTTACGCATACCGGCATGACGCAAAGCTTCATTGACTGACTTGTAACTGTCAGACAGCTCGACGTATTTGCCCACCATGGCAATGGTCACTTCACCTTGAGGGTGCTCGGTTTCATAAACCAAGTCGTCCCAGCGTTTGAGGCTTGCAGGCTGCGTGTTGATTTGCAAGCGATCGCAGATGAGAGCGTCAAGCCCTTGTTCGTGCAAGACGCGGGGCACTTTGTAAATGGTGTCAACATCGGGCATTGAAATCACGCCCCATGTTTGAACATTGGTGAAGAGAGAAATTTTGTCCTTCTCGTCATCAGGAATCATGCGGTCTGCACGGCAAAGCAAGGCATCGGGTTGAATGCCAATTTCGCGCAATTTTTGCACAGTGTGCTGGGTTGGTTTGGTCTTCAATTCGCCAGCGGCAGCAATCCAAGGCACATACGTCAGGTGAACAAAGGCCGCATTGTTAGGGCCTAAGCGCAAACTCAGTTGACGCACGGCTTCTAAGAAGGGCAAAGATTCGATATCGCCCACGGTGCCTCCAATTTCGACGATAGCGACATCGACTGCGTCTGGCGTTTCAAAGCCTGCACCACGCTTGATGAAATCTTGAATTTCGTTGGTGATATGGGGAATGACCTGAACGGTTTTGCCCAAGTAATCGCCGCGGCGTTCTTTTTCAAGCACGCTTTTGTAAATTTGACCCGTGGTGAAGTTGTTGGCCTTCTTCATGCGGGTGTTGATGAAGCGCTCGTAGTGGCCCAAATCCAGGTCGGTCTCCGCGCCATCGTCTGTCACAAACACTTCACCATGTTGAAACGGTGACATGGTCCCGGGGTCGACGTTGATATAAGGGTCGAGTTTGATGAGGGTGACTGAGAGGCCGCGCGATTCTAAAATTGCGGCAAGCGAAGCGGAAGCGATTCCCTTCCCTAGGGAAGACACCACACCACCAGTGACGAAGACGAATTTGGTCATGTCCAGGACGAGATGCAAAGCACCCGGGAGATGGAAAACGAGATTATAAAGGTCTCGCGATCTGCTACATTGCCAAACATGAACGATTTGCACGGAAAACGCATTGTTTTAGGACTCACAGGAGGCATTGCCTGCTACAAGGCGGCCGAGTTGTGTCGTTCCTTGGTCAAGGCAGGGGCCAAGGTCCAGGTGGTCATGACCGAATCCGCCGCTCAGTTCATCACCCCCGTCACCATGCAAGCCCTGTCGGGTCAGCCTGTATTTACCTCGCAATGGGATGCGCGCGAGGGCAACAACATGGCCCACATCAATTTAAGCCGTGAGGCCGATGCCATCTTGATCGCGCCGGCGAGTGCCGATTTCATGGCCAAACTCATTCATGGCAAGGCCGACGAACTGTTAAGCCTCATGTGCTTGGCCCGGCCCCTTCAAACTGTGCCCCTGATTGTGGCGCCTGCCATGAACCGAGAAATGTGGGCCCACCCTGCAACCCAGCGAAATGTGACCCAACTCAAGGCCGATGGCGCGCATGTGTTGAACGTGGGGCAAGGCGATCAGGCCTGCGGCGAAACGGGTGATGGTCGCATGCTTGAAGCCGAAGAAATTGTGGATGAATTGCTTTCCTTTTGGACCCCCAAGGTGCTTCAAGGTCAGCATGTGCTCATCACTGCGGGCCCCACCTACGAGGCCATTGATCCCGTTCGGGGCATCACCAATTTATCCAGCGGCAAAATGGGCTTTGCCATTGCCAAAGCCGCCTATCAGGCGGGTGCAAAAGTCTCGCTCATTGCCGGGCCAGTGAGTTTGCCAACGCCGCGGGGCATCCACCGAGTCGATGTTTTGTCAGCGATGCAAATGCGCGATGCAGTGCAGCTTGCCGTATCAACTGCCACGGTTTTCATTTCTGCAGCAGCCGTCGCCGACTGGCGACCTGACCATGCCGCTGATCACAAAATTAAAAAAGATGGCTCAGGTAATGCACCTGATTTGAGTTTTGTCGAGAACCCCGACATTTTGGCCGCTGTTGCTAAATCGGCTCGAGCGCAAAGGGGCGATTTATTTTGCGTCGGCTTTGCAGCAGAAAGCCATGATTTGCTGGCCCAAGCCACAGCCAAAAGGGCGCGCAAAGATGTGCCCTTGTTGGTTGGCAACATTGGCCCGTCTACCTTTGGTCAAGATGACAACGCGTTGCTGCTGGTGGATGCAAAGGGTGCCAAAGAGTTGCCGCGAGACTCCAAGACCCATTTGGCACAAGATTTGGTGAAAGAAATTTCGGTCCGAATTCGCCAAAATTATTCCCGCACTTAAGCGGCTTTAAGCTCTCAGTTCCGCCTTAATTTGGATCTCATGACGATGAATGTTGACTTGAAAATTTTGGATGCCCGCATGGCTGATCAATTGCCTGCATACGCCACGCCAGGAAGTGCTGGGCTCGATTTGCGGGCCTGTTTGGACGCTCCCATCAACCTGCAACCCAACGCATGGCAACTGATTTCTACCGGGCTGTCTGTGTACATCAAAGACCCGGGTTATGCCGCCATGCTTTTGCCGCGCTCTGGCTTGGGTCACAAGCACGGCATTGTGCTGGGCAATTTGGTGGGCTTGATCGACAGCGATTATCAGGGCCCGCTCATGGTCAGTTGCTGGAATCGAAGTCAAGAGGCGTTCACCATTCAACCCATGGAACGGATTGCACAAATGGTCATCGTGCCTGTGGTGCAGGCTGCATTCAATGTGGTCACAGAGTTTGATGCACCCAGCCTACGCGGTGAAGGTGGTTACGGATCAACTGGCAAGCGGTGATCCCAAGGTTCATCTGTTTAATGTGGCGATGGGCGAGCGGCTGCAAGCTTTTCAGTGCAGTTCAGTGAAGCAAGCCGCCAGCCGATCCGGGCGTGTCGCCTATTTCAATTTTGAAAAATCCAGTACCGCAGGTACCTGCTTCTTGCTCTTGGTCAGTGGCCAAGCGTACCTGATTGACCTTGAGGCTGATGCGCAAGGCAATGCCTGACAGAGGATGGTTGCCATCTAGCACCAGGTGATCGGGATAAATTTCGGTGATAGTGTAAAGCACGTTGCGCGGCGCATCAGGGTTGCAGCCAGCGGGTAGTGCGGCTCCCTCGATGGTGAGCCCTTCTTCAATGTCTTTGGGAAAGAGCGCGCGGGGTTCTAAGAACAGCAAGTTTTCGTCAAAATCTCCAAATGCATCTTCAGGTTCAAGGTGCAAATCGACTTTCGCACCCACTGTATGGCCCTGAAGCGCTTCTTCAATTTTAGGTAGCAAATCATGACCGCCCAAGTAGAAGGCAACCGGCTCATCGAGCTCGTCTAAAACTTCGCCCAAAGTATCTTTGAGCGTCCAGGTCAGTTCGACCACACATTGAGAAGTAATATCCATCTGAGAATTGTCGCAGTTTTGAAATCGTTTTTGAATTGAATATGATGCAAAAAAATACACCCTTGATCTTGTTGGCGGGATTGACCCCTGCCCAATTCATGAAGCGCCATTGGCAGAAGAAACCATTGCTCATTCGGCAAGCCGTCCCAGGCATGAAGCCCTTGATCGACCGATCGGCCCTTTTAGACATGGTTGAAAGCGAGGAGGTTGAGTCGCGCCACATTGTTCGGAAAGGTGAGAAATGGACCTTGAAAAAGGGCCCGATGAGCCGAAAAAGTTTACCTTCCCTGAAGAACCCTGACTGGACGGTGCTCATCCAAGGGGTGGACCTTCACAACGATGCGGTTCATGCGCTCTTGCAACAATTTCGATTTGTGCCTGATGCGCGACTTGACGACCTGATGATCAGCTATGCCACGGAGGGTGGCGGTGTGGGGCCCCATTTTGACAGCTACGACGTGTTTCTTTTGCAGGCGCATGGTCAGCGGAAGTGGCGAATTGGGCGACAAAAAAAGTTTGAGTTGCAAGAAGGTGTGCCCCTCAAAATTTTGAAAGCATTCAAGCCCGAAGCTGAATTTGTACTCAACCCTGGTGACATGCTTTATTTGCCCCCGGGCTACGCCCACGATGGCACGGCTGTGGGTGAGTGCATGACTTACTCCATTGGCTTCAAGGTGCCTCGAAGTGCCGAGTTGGCCAGTGAGTTGTTGATGGGCTTGTCTGAAGAGATGGCTGAAAATGCGGGCTCAAGTTTGGATGTGATTTACCAAGACCCCAGTCAAACAGCCGCTATCAAGGACGCTGCTATTCCAGCGGCGCTGCAAAAATTTGCTTCCCAATCGGTTGCCAAAGCGCTCAAAGATCCCCAAATTTTGAACTGTTTGCTGGGCGAAACACTCACAGAGCCCAAACCCAGTGTTTGGTTCGACCCCCCGGATCAGGACGTGTTAGGTGTCTTTGCATGGCCATGTGGTGTTCACCTAGATCGAAGAGCCAAAATGTTGTTTGATGCCAAGCACATCTTTATCAATGGTGAAAGTTTTCGGGCAACTGGAAGGGACGCCAAGCTGCTTCAAAAGTTGGCCAATGAAAAGTTCTTAACTGCCAAAGAAGCTTCAGGCTTGACCGAGGCTGCTGCTCAATTGATGAAGGCCTGGTGGGAGGAGGGGTGGTGGCACCCAACTGGCTTAGTCGAAAATGATTTGACACGATTAAAGCTATAATCGGAGGCTGGATAGCAAGAGCTCGAGTGCTTGCTATTCTGTCAACAGGATTTTTCTAAACCTGATGACAATTTCCCGGAAATTGTTTTTTACTAACTTTAAGGATAATAATCATGACCAAGTCCCTCGTTTTGGCCGCCGTGATCGCTGCTGCTGCTTTGGCTGCCTGCGGTAAAAAAGAAGAAGCTGCTCCAGCACCCGCACCAGCGCCAGCTGCTGCACCAGCCGCTCCTGCAGCGCCTGCTGCTGATGCTAAGCCAGCTGATGCTGCTCCTGCAGCTGCTGCGCCAGCTGCCGCACCTGCTGCTGCGCCTGCAGAAGCACCTAAGAAGTAATTCTTGGCATTCAAAGAAAAACCCCGCTCTGCGGGGTTTTTTTTCGCCCGGACTTTGTGAGTCTGGAAGGGCGCTTGTTGTTATTTGATTTCGTCAGCTAACAGTTTGATAATTTTGTCTGCATTAGCAGATGTTTCAGGAATGCCGTCAGCGCCTTGAACCATCACAGTTGAAACTTCACCCTTGCTTGTGACCGCAATGCGGTATTTGGCCAGTGTAGGAATGACTTTGTCGCTTGTAAAAAGTTTGGCAAAGAAGCCGGTCTCTTTGCCCGAGGTGCCGGGTGGCGCGTAACGCACAAAGAACACACCTTGAGCGCGGTCACGGTCCTCTACGGTGAATCCTGTTCGATCAATGGCCACACCGACTCGTCGCCATGCACGGTCAAAGCCGTCGTTGATTTCAATGACGGGCAGATTGTTCTGCTTGATCACCTTCACGTCGGCAGGCATGACTTCGCCAGAGGATGCTGCTTTGACTGAACTGGTCGAAGCAGAATTGGCAGAGAGGCTTTCGCCACCCAATTTCATCATGAGACGACGCAGAAATTCAATTTCCAATTCAGGATCTGCTGCACGGGGCGACCAAATTGTGGCATCTTTCGACGTGCTGGTATAAATTTCGGCCATCCCCCGATGGGTGATGGTGATTTCCAAGCCATTGGCAGTCCTCTCTACACGGGTGCGATAGCGATCACGTTCGCCAGTGGAATAGAGAGAGTCCAAAATTTTGCCGATGGATCTTCGCAAAAAGTCTTGTGGCAATTTAGCGCGATTTTCGGCCCAGTCAGTTTCCATGATGCCCAACTCTGGTTGATCAAGGCTTAACACAAAACCATTGTCTTTCCAAAATTCGCGCAATGGCTCCCACACGAAGTCGGCGTTTCTGTTGATGACCAAATAACGCTGCGTACCGATGCGAGCAATGCGTGCTTCACCCGATTGGTTGGCTGCAGTCCCCGCATCAAAAGCCGCACGAGTGGGAGAGGCCGCCGAAGCGGTACTGGCCAACGCACTGTTCGAGCCAGCCACCTGGTATCGAGAGTCACGCCTCAACTGTGTGAGGTCTGGCGGAACTTCAAGCTTTGGTGCTTGACTGGCACTTTTGTAATCAATTTTGCTTTCTTCTAAAATCGAGCAACCGGATAAAAAGCAACTGAGAACTGCGGCACAAGCCATTGCATTCAAGGGATCAGAAGAAGGGGCAAATCGATTCACGGGGTTGTCCTTAAATAAGTCCGCTGGCACGCAGCGCGGCTTCGACCACGGGCTGCTGAGATTTTGAGAGTCCGGTCATTGGCAAGCGCAATATACCGCCGCACAAACCCATTCGGGCCATGGCCCATTTCACAGGAATGGGATTGGCTTCAACAAATAAATTCTTGTGCACGGGCATCAATTTGAATTGAATTTCCATGGCTTTTTGAACATTGCCAGCCATAGCGGCGACGCACAACTCGTGCATCAAGCGAGGTGCCACATTGGCTGTCACGCTGACGTTGCCTTTGCCGCCGCAGAGCATCAGAGCCACGGCGCTTGGATCATCACCAGAATAGACTGCAAATTCTTTGGGCAGATCGCGAATGAGCCACTGAGCGCGCTCAATGTTGCCAGTGGCTTCCTTGATGCCCACGATGCCTGGCACTTCTGCCAAACGCAAAACAGTTTCGTGCAGCATATCGGCGACAGATCGGCCAGGCACGTTGTACAAAATGATTGGCAAATCGGGCACCGCTTCTGCGATGGCCTTGAAGTGCTGATACAAGCCTTCTTGTGTTGGCTTGTTGTAGTAAGGCACAACTTGCAATTGGCAATCTGCCCCAACACTTTTGGCAAACTTGGCCAACTCGATGGCCTCAGCGGTTGAATTGGCGCCACAACCAGCCATGATGGGCACGCGGCCTTTGGCTTGTTCAACCGACACCCGGATGATTTCTCGGTGTTCTTCTACATTGACCGTAGGCGACTCGCCAGTGGTGCCTACCACGCCAATGCAATCGGTGCCTTCGGCAATGTGCCAATCGATCAGCTTTCGCAGGCTGGCGTAATCGACAGAGCCGTCCTCCAACATGGGGGTGACCAAGGCGGGAATGCTGCCGGTAATGGGTTGAAAAGTTTTCGTCATGGCGAATAAAATGGTCGACAAATAGGCATTCTAACGACTGCTAAGCCAAAACGGATGCGGCAAGTCATTGACTTTTAGCGCGGCCACAATTCGTTGAACGCATTTAGCGGGTTGATCCCAATACCCATCTTCATAGGCAATGACATGCAGCTGGGCAAATGTTTGAAGCAACTCCCCAGGTTTGAGCAAAAAGTCGGGACGAGAAGGTTTGCCAAATTTTTCGTGACCCAGTGCAAAAGTTTCGTAAATTAAGAGACCATCTGGCGCTAAACATTCCAAAATCCGAGGCATCAGTGGGCGCCATAAGTAATTGGTAACGATCACCACATCAAAAACTCGGTCGCTTAAGGGCCAGGTGCCGCCTTCTATGTCAGCCTCGATCACCTGCCCGTTGGCACAAGCTTCCGCCAAGGCCTCTTTTGAGCGGTCTACACCTGTGCAATGGTGCCCCAGGCCTTGGAAATACTTCATGTGCCTGCCTGCACCACATGCGAGATCCAAAACATGACTTTGGGGCTTGGCCAAGTGTGACCATCGCTGAATCCAAAGGGAAGGGGCTTCTGTGCCGTGCATCGTCTCAATACTCCTGATGAATTTCATTTGCTGGAAAGCTGCGTGCCACGCATGATGCACGATTGTGTCGGCAAATGCTGGCTTGAACTGTAAATTTATCCAGTACTTTGTCTGATTTCGCACTACAATCTGCGCCCATGGCTACACCTACCTCTGCAAAATCATCTCCTGAATATGGCGAGGGCTCGATCAGGGTCCTGAAAGGCTTAGAGCCCGTCAAGCAACGCCCGGGCATGTACACCAGAACCGACAACCCCTTGCATGTCATTCAGGAGGTGCTCGACAACGCGGCCGACGAAGCGCTGGCGGGTCACGGTAAAAAAATCAAAGTAACCCTTCATACAGATGGTTCGGTCAGCATTGAAGACGACGGTCGCGGTATTCCATTCGGGCTGCACCCTGAAGAAAAAGCGCCAGTCATTGAGTTGGTCTTCACGCGTTTGCATGCAGGCGGTAAATTCGACAAAGGCAAGGGCGGCGCCTACAGTTTCTCGGGAGGCTTGCATGGCGTGGGTGTGAGTGTGACCAATGCCTTGGCCAAACGTTTGGAAGCCATCAGCTACCGTGAAGGTCAAGTGGCTGCGTTGGCATTTTCTGGCGGCGATGTGATTGAGCAACTCGTTACGCGTAAAGCCGGAGAGGGTGATCGCAAGCAAGGCACCACCGTGCGTGTTTGGCCCGATGCCAAGTATTTTGAATCCAGTGCCCTGCCAATGACTGACCTCACGCATTTGCTGCGAAGCAAGGCGGTGCTCATGCCGGGTGTCACGGTGACTTTGTTAAACGAAAAAACCAAAGAGACTCAAACTTGGCAATACAAAGCCGGACTGCGCGATTACCTCATGCAAACCTTGAATAGCGATCCCGTCATTCCGTTGTTTGAAGGGGAAGGCTTTGCCGACAGCAACAACGACAGTTTTGCAGAAGGTGAAGGTGCCAGTTGGGCGGTAGCATTTACAGAAGATGGTCAGCCTGTTCGCGAAAGTTATGTCAACCTCATTCCTACCACCGCAGGAGGCACGCACGATAGTGGTTTGCGCGATGGTTTGTTCACAGCGGTCAAGAGTTTCATTGAGCTTCATAGCTTGTTGCCTAAAGGCGTGAAGCTAATGCCTGAGGACGTGTTTGCGCGCGCTAGTTTTGTGCTGTCCGCCAAGGTGCTCGACCCTCAATTCCAAGGCCAAATCAAAGAGCGTTTGAATTCGCGGGATGCGGTGCGTTTAGTTTCTAGCTTTGTACGTCCTAACCTTGAGTTATGGCTGAACGAGCATGTGGAATACGGCAAAAAGTTGGCGGAGTTGGCCATCAAGGCGGCGCAGCATCGCCAAAAGGCAGGCCAAAAAGTCGAAAAGCGCAAGAGCTCTGGCGTAGCCGTGTTGCCTGGCAAACTCACCGATTGCGAAAGCAAAGATATTGCGCACAACGAAGTATTTTTGGTCGAGGGCGACTCGGCGGGCGGCAGTGCCAAGATGGGACGCAACAAAGAGTGCCAAGCCATTCTGCCTTTGCGCGGCAAGGTTCTCAACACGTGGGAAGTTGATCGCGATCGCTTGTTTGCCAACAACGAAATTCACGACATCTCGGTGGCCATTGGTGTCGATCCGCATGGCCCCAACGACTCGCCCGATTTATCGGGTTTGCGTTACGGCAAGATCTGCATCTTGAGCGATGCCGACGTTGACGGCTCACATATTCAGGTGTTGCTGTTAACGCTGTTTTTCCGACACTTTCCCAAGCTCATTGAAACTGGCAATTTGTTTGTCGCCCGCCCTCCACTGTTCCGGGTTGATGCGCCTGCGCGCGGCAAAAAACCAGCCGCCAAAATGTATGCATTGGACGATGGTGAGTTACAAAGTATCTTAGACAAACTGCGCAAAGACGGCGTGCGCGAAGGCGCATGGAGCATTAGCCGATTCAAAGGCTTGGGCGAGATGAATGCAGAGCAATTGTGGGAAACCACGCTGAATCCAGACACACGTCGTTTATTGCCAGTGCAACTAGGCACCTTGGACTTTGCACAAACTGAAAGTTTGATCACCCAATTGATGGGCAAGGGCGAAGCTGCAGCTCGCCGCGAACTGATGGAGTTGCACGGTGATGACATTGAAGTTGATGTCTGAAGTAAAGATTTAAATTGAACAGACCATGAACGATCAACCGACCTTAGACCTTGAAAACAGCGAGTCCGATGACTCTCTGAATTTGGCCACCTATGCGCAGCGCGCCTATCTTGAATATGCACTGAGCGTGGTCAAGGGCCGTGCTTTGCCCGATGTGTGTGATGGCCAAAAACCTGTGCAACGCCGTATCTTGTATTCCATGTCTCGCATGGGCTTGGGCTTCTCTGGTGCTACGGGCGCCAAGCCCGTTAAAAGTGCGCGCGTTGTAGGTGATGTGCTGGGCCGCTTCCACCCACATGGCGATCAAGCTGCTTACGATGCTCTGGTGCGCATGGCGCAAGACTTTAGCCAACGCTACCCCCTCATTGATGGGCAAGGAAATTTCGGTAGTCGCGATGGCGATGGTGCTGCGGCCATGCGTTATACCGAAGCGCGTCTTTCCAAAATTACCACTTTGTTGTTGGAAGAGATCGACCAAGGCACCGTCGATTTCATTCCTAACTATGACGGCTCTACCGAAGAGCCGCGTCAGTTGCCATCGCGTTTGCCGTTTGTGTTGATGAACGGCGCCAGTGGTATTGCGGTGGGTTTGGCCACTGAAATTCCAAGTCACAATTTGCGTGAAGTAGCCGACGCGTGCGTGGCACTCATCAAGTCACCCAAACTCACGGATGAAGAACTTTTTGCCTTGGTGCCGGGGCCAGACTATCCAGGCGGCGGCCAAATCATCAGCCCTGCATCCGACATTGCTGACGCCTATCGCACTGGACGTGGCTCGTTGAAAGTTCGCGCCCGTTGGAAAATTGAAGACATGGCGCGTGGTCAATGGCAATTGGTGGTGACTGAATTGCCCATTGGTGTGAGTTCGCAAAAAGTGTTGGAAGAAATTGAAGAGCTCACCAACCCCAAGGTGAAGGCCGGCAAAAAGGCTTTGAGTGCAGACCAAATGCAGCTCAAGGCCGGCATCTTGTCCTTGCTCGATGTAGTGCGCGATGAGTCCAGCAAAGATGCCGCAGTGCGTTTGGTGTTCGAGCCTAAAACCAGCCGAATTGAGCAACAAGAATTGATCACGGCTTTGCTGGCGCACACCAGTTTGGAAACATCTTCTCCCATCAACATGACCTCGGTGGGCATTGATGGCAAGCCGGTGCAAAAGTCATTGCGCCAAATGATGATTGAGTGGATTGCCTTCCGCCAGCAAACCATTGTTCGCCGCTCTGAGCATCGCTTGGGCAAGGTGATGGACCGTATCCATATTTTGGAAGGTCGTCAGTTGGTATTGCTCAATATTGACGAAGTGATTGCCATCATTCGTCAAAGCGATGAGCCTAAACTGGCATTGATGGCCCGTTTCAGACTCAGCGAACGGCAAGCCGAAGACATTCTTGACATACGCCTGCGCCAATTGGCCCGTTTGGAAGGCATCAAGATTGAGCAAGAGTTGAAAGAGTTGCGAACCGAGCAAACACAACTCGAAGAAATTTTGGGCAATCCATCTGCGCTGAAGCGCTTGATGGTGAAAGAGATTGAGCAAGACGCCAAAGCTTTTGCAGATCCACGACGCACACTCATTCAAGAAGAGAAAAAGGCTGTGGCTGAAGTGAAGGTGGTGGACGAGCCTGTTACGGTGGTAGTTTCGCAAAAAGGTTGGGTGCGTGCGCGCCAAGGGCATGGTCACGACGCCAGCAGCTTTGCATTCAAGGCGGGTGATGGTTTGTATGGTACCTACGAGTGCCGCACCGTCGATACGCTCCTGGCGTTTGGTACGGCCCAAAAAGGCAGTGGTCGTGTGTACTCTGTGCCTGTGGCTTCTTTGCCCGGTGCACGAGGCGATGGTCAGCCTGTGACCACGCTCATTGAATTGGAAGCGGGCACTCAAATTGTCCATTACTTTTCAGGACCTGCAAATGCCACGCTGTTGCTATCAAGCTCAGGCGGCTACGGTTTCATGGCCACAGTGGACAACATGATTTCGCGTCAAAAAGGCGGCAAAGCTTTTCTCACAGTGGGTGAGGGCGAATCAGTGTGTGCGCCTTCTCATGTGTCAGGGACAAACGCGACGCCGCAACCTGGCGCTTCATCGATGCCTGCCGCAACGCATGTTGCTTGTGCTTCCACTGGGGGCCGCATTCTGACATTCGAAATTGGTGAACTCAAACTGATGGAAAAGGGTGGACGTGGGTTGATGTTGCTCGATTTAGAAGCCAAAGATGCCTTGGCTGGGGCGGCCGCGTATACCCGCAGTGTGAAATTGACAGGCATAGGCCGTGGCGGCAAAGACCGAGAAGAAACACTTGAAATTCGCAGCTTGAACAATGCGCGTGCGGCTAGAGCGCGCAAAGGTAAAGCTGCTGATTTGGGTTTCAAGCCGACCCAAATTTCACGCGTTGAATAAAGCAGAGGCTTATCTTTTGGGCGCGAAATGCATGCGCGGCACAAACTGGTAAGTGGAACGCCAGCAGGTGGCCAAAAGTTCCTCGGGGCCATGACGGTGGGTTAACTTCTTGCGAAGCCTTGAGACACAAACTTGCAAGCGTTTGTTGTTGTAAAAATCTGAAAGACCCCAGATGGCCATTTCTAAGGCATCGCTGCGCAATGCTTGTTCGGGTGCCATGGCCAATTGAGTCAGCAGAACGGTTTCCATGGCGGTCAGTCCAATCGCGTTGTTGGCCGGACCCGTGAGCAATGCCCGCACCGGATCAATCGTCCATCCGGTTTTAAGGGTTCTGGGGAGTCTGGCTGCCAATCGTTCAATGATGGCAATCAATTCACTGGGATTGAATGGTTTGCTTATGCAGATGTCAGCCCCCGCAGCAATGGCGGCAATGCGCTCTTGTGGCTCGGTGGCCGGGGCAATCATGACAACACGAACTTCTGGGTGTTTTGCTAACTTGGCAGCATAGGTCAGACTTTGTTCGCCCAATGTGAGGGCATCTAAAACCACAACATCACTTATTTGTTGAGCGTTTTGTGCGGCTAAGTCGTCTGCGTTCACGTAGTGATGGCCTTGAATGCCAGCAGTATTAAGGTGCGCAAGGACCTGTTCCGCCAAATTAGAGTCTTGTTCGACGAAGCTGACACAGAGAGGTTTCATGGCGGTTTTCCTATTTAAATGTTTACTTAAGAATTAATAATATATATTTATGTAGAAATTTTTAAGTAAATTTTTAACAATTATGTAGTTAAAAATAATTAATTTTAATAAAAAACACCATTTTCCCTCTCAAAACTACCAATAGTTGCATTACCTTTCGATGAACTTGCAAAGAAAGGCAGTGTGGCAAATTTGATGAATTAGGCTAATTCTGCGATCAATTCAATCTCTACGCAGGCGCCCATGGGCAATTGGGCCACACCAAAGGCACTTCGAGCATGCATGCCCGCATCGCCAAAGACCTGGCTTAGCAACTCGCTGCAACCATTGGTGACCAAATGTTGCTCAGTGAAGTCAGACGTTGAGTTGACCAAGCTCATGACCTTCACGATGCGTTTGACCTTGTTCAGATCGCCAACCGCTGCATGAAGGGTGCCAAGCAAATCAATGGCAACAGTGCGGGCTGCAGCTTTGCCTTCTTCGGTTTGAATATTTTTACCAAATTGACCCGTCCAAGCTTTTCCGTTCTTTTTAGAAATATGGCCACTCACAAAAACCAAATTGCCAGTTTGAGCAAAGGGCACATAGGCTGCAGCGGGTGTGGCAACGGGTGGCAGGGTGATTTGCAATTCTTCTAAGCGTTTGTATATGGACATGGTGTGTAGATGGGTTAAGGGTTTGGGATTAAAGCGGTGCCACTGTGACACTGATTCTCTTGGACTGCAAGTAAGCGTAACAACGGCTGCATCGAAATGGCAGCTTTGGGCTCCTAAACTGGCTAAAGCCGAGCCGTGGTGCGCACAAAGAAAGGCTCAATATGCTGAAGACATTGCCTTGGTGCTTAAGCGGATGGATTTTGGGCACTGCGCTTCAGTTGCAACAAGTCAGCCTGTGGCCACCTTCTCTCGTTCTGACTGTTGGCTTTTTGGCATTCTCATTAGGCTTGATGACATACTTTGTGCGCGCAAAAAATTCTCATTTCACAAAATGTCTTCTGAGCGCTTTGATTGCTTTTGGTTTGGCTTTGTCGCTTGTCAATGCCCGTTGTCTTTGGCAGGCTCAACACAGACTGGACCCTTTGATCGAGGGAAAAGAAATCAAGCTTACCGGGATCATTGCTTCCTTGCCTAAGCAGAGCGCAAACAGCGTGAGATTCAGATTTCAAGTCCAATCCGCTTTCGACGTCTATCGATCTCAAAATATCGTGTTGCCTGAGTGGATTGATATTGCCTGGTACGACAGACAGCCAGCTGATTGGATGACAGGCAGTCATTGGGCTGATCTCAAAGCGGGTGATACATGGCAGTTCAATGTGCGTCTCAAAGCGCCCCATGGCACGCTCAATCCGGGTGGCTTTGATGAGGCTTTGTGGCTTTGGGAACAAGGGGTCATGGCCACCGGATCTGTGCTGACAGGTAAAAGCGCTGAAGCGCCTCAAAAAATCAAGACATCATGGCTTTATCCAGTCGCACAAGCTAGGCAATACGTTCGATCTGAAATTGAACAAAAACTTTTGTCAGGAGATACACAAAGTCGCTCCATGGCTGGCGTAATTACGGCATTGGTCATGGGTGACCAGGCCGCCATTCAAACTTCCGATTGGGATCTTTTCAGGGCCACGGGCGTCGCGCATTTGATGAGTATTTCGGGTTTGCACATTACCTTGTTTGCATGGGTGATGGCCGGCGCAATCCGAGTACTTTGGCGTTTCTCTGCCGCGCGTGGAAGCCGTCTTTGTTTGCGTTGGCCAGCACCGCATGCTGCTGTCTTGACAGGCGCCCTGTTGGCCACACTGTATGCGCTGTTCAGTGGCTGGGGCTTGCCTGCCCAAAGGACAGTCATCATGCTTTGGGTGCTGAGTTTGCTTCGACTTAGGGGTGCGCGATGGCCACCTTTTTGGAGCCTTGGTTTGGCTTTGTGGGTGGTGGTTGCATTTGATCCTTGGGCTTTGCTACAAGCCGGTTTTTGGTTGAGCTTTGTGGCGGTGGGTGTCTTGATGGTCAGCGATCCATCTAAACGTTCTGAGCTAACCGTGCTCGAGGATGCAGACCCTGAAACAATGCGAAAAAATACGTTTGATTCAATTGGACTTAATTTGATGGCCAAAGCATTTCAGTCACTGAAGGGCTTGTTGCGAGAACAATGGGTGGTCACAGTCGCTTTAACCCCGCTTGCTATTTTGTTTTTTGGGCAGATTTCGTGGGTCGGTCTGCTGGCCAACTTAGTGGCCATTCCTTGGGTCACTTGGGTGGTCACTCCCCTCGCTATTTTGGGTGTGTTGGCTTCTCCACTTTGGTTTGTGGCTTCTTGGGTTCTGCAACCCCTCATGGCTCTATTGAATCTCTTGTCCAGTTTGCCTGGAAGTGTTTGGCTGTTGCCTACGCCACCTCTTGTCTTGGCTTTCTTGGCCATTCTGGGTGGCCTGTTACTGTTACAAGCATGGCCTTGGAACTTGCGCGCTTGGGGGGTGTTGTTCATCTTGCCAGTCTTCCTTTGGCAAGTTCCTAGACCAGAGGGCGGTCATTTTGATCTGTGGTTTGCCGATGTGGGACAAGGCAATGCGGTATTGCTCAGAACGGCAAACCATGCTTTGCTTTATGACGCGGGGCCCGTTTACACAGAGACCTCAGATGCAGGGCAAAGGGTGTTGGTGCCAATGCTCAATCAAATGGGCGTGAAGTTGGACAGGGTAATGCTTAGCCACCGCGATGCAGATCACACGGGCGGTGCGCCCGCAGTCTTGCGTGCACACCCCAATGCAGATCTGTGGAGTTCAGTTGAAGTGGGTCACCCATTGTCGAACATTCGCCCTGTGCATGCTTGCATTGCTGGGCAGAAGTGGGCGTGGGATGGTGTTCAATTTGAAATACTGCACCCACTTCTTTCCGATTACAGCAAGTCGGCTGGCGCCAATGGATTGAGCTGTGTTTTGAGGGTTGATGCCAGTCAAACGGCTCAGTCAAACATGTCGCAAGAGCGCAACTTGGGCAGTGCCTTGTTGGTCGGGGACATCGAGGCGCCTCAAGAGTTGGCTTTGCTTCAGGGCTTGGCCTTGCAGCCCGTTGGTGTTTTGTTGGTGCCGCACCATGGCAGCCAAACATCTTCAACAAGTGGCTTCATTGAGGCCCTGATGCCTCAATGGGCAGTGGTTCAGGCGGGTTACCGAAATCGATATGGCCACCCTGCGCCTCGTGTTGTTCAGCGCTACGAATCTCTGGGTGTTCCCTTGTCGATATCTTCAGAGTGTGGTGCTGCCCATTGGCAAAGTAACAAGCCAGAGCAATTGCATTGCGAACGAGAAGTTCGTAGGCGATATTGGCATACACCTAGAAGGGTAGAACCGAGGGGTTCCGATTAGCCAATGGCAAAGGTGCAACCCTGCAATGATTCAGAATTACTTAATCAGTTCGGGTGAAAAAAATCGCGGCAAAAACAGCACGATGTCTGGAAACACAATGATGGCCATCAGAACGACCAACATAGGAATCAGCATGATCATGGTGTCTTTGATGGCAAAGCTGATGGGTACTTTGGCAACGGCGCACGATATCATCAGGCACATGCCATAGGGCGGTGTGATGAGGCCAAATGCCAAAGACACAATGCCAACAATGGCAAAGTGCACGGGGTGCATACCCACAGATTCGGCCAATGGCTGTAAAGTGGTTCCAACAATGATGATGGCGGGTATGGCATCTAAGAAGCAGCCCACAACCAAAAACGCGCCAGCAATCAATAAGCCGACACCTATCACGCCAAGCTCCCACTCTGTCACATTGGCCAGCAGTGCTTTAGGAATCTGGTAATAAGCCAACAACCAGCCAAAGACCGATGCAGTACCCACACAAAATAATGCGACCGAACTGAGTTTGCCCGTATCCACAATGGCTGCAATGAAACTTTTCCAATTCATTTCGCGGTAGAAAAGCATCGACAAAACGGCCGCATACAAGACCGCTACAGCTGCAGATTCTGTGGCTGTGAAAAGCCCTACCAAAATGCCACCCACAATGATGACGGGTGTCATCATGGCCGGGATGGACACAATGGCTGCCTTGTACATTTCAGTTAAATTGGCCCGAGGGTAGACTGGGTAGTTGCGTTTTTTGGCATAGGCATGGACCGTGGCCATTTGAGCCAGTCCAATCAACAAACCAGGCACAATGCCAGCCAAGTACATTGCGCCGATCGATGTAGATATAACCCCACCCCAGACCACCATCAAGATCGATGGCGGAATGATGACGGCAAGCACGGCAGAAACTGCGGTGATGGCGATCGAGAAAGACAAGTCGTAGCCTTCTTTCACCTGTGCCTCAATGAAAAGCTTGCCCTGGCTGGCCGCATCGGCTGTTGATGAGCCAGAGATGCCTGCAAAGAAAACCGACAAGATCACATTGATCTGTGCAAGTCCACCAGGAAAGTGGCCCACCAACGCACGCGACAAGCGCATTAATCGGTCTGTGATGCCGCCACTGTTCATCAAATTGGCCGTTAGCAGAAAGAAGGGTACAGCCAACAAAATGAACGAGTTGTATGACTTGAACATTTCATTGAACAAGACCATGGGAGACAAGCGGGGTTCTAAAATTAGGACTGGCAAAGCCGCGAGTCCGAGCGCAAAGGCAACGGGGACACGGATTGCCAACAGCAAAAAGAAACTACCAAAGAGAACAAGTGCCGCCATTGAAGGCGATAAAAGTGAAGCGCTCAAATCACGGACCCCTGGTTAGAACTTTCGCTGATGTCACTCGAATTGAAGATGTGATCCAGCATAAAAACAATCCACA
>Ga0209768_10000255_pt1 | contig 36674 bp, 54 predicted proteins | sample LauGreSBDMM110SD_3_FD_187564 | JGI IMG/M metagenome (GOLD analysis project Ga0209768, IMG submission 187564) | Freshwater lake microbial communities from Lake Michigan, USA - Sp13.BD.MM110.SD (SPAdes) (version 2) | ecosystem: Environmental > Aquatic > Freshwater > Lake | place: Lake Michigan... | reverse complement strand
GGCCGTTAGTGGGTCCATGATGCTACTTCTTGCTTTGGCAAATTGTAGTAAGCAGCCTCCCCATTTTTTCTCGCCTTTATTGCATCATCAATAAGTTTATAACGACCTAACCATTTGTTTTTTTTGTTTACTTTTATGTAAACATTCCAGCATTCATCTCTTTTATACCAAGACACGCCAATGTGTCCACTTGTATTGTGCTTTGGAGTGCTTATATTTTGACAATTGTCAGAGTACCCTACTTCTCTTAAATTACAAAAACGGTTGTCATTCCTTACTCGGTTCATGTGGTCAATGTAAATTTTGGGCATTTCCCCAGTCTCATACAACCAAATTAACCTATGAACTAAATGACTTTTTCCATCTATTTTTACTACAAAATAACCGTTCCCATTTAAACCTCCCGCTAACTGACCAATTTTTACATTTCTTCCACGGGCAATTTTCCATCGAAAATCACCAGTTTCTTTGTCATAAGTAAATAAAGATTTAAGGTATTCTTGATTCATTCTTGACCTCCAGTACCCAGCGACACACCCTCCCGTCTTTGTCTAAAAACTCATTTGCCCCATACTTTTCTTGCGGCAGCACGACACGGCACACCAGCACGATTTTTGTTTCCGTGTTGGGCCATTGAATCTGAGCAGAAGCAAGTGCATCAATCACTTGTCCACTTTAGTTTCAAGACGGTCAAAAATCTTGCCAAGCATCTCTTTGACTTCTTTTATGTCATTGCGGTAATCATCTTTGCTAAGGTAGTTGTGAGGCATATTCCGAACATCGGTATCAAGGCGCTCGATGGCCTTGGTGATACCGTTTAGTGTCCACCCACCGAGAAACGCCGCTAACCCAAGGGCCGCATTAAAGAACACCTGATAGTCCATGACTACGCTACTGGAGTCTCAACCACCACTTCAGGCTCCACAACGGCTGCTTCCGCTACCTGTTGTGCCGCCACAGCAGCATCGTGTGCAGCCTGTTCGTCAGCGGTGTACTCAACCATTTTGGTTTCACCTGTTGTCGCGTTAACTTCAATTCTATGTGTCATGGCATCACCTGTTTAATTTCATCTACTGTGACCGATGCGTCAATTGCTGTTTGCATGGTAGCGTACTTATCACGAACAAGTTGCCGCGCTGCTTCAGCGGCTGCGGCCTCAGAAGGAATGGATGCCTTGATGTCCAAAGGCGCAAACTCAGCAGAGCGAGCAGTGCGTCTAGCGTCATGTGCAATAGTCTTGGCCTTGGCGATGTTAATGGTGATCATGCTGTGTACTCCCATGCGTTACGGAATGTGCGGTCTTCGGGGATGTCTGCAACATCAACAATCTTGTAGGGCTTGCCTTCAGGAATGTCTTTCATCGCTGCTTCAATAGATTCGGCGGGAACAATGACAGCAACACCACCATCGTCAGTTGGGTAAATAATTCGTTTGGTCATTTTTGTTCCTAATTAACGGAAGACAGCCACGTTGCAAAACCCGCAGTCTGTACTAGCGCCAGCACCGTTATAAGTTACTATCCGAATAGCTGTTGTGGTCGGCGCTACAGAACTTGATAACGTCCCGGCAAGTAGTGCTGTTGTTGCATCGCCTGTTGCTACAGCCGAATAATTTGCGTCAGGCAACGCAGTTGTAAAGTTTACTGTGTAGTTACCAGTACCATTATCCGTGATGCTGGTGACGTTACCACTCGCACGAATAGTCACAGTACCAGTACCAATAAAACTTACCCAAGCCCTTGCGCCATAGATTGGCGCAGTACCCGACACAGTTGCAAATTGTGCAGAATTAATGTTTGGCGTGGTCAGCGTGGGGCTGGCAACGGTTGTTGCCAAAGTTGATGCACCTGTAATAGTGCCGTTTCCATCAATTATTACTGACATGATTTAACCCTCGTACAAAATGTTAATTGAACCAGCGTCAAAGGTGTCAGTGCCGTTGACTGTGGTGATGCGGATGCGGTCTAGTGTCCCCGTCAAAGTTTTAGCACCGCCGCTAAAATAATTGTACGTTGAGGATGTGCAGATGGTTCCTGAGCTTACCCAAGCATTTGAGCCAACAGAAGATATAGCAACGCTCCCGGCGTTGGTAAGCGCGGCTCCAGTTAGAAAAGCACAAAGTAAACTTGTTGTTGAGTTTGTTGCTTGAGCTTGGTTGCCGGTTTGAGCGTAAGAACACCCAGACAAATAACCTGTAGTTTCTAAACCGCCAGATGTTCCAAGCTGTACTGCAAAACCAGAAGTACCGTTAGTACTCACAGCGTTAAACATCACCGTAATCCGTTTCACCCAAGCAGGGATGCTAGTGAAGTCAATTGAAGTACCCGATGTGGATGCCACAGCCGTGCCTTGGGTGATCCGCTGCATCTGCGCCCTAGCAGCAGCACTATCAGTACCAAAGAACTGACCGTTGTACTCGAGCGTACCTGTGGCTGGCGTACCTGCCAGTGTGTCAGAGGTTAAAACAAGTTGTGCCATTATGCGCTCCTTACCAAGCAGGCTTCAAAAAATGTTACCGTTTCACCTAAACCAAAAATATTGGACGATCCCCCTGTTTGGCTACCGTATAACTCTAAATAATCTGTGCTTCCGTTCATAGAAAACATGGAAGACACCTCAACGGACACAACTAATTGATTTGCGGTTGAAATGTTCAATACGCTTGAAGCAGCTATTACGCCGTTTTTATAAATCATTGTCTGAGCAGCGGAAGGTCGTGTTCCGTTAGCGGAATGAAAAATAATGCCATGCACAAAATAATAACCAGCTACTGTTGGAGTAAACCTGTAATTTGTAGTTGAGTCAAAGTTGTTATTAGTGTCAAATGTTTCTGCACTTAACGCCACTTTTGTATTGACTCCAGCAGTGATAGATTGGTTTGCTGTGGGTAAATATGCCCTAAAAGCTGGCATATTACCTGACACCATTACTGTGCCAGTAGAAGCTGGAATAGTAACTGTATTAGTACCAGCTACGGCAGGAACTGTTACTGTTACAGCCCCGCTGGTATCTCCTGAAATAATTACAGACGACATATATTTCCTTTACAAAATGACCCAGCGTGAGCCAGATGGAACGGTGACAGAGACACCGCTGTTGATGGTGATTGGTCCAACAGAGTGAGCGTTATTTGATGCCGTGATGGTGTAGTTACCGCTGACCACCTTCGTGTTTTCATAGAAGACGGTGTCTGATCCCGCGCCGGTAGCACCACCACCAACGGATGCCCATGCAGTCCCGTTGTATCCCTCAAACTTTGTCAGCGTGGTGTTGAATCGAAACTGGGCAGTGGCCGGTGTGCCTGGACGCTGTGCGGTTGTGCCTGATGCGACCTTGATGGCATCGGTGGCTGAAACAGTAAATGTTCCCGCAACCGCCAATGTTTTGCCTGAACCAATGTTGAGACCTACCGATGTGCCAGTACCTGCCGCTGCAAATACAGCGTCTACAGCATCCAAGTCAGTATTGACCTTAGTACCCCATGTGTCAGTGCTTGCACCAACTTCAGGTTTGGTAAGTAATAGGTTCGTCGTCGTTGTATCAGCCATATTTCACCTCTTATGCGGCCTCTTGCCACGTTGTCGAATTATCTGCAACTACAGTCCAAGTCTCTGACGTATCAGATATGGGTGACCAAGTCTCTGACGTATCAGGAACTGCACCCCATCCGAATCCAATCATCGTCCCTACTGATGAATTAGTTTGTACGCCAATTATCGCAACAGAAACGACGCTTGTGGCAGTGCCTGCGGAGACAGTCCCCTCAACTCCAGTAATGTCCTGGAACGAGATAACCTCGGCAAGCATTGTGCCAACAGCACCCGTTGTGCTGATGCCTGTAATCCTTGGCGATACAAAGAGGGATTGGACAGAACCTGCGGCTGAGTTGCCTGTGATGGCAATAGACACAGACAGGCTGATCGTTCCGACATTGCCGGTAGCAATCGTCCCATCCTCTTGGATTGATCTACCAGCCAGCAACGTGCCGACGGCAGAGGTAGACGAGTTGCCACTGATGACAACATTGCCTATGCCATAGGCTCCCCTGCCGTAATAGCCTGTGCCGTAAGCAGCCATGCCGCTGCTCCCGCGTTAAGCCAGCCGAATCAGGCCGGTGCTTGCGTCATTGACGGGCATTGTCAGGGTGAACGTGCCAGCGGTAACGGTCTGCGAGCCAAAGGTATGCACACTCACAGCCTTGTTGGATTGGGTCGAGTTGTAGATCAGGACGCAATCAAAGGCTGTAGAGAGAGTCACGGCAGAGTAAGAAATGCTTGCGCTTGGGGTAACAAACGCTGTTGTACCACTTGTGCTTGGGGGTGTGCCAAACGTCACAGCAACACCGCCAGCCGTGTAGCCAGTACCTGATACCTCATCAGAGGCTGAGTAGGCTGTGGTATCCGCATTGACGGTGGCAGATGCCAGATACAAGGCTGCTTTGAATGAATCAGCAGTTGTAGCGGCACGCACTACACCAGTACCAAAATTATGATGGCCGACCAAGAGTTCACCTTTGAAGCTGGTGCAGAGGGCTTGTGTATTAGCGATGATATTTCCCCTTAAATTTGTTGCGTTTCGCCTTGGGCAAAAACGCTACGTTTCAAAACCATATTCACAGACCGATGCACCAACTCACTGGCAAGCCAGTATTCAACCCAGTTAGTTGTCTCTGTGTCGGTATCAATTATCCCTTCTTTTTTCTCAAGTAGGGAGTCATCCATTTCGCCTTTGGTCGTAGTGATTAGCATTTTTAGCCTAGTGTTCTTGCTCGTGCAGTCAGAGAACCGCCCGATGTTGTGCTTCGATCATCTGCGAGTTGCAATTGCTCAAGTCCAGCAAGGTACAGCGCAGACCAGACAGAGATTCTTGCGTCGTCCTGTAGGTAAGGCGCGGCCTGCAAGAGTGCGCCGTACAGGTAGATGTCAGGGGATGAGGTCAACAGGAAGTTTGTTGCAACCGAACTTGATAACTTAGTTAACTTTGCGTAGTAGGTTAGTTCGCCTGTGTACGATGTATCAGGGGCTGGGACAACGCGAATCTGACTTCCAACTATGCTGAAGTAGGTCGGTTTTCCTGCTGCGTTTGTGCGTGATGCCAATATGTCCAGCGAGTCCATAGTCTCAAACTGCATTGGAGTCACTGGGTTTGTGTTTAACTTAAATGCTCGTGTCTCTAGGAAGTTGTCAGGAACCGCACTGTACTCAGTGTTGATATACGCATCAGCGCGGACAATCATCTGACGTGTACGCAAGTTGCGTTCGATCTGAGCCTCGGCCAGAGAAATGAAGTCAGGGATTGCAGCCGTCAGGTCGGCACGGACAAGCCAGTCCGCTAATGATGCCTTGAGTTCGGTGTATGTCGTTAGAGCCATTAGGTAGCCTTTTCCTTTTCCTCAAGGTCACGCATGACCCATGTGTGGTCGTGCTTGAATTCAAACGTCCCAATGTGTCCAATTTCTTTGGACACGTCGTGGTCAATCCATATCTTAAACCCTGCGGCCTGCGCCTTGCGGCAAAAGAAAATATCCTCGCCAATGTAGCCACGTTTGTCGGTGCGCCAAGGGGTCTCAAACCAAGGCTCTGTCAACGCCTCAAAGACGTTGCGCTTGATAAGCATCACACCCATCCCGATGCTGCCAACTTCCTCAACGCCTGTGGATTCGGGCATTGTGTAGACCAACTCGCGCTCTCCGTCAGGGCCGTACTTCTGAGCCGTTGGACCCGTAGGCATCCTGCGACGTGCGCAGTTGGTTGCCACGATGTCAAGGTCGTGCTTTAGCAGCCTCTCAATCATGTCCTGGGGGAACGTCATGTCGGAGTCAATAAACAGAACATGAGTGCAGTTCTCGCGCATTGCGTCAAGGCAAAGGTCTGCTCGTTGGTTTTGGATCAACGTACCCTGCATGATCTTCAGAGCAATTGCGTCTGTGGTGTTCAGGGTGTGGTACGCCACCATGTTGACCATGCAATAGGTGTAGTTTGCGTGGACCATGTCACGCGCTGGGGTGCAGACTGCAATGTAATTCATACTTGTCCTGGGCGAGTTCTAAAGTAGCGGTTTTCGGGGTCGTTTAACCAGCGTTTCATGTACGCGTCATCGTCCAACTTACCCTGCGCCTTGAGTTCAAAGTAGATACTCAGAGGGATGCTTGCGACCTTATTCCACTCTCCGTACTTGGAGTGTTTCTCTTGCAGGTTGAAGTCCTGCTTGTTCTCTTCAATGATCGCAGTGATGTCCTGCTTGGTTTCAATGGTCGCCTCATCGGTTTCCGTGTTGTAGTGCCATGTGCGATTGATGCCCAAGGCATCATTGCGATCAAAATGTTTGGATTCAATCATGTAAAAAAGAGCCAGGTTTCCCTGGCCCTTTCCTTTTTACTTTTAAGAAGTAACTAAGTCAGCAGCAATGCCATGAGCATTCTCTGCCAACACCTTGTGACCCCACTCGACGATCAACATACGCTTTTCAGCGTCGCCGGTCTTAGCCAACTCAACTTGTTGGTAAGGACGGAGGACGGTCATCTTTGCGTAATCAGGATCGATTACGAAAGCGTCACGCTCACGTTGGAAACGGTTGGGAACCACTTGCACGTTCCCGAAGTCGCTGACGTAAACGTCTGCTGCGCCAACGATGGTGGCAGGACGTGCGCCGCCATCAATGTTGAAACGAGAAGATGCAATGCCGGAGAAACCGGATACGCGTTGCTTGTTGACAGGACCAGTCATCAAGATTTTTGGAGAGCCGCCGGAAGTCCATACTTGCTGAATGACGTTCTTCAAAATTGTCTCGGTGAAAGTACGGACGTTACCGTCTGTACGTGCGCTGCTTGGCAGGGTTGTGTACGATGGGTTAGCACCGTTGGTCTGCATATCAACGTTGGTCTTGATAAACGATTGCAAGGCAGCAGTCGCACGAGCAACAGTAGTGCTACCAGCAGCAGCAACTGCGCTGTTAAGCATACTGAACTCTTGGTCACGCTTCAACTCAGAGCCGCGCTTGGCGATCTGATAAGCCAACTCAGAGCGACGGCCAGCCTTGTTGACAGTCTCTTCAGTTGCGGACAACACGATAGTCTTGCGAGAGATTTGCGCGTAGTTTTGCAAACGAACAGTTGCAGTCACTGAGTCGAATGATGTAACGTCATCACCCTCCAACTGTGCATTTGCAGCAGCAGCGGCGAGTACGTCGGTTTGCCATTCGTACAGGCTGTTAGAAACATTCTCACGTCCAATGTTGGACATATAAGGTGTCTCTTCAGGAGAAATGTTTGTGATTACATTGGAAAGGTCTTCACGGATACCCTTGGCAGAGTAGGTGGTGAAGGTATTAGCAACAATAGCCATTTAAGTGCCTCATTTAAGTAGAAGTTCAATTGCGGAGGCCGCGTCTTGGACGCGACCCGTTTTTGCAAGACGCTTTTGTGCGAGAGTACTTCCAGTTGACTGTGAGACGCGACCTGCTGCACCAGGCTTGGCAGGGCGAGGGCCGTTGTTGACTACCGGTTTGATGTTGCCCCTCTTGGACATCATCTGCTCGTACAGGGCTGCTTTACGCAGTACCGATACGACTCGGTGGTCAAATATGTTCTTCAGTTCATCAGGTGCAAATCCAGCCCTTTGGCCGAACTCGATCAGCATGGACTTCTCGGCTTTTGCCTTCTCTGGATCGCTCCATTGAGGCAGTGCCTTCAGCAACAAATCCTGCTCTTGAGCAAGAAATTGCTGCATATTCTGTGCTTGCTCCTGCTGTGAAATCTGATTAAGCCGTTGCTGTTCGGATTGAATAGCCCTAGCCTTCTCTTGGTTTTCACGCATCACCTCTTTCTGCCGTACCCATTCGATGGGGTCCTCTTGGTAGAGACGGTCCCAGTCGATCTGTGGTTCGGCTGCTTGCTGAACTTGAACTTGCAACGCTCCAAGTAACTGAGCGTACTGACTACGCTCGGCACGGATTGCTTCAGCCTCTTGCTCGACTTGCTTGCGCACTTCAGCAATTTGCTGCGTCTTCCGTGTGTAGTCTTGTGTCCGTGAGTAACCTTTTTGGAGTTCGTCCAATGTCACCGATACTTCTTGTCCGTCAACTTTGACGGTGAAGGTCTGTGGCTGGCTTTCCTCTTCAGATTCATCACTTTCTTCAGACTGTTCGTTGTTCGTTTCGTCATCGGCTGCGTCTGCACTATCCGATAATTCTTCGTCCAACGCCGCAGAGTCGGATTGCTCCTCCTCTATTTGCGCCTCGTCAATTGACTGTTCTCCCTCATCGGGCAGTATTGAAGAGATTGCATTCACCGCTTCGGTGATACTCATTGGCCCTGCTGGGACACTTCCTTGTGGGGTTGGTGTTGTTGACATGGCTGCTTTCTAATTACTTACTGACACGCTCGATGGCACGTTGTGCCACCTTTGCGTTGTCCATCATTTTCGATAATTCTATTTTCAGATTCTCAATTGCCTTGAGCATAGACCAAGCGATCTCACGTTTGGCTGACTCTTCGGGCTTGGTAGACCTGAAAACCCAGACCTGATCTGCCTCCATCTTGTTGATGGCAGTGTTGAAGGATTCATCCTCCAAGAACTGTTTGGCCTTCAAGCCCTTGCGAACTACTTCTTCGTCATTCATTTACGCCATTCCTGTAGGGTTGATGGGCGCAGCCATAGGTTGCATCGCCTGATTGACAATATTTGCCTGTTGCTGCAATACTTCTCGATCCATTGACTGCGCAGCCTTAATCTCCGCAGTACTGATCTGTGTGTTGTACTTTAACTCAAGTTCGTATTTCTTTAGTAGTCCATCTTGAGCCATTTGGTCACGACGGAAGTCGTCGTCACGAATCATCTGATCGCGCTTGAGTTCCAACTCAGCCGCTTTTTTCTGAATGTCGGCCTCGATTGACTTAGCCTGGACCTGCGCCAATACCTCTTCAGGGCTTAGTTTTGGTGCTGGGGCTGGTGGCGGCTGGTAGTCAGCAGGGATCGCGTTGAAGTACTGGCTGGTATCGGCAAAGCCGGACATCTCCACAATCTTGCGCAATGTGTAGGCGTACTGGGACGGGGTCACCAAAGGGTTCTGTGGTCCGAGTTGGGTCAGAGCCTCCTGCTGCTTTGCGGAGATCATCATCAGGGCTTGCATACGCTCGTTCATGTCGCCGTTGCCAAGACCGATATTGATGTTCACGTCCATGTTGGCATTCCACGCACGGGGGTCGATCTCCACAAAGTCGTTGCGCAGACGAATCATCCGAGGCTTGTCCTGGTGCGTAGTCATCAGGAACAAGATTCCCTTAAAGAGTTTCTTCATGCCCTCGGCCATCAGACGTGCCGTCAGTTCGATCCGTCCTTGGCTTGCGCTGATGGTGGCCGCAACCGCGGCCTTGGTGCTGGATTGCAACGCATCAGCGTTTAGACCCATCGCTGCCTTGCTCATGCCGGTGCGGTCTTCCTTGATCTGATCGATGTAGTCCAGCATCGGGAAGGCTGCCTGTCCGACAAATGGGGTGGAAAACGGCTGCACCATGCCAGGCGCGCGCATACGGATGACGGCTCCAGTCTCATTGTTCAGCACGTCATCCATGTTGACCTGACCCTCGACCACCGCGGTGCGGGGGTGAATGGCCTGCGCCAAAGAGTCAAGGGTGTTGCGCAGAATCTCGGACTTGATCTCTTGGATGTCGTGCGTGATGTCAAAGATGGACATCGCCTCAAGTGGGGATGTGTGTGGTTCAGGGTCGCAGGGGAAGTCCACGAATGGGTTGTAAGACGCGGGTAAGTTGCGGACAACCTTGTAACCGGCTCCGATACAGCAAATCTTGCGCAACTCAGGGATGCCGTCGCCGTCATAGTCGATCCGTGCGTATGCCTCGATATACAAGACGCGACGCTGCATTGGGTTGGCAGAGTCGTTAGTTCCGAAGGTGGTGGACAGGGGCTGGCGAGCCAGGTACTCCTCGTTGTTGTCCAAGTCGGTGGAACTGATGTTCTCCTCAATCTCGTCCTCGTCGTAGCCCATTGCCATCAACTCAGCGACTGTGGCCATCTTTCGGTGGGCGATGATTCCGGCATCATCAAAGGAACGTGCGCGACGGTCAAGCAATAACTCTTCGGGTGGGACGGCCATGATCTTGATTCGGCCATCCTTCATCACGCGCTTGATCTGCACATCGTGCAGCATCGGGGGTGGTGGCATTGGGACGGGCTGGCCGGTCATCGGGTCAATCTGTGGCTGCATCTGCTGCATCTGCATCTCAAACGCAGGGTCAGGGTACGAGACAACGATCTTGACCTCGGCGGCCTCGTCTTCTAAAAGTTGCAGGGTCTGGTCATCGAGTCCGCTGTACTCTTCAATTCGGACGCTTTCGACCTCTTCCCACCAGTACTTTGCAATTCCGCACTTACGCACCAGCGCGTCTTTAAAGATCGCGTAGGTGGTCATGAAACCGTTGTTGTCCTTGGTGAAGATGAAGTTGGCGTAGTCGGTGGCTTGCTTGGAACTCTCTACGTCTTCAGGACCCTGTGGGGTGTACTCGACAACATTCTCTGTGCTGAAAAACACACGCATCAGGCTGGGCAGCATTGCGCTGACGGTGTCGCGGACTTCCATAGCCACAACCTGGGAACGACCTTCCTCCTCATTCCCGAAGGGATCGCCACGATAGTACTCAGTGCCACGGGCGCGGGTTGGGGAGATGTCGGTGTCGATATAACTGATCGCGTCGGTGATGTCCTGCGTAATGATCGCCTGCAACTCGTCATCGTCCATCGGCTCCTGCGCTGAGACATCGGTGCTGATTGGGAGTTCGTTCATGTTCATATCGGTACTTTCTTCAAGATCACGTACATGGAATCAACGGCGCGGGGTGTCCGCATCAATTCCTCTTGGGGTAATTCTAGGGCAGCACCGTACTTACTGAGCCTGCACTCAAGGTGGGTCATCTCAAACTTGGTGTCCTTCCAGCCCAAGTACCACGACCACTCGCAGTAATAAACCCACGACTTCTCGTTGAAGGCGCGGACGTGCGTTGGGTCTTGCCAAGCACCAAGGCTCAAGTCGTAGGGTACTTGGATGTGCATCTTGCCACCCATCTTCAACATATCCCTGCAATTCTTCATGGCCGCCACTAGGTCGGGCAGGTGTTCGAGTACGTCGTTGGCAATGATCTGAGAGAACTGGCGGCTTGGCACTGGCTTGCAGATGTCCATCACCCAGTCGGCTCCGACATCATCACGGATGTCTGCGTTGATACAACCCTCGCGCCGGTCTTTGCCGGAGCCGAGGTTAAGAATTGAACCAGTCTGCTGCATAGCGTGGCCTGTTTTCAACGATCCACGGCTTGGCCTGGGCGACCAGTTTCTCTCCGTCAAGGCCAATAGTTTGCGAACCGAGGTGGTGAACGTAGGATCGGGATAGGTAGTGCTGGAACCCAGCGGCTCGCAGGTCTTCACAGTGGACATCGTCGGAGTACCAGTTCAGGGGTGGGAACTTGAACGTGTTCCATGCCTCGTCGCTGATCCACCCGAATATCGGGGAGAGGCATTCCATCGGGATGATGGAGTCCTCGTAGGGGTATTTGAAGTAATTCAGTTTCTCATTAAACGGGTTCGACCTGATGTTCTGCACAGGTCGGGCTGCGTCGCATCTTGCCGATACCCAGCCCAAGGGTTCCTTGATCTGTTTCTTGAGTTGCAGCACGTCCTCAAGCAAATACTTGTAACTGGTGGGCGTTACAACAATGTCATCGTTTGCCACCACCACGGAACTAAACCCATCGGAGAACGCCTTGTCGATGATGGCGTTGTAGGCATCACCAAAGTTGCTCTTGTCGCCCTCCATCTTGTAGTCGGCCTCGAAGTGGCTGATGATGTGCAAAGGTCCGCGCAGGTAAACGGGAGCCTCGGGGCAGTACTCGTCAATGCTTGCTAGCATCACAGCAAGACCCTTGCCGGTGACGGTTGATATACAGATCGGAGAAATCATTTCAATTTGTTTCTCGCTCCATCTCTTCGTCTTCATCCTTGGCCTCGCCGGTGTTGGGGCCGCCAACAACCCACGCACGGCAACTGCGGCTTGCCGCGCACTTGAAGTCAAAGATTTCGCAGTAGCCAAGGTCGGCCAACTTGACGACATCAGCGGGGTCAGCGTCGTTGCCGATGCCGTCAGCAATGCACTGCTTGATTGAGTCGGATACGTTGAACGCCGCGCAGTTCCCGCAACGGCTTTGCTTTGCTTCCTCGGCAGACACGTCCCACTCGTCGGCCATCCGCTTCCAGTAAGCCTCGTTTGGTAGTTTGGGGTTCTCAGGACCGTAGGCTGCTGTGGTGATCGCCTTGGCTCGGTTCTTGAGATTTAGGGTGATGTCTTGCGTGGGAAGTGGACAGTTTGATGTGTCAGTGTCTTCCTTCATCATCTGATCCATCGCACCCTTGTAGCGTGACGGGACGCTGCGGCTTGGTTGTGTTGCCATTACTTCTTACCCTTCTTGAGTTTGCTTGCCTGTGATAAAGCAATAGCGACCGCTTGGCGCGGATTCTTCACGACCTTGCCGCCAGCACCTGAGTGCAGGGACTTGGTCTTGAACTCGTGCATCACGGATGCGATCTTCTTCGCTGCCTTGTCAAGTTTCATTTTCATACTCCAAAGTGAATGCCCAATTATGCAACTCTTGGAATATTTCGGCGCAGGGGTTTGTTCCAAACGGAACTTGCCGCCGAGCCGTACATTCCCATGATGGCATCGCTGGCAAATGTGAGACAGAATGCGTCACCCCTGTCTGGCGAGGCCAAGCCACGCTTGCGAATCTCGTCTTTGCCCTCGATCTGTATCTTCCCCGAACTTGTGAACGAGTACCTCACGGCAGCCAGTTCGGCAATCAGGGACTCATCCTTGGGCATCTTGCAGTCCCTTTGCTCTAACCAGGCTTTGGCCTTGTGCCACAACTCAGCCTTTAGGTTTCGGTAGGTCGCACCCATTGCCGGTGACTCGGAGACGTTGATGCCTCGCGCTGGAAGTTTTAGTTCCCGCAGCCTGTCAACCACGCCAGCACCCAAACCAATGCTGTCCACAAGAATCTCATGGGGTCGCTGGCTCGGTTGCAGGGCCTCGTACTCTGCCACGACTGCACCTGTCAGTTGCATCAGGTCGAGGTTTTTCCAAGTCTTTACGGGTTCCAACACAGCATTCCCCTGACGCTTACACAGGGCTGACCTGTCGGAACCGAACCGCGCAACGTCCAAGCCCCACACCAAACGAGCGTGTGCGGAGGGTTCCACGTCACGATTCATGGCCATTTCTAGCAATTCCATCGGGATGACGGTGTCATCGTCGCTGCGCGGGAACTCGCCAAGTACGCGAATACGGAAGGCGTTGGACTCCTCGCCGTACCTTGACCTCATCTCATCAACGTAAGCCTCTGACACCCGCGGGGAGTCGGTGCAGTTGACCCGCATCGTGATCCAGTCATCCTTGAGCCTGTTGTGGGTGTCGTAAAAGAACCCCGAACTGCGCACGGGGTTGCCCAATAACAGGGTCACGGCAGAGTGTCCCGACATAGAGCCGGCTGCGGCCTCGAATACCTGTTCAGGTATACCCGATGCCTCGTCAGCCACCAGCATCACGTTCTCACTGTGAACCCCTTGGAGGGCTTCGGGCTGCTCGGCTCGTGATGTCCGTGCTGAGATGAACGCCTCGTTGGGGGCTTCTTTGACCTCGATGCGGTCCTGCTTGACCTCCAATTGATCTCTCAGGGTTTCGGGTAGTGCCTTCACCCAACGCTTCAACTCAGCGAATAGTGCGTCGTACAGTTGGCTGGAGGTGGGGGCCGTCAAGACGATTTTCACTGGGAAGCGTAGGAACAGATACCAAAGAATTGCCCATGACGCTGCTGTGGACTTTCCGACTCCGTGGCCTGACCTGACGCTGATTCGCCGGTTGCCGTCCGCGATGTGGGCAAGGAACTCTTTCTGCCATTCATCGGGCTGTGTGTTGAGTACCTCCTGGACAAACAGGGTCGGGTTGTGCTTGTAGCGTTTCACGAACGCGATAAACGGATTCTTGTCTTCGGCTGCGGACATGGCCGCGATCTGTTCTATTGCCTCAGTAGTCAATTCCACGTTTTTTTTATTTTTTTTTGGGAGAGGGGCGAGTTCCATAGTGGGGGTGGGGGGTGTGGTCATTGGCGGCTTTCTATGGGTTGTGGTCGGTATTTCTTAGGGGCAGCATCAGTCCCGCCCCCGCCGATGGCGCGAAGGGGGGGGGTCAGCCGCCCGACGGCCAGAACCCAGCCCCAGACAGGCAGGATTCCACGATGCGGAACTGTAATTGATACAGTGTTCATTATGTTAATAAGATTGCCACTTACGCACAGGTTATACATGGATTGTGTGGTCGTATGGTACTTATGCACAGGTTAATGTGACTAAGTGGACAATTTGGGTGTGGATAAGTCCTCCAGCACCTCGACGTGGCGCAGTGCATCCATGCGCATCCCTTGGATGTTGATGCTGACCTGCTGACCCTTCTGCTGCGCGTAAGCAGGTGCATTCCACCTCTCAGCCGTCCAATGGCGCGTTTGGATGCGTAACTTAGCCAGGTTGACCTCCTCGATGGACGCTGAGTCGGCGATGTCCAGCGCATCGGAGACCATCAGATCAGCCGCCCTCACACGCGCACGCGAGACCAATTCTACGTTCTCTGGCTTGCTTAACCACGCATTCATGGCCGTCCGACCCACGCCTAACGCCATACATACCCGCGTAATCGACTTGCCCTCCTCCAGCATCACGATGATCTGTTCCTGCGGAATTTGATCCAATTTAATCAAGTCCTCCTTACGTTTCGGTCTACCAGCCATTTCTAAGCCCTTTCTAAGCGTTTTAGTCTATCCAAGCACCCAACCTATCAACCTACCCATTTTCTCGTCAAATTGAGGCGTTCCTGCCAGCCTCAGCCAGTTCCGTGTTGAACTTCTTTTCCAACGTTGACGGTTTACTGAAGTCCAAGTCACTCTCCATGTCATCGAACCCGCTGTCACCGCCCACCTTCACCATCGTGGCTCCAGCGTCCAACTGCTTGATCTTGATGACCTGCTGCATCACCGCACCGGCCATCATCGTCTCGATCTCCTCCATGTTCCAAACGTGCCGTCCTTGCACATCAGGTCGGAACTGGCTGTACAGCAACGCGTCAGCCTTGGTCTTGACAATGACCATCACCGAACCGTCCACCATCTCATGCTCAATCGCCGCAATGTCAGGCATCTCACTTATCCCGTTGGCCACCGCGTACCGTTCCAAAGCGTCATACCCCGCAATCATTCCCTTGACCGCCTTCTCCAACCTTTCCTCGTCCCGATTCTCTTGAGCCGTCCACACCCGCTCCATCTGATTCCAAAACTTTGTCCGCAACTCAGCGTCCACCAGTCCAATCAATCTATCAATACCCCACACAGCCTCATGGTCTTTCTTTCGATTACTGACCGACAACAGCAACGAGTTCAACTTGACCTTGAACGGGTCTGCTGGAAAACTTGGCTGCTCAACCTTTACTACTACTGCACGTTTTTTAGTCACCATATCAATCCTTACTAGTTTCTTACGCTGTCCTCATAAATGTAAACAAATGGATGGGCATCCCTTAAGGGATTTGCCACCATTTGTTTACATTTACCACCAACAAATGGACGCACCATTTGTTTACCATTTGTTTACCATTTGTTTACTTTTACTCATCATCACCACCAAACTCAGATTCGTCCTCAAATACCGCCCAAACGTAATCCTTGAACACAACAACCTTATTTCTTGCTACAAACTGACGCATCAGGAAACTAAATTTGTTGGAAATCTGCTTGCCAGTTTTCTCATATCCCCACACTTCCTTAAACTTTTCCTTCCAATAATCGATCTTTACGGCCTTATTTCTCTTGCCATCAAGGTCACGCATCTCTCCGAATTCCTTAATCGCCTTGTGCAGAGAGTCAATACAAACCTTCTGATCGCCGCCCTTGTCCCGCATCAATGGAGGCTTTTTCTCCTTCTTTTCCGTGTCTGCTATGACCCTCGTTGCCTCATCCGAAGGGTTAACGGCAAGGCTGATGACGGGTTCCAGTCCCAAACTAGACGCTGATAACTGCACCTCAACCATCTCAAATCCGATCTTGATGTTGTCCGCGCCGTCCTTCTGTTTACTGATGGTTAGCAGCCCTGACCCCGCAATCCCGTCGCGTTTACCGCCTTCTATCTTCAGTAATTCCAGTTGCGTATCCACGGCCCCTAAGAGGGAAGAGTGGCCGCGCAGCCCTCTTGTGGCATCCTTCCCACTGTGGTGCAAGATCATGATGGTGCAGTCCAGCATCCTTTGGACCCGTCCGATGTTGGTGATGAACGCGCCCATGTCCTGGGAGTCGTTCTCGTTGCCGCCGCCGAAGGCTCGTGCCAAGGTATCTATTTGCAGCAGGCTGAACTCCACGCCCGTGTCGTTGATGAGTTGCTGGATGGACAGCATCAATAGGTTGAAGTCCTCCTCACTCGATCTCAGGTTGAGTTGGTGTCTGATGACGTAGATTTCCGCGCCCTGCTGGGTGTTGTTGTGTATCTTGCAAGCCCTGATCCTTGCCCCAATACCGCCATGTCCTTCTCCGCAAATGTACAGCACTGCGCCTGGAGTCTTGATCTCGTTACCCATCCACGTCCTGCCCGTTGCCACCGCCTCGGCAATGTCCAAGGCAATGAAGGACTTGTAACTGCCTGGTGGTCCGTACAGGGCGACAAACGACTTCTTGGGTATGACCTTCTCTATCAGCCACTCGACTGGCTCGTCCTGAATGGTGTCCCACGACTCGATGTTGAGGAACAAAGGCTTGGCCTTGGTTGACTCGTCTTGCTCAGTTGACTTGAAGTTGTAGTCATCTGATGTACTATTTTCATAGTACGGCTCTACCTGTTCGCTGTTCGTTGCGCTATCCGTTTCCGTGATGGCTGGGAGTTTCTTTGCAAGGTCTGCGAGTTCAGCCCTCGTGCCTCCCATCTTCACCCACTCGAAGGCATCATCGCCAGGGAACGGAAGATCAAGGTCTAAATACCTGACAGACTTGGCCACCGGCAGCAGGTTCTTGATTACCTTCTTGGCGTACTCCTGTCCCGCCTTGTCGTTGTCGGGAACCACCACCACGTTTGCCCCTGCAAAGTACTGCGTTATCTCAGCAGGCCAATGCCCAGCCCCAGCGTGTGACGTTGTGGCTATGGCTCCGATGGACACCAGCGCATCCGCCGCCTTCTCGCCTTCGACAAGGTAAATGGCACGGCCTGCTGTCTTTGCGTCCAAGAGTTCTGGGAATCGGTAAGGGACAATCCTTACATCTCCAAGCCGTGAGTGCCGCCTGCCGAGTGCGTCAACCCTGACCAGCCTGTAGTCCTTGCCCTTCTCTGTGTTCGTCTTGAACCTCTGCTTGATGAACAGGGTGTTCCTGTCCTCGTCCATGTACTCCCACTCCTGCTCCAAGGTCATAGGCTGCGGTGCGAGGGTGGCGAGGCTGCTGAATATCTCCTCACGTTTAGGTAGTTCCGGCAAAAGACCTCTGTCTCTGATTGCGTTGAACACGTCCTGCTGGTCGCACCCGCCGTGGCAGTGGAACAAGTACTTCCCGTCCTGAGTCTCCGTGATGGAAAGGGATGGGTTCTTGTCCCCGTTGCCCTTGCCGTGCGATTGGACTGGGCATGATGCCAGCCACGATCCGTTTGCTTGCTTTGCGTTGCCTAGTGCCTGCGCTATTTGTTCGGCTTGCATAGTTATTCTTTATTTTTAGGGGAAAAAAAAGCCGAGGCTGTTACACCTCGGCGTTCGGGACTACGGCTTAGAACATCTCGTCTTCGTCTTCCACTACAGCCGCCTTCGCCGGTGCTTGACGCACTGGCTGAGGTGCTTGCTCAACAGGAGCCGCCACAGCGTCCATTCCTTCGGGACGCGCTACCCACGACACCAACTCAAAGTTGGGGATGCGAGTCGTACCCTTGCCGATCTTCTCCAACTTGGAACCCTTGTACTCAACCACCGGCAACTTTCCAGGGTTTGCAGCGCGTTGCGCGTCGCAGGTCTTGTACAACTGCTCCAAGCCCATGTTGGGTCCGACTCCGTTGCTAGACCACTCGGCTGCGCCGATCTCCTTGTTGTACAGCGTGACCATGAACCCGCGCTTGTGTTCAGGCGTTGGCTGCGGACCCTTCTTACCGAGTGCCACATCAGGGTTCCACTCGCGCTGACCAACGGCCAGCAGGAGCCAACCAGTCTGCACGTTGTCGATGTCGAAAACGACTTTTTTTAACTGGATTTCTTCGTTGTTTGAGTTTGTCCAAGCGTTGGCTTGGGGTGAGAAACGGATGTAGTTACCAGAGCCGCCGGAGGATGAGAGATTTAGCATTTGCGTTTTGCTTTCAAGGTTATGTGACTAAGTAGTCACGGGGAGGTGATTATTGTCCAAGTCCAACCGCTTTGGCAAGCGTTAATCCTGAACTTTCTTTTTTGGTGATGTCCTCAAGGACGTGTTTCTTTTCCTTACCTAGCAGTTTCTCTGCCACCGCAGGGGAAATGATCTCAGTAAGCATGAGTTTGCTGTGTTCGATACCCGCAGCCTCCAGCGCGACTACGGCTGCCGCCTCATCAATCCACTTGCGCGTTGCGCGTTTGGGCGACAGTTGCCAGCCTGACAGGACACCGCCGTCTTCCAAGACCTTGGTGGCGTGTTTGCGTAGTGCCGCGATGAAGTCCTCGACCATCTCAGACCGAGCCAGCAGGTCGCTGACCACTTCAGGCGCAAGGGTCTTGACATCCAACTTGACGGGTATCAGTTCCAACGCCTTAGTCTGCGCGGGACAGATAACCTTGGCAGGACAGTAACGGCAGGCGTTACTAGATGGCTTTGGCTGCGCGTCCATGTTGGCAGACTCAGCGATGGCAGGCAGCAGCACGTCAACCTTCCAACTGTTCAACTCATCCACCGTCATGATGTGTGTACGTGTATCGCCTGAGTGCGGCTGGATGATGGACAGCCTGACAGTCTCCACAGGCTTACTCTTGATCTTGGCCAGCGTACCCAGCGCGTAAATCTTCATCTGACTGCTGTCTGCATCCACGTACCCGCGTCCCGTCTTCAGGTCTGCGATCTCAAGGATGCCGTTACCAAACCCGATCACGTCAGCAGTCCCGCCCAACTTCACAGCGGGAGTATCAAAGACCGTCACGTACTGCTCGACCTTTACAGCCCCAAGTTCAGATTTCAGATTTGTAATGTGGTCAAGGTGAGCCTGGGCAAAGTCCACGTTCTCTTGAGTCATCGTGATGCCCTCTACAGGCTTGCCAAGGTAGGCATCAGCCTTCTCGCCCGTAGCAAAGCACTTCTCGGCCAGGGCGTGGATGGCAGTACCGATCTGCGCGGCCTCACCAGCGGGTTCGTAAGGTACGCCTTCACTGAGCCGTACAGATGCGGGGCAGGCGATCCAGCGGGATGCTGAACTTGGCCGTAGGATTATTTTGTTTTCCATTGTTTTCTTTCGTTGTCCGTGTCATGGATAAGGATTTGGTAAGCCAACTTGCGCACCTCGGTGGTGACAGCGTGTCCCAAGTCTTCAGGGTCAAGCATCCGTTTCAGTAGGACGGTCTTCTGACCCGACTGGTGACGCTCGTTCTCCAACTGGGTCCCAAGGTAAATGATGTGGTCACGCATTGTTTTGAGTTCTTCTGATGTCACTTTGTCAACTCCCTCAAGTACCAAAAGCCGATCAGCACAGCGTCAGCCCTGCCATCGTCCTTGGCGCGAGCAAACTCTTTCTGATGCGATGGGTAGAGTTCCATTGCGCGGCTGCGGGATGCGTCCTTGCCAATCCCACGGGTGATGGCTCTAGTCCACACCGCCGGCTGCACAAAGGTCTGAGGAACCATCAGCGCGGCCAAGACTCCCTCAATCACTCCAGCACTGCGGCCAAAGGAAAACATTGAACTCACTCCCTGACCTGGCATTGCGGACACCTTCTCAATTACTGCGTGGTCTGCCTTCAAATCAATGATGAGAGTCGCCAGCCCCTGCGCTGATACCTGACGTTTCTGAGTCTTTCCGCGCATGATGCTGACCACCGGCATATCCGTCACGGACTCAAGTGTCCCGTCAACGTGCAGCGCGACGGCTCCACTGAGTCCTGGGTCGATACTGATAACCCTCACTTGACGGCCTCTTCCATGTCTTTCGCTAGTTGCGTCATCCGTGCAGAGATCAGCGCGTCAACGGCCTCGTTCAACTTAATGATGCTGGAGTACAAAGGAACTGTCTTGCCGGTTGCCCACCGTGAGAGTTGGGCTGGGTCAATGTTGGCAACCCTGCCAACGTCGGAGAGCCGAAACCCTGCCGACTTTGCGCGATCTCGGATCGCCTTAATTGCTTGCTGTGTAGAAGTTTCCATGATTGCGATGTTAAACTAAAGTTGATGAACAGCGCAAGTGTACAGAAAAAAAGGGGAGAGCGTGAACTCCCCCCTCAAAGGCAACTGCGGGGGAAACAATACCCCGCGCTGGTATTTTACAACGGATTAGTTGACTAAAAATGCAAATATTTTGCAACACTTAGGGAAAACACCTAGATAAATAGTTGACGAAGTAGTCAATGTGCATTATGATTCACCCATCAACAACCGCCGAAAGGCAATTTTTAGGAGGTCTTATGACCGATTTCACTTTCTCTCCCGCAGACTTCAATGCTACCCAAATCACGGTAGTGGCTAACACTCCAGACGCTTTGGAATATCTTGCAGAGCGTTATGGTTTTGCTTGCATTTCCATTAACGTGCGCAAGTCTGCTGCGCCAGAGTTAGCAGACTCTTTTGAGTTTCAAGGTTTGTCTTACCAATAACCCAACGGGGCTACGGCCCCAGCAACTGAAAGGAAACAAGATGACTGAACAAGAAGAGCAAAAACTCACGGAGCAGGTCGAAGACCTTGCCCAACTCATGCGCGAACTGGCTATCGAGCGTCGCCAGGTATTAGAGCAAAATAGTTTTCTCCGAGCCATTGGCTCACTTAACGATGGAGTACGAAATGAATTCATTTAAGGACTACGCCCTGGCCGTTGCCATCGGCGTTGCATTGGCAGCGTCACTCGTGCAGTGGTGGTCATCATGAGCGAGCCAATGCAAAAGGAGATTGATGCCATCGTTGCGATGATGGCTCCACCACCAAGCAGCGCAGGACTGCTCACCGCCCGTGACGTGCAAGACATCGTCAGACGCGCAGCCTCGAAGGGCGCGTTGGTCGGGTGGCTGGCCGCTGAGAAGGATGTCAAGGAACGCGCTGGCCGCGCCCTTGCCCAAATGGAGTACGAGAACCAGTGTAACAAGGACAGGGTCAAGGAACTTGAACTTGAGATCATTGGGTTGCAGCAGTGAGAAAGCGCAGTAAGTACAGGCCAAAGCCGCAACTGCCTGACCCATTGGCTTGGGTCTTAAACGGCTTAAAGCCGGTGGCAGAGGCTGGCATCGTGGACGTTCAGATCAAGAACCACAGCGCGATTGATGCCCTAAGACGTGGCGTTGCCACCCGCCTTGACATCGACTACATCATTGAGGCATTCAACATCATGGAGGCACTCTGCCGTCTTGGGGTTGCGTCAGAGTACAAGGATGAGATCAAGGCAGCCCAGGACGCGCTATACGCAGCCGCAAAGCGTGGTGTGGATGCTGGGTATCGGTTTGTGCTGAAAGCCTCAGAACTGAACGCCATCAACCTTGGGATGGAGATACACGATGCCCAGGTCGAGGTGACATCCATTGCCACGATGGAGAAGGCTATGGACATCGTCCTTGGCGAAATTAAAAAGAAACGTGCAAGAGTAATTTTGGAGAAAACACCATGAAGATTCAATTTGTAGAAGACGAAGAAACGCCTACCGTGTTCGAGCGTATGTGGGACTACCTTATGACGTTCCTAAAGTGCGTTGGCATCTTTGCCGCCATCTGCTTTGCCATCGGGTACTTTAGCAACAGCAAGGCACAGTCTAAGCAATGCGAGCCAACCAAAACAGTTTTAGCAAGGAGTATTTTTAAATGAACCACTTAAAAAACGTATGGGCATGGTTTACAAACCATTGGGTAATGCCAACCCCTGCGGAGTTAGTGGCAGATGAACTAATACACGCACAGCGCAGCAAATTGCGCCACCAATCGGCACAGGAGTACCACGCAGCCATCGTTGCTTACAACGTGGCACGGATTAAACGCTTGGAACAATTGACCGCCAAGCAGGAGGTGGTGGAATGAAAGAAGCATTGAAACTTGCGCTTGAGGCGTTGGAAAGCAGCAACAATTTAATAAATGGCACAGGAAATCATTTTGGTTTGGAAGGTGCAATGGACGGCTATTACAGTGGTTGTTTTGATGTTGACGGAAACAACAAACTGTTAAACAAAGCCATCACCGCCGTCAAAGCAGCCTTGGCACAGCAAGAGCCTGTGGTTGGAACGAAGACTTGGTTTGAAGACGACAAAGTTGTAACTCAGTATCTAACGGCAAAGGACATTTACAAAGAACCAGAGCAGGAGCGCAACTTCTGTTCACGCTGCGGTAAGCGCACAGCAGACCTCACCGTGATTCACACTTGCACACCACCACAGGAGAATGCATGAGCCAGTACAAGATATGCGCCAAGTGCTTGGAGTCCAAGCCGCACGATGGTGGGGTGGATATGTCACCAGTCAGGTGGATATGCCAGCACTGCTGGCTGATTAGGAAATGAAGAGGCGAGACAGGGTGATCGAACTCATCACGGCCAAGGCCATGACATCAGCGGAACTGTCCAAGGTAATCCACTGCGGATTGCGCGGGACCCAGATCATCATCACGAAGTTGCGCAAGGCAGGGCTGATACACATACAGGGCTACAGAAGGCAGAAGGCAGGCATTGCAGCGATGTGGCGTTACGGGATAGGGGTAGATGCCGTCAAGCCTCCGCCAGTACCCTGCGCGGAGCGTTCACGCAAGTGCCGTGATGGTCAGGGTGTAGAGGAACACGCCTTTGCTTTGGCTAGGCAACGCGCAAAGAAGTGGAAGATCAAACGCGACCCGTTGGTGGCCGCGTTCTTTGGGAGTAATTGATGGATAAGTATGACAAAGCAATTGAGTTTTTAAAAAGCGTTGAACCAGGCAGTTACTTTGACGAGTGCGCCGAACTGATGCAACAATTATTGGCCAACGTTCATGAACTTGAGCGTTCACCACAACTTTTGTCAAACAAAGAAGTTGCTGCTAGAAGGGCGCAAACGTTTGGTGCTGAGTCATGGTACAAGCGCAATACTCAACGTCGATCTTGAGCCATGCTGGACGCTGAATAGCCAAGGGCTGCTAATGCTGCCGCAGGGGTATAACCTTGGCGAATAAGTTCTACGGCTTTTGGCCAATCAGCCTCACTAAAGAATCTACGTGATTCTTGAATGTCGGCTCTTGCATTTGGCAATGCCGCATCACGGTTCATCTTTGCCTTAATAGCATTTCTAACGCTTTCAGACTCCCCTAAATTCAAAGCCACATTAGGAGGTAAATATGAGGCCTCTTTAAGAAGACCCATTGTTGCCATTCCGCTGAAAGGTTCAGTGGCTTTAAATCCTTCTGGTGTGTATGTTCCAACGCCTGGTCCATAGCCTGATGTATTGAGAGATGGCTTCATGTTGGATGGGTAAATTTCTTGTAGAAGCCCACCTTTTTCTTTCATCAGTTTTCTGACATCAGCAGCGGTAGATTTTGAATCAAATGGGAATACAGTAGCCCCACGACTTGTTGGAGAAATTCCATAACCAGTATCGTTTAAGGCCTGAGTGAGCGCACCCATTTGTGTACTTGTTGGCATTACTCCAGTGTATGGCTCGTCAAGTTTCATGGGGTTTGATGCTCTAGTATCAAGCACTAATGAATTTTTACCCTTAACACTGTTCATTGTGTTGGGTAAATTAAATCCAAACGCCTCTTGCGCATCGTTAAGTGCGCGGAATCGTTCTGCAAAACTCATTGTTTGCTGAGTTGGATCGGAAAGTAGACCGCCACCTCCTGTTGGGAAATCAGCAAGTACCCGTGCAATATTTACGGGCTGATGTTCTGCAATTTTAGAACCTTCTGGAAAATAGGCACCAGATGCCTGAATTGTTGGTAGTTGCCGATACCCTAGCGCACTGTAAATTGCATCTCTATTTCCAGCCCCAATAGTTCCCATATCATTTAAAGCATATTCTGGAACTGGCATATCCCACCGTCCAGTATTACCGTAAGCAATTTTTTGTTCAAATGGAGCATCTATCATTTGCGGGACATGACCCGTGCTTGCGCCAGGTATCGCCTCATGTGTAGCAGATGCAGTTTGCTTGTAGAAATAATCTCTGGCGGTATTGTTTGCATCACGCAATGCTTGCTTGATACCTTCTAATTCATCTCCCGCATATCGACTATTTAATCCACGACTGTATAGGTCTTGACCTTTCCCATAAACCCAAGGAACTTCCTGAATTTGAGGACCGGCCCAGTTGGCTCTTCCACCAACTGCTGACTTGTTTGCTCTGTCAACTTGCAACGCTGTTTCAGCGTCCATGAATGGGTGCATAGTCTCTGACACGCCAGCCTTCCACGGGTTGCCTTGCGGATCGGTGTAGCCCATACCCTGGGCGCGACGGAAATCGTTTACTCCAAATAATCCTGCGTTAGGAACCCTTGGGTCGTTCTTGTTGGCGTACTCACCAATCTTGAAACCCATATTTGCTGGGAGTCCTTCTGCTACGGCAGTATCCAAATTCCTCATTGGTGCGCCTCGGTAGGCCATTTCTGGTGTACCAGCAACGCGACTGTTTAAGTGCTTTAATGCAAATCCTAATTCTGATTCTGGGCTTACACCGGCTGAATAAACACCATGCTGTTCAAGTGTTCTGTTTAACTGATATGGTTCTGAACTTTCAGCAATTCCTTGCTTGGCTCGGTCATACCATGTACCTAAACGGCTTTCATCTGCAAGTCGAACAGCAGCAACGGCATCATTAAAGTCAGCATCCATAGAGCGGCGCATTGCACCCAATCCCTGGCCGCTGGTTACAGTTCTAGGCGCACCCACATATCCTCCGGCTGTTTGCTTTAAATGTTGGCCCTGAGTTGCACTTTTCAGTACCGCCTCATCTCCTAAATTTTCTGCCATCTGCCGATAGTAATCAGCATCTGTTTTTTGTCTTTTCCCTTTTGACTTAAATGTAGAAATCTGATCTTCTGGACTTAATCCAGCACTTTCAAGTGACATCTTTTCAACTTTTTTTGCTCTTGCTTTTTCTTGCAGTTGTTTTTGCCCCCATTTGTCAATTACCAATTGTTCCTCTGGGGTTCTAACTACAGCAGCCGCATCTCCAAGCAATCCGCCGCCCTCTTTAGAGACAATCCCAGGCATCATCCCCATGCTTTGCATATAGTTTTCTGCCAACTGGCCAGCCTTGGGAGCAACGAACTTGCCTACTTGTTTAGCACCGCGACCTGCAAGACGTGCTGCTTGAACTGGAACCATCGGCGCAAACGTACCTATCTGACCTGCTGCCCTGCCTACGGGGTTATCTGCTGCCGGTGCAAGTGGAAGAGTTTTAAGCAACTCCTCAGAGCCGAATGGAACCTTTTGCGATGGCGCATAGTCAAAATCACCAAACTGCTCCATTGGCTTTGGCGAATAGGCAGGTGCAAAATTCAAAGTATCGCTAAGTAAACCAAGTAATCCAGCAACCGTTCCACGCCCTAAATCAACAGGTGCGCTTGCAGCGTACTCGCGCATCTTTGGCGTGTCCTGCCTGAACTGGCCGCGCTTTAGTCTGCTGTAGTCAGGTGCGTAGAATTCGTCAAGTAGTCCCATGTCTGTACCTTTTACTTTTGTTGTGTTGGCTGAAGGCGGCCAGCACCGATCTGAGTAACCGCACCAGGCGCTCCGACTGCCACCTTGTAAGACAAACGCTTAATCGCGTCCTGCAAAGCAGCCATTGCGCTCTCATCAACCAAAGCATTGCGGACAACTTGAGGGTCTTGAGACACAAGAATTCTAGCGATTTGATCTGACTGCGCATCTGTCAAGTTGCCGGTGTTCTGTCCCACCAACTTGCGCAGGACTCGGTATCCCGACATGACGTTACCGCTAAGTGCGCTTGTGACCTCTTCGGGAGAGATGTTCATCCCGATGCGCTGACCTTGTTGCAGGCTTGCTGCCGTAGGAGAGCCGCCAAGAATGCCGGTGGCTGCACGTTGAGAGCCAGCGGCCACGTTGACAGAGCCAAGCAAATTGTCCAACTGATCTTGAGGGAATACATTGCGCAGAATCTGACCCTCTTTAAGGTTCTCATCGGCAAACCGTCCCATCATGCTCTTGCGTGAGCCTGTGGCCATCCGAGTGCGCGTTGCGTCCATCAGACCTGACCGATACGCCTGCTTTGCGGCAGGAGACATAGACTCAAACTCTACAGCGACCTCGTCCGCGCTCTTAGTAAACGCCTTGCGTCCCTCTTGGAACGCGTCACGCGCAGACCGTGTCTGTGCAGCCGTCTGTCTAGCACCAGCCAACGCCTTGGATGACTGGTCAAGGGAGTTGCGCAACTGCAACTCAACGTCCTTGAGTGCAGTTCCAACGCCGCCAGCACCCTGGGAGAACGCCTTGTTTGCCTCGTCCTGAATACCGCGACGGACAATTTCCATATCCTCAAGGTTTGGGGTTCGGCTGTACTCGATGTTCCCATCCTTGAACGTGAAGAATGGGGCCTTGCCTGTTGTGGCTCTGTACAGTTGATTGATGTTGTTTGCTGCCTGTGGAGCGCGTTGCAGGGCCGCTGAGAAGGCATCAAGCATTGGCTTGTCAACTACGCCGCCCTGCTCAAACGCGGCGTTGTACATGGCGTTCTCTGCGACCTTAATGTCTGCCTCGTCCATCTTGTACTGGCGCAAGATATTCTTGTCGCCGGTAGGAGACAATCCAGCGCGCATCTGCTTCATCGCCTCATCACGCATGATGTTGGGACGCGTAGTGAGTGCCTTGCCTATGGTGGCCGACGCAGGACCGCCCTGGGTGTACATCGCACGTACCATTGACTGCAAGGTGGCGTTCTCTGCCATGATCTCGCCCTTGGCGACCCTGTCCACGATCTCGTCAGTGGTAAGCCCTGACTCTGTGGCCAGCCGCTGAATCTCTGTCTCAACCGCCTTTGCGCCACGGCCTCCAATGGTGCGCCTTGTAAAGTCAATCAGTTTGTTTGCTACTGCGCTACCGCCAGTGAGAAGCGTAGTCCCGACTGGGCCAGCGACTGCTCCAACAGCCATGCCAGGAACAACACGCCCTGACCTTTCAAAGAAGTCACCCTCACCAGTTGCAAACCCAGTCAATCCACCCTGTAACGTTCCAACGCCAGCGGCGCGAGCCAATAGCGCAGGGAGTGCGACTGGGGCTGCTGCACCACCAGTTAAGGTTGTGGCTGCGATTGCAGGCAATATTGCACCACCAGCCTCATACGCAAGTGCCTCGTATGGGCTGTCTTTCCTGTAAGCCTCTAACTTTGATCTGATGTCTGCAACTGCCGCGTCGTAAGGTACACCGGCCAGCGACTGAAGGTATGCCTCCAACTCGTCGGAACTGCCAAAGGTAATACCCTGCGCAAGAGATCGCAGTCGCTGACTTGGAGTCTCACCTTGAGGTGCTTGTGGTGCTGGTGCGAGCGCGGCCTGCACTGCCTGCAACTTTGGCAGCGGGATGGCGTTGTTGTTCCCCGCCTTGAGTGCTTGCAACTCCTCGACGGTGAAGGTATCAAGAACCTGTTGCAGATCAGTTTGTGCCATTATCTTGTCTTCCGTTTGAGTGCTTCGTCAATAGCGTTACCCATGTTCAGATTGCCACTAAGGTCATTCTGCACTGTGTAAGGCATTACTTGGAACAATGGAGCGACCTCATCAAACCCTTTGACTTTTGATGCATTTGCGTAAACAAACTCATGATCTTTGATGCGCTGATAGGCAAGTTTCTGCATTGCTGCCATACCAGTGCGAAGTTCTGCGGCAGTCATTGTCTGATCTCCTGCTGCAACGCGTTTAATCAAAGCACGTTCACTGTCAGTAATTGGCCCCTGACCCTTCATTGAGGCAGCAGCAGTCAACTCAGACTGCGCAAGACCTTGAACAACTTGGCGTGTATTCTGTAACGTCTTCTCAGCGTCAGGACCAGCAATTTTCAACTGCTGTCCAACGCGTAGCATTGCAGTTCTGTAATCTGCTGCCGGTCCAAGAACTGCGGCACTTAGAGCCGGTGCAATAGTATCAATGTTGCGTAACGTGTCATTGGCTGAATTTGCGGCATCTGTGACCTGTTGCAGTCGAGTCGCTCCAGCACTTCCGGCTCCAGTTGCAAATGCATTTGGTCCAGGTGGCAACCTCACTTCAGTTTTAGGTGCAATCTGAGAACGATAGGTTCCTAATGCCGCTATGCCTTCTGCCCCAGTTCCACCAAGTTGTCGTCCTTGTAGGTATTCCATTGCACGAATGTCAGTTGGCATTGCCTCATAGGGTTGTGCATCACTAACAATTCTGCGCTGTCCTTGCTTGTTGTACTGGACAACAACAGGCTTGTTCCCAATCATCAGGTTCTGCGGGTTCCCAAACTCTTGAGACGCAGCGATTACGTCAGACATTGACTTTGCAAGTTGATCCGCTGGAAGGAGAGACATCAACGCTCTTTGCTCCCGACTTAAATTAGCAAATGGGCTGCTTTGCTGTACTTGCTGCACAGTTTGAACCTGTGCCGGAGTTGGCAGTTGTCCAATCATGTTGGCGCGAGCCACTGTAGGACCAGCCTGCATATTTGGCATTGCAAGTGACTGCTCAGGTGTAATGGCAACACCTGCGGCTGGCATGGTCTGCCCATAATCTCCAACAAGCATTTTCTGCATACTTGAAAGCATATCCCTTGAACGCTTGGCCTCATCCAACTTCTGCTTGGTCATGATGTTGGCAATGGCTCCTGTCTGAGCCTGCTGATAACCTTGCTGACCAGCACCATAAGCCTCGCCCAAAGCCTGTCCAATCCCGATTGGGACTGCGCTTGGACCTGATGACTTGAGCAGGGACGCGGCCAACGCCATGATGCCTTGTTGGTTCATTCGTGATCGCTGCTCTGGAGTGAGGTACTCTTCAAGTCCAGTATCACCACCGCCAAACATATCGGAGCCTAAAAGACCACCAAAGTCAAATGCTGCCATGATTCACCTCAACCTAAAAGACCAAGAATACCGCCAAGCAATGCGCCACCGCCACCGCCAAGCACATCAATTCCAGAGCCTAATTTAGACCCCATTAACGCTCCACCTAAAGCACCCGCACCCACATTACGAGAGTAAGGCGTTGTGGTAGACATACCGAGGTTCGGGATGTTGCCGCCAAGTGCTGCGGTAGTCACTCCCAACTTCTCCGTCCCGATGTTGCGCAACGCATCCATCTGACTCTGTAGCAACTGCTGACGCGCACCGCCCAAGTTCATCACGTTCTGACCGCCTTGGATGTTCTGCGCTCTAGCGTACTGAGCCAAGTTCGCTGCTGTACCGTAACCACGCTCACGCATATTCGCAGACAGATCAGCGGCCTGCTTGAGAGCAGAGGCGTTAGTAAGAGCAGCCTGCACTCCTTGACGTGAACCACCAAACGCTTTTGCGCCTGTGGCAGCCTGACGATCTCTGAGATCGGCCATCTGACGGCTTGTCTCAATGTCGCCCAGGCTGCGGTCGATTACGTCTTGCTGGTACGGGTTCATGAAGGCGTTGATGTCCTGCCCACTGAACGGGGTCAGGGACTGGTTAACGACCTGCTCTTCACCCGCCATGTACATTGGGTTGAAGTCAGCAAACTGCCGTACAGGAAGTGCGGTAGCGACTGACTTAGCCTGACCCAAGTTCTCAAGGTACGCAGCCTTTAACTGCGGGTCGATGGTTTGGGTTGATGTTGTGGAACCGCCTTTTGACATTTTGTATCTCCTATGCTTCGAGCAAACCGCGAAGTTTGCCCTTTGAAATCTTGCCTGCGTTGATGGCGTTCATCAACTCGATGCCGTACTTACCAACGGACTTGGCGTTGATGACGAACTCGCCGGAATCTAATCCTCCGTAACCATCATCGGGACCCATTGGGTTTGGACCCTGTAAGCGATCCATTGTGACCTGACCGCCTTTGGCATAGCCACCGCCACGTCCCCACTCACCTCGGTTCCCAGGCTCTCCTCGTCCGGCCGTATCACCGCCACCACCACCACCACCGCCACTTGATGGGCTAAGACCACCTTCAGAATCTGAAGAATAAGATAGTCCACCAGCCGCTACTGCGTTGGCTGTTGCTTGCGCGTTCGCAGCGTCTGTCATTGCTTGATTTGCTGCTGCCGCTGCATTCGCTGCATTCATGGATTGCTGTCCTTGTGCTGTAGCTACATCATTACCCATTGAGTTTGATGCAATGCCTGCTCCTGTAGGTGATGTAACTCCATAACCACCTGACGATGTTGGAGTGCCATAACCGCCTCCACCGTATGTTGGGTCTGCTGCAATCAAACCAGCAAGGAGTTTTTGGTTAGCTTCTGCTTCTTTTACAGTTGCGTATGGGAGCATTGCCTGAGAAGCATATTGGGCTAGGAATCCACCAGGCAAAAATCCACCAAGTGCATTTCCATAAGCATCTAATCCAAGTGCTAAATTACCTATAAAGGTTGATGGTCCAGAACCAGCCATTGGGCTTTCACTGTTGAACCTAGATTCTTGTATCTGACCACGCGAACTGCCACCACGATTTGAATTGGGATTGGCCAACGCCTGCTCACGCATCAACTCATCATAGTAACTTGATGGCGCAGCCGAGACGGATGTCGCTGATCCATAAGGATTAAAGCCGCCGGTGTAAGACAGTGGGTTCATGGCATTGCGCTTGCGCATCAACTCCATGATCTGCGCGTATTTGTTGCTACCAGCAACTGGGGTTTGTGTTTCACCGCCACCTAGACTCATATCAATTCCTTGCTCAAAATGAACCACTTAGGTTCGTAACCCTCATCCTTTAAGAACGTCTTCTGCCAACCCTGACGGCCAGCAAGAGATACTCGACTGCAACCCAACTGCTTGCCCCAAGACTCGATGTATGGTCGCATCTGCTTGAGTTCATCTAGGTCGCCGCCAGCAAGGAAGAAGTGCAAGTCCTTGATTCGCGGGTAGACAATGATCTCAGTAACCACTGCTGATTTAGTGCCAGGCCAGAACTGAAATCTGTTACTAGCCACACCCTCCGCAATGTCTTCAATTGTGTGTGTCCCTCCTGAGTATTCTAAAGCCGCTTCGATGTGTTTGCGCAGCGACCAAAACTCCTCCATTAACGCTTACCTGCCGTTGTAGTCTCCAAACGCATAACCCCAACGCGCCAGTCATCCAATATGTTGCCTGTAACCTTCATCTTCACGGACCGGCCTGAGAACCTAGCATCGGTAGGAGCCTTGGCCGAGAACGGGCCATAGGTAGATTCAGCCGATGTCGGGTACAACCTTGCCGTGAAGGAGATGGCAACCTCGCCCAGTGTCTGCTCGTCGGGGATAACAGACCTGACGGACATGATGTTCTCGCCTGTACCGATCTCAATGGGTCCTGACTGGGCGTAGGGGTTGACAGAGTCGTAGGTGAATCCCACCTCATGCTCGTAGATGTAGGAGTCTGCGCTCACCATCAAGGGGTTGCTGAACACGCCCCTGTCAGTGCCAGCCGTGCGAGACATAGTTCCAATAGCCCAGTGACCCTCACGGTAGTTGTACGTCACATAGGAATCATTCTCGTTTGATGCACTTGAAGGGTAGAACCATGTGATCTCACCAAACGAAGAGTTGTGGACTGCGTAGACCTTTGAGGCTTGGTTGTAGTTGATGTTGTTGAAGACGTAGTCGGACACTTCGCAGTTCATTGGCTTGACGTAGCCGTCGTACTGCCAAAAGCCTGACTTGGACATCCACATCGCGGAGGTGTCAATGGCCGCTATTGCTTGCGAAGAGATCACCCCACAGCCAGAACCTACCTTCTCAAACGAGTACACGAAGGGAAGGCCTATGTAACTTGCTGTATGCACATCCACGTCTGTAAACAATAAGTTTACACCTCGGACTCTTTTTCCTGCCTTCAGTGATCCAACTGTGGCTAGTTCAAAGTCACCCGCCTGATTAGTTGACGCGGCAGTCCATACTGTGTTGTTCTCTTGGTCACACCAAGACACTAGACGGCCATTCCCACCGGCTCCCAACGCAAAGATAATTCGCTCTGAAGTCACCAAAAGGGCGGCGCAGCCCGTTGGGGCATTGGTGATTACAGCAGCAAGAGTCGGAGTTGAAAAACCCAACTGCCACTCGTAGAGTTTGCCGTCCGTGTCGCTACACGCCACAAGGTACTCGCCAAAGGTGTCAAGGCTCCACGTTGTGGCAGGAGCCACGGAGCCGATGTCAGGACGTGCGACGCCATAGGCAAACGAACCGTAGGTATTGAATCCATAGCCAGTACCGCTGAGTGCGTTTGCTCGGCCTGTAGTGAAACCCGTTGGGGTGATGTCTTTGACAACGGAGTTCTCGTCCATCGCAAAAAGTTTTGAATGAGTACCAGCGGCAACGTACCGGCCACCGATGTTTGATCTCCATGCTATCAATCCACGGCAGAGTCCAGTGAGTTGCGTCGCTGACCTCTTTCTCCACCCGCCAATGGGTCGCAGAGTGTTCTCGTACCAGCGCACAAGGTTTGAGTCGTACCAGCGTCCCGCAGCCTGGTACTCAGTACCATTACGGTAGACGCCTGGGGGGATTTTGAGTGGTATGAGTGCCATGACGAGATTATGCTGTTTCTGTGGACAAATTGGAGACGAACGACATGGTGGCAATCACCGAAGGAACTGACGGGCGTGTCGGGGAGGTTCCCGCCGCAAAGGTTTCAATGGTCACCGCAACGTCGCTTGTCCTCCAAACGATCTGCACATAGTCATTTGCGACCATGCTGACAAAGAAATTAAGGGCAACGATTACATGGGACGGGTCGCCCGACGACTTCCTTGCCGAAATGCCAAACCTGCTGTTGGATTTGGCAATGTCCGTCCCGTTCTTTCTGAACCAAAAGTCAACATCCTCAGAACTGTTTGTCGTGTTCTTGACTTGGATGCTGAATTGCAGGTTGTACACACCAGGCTGCGCCACGTTAAGCCTTGATGAATCTGACAATGTCACCCCGTTGCTGAAGTCCGTAGTGTCAAAGGTTACAGGGTAGGCTGTGGTGGTGTTGGCCGCCGTCTGATTTGTACCGTCCTGAAACGCACCGTAGGGTATGTTGATGTACTTCCCTCCCCTCGGCCCGAACAGCGCAGCAATGATGCCTGTGACGCGCTGAAAGTACCCTCCCATATTGGCAAAGGTCTGGCTGAAGTATCTCTGCTCGTACTCATTCCCAGGCGTACCCGTGTTGGGTGCTGCCGGTGTTGTAAGTTGGCTGGTGTAGTTTGTTGCCATTACTCAAACTGACGAGTGCCAGCCTTGTCAATAATCAATGCTTTGCCACGGGGTTCTGCACCATCCACGTTAGGGATGCTGATATGCGTCCATCGGTCAAACTCACGGATGATCTGATCAAATGGCAAACCCGCAGCAATCACAGCGCGGACTACTTCGTCGGGAGTCACACCTGGCACTCGGAAGTCAGCCGCACAACCGTGACGGTGTTGGCTGGAGTCCTTGCTGCCCACTGCGTCATTGACCTGCTTGCAGCGGAACGCAGAGTTAATCATCACAGGCTTGCCACCCAAGGTAGATTTGACCTGCTCAAGCAATTGCGCCAAGCGTTGCAGGTTGCTTATTTCTTCCTGTGTCGGGCTGTTATCAAACTCACGGTGGTCGGTGACGGTAAGTTCCGCAAGGGTGAAGTGTTTACTTAGGCTTGTCATTGCCGTTTTCTCCTATTTTGATGCCAGTGATAAGGCCAAGAAACCCGCCAACAATAGTCTGAAACGCAGGGCCAACAATTCCAAAGAGTTTGTCGTTATCGACTAGCACGTCAAAGAAACCAAACATAAACACAACAACCATTGACAGCACGGTAAGCGACAGAGTGACGGAAGCAATCAAAGTAACCCATTGGGATAGTTGCTCTCTGCTCATTTGTTGCTCCGCATCTCAACAATTTTCTCAGCCGTTCTGCCACCAAAATATGCGAGAAACACGATCTGACCCCATGAACCTAGCAGATTTACGTAGGACTCTTGTGCGTTGTATCCAAAGGCTGACATCGCTGTAAACATAAAGTAAGCAATAAAGATGGCGATTAGTGCGATTGGGCGAATGTTCTTAGACAGCCACGAATCCGATGCCATGTCAGCAGTCCACCGTGCAGTGGTGTTTTCCTGTTCAGCCTTAAACATCTCAGTCTCGTTGGCCATCTTTGCCAACTCACCGCTTTGGGCAAGCGTAGCCAGCTCAAGCTGGGCTTTGGCCTTGGCCTCTGGGTCGGGGATCAGTTTGTCGATTAACTTACCGCCAACTGCTAATAGTCCTGTAATGTCAAACATCATTTTCCTTTCAAAGCAATTACACCCCAAGCCACCAAAATAAAGATGGCCGCAGCCACCAGTATGCACAACCCCATTGTGATGGCCTCGTCTATTTCCTTCTTGCGGTTCTTGGCCGCTTTAGCATCTAGTATTTCTTGCGTTCTTCTGCGCTGCACAATGCTGTTGCGCTCTAAAAGAATCTGACTCCACAACTGGCTGTGACCTTGGTTGATGAAGTGCCACTTGAGTTCTTCTTCAGCCCGATTCAGTTCATGCAGTTGCATGACGGTACTCATCGCTTGGCTGGTGTCGGAACTGTATTTCTTCTTCGGGTCCTTAACTGCTTCCTTTGCAACCTTTTCCTTTGCATCAAAGAACTTCATCACATCGCCGGTGATGCCCTGAATGTCTTTGCCCATCTTGATGGCGGCTTGGATGCCTTTGATGGCTCCTTGGGCAACTGCGAAGGCCGTTAGTGGGTCCATGATGCTACTTCTTGCTTTGGCAAATTGTAGTAAGCAGCCTCCCCATTTTTTCTCGCCTTTATTGCATCATCAATAAGTTTATAACGACCTAACCATTTGTTTTTTTTGTCTACTTTTATGTAAACATTCCAGCATTCATCTCTTTTATACCAAGACACGCCAATGTGTCCACTTGTATTGTGCTTTGGAGTGCTTATATTTTGACAATTGTCAGAGTACCCTACTTCTCTCAAATTACAAAAACGGTTGTCATTCCTTACTCGGTTCATGTGGTCAATGTAAATTTTGGGCATTTCCCCAGTTTCATACAACCAAATTAACCTATGAACTAAATGACTTTTTCCATCTATTTTTACTACAAAATAACCATGCCCATTTAAACCTCCGGCTAACTGACCAATTTTTACATTTCTTCCACGGGCAACTTTCCATCGAAAATCACCAGTTTCTTTGTCATAAGTAAATAAAGATTTAAGGTATTCTTGATTCATTCTTAGTCACCAGCACCCACCGGCACACCCTTCCGTCTTTGTCTAGGAATTCATTGGCTCCATACTTCTCGCTTGGCAGCACGACACGGCACACCAGCACGATTTTTGTATCCGTGTTGGGCCAAGGTATCTGTGCTGAAGCAATTGCATCTATCACTTGAATCCGTGGTTCTTTGCAAAGTCGAACACAATGTAAGCCAGCCCAGCCAATGCAGCCCACACCAAGCCGCCTAGTGTCTTCTCGATGATGGCTTGGCGAAGTTTGATTGACTGCTCCTGCTTTTCAATGGCAAGTTTGACCCAACGTACCTCATCTTCCGATAGAGTGGAAGATGCCTTGATCGCCGCAGCAATATCGGCAACCAGTTCAGCGCGTTCGGACTGGTTCATGTCATTCGTCCGCAGGTAGTGGTGTGTTAATAACAGGGATTTCCTCATCTGCGCCGTAGACCTTGCCGCCTTCGGCTTGGTACTTTAAAAAGGCTTGGTAGTCTGTGTTGGCAGGGTCGTTGGGAATACAAGTGCGAGAGCCGTTTGCGTGGTCAATCAGCACGAATTCTTCCCCCAAAGAAGTTGTATACGTTCTGTAATTCATAACTCTGCACTCCAAATAATAAACGCGGCATCGGTGTTGTCGGAAAGAAACCGACCACCATATCCCGCTGTCATACCAGAACCACCAGTAAAAGTACAAGCCCCACCATTAACTCCTTTTTGGTCTATAACCACAGAAGTAAAGTTGGTGATTCCGGGGTCAAGGAAGAAAGTATTTGCCGCGCTAAAAGTTGCGGTTGGGCTGGAGCGCATTGTTACGGGGAACTGAACCATGCCAAACGCAGATGTAGTAGAGCTTCCAGCGCCTGTACCGAACCAATAGTACGCCTGCCCTGCGGAGTTATTTTGTCCGTAGCAGTACCGCTGGCACATCGCCAACTCACGCCCGTAGTCCCTGCGCTCAAACGGTGAAGCAACACTACCAGCTTCAAGCTGTACGCCTGTGATGTAGAAGGTGGCCGAGTTAGTTTCAATCAGTTTTGTTGCGCCTGTTGCTGAAACATAATTTGCACTAGACCATGAGCCAGCAGTTCCACTAAGTGTAGAGCCAAC
>Ga0209768_10000254_pt1 | contig 36866 bp, 34 predicted proteins | sample LauGreSBDMM110SD_3_FD_187564 | JGI IMG/M metagenome (GOLD analysis project Ga0209768, IMG submission 187564) | Freshwater lake microbial communities from Lake Michigan, USA - Sp13.BD.MM110.SD (SPAdes) (version 2) | ecosystem: Environmental > Aquatic > Freshwater > Lake | place: Lake Michigan... | reverse complement strand
ATGGCTTTCATGCAGACAACTCCGCCTGACGCAAACGCGCCGCAGTACCGTGTCCCAAATAAGCTTCAATCACTTGCGGATGCCTTGTGACTTCTGCGGGTGAGCCTTGCGCAATCAATTGTCCTTGCGCCAACACCCAAACATGCTCAGCCAAACTCATGACCGCTTGCATCACGTGCTCAATCATGAGCACCGTGACACCCGAGGCTGCAATCGAACGGATAACTGGAATCATGTCGGCAATTTCTTGGGGGTTCAACCCCGCCAGCACTTCATCCAACAACAACAACTTAGGTTCAGTGGCCAAAGCTCTGGCCAATTCCAAGCGCTTGCGACCAGCCACTGTCAAATCACTGGCCAACTTGTCCAACTGATCGGCTAAACCCACGCGCTCAGCCACTTGCGCTGCCATGGTCAAGGCTTGTGCTCTAGATGCTGTGTGCAAATGCGCGCCTACTGCAATGTTTTCACGCACTGTTTGGGCCGCAAAAGGTTGCACAATTTGGAAGGTGCGGGTCATGCCCAATTGCGCATTCAAGTGCGGTGCTTGCCCTGTGATGTCCTGACCCTGCAAAATGACACGTCCGGTGTCGGGCTTTAAAAAACCTGACAGCAATGCAAACAAGGTGGTCTTGCCTGCACCATTGGGGCCAATCAAGGCAGTCAAAGAGCCTTGAGGCACAGACAGGCTCACATCTTGAACAGCTTTCAAGCCGCCAAAGGACCGACTCACACCTTGAACTTCCAACAAAGGCTTAGTCATTGCGCCTCCACATCTTGGGCGTGTAGTTTGCCAATCCAGCAATGCCACGAGGCAAGAACATCACAATCACAATGAGCACTGAGCCGTAAATGATCATGTTGATGCCGGGCATTTGGCCAAACAAATTGCGCGTCAAATCGGCCAACACATGCAGCGCCAAAGCACCCAGCACAGGGCCCCACAAGGTGCCCATGCCACCCACAATGGCCCCCACCAACGCCTCTACCGAGGTGTGCGCGCCAAAGCCAATGCTGGGGTCGATGTATTGAAACACTTGCACATAAAAAGCACCTGCCGAGCCCATCAAGCCACCTGACAAGACGGTTGCCCAAGTTTTGACTCGGAAGGGATTGACACCCACAGCACGTGCGGCATCTTCGTTGTCGCGCACAGCTTGCAGATAAGCACCAAATCTGGAGTTGCGCAAATAAGCTGTCACGCACAAAGCCAAAGTGACCAAGCCCAAGATGAGCCAAACAAAGCCTGAGCGTGAAGCAAATTGCATGTTGCCCACAGACTCCTTCAAAGGAAGCATCAGGCCCACGCCGGCACCTGTGAAGGGCACCGACAAAGTGACAATTCGAAACACTTCAGCAAATGCCAAAGTGACCAATGCAAAGTAAGAGCCCTTCAGGCCATATCTAAACGACAAGGCACCCACCCACGCCCCCACCAGTGCCGCCATCAACATGGCAGCAGGCAAAGCCAGCCAGGGGTTCCATCCCCAAGTCAATTGGGCGATCGCTTGAAAATAAGCGCCTGTTCCAAAAAACAAAGCATGACCAAAAGAGAACTGACCGCCAAAGCCACCCAGCACATTCCACGCTTGCGCAATGAGGCACGCAAACAAAGCCATCATCACAAAATTCAAAACAACACCGGAGTGCGTGAAAAAAGGAATAGCCGCCACAATCCAAACAAACAGCGCAATGCTGAAAATATCTTTGCGCACTTGCGTCATGAAAAGAACCTCATGTCTTGGCCCCAAAAAAACCTTCCGGCCTTAACAAAAGCACGCCAATGAAAATCACGAAGATGCCCACCTGACCCAAGGACTCACCTAAAAATAAACCGCCAAACGACTCCACCACGCCAATCAACAAACCGCCCAACAGCGCGCCAGCAAAACTGCCCATGCCGCCCAGCACCACCACCGTGAAGGCCACCAGCACAAAGCCATTGCCCACTTGTGGGTTGACATAGTAAGCAGGCAACAAGAAACAAGCGGCAGCCCCTAAGCAAGCCAAACCCAAACCAAAGCACATGGCGTACACGTGCTCCACATCAATGCCCATCAGACGGGCACCTTGTTTTTCCTTGGCAACTGCGCGAATGGCTCGGCCTAGATCTGTGCGTTGCAAAATCAGAATGAGCAAAGCAGAGACCACCAAGGCTCCCGCAAAGGCCACCAATTTAGGCAGAGACACCATCACTTGGGCAGCCTCCGGTCCTATGGCCACTGTGGTCAAGGTGTAGGCTGTCTCGATGGTGCGGGTGTCTGATTTGAAAAACAACAGGGCGAAGTTTTCCATCACGATCGAAAGACCTAAAGTGACCAGCAAAATATTTTCATCTTTGCCATGACTGGCCCGGTTAATCACAATGCGCTGCATGGCATAACCCAGCACAAACATGGCAGGCACCATGAGCGGCAAGGCCACATACGGATCAATACCCCACCGCTCTTTTAGCGCATAGACACCATAGAGGGCCATCATGAGTGAGGCGCCGTGCGCAAAATTGATGATGTGCAACACACCATAGATCAGGGTCAACCCGAGCGCAATCAAAGCATAGACTGCGCCCGTGGTGAGACCATTGAGCAAAGCTGACAGCAAAATGCTGGCGTCAAACATCATCAAATCTAAAGTGCTGAAAAATCAAGCAGTTTCGATTAGGCTTTCAAGGGAAAGATCGGTTCCACTTCGCGGTAATCGCGTGGCACGATCACCTTGATGTCGCCCTTGACCACTTGCGTCATCAAAGGTTGTGCGCCCATGTTTTGGCCATTCACAAACTGTGTGGCGCCATAGGGCATGATGTGATTGGAGAAGGTGCTCTTGGTCAAAGCATCAATGATGGCCGCACGGTCGGTCGACTTGGCGCGCTCAATGGCATCGGCCAACAAGGACATGGCGGTGTAGGTCATGAACACTTCATAGCTGAAGAACTGACCTTGCGCTTCCACACGTTTTTTGAGTTCCAAAGAACGCTTGTCGCGGGGGTTGAACCAGTGATTGCAATCGATGATGCCATTGGCTGCCTCTGGAAACTCTTTGACAAACTTGTAGCTAGACGCTGCGCCGCCGAGCACAGAGTAGATGGCCTTTGGCGAAATTTTTTGCTGCTGCATGGTGCGAACCAACAACGCATATTCGTTGTAGTAGTTGGCAGGAATCACGATGTCAGGATTGACTTGCTTGATGCGCAGTGCAATGTTGTTGAAGTCGCGTGTGGGGTTGGCATGCTTGATCACTTCTTTCACGTCGTAGCCATAACCTGGCAACTCTTTAGACAACAAGTTGGCAGTGCCGGTACCAAACAAAGACTCTTCGTGAATGATCATCACAGAGCGAGCGGGCTTGCCAGCTGCTGTATTGAGCACATGCAAATTGGCCACCGCCACTTCAGCACACTTTCTGTAGCCTGGGCCAAAGCGAAACGTGTTTTTCAGGCCACGCTCCACAATTTGATCGGCCACGCCCACGTCCACCACGTGAGGCAAGTTGTACTTGGCTGCCGCTTGCGTGGTAGCCAAACAAATGGCAGAAGCAAACGCACCCACCACCGCGCTAACACCGGCTTCGTTCATCTTCTCAATTTCGGCCGTGCCGGCTTGGGGACTTGACTGAGCATCGCCCAACATGGCTTCAATTTTGGCGCCACCCAATGACTTGATGCCACCAGCCTTGTTGATGTCTTCAATGGCCATCAATGCGCCCATGCGGCACTGCTGACCCGAATACGCTAGCGCACCCGTGACGGGATGCAACACACCCACTTTCACCGTCTTCGCTTGCGCGCCGGCAATCAAGGGGAAAGACATGGCAGAAGCCGCGGCTGCGGTCTGGCTCATAAAGTGACGACGTGTGGTCATGGGAAGCTCCTTTAGTAGTTCGAGGTGAAGATCAATGAAAATTAGCCGACAGTTCCTTGTCCACCCAGATTTGAGCGTCAATACTGCCAACACGGGACAACTGCATTTGGTACTCGTAACGATCAGGGCGATAAAGGCCCAACAACCATTGGACTGGTTTTTCCTGAACATCGTAAATCAAACGGCGCACCGCCAACAAGGCGGAGCCTACCGGCACATCCAAGTGACGCGCCATTTCGGCATCTGCCAAGCGCGCCGAAATAGATTGCTCTGCACGGCCGACTTTGACGCCCGCCTCTTCTAGCAAAACCAAAATGGGCTTTTGCGTCAGTTCGCGTCGGCCAAAACCATGCGAAATGGTTTCGGGCACCCAAGTGGTGATGTGTGAAACGGGACCTTCCCGAGTACTTCGAACACGTTCAGCTTTTTGGACCATGGCACCGTCTGTCAACTGCAACTTGTCGCCAACGTCGTTGGGTGCTTTAAGGAACTGCACTGAGATAACCTTGACTGAAGTTCGCAATCCCATGGTGACCAAGTTCTCTAACAAGCCTGTCAATCTGGCTTGTTGGCCGTCGGTGTTTGAAACCTGACCCATCTTGCTTGGTTTTTCAAGCCCCTTTTGCTGCAAAGGTCGGGTCCCTCTGCCTGGTTCTCGTTTGATCAAACCCTCCTCGGCCATTTGCGAGAGGGCACGCCGAACCGTGACACGCGCCACAGAAAACTGTTGCATGAGTGCCAACTCGCCAGGCAAGCCTGAATCGAACTTTCCTTCTTGCAGCTTCTCGCACAAGACCAGATAAATCTGGTGGTACTTGGGCAATGGCAAATTTTGATTCATGGCATGAGTGTTTCATCAGTCCTAATGATCTGTCAATAGGACATTTAACGGGACATTTACTGTGACAAATTAAAGCGATTGCAAGAGGGAGTCTTCAAGCAGCCCTCAGGATGGGTTCAAACTCGGGCCATTTGTTCAGGCATATTGCGTTCTGAGTTCTCGCTTGAGCAATTTACCGCTGGGGTTTTTGGGCAGGGATTGAGTAAATACCACCCGCTTGGGCGACTTGAAACTGGCCATGTGCTGGTTGCAGTGCGCCATCACTTCAGCTTCGGTCAGGGACTGCCCCGTCTTCAGCACGATCACAGCGGTCACGGCCTCTACCCACTTGGGGTCAGGCAGTCCGATCACCGCCACTTCACTGACGGCGCTTAAACGGTAAATCATCTCTTCGACTTCGCGACTGGCCACATTTTCGCCACCCGTTTTGATCATGTCCTTCTTGCGGTCCACCACACTGATGTAGCCTTCTTCGTCGATGGTGGCCAAGTCGCCGCTGTGAAACCAATCGCCGGTAAAAGCGGCGCGGGTTTTTTCTGCGTCATTGAAATAACCCAACATCAAATGTGGCGAGCGGTGCACGATTTCACCAACCTCTCCCGGCGTCACCTCTTGCATGTCATCGTTCACCACGCGTGTTTCAACGTTCAACACAGCACGGCCGCATGAACCGGGCTTACGCAGTTGGTCTTCTGGGCCCAGCATGGTGGCCAAAGGTGCAATTTCGGTTTGGCCGTACAAATTCCACAAGCGTACCTTGGGCAGACGCGATGCCAGTTCTTTCAAAACTTCAACGGGCATGATCGATGCACCGTAATAACCCTTCGCCAAATGCGCAAGCTTGTTAGGGTCAAACAAAGGAGAACGCAAGAGCGCAATCCAGACCGTGGGCGGGGCAAAGAAGCTGGTGATTTTGTATTTTTCAATGAGCGCCAACAAATTGTCTGGCACGGGTTTGGAGGTGATCACATTGCTGCTGCCAATGTAAATGGCCGGGCCAAAAAACACATCCAGCTGTGCACAGTGGTAAAGCGGCAGAGCATGCAAAGCCAAATCATGCTCTGCAATTTCTGCATTGACAACACAACTCACATACTGCCAAAGCACCGCATCGTGCGTCAACATGGCGCCTTTGGGCATGGACTCCGTGCCACTGGTGTAAACAATTTGGGCCAAGTCTTGGCTGGCCAAACCCGATTCGGGCAAGGCATAAGTACAAGCCGCCAATTCGTGGAAATTGTGCATGCCTGGGACAGGCTCACTGATATCTTCCGATGGCAACCAGACAAACTGTTTGACTTGGGTTTCCAACTTCGAGGCTTGCTTGGCCAATTCTGCCAAGCCACTGTCTGTGGCCAAAGTTTCTGCGCCAGCATGGCGCAAGATATAAGCCACTTCGTCGGCCTTCAACATGAAGTTGATGGGCACCATCACCGCACCCATGCGAGCGAGTGCAAACCTCAATGCTGCAAAACCATGAGAGTTTCTGGCCAAGACAGCCACCCGATCTCCCGGCTTCACACCCACGCCCGCAAGGCCAGCGGCTAGGCGAGTGACCAAGGCATCAAATTCAGCATAAGTCCAAGCCGTTTGCCCGCACACAATGCCCAGCTTTTGGGGCAGTCGCAAAGCGGTGCGCCGTAGCGCATCAGCAATGGTTTGGCGCCTGACAGAAGGCGAAATAAGAGGCTGTGCTGAAGTTGACATTCAAAAACTCCAAATCAAATCGATAATGGCGACATTGAACTTGAAAATTGAGAGACTGCAATTGGCACTTCCACCACCCTCCCCCCGAAAACTGTCGCATACGAGAACAGCAGTCTATTCAGGCTTCGAGCGGGAAGACGGCATGTGGGACATTGAAGCCGCCCTTACCGACATCAAAACCTACAGCTTCGTGATTCCCAGCCAAGGCCCGCGCGAGGCCGGTCAGCCCATTCATGGTTTGAACATTCGCCTGACCGTGGACGATCAATTCATCATCCACGACGTACAAACAGACATGGCCCACATTCCGCACCCAGAATGTGACCAAGCCCCCCAAGGCATGCACAAGTTGATTGGCTGCACCTTGGGTTCAGGCTGGCGTAAAACCATTGATGCGCACATCGGCGGCATTGCCGGGTGCACCCATCTGCGAGAGATGTTGTTTAACATGGCCACGGCGGCTTACCAAACCATTCCTTCTGCGCGGCAATTTAGAAACCAGCAAGCAGGTCTGCCCGATACGGTTCCCACCACACCGCCACCGCATGTGGGCAAATGCATGTCATGGGCCTTTGACGGACCCGTGGTGCAACGCCATTACCCCATGTTTTACAGGAAACCGGGCGAAACTCTATAACGCAGTCCTGCGATAATCTGCCTTTCCTGTGCGCGCCGCCATGGCGTGCTCCTTCCATCAGCCCCTGGATATAAACCAGTCAACGCTTGGAGTCTCTTGTGAGCAAAAAAGTATTTATCAAAACCTTCGGGTGCCAAATGAACGAGTACGACTCGGACAAAATGGCCGATGTCATGAAGGCTGCCGAGGGTTACGAGCCCACCCAAAACGTCGACGAAGCCGACCTCATTTTGTTCAACACCTGCTCGGTGCGTGAACGCGCGCAAGAAAAAGTTTTCAGCGACTTAGGCCGCGTGAAGCACCTGAAAGAAAAAGGTGTTTTGATCGGCGTGGGCGGCTGCGTAGCCAGCCAAGAAGGCGCCGACATCATCAAACGTGCGCCCTATGTCGACGTGGTGTTTGGCCCGCAGACTTTGCACCGCCTGCCCGAACTATTGGCCGCACGAAGCGCCAAAAAACGCCCCCAAGTCGACATCTCATTTCCTGAAATTGAAAAGTTCGATCACTTGCCGCCCGCCAAAATGGACGGCCCAACTGCCTTCGTGTCCATCATGGAAGGCTGCAGCAAATATTGCAGCTATTGCGTGGTGCCCTACACCCGCGGCGAAGAAGTCAGTCGCCCCTTTGAAGACGTGTTGGTTGAAATAGCAGGCTTGGCCGAACAAGGCGTGCGCGAAATTACGTTGCTAGGTCAAAACGTCAATGCTTACCGCGGCAAGATGGGCGATACGTCAGAGATTGCAGACTTTGCACTTCTGATTGAATACGTGGCCGACATGCCGGGCATTGAGCGCATTCGCTACACCACCAGCCACCCCAACGAATTTACCCAGCGCCTCATTGATGTGTACGACAAAGTGCCCAAGTTGGTCAGCCACTTGCACCTGCCCGTGCAACACGGCTCTGACAGAATTTTGATGGCCATGAAACGCGGCTACACCGCCATGGAATACAAAAGCACCATTCGCAAACTGCGTGCCATTCGGCCAGAGATGGCCATGAGCAGCGATTTCATTGTGGGCTTTCCGGGCGAGACCGACGAAGACTTCAACAAAATGATGAAGCTCATTGACGATGTGGGCTATGACACCAGCTTCAGCTTCATTTTCAGCCCTCGGCCTGGCACGCCTGCGGCCAACTTGCACGACGACACCCCACACGACGTGAAGCTCAAACGCTTGCACCATTTACAAGCCACCATTGAAGCCAACGTGAAACGCATTGGCGACAGCCGCCTGAACACGGTACAACGCATTTTGGTGGAACGCCCCGCACGCAAAGACGCCACTGAAATGGCGGGCCGCACAGAGTGCAACCGCGTGGTCAACTTTCCAGCCGGCCCCAATGGCATGCGCTTGGTGGGTCAGATGGTCGATGTGAAAATTGACACCGCCCTCTCGCATTCATTGCGCGGCGAGTTGGTTCTCAGCGAATCGACACTGAGTTGACACTGAGTCAACACTGACTCGACACTAAGTGCGCATTGACCAATGGCGGCGAAAGTCGCCATGTTCAATGCGCCGCCTACCCGCCAAAGACCAGTTGTAAACATACACTTGCGCCGCCACAGTTTTTGGCTCAACTTGAGGTCGTTCAGCCTGGCGCCATTGAACCTGAATGGGCACACGCAAATACATGGAATTTTCTAGGGAGTCTGGGTCAACTTCTTCCAATTTGTCCAAACGCTGCCACTGCTCAGTTTCTATTTTGTACAACTCACCCATTACAAGACCTAGCGGTTGCGCCCAAGCGCCCTGCACACAGAGTGCCGGATACTCGCCCAAGTCAAACAAGGCGGCCTGAACACTGGCTTCGCCCAAACAGGTCGCACCTGCCATGTGGTGGTGGTTGCTGAGGCCCGACAGCAAAGTACCGTAGACAAACAAAAGGTTTTCAGAATTCATGGCGTGCTTCAAAAAGTGGCCCCCGCATATTTTGCGCCGAGGCCCGAAATGAATGTTCTGTGAGCTTAAATCATTTTCTTTGCAGGCATTTTGCGTTAAAGTGATTTGATGAGAGCAGAACAAAACGAGCGCGTCACGCGCATTGGTCCAGACACCCCTTGTGGTCAGGTCTTGCGTCATTACTGGCATCCGGTGGCCCTGTTGGATGAGTTCAATGCCGCACTCGATCCCCGCATGGGCATCCGACCCGTCAAGGCGGTGAAGTTGCTTGGGCAAGATTTGGTCCTATTCAAAAACGCACAAGGCGCATTTGGCTTGTTAGACCGCGACTGTCCGCACCGCGGGGCCGACTTGGCCTATGGCCGCAACGAAGGCGATGGACTTCGTTGCCCCTTCCACGGTTGGAAATTTGACGTCACAGGCCAATGCCTCGAAACACCTGCCGAGCCCAAAGGCAGCGTTTTGTGCACACGCATCAAGCAGCGCAATTACCCCGTCCAAGAGCGCAGCGGTATTTTGTTTGCATGGATGGGCCCTGAAGGCTCAGTGCCTCCACCACTGCCAGAACTCGATTGTTTCAAAGCACCTGGTACCCATACCTTCGCCTTCAAAGGTTTATGGCACTGCAATTGGCTTCAAGCATTCGAAGTGGGCATCGACCCTGCCCATGCCTCTTTTTTGCACCGATTTTTCAACGACGCCTCGCTTGAAGACACTTATGGCAAACAATTTCGCGGCGCCAGTGCCGGTGAAATAGAAGGCGAAAAATGGCCCATGACAAAGGTCATGCGCGAATTTGACAAGCCCGATATTTCTTTCAGTGAAATGCCCTATGGTTTTCAACTGACCACCCTCAGGCCTTTGAACGAAAAACTCACGCACGTTCGAATTACCAATGCCTTGTTTCCCAACACCTTTGTCATACCTTTGTCGGAAACCATGACCATTACGCAGATGCACGTGCCCGTAGACGACACGCGCACATACTGGTATGCGGTGTTCACCAGCTTTGCCGATCCAGTCAACAAAGACGCCATGCGCAACCAGCGCTTAGAAGCCGTCACTTTGCCCGACTACATTCCCAAATCGGGTCGACACAACCAATGGGGCTTTAACCCTGAAGAGCAAATAGCGCGCACCTTTTTAGGCATGGGCGAAGACGATATCAACGTGCATGATCAGTGGGCTTGCGAAAGCATGGGTGCCATCCAAAACCGCACACGCGAACATTTGGGCACTTCAGACAAAGTGATCATTGCCAACCGCCGCATTTTGGCCAAGGCCATTGACGATGTCGCAGCAGGCAAAGTACCGCCTGGATTTGCCAATGCAGACGTGGCCACATCGCGAATCGGGCCCGACACTGTCGATGGCATTGCACCCGCCCACAACTGGCAAACATGGGCCACGGACACCATGCAGGCCAAACGCGATGCGGCCCCCTGGAATGCCTCTCTGACTCAAGCCGAATGAATTTCGCATGAATTTCAAACGCATCAGTTTTGCCGAGCAATGCGGCCAAAACTCACCCCAAAGGCAAGCTGAAGTTCAGCGTGTTTTGTCTTTGGCGCAAGCTTCAGGTTTGGAATGGACTCGCTTGGTGTGGTGCGATGTGCACGGCAGTTTAAGAGGCAAAACATGGGTCACGTCTGAACTCGCTTCGGCCTTTGCCGATGGCATGGGCATGGTCAGCACCCTCATGCTCAAAGACACGTCAGACCGCACGGTTTACAAAGTATTTGAGGCAGATGTCAAAAATGAGCTGCCTGGCTTTGAAGGGGCCAGCAACGTCATGCTGTTGCCCGATCCTGCCACTTTCAAAATTCTGCCATGGGCCGAAAAAACCGGATGGCTGTTGTGCCAACCCTGGTTCAGCAAGGGCCAAGCCGTACCCTATGACTCGCGCCGCATTTTGCAAACTGCGCTTGAAAGATTAGCCGCCAAGGGCTGGGGCATGCGATGCGGTCTTGAAGTTGAGTTTCACATTTACAAACTCAAAAATGCTGAACATGGCGACGATGCCGACCCTGATCAGGCTTCGTGGCCTGGCCGTGCACCCCAAGTCAGCATGATCCATTCTGGCTACAACTTGTTGAATGAGTTGTGGTTTGACCGCGCAGAGCCTGCTCTCAGAATTGTGAAGCAAACTGCGCAAGACTTGGGCTTGCCCTTGCTGTCTTTAGAAATTGAACTTGGACCCAGCCAAGTCGAAGCCGTTTTCAAGGCCACCGACGCCCTGACAGCAGCCGACAACATGGTCTTGTTCAGAAGCGCCGTCAAACAGGCCTTGCGGCGCGCCGGCTACCACGCCACTTTCATGTGCCGCCCACCGTTTGAAAACATCATGAGCAGCGGTTGGCATTTGCACCAATCTCTCTTCGATCTTCAAAGCGGCCAGAATCTTTTTGCGCGCACATCGATAGCAGACATTCAAGAAGCTCAAGGGCTTGCAGCCAACAACGCACGCCACACCCTCTCCCAAATTGGCACTCAGTATTTAGCGGGACTTTTGATTCATGCACAGGGCATGACATCTTTGTGCACCACCACGGTCAACGGCTTTGGCCGCTTCAAGCCCAATGCCCTGGCACCTCAGTCCATTTTGTGGGGCCTAGACAATCGAGGCGCCATGCTCAGAGTGGTTGGCGGCGCCGGCGATCCTGCTACGCGCATCGAAAACAGATTGGGTGAACCTGCGGCCAATCCTTACCTGTATATGGCATCGCAAATTTTGGCGGGCTTGGATGGCATTCAAAATGCATTGGAGCCTGCCTTGGCCACCGAAGCGCCTTACGCAGAATCAGCGGCCAGACTGCCCCAGACCTTGGGCAATGCCATTGAGCATTTGGGCCAAGACAAGCTGCTTTGCGAAGGTTTAGGTGCAGATTTTGTGCGCTACTACCAGCGCATCAAACAATCAGAGCAAACCCGCTTCAATGAAGCAGAAGACAAAGTCGAATTTCAGCGGCGCGAGTATTTCAGCCGCATTTAAAAATGAACTGCGTGAGCTTAGCGTTTCATGCCAGGGAAGCCGCCCCCGCCACCCATGCCACCGAAACCGCCCATGCCCTTCATGCCTCCTAGGCGCTTCATCATTTTCATCATGCCGCCGCCCGACATTTTTTTCATCATGTCTTGCATCTGCTCAAACTCTTTGAGCAAGCGGTTCACGTCTTGCACCTGAACGCCCGCGCCCATGGCAATGCGGCGCTTGCGCGTGGCCTTGATCAGCTCAGGCTTGCTACGCTCTTTAAGGGTCATGCTGTGAATGATGCCTTGCTTGCGCGCAATGTCTTTTTCGGCTTTGCCCAAATCCATGCTGCCTGCCTTGGCCGCCAATTGGGTGGGCAATTTGTCCATCAAACTCGACAAGCCGCCCATCTGTTTCATTTGCTGAATTTGCGCCAAGAAGTCATTCAAATCAAAGCCGGTTCCACTTTTGACCTTGGCCGCCATTTTTTGGGCAGCCTCCATGTCGATGCCTGCCGTAACTTGCTCCACCAAGGCCAGAATGTCTCCCATGCCCAGAATGCGGCCGGCATGGCGCTCGGCATCGAACACTTCAAGGCCATCAATTTTTTCGCTGGTGCCCGCAAACTTGATGGGAGCGCCTGTGATTTGACGCACCGACAAAGCCGCACCACCGCGCGAGTCGCCGTCCATTTTGGTCAGCACAATGCCCGTCAGTGGTAGCGCATCTTTGAAAGCCTTGGCAGTGTTGGCTGCATCTTGACCTTGCATGGCATCGACCACGAACAAGGTTTCTACCGGATTCAATACAGCATGCAGTTCGCGAATTTCGGCCATCAAGGCTTCGTCAATGGCCAAGCGGCCGGCCGTATCGACCAAGAGCACATCGAAGAAGTGTTTGCGCGCGTAGTCAATGGCGGCACGCGCAATGTCCAAAGGCTTCTGATCGGGTGAGCTGGGAAACCATTCAGCACCAGCTTGGGCCGTCACGGTTTTGAGCTGCTCTATGGCCGCAGGTCGGTAAACGTCGCCCGACACGGTCAGCACTTTTTTCTTACGTTTTTCAATCAGGTGCTTGGCCAATTTAGCCGTGGTGGTGGTTTTACCCGCACCTTGCAAACCCGCCATCAAGATCACTGCGGGCGGTTGCGCCGCCAAATTGATATCGGCTACGCCATCGCCCATGGTGGCTGCCAACTCGCGGTTCACAATGGCTACCAAGGCTTGGCCCGGCTTCAAAGAGCCCAAGACCTCTTGACCCAATGACTTCTCTTTAACGCGAGCAATGAAATCGCGCACAACCGGCAGGGCCACGTCGGCTTCCAAAAGCGCCATGCGAACTTCCCGCAGCATGTCAGACACGTTGGATTCCGTGATCCGCGCTTGTCCGCTGATTTGCTTAACGAGTAGCGAGAGTTTGTCGGTGAGTGCGGAGGCCATAAAGAAAATTTTTCATAAACCGCTAGCTTTTGAGCCCATTGCCAGATTGCAGCGGCTCAAAACGCTAAACTAGGAAGCATGATTTTAGCCAGTCCCTCTGAATTGGCCATGTGGTTGTCACTTTTAACCATCATTGCCTATGTCATTCCCGCTCTTGTGGCGGATCGAATGGGCCCCAATTTGACCCGTCGATACCTTTGGTTGGCATGGCTCATGCACGCTTTCACGCTGGGGCTTGGCCTTTGGGGCGAAACTCCCCGATTTGGCTTCGCGCCCGCCTTGTCCGTCACCGTCTGGTGGGTTTTGACAGCTTATACGGTTGAAAGCCAATACTTCCCGAAGTTCAAAGCACGTTGGGTCATGGCCGCTCTGGGTAGCGCAGCGGTGGCATTGTCTTGGTACTTCCCAGGTCAACCGCTGCAGGTCTCTGCTTCTATATGGTTACCCTTGCACTGGGCTTTGGGCATTGCGTCCTATGGCATGTTTGCAGCCGCCGTGGTTCACGCTGCCCTCATGACCAGCGCCGAAATTGAAATTAGAAAAGGCAACGAAAACCAAAGCGGACTGCCCTTGCTCACCCTTGAGCGCCTGATGTTCCGATTTGTGCTGATCGGCTTTATTTTGCTCACCTTCACCCTGATCGCAGGCTTTGTTTTTGGCGAACAGCTGTACGGCGCTGCAGGCGTTCATTGGAAGTGGGATCACAAGACCGTGTTTTCGGTTTTGTCTTGGCTCACCTTTGGCGCTCTTTTGCTCGGCCGTCATCAGTTTGGTTGGCGTGGCCGGCGTGCTGTGCGGGTGCTCTACACAGGCTCAGCATTTTTGCTGTTCGCTTACGCCGGATCGCGCTTTGTACTTGAAGTCATTTTGGGACGCAGCCTTTGAAAATCTTCATTTTTTTACTGGCTGTTTTGTTTGGGGTTTGGTTGTGGCGCAGAAACCGTCTGAATGCATTCAAAGAGAAACAGCAAGACAAGGCTCACAATGCTGCATCCCAAGGCAATGGCAAAGCCAAAGTTGACTTGCAAGAACCTAGCGCCATGCACGCGTGTGATCATTGCGGCGTTCACCTGCCCGAATCAGACATGACAAAAGGCCGCGTCGGTCGTTATTGCTCAGAATCCCATCGCCAAGCCGCAGGCGATCAGTTGGCCTAAGTGCCATGAGCTTTGACAATTGGCAACAAGGCTGGTGCCAAGGCGCTGAAAAATGCGAGTCCCCCAACTTTGGCCCACGCCCCCCTAGCGCCACGCTTGATTTACTAGTCATTCATTCAATCAGCCTACCTCCCGGGGAGTTTGGCACGGGCGCCGTTCAGCAACTCTTTACCAATCAACTCGACTGGGAAGCCCATCCTTATTACGCATCCATTAGAGGCTTGGAAGTTTCCTCACACTTTTTCATTGAACGTACGGGCAAGGTTTGGCAATTTGTGAGCTGCGAGCAACGCGCTTGGCACGCCGGCGTTTCAAGTTACCGAGGCCGCAACAATTGCAATGACGACTCGATCGGCATTGAACTGGAAGGCCTAGAGGGCAACAGCTTTGAAGCGGCTCAATACGAAAGCTTGACACCCCTTTGTTTGGCGCTTGGCAAGCACTACCCCATTGCGCACATTGCAGGCCATGAACACATTGCACCTGGCAGAAAAAAAGACCCAGGCCCAGGTTTCGATTGGGCTTTGTTGAAGAAAAATGTGGCGTGGCCACATCAGTTTTTTCCCGATAGCTGAATTATTTTGATAAATCTTCCTTCATTACATTTTTGCAATTTCTTCGCACCGTTTTAGGGTTTTCAGATCGCGGAGACCTCAAGTCAATTTGGCAACGCATTTATTTGCAAGGATTTGCGAAGGCAATTGCAAGAAAACCCGCACCAAATATAGAGTCTCTCAAAATACTGCAGATTTGATGCGGACTTCAAGCCCTCTTTTTTGTGTCTCAAAACAGTCATCTTTTTACGATATTGAGTCTCAAAAAGTATCTTGCTTGCACAGACGCACAGATATTCACCAAACACTACCCCTAGTGGCTTGAAATCAACCTAGACACCATATATAGTGTCTTAACGCCAAAGTCACGGTCTAGTGAAAACCGAGAAAACCACCTCTTTGACGAACCAAAATAAACTAAAACCGAACTGCCCTTGATCACAGAGAACGCCATGCAAATTGAGCTAAATCAAACGCCTACCAAAACCAGCTTATTGAGCAACCCCAGCACCTCACAGACCCCGCCATCTGCAAGCCATGCATTGGCAAATTACCAAATCATTCGCCGTAATGGCGCTGTGGTTCCCTTCGAACCGAACAAAATTGCCGTTGCCCTCATGAAGGCCTTTTTGGCAGTGCACGGCACCCAAGGCGCAGCTTCGGCCAGCGTGCGCGAAGTGGTGGACGGTTTGACGCAAGCGGTCATTCGCGCTTTGGTGCGCTCACGCCCAGGCGGCGGCACTTTCCACATTGAAGATGTCCAAGACCAGGTAGAACTTGGGCTCATGCGCAGCAGCAACCATGAAGTGGCCCGTGCCTACGTGTTGTACCGAGAGCGTCGCACGCAAGAGCGCGCCCAAGTGAAAGAAGAAAAAGCAGCGGTTAGCGCACACCCCACACTGCACGTCTTAGATGGCGGCCAACGCGTGCCCCTAGACATCAACTATTTACAAGGCCTCATCGTCAATGCTTGCCAAGGCTTGGGCAAAGACGTGCAGCCCGACCCCATCGTGGCCGAAACCATGCGCAACCTCTACGACGGTGTGCCCATGGAAGAGGTTTACAAGGCGTCTATCTTGGCTTCTCGCACCCTGATCGAGAAAGACCCTGACTACACCTACGTCACTGCGCGCCTCTTGATGCACACCATTGCCAAGGAAGTCTTGGGCAAAGAAGTGCTCTTGAAAGACATGGCCGCTCACTATCTTGATTACTTCCCCGGCTACATCAAGAAGGGCGTAGACAACGGCTTGCTCGACGAAAAACTGCTGCAATTTGACTTGCCAAGATTGGGTGCAGCCCTCAAAGCCGATCGCGATTTGCAGTTTGACTACCTCGGTCTGCAAACTTTGTACGACCGCTACTTCTTGCACGTGCGCAAAACCCGCATCGAGTTGCCCCAGTCCTTCTTCATGCGCGTGGCCATGGGCCTGGCCTTGGGTGAAGCCGACCGCGAAGCCCGTGCTATCGAGTTTTATGAAGTGCTGTCTTCCTTCGACTTCATGTCCAGCACACCCACTCTCTTTAACAGCGCCGGCTTGCGCTCACAGCTGTCAAGTTGCTACCTCACCACCGTGCCAGACGACCTCGACGGCATTTACGAATCCATCAAAGAAAACGCTTTGCTGTCCAAATTTGCGGGTGGCTTGGGCAACGACTGGACGCGCGTTCGCGCTTTGGGCAGCCACATCAAGGGCACCAACGGCGAATCACAAGGTGTGGTGCCCTTCCTCAAAGTGGTCAACGACACAGCTGTGGCGGTCAACCAAGGCGGCAAGCGCAAAGGCGCGGTCTGTACTTACCTAGAAACATGGCACTTGGACATTGAAGAGTTCTTAGAACTGCGCAAAAACACCGGCGACGACCGCCGCCGCACGCACGACATGAACACCGCCAACTGGATTCCCGACCTGTTCATGCGCCGCGTCATGGAAAACGGCACTTGGACCTTGTTCTCCCCATCTGACTGCCCCGACCTGCACGACAAATTTGGCATTGCGTTCGAAAAAGCCTATGTGGCTTATGAGCAAAAAGCTGCTGCCGGCGAAATCAAACCCAGCCGCACCATTCAGGCCAACGACCTGTGGCGCAAAATGCTCTCCATGCTGTTTGAAACAGGCCATCCTTGGATCACATTCAAAGATGCTTGCAACATTCGCTCGCCTCAGCAACACGCTGGTGTGGTGCACTCCTCCAACTTGTGCACCGAGATCACTTTGAACACAAGCGACACCGAAACTGCGGTGTGTAACTTGGGTTCAGTTAATTTACCCCAACACTTGATAGACGGCCCTAACGGCAAACAAATCGACCACGCCAAATTGCAGCGCACCATTAAAACGGCCATGCGCATGCTCGACAACGTGATCGACATTAACTACTACGCTGTGAAAAAAGCACGTGACTCTAATATGCGTCACCGCCCTGTGGGCTTGGGTCTTATGGGCTTCCAAGATGCGCTGTACCAAATGCGCGTGCCTTATGCGTCTCAAGAAGCTGTCCAATTTGCAGACACTTCCATGGAAGCCATTTGCTACTACGCTTACTGGGCGTCCACCGAGTTGGCGGCCGAGCGCGGCAAGTACTCTAGCTACAAAGGCTCATTGTGGGACCAAGGCATCATGCCTTTGGACACCCTTGATCTGCTCCAAAAAGAGCGCGGCGGCTATGTAGAAGTGGACCGCAGCAGCACCATGGACTGGGATGCCTTGCGCAAGAAGATTGCCAAAGACGGCATGCGCAATTCCAACTGCGTGGCCATTGCCCCTACGGCCACCATCTCCAACATCATTGGTGTCGATGCCTGTATCGAGCCTTGCTTTGGCAACTTGTCCGTCAAGTCCAACTTGTCTGGCGAATTCACCATCATCAACAGCTACCTAGTGCGCGACTTGAAGCGCCTGGGTCTGTGGGACGATGTCATGGTCATGGACTTGAAGCACTTCGACGGCTCTTTGCGCCCCATCGACCGTGTGCCCCAAGAAATCAAGTCCCTGTACGCCACCGCTTTTGAAGTAGAAACCACCTGGATTGTCGAAGCGGCCGCACGTCGCCAAAAGTGGATTGACCAAGCGCAGTCACTCAACATTTACATGTCGGGCGCGTCTGGCAAGAAGCTTGACGACACTTACAAGCTGGCTTGGTTGCGTGGCCTCAAAACCACTTACTATTTGCGCACCATCAGCGCCACACACGCCGAGAAATCGACCGTGTCTAACAACCAAATGAATGCGGTGTCGTCTGGCGCAGCATCAGGTGGTGCAACATCGAACGCATCAGGCGCTTCGCAGTTTTCTGCAGTGCCCGCCACCGATGTGAAATTCACCGCCATCGACGATGTGGGATGCGAAGCTTGCCAATGATTTTTTAAATTTCCCAATTCAAAAGATCATTCAAAAAATCACCATTCAGAAATCACTGCAAAGAAAATTGAAGCGAACTTCGAGAAGAAATTCAAAACAAGACGATGCAAAAGCACAACACTTCTTCGCGTGATTTCATTTCATTTCAAAACATTGCTTTGCATTTCGTCTGCAAGCTTTCATAATTAGCACATTGGAAATTTCTATGTTGTCCTGGAACGATTCATCTACACCTGCATTGCAACCTGCAATGCCAAGCTTCCCCCCAAGCGGCCCATCTGCCGACCGCCTCGCTGATCTGTCTTCTTTCAATTCTTCTTCCCCTGCCAGTCCTATCATGACTGCCGCCACGCCTGCGCCATCAGCACCCACAGGCGCCGCACGCCGCGTGAACGCAGCTGACAAGCGAATCATCAACGGCCAAACCGACGTCAACCAGTTGGTACCCTTCAAGTACAAATGGGCCTGGGAAAAATACCTCGCCACTTGCGCTAACCACTGGATGCCGCAAGAAGTCAACATGACACGCGACATCGCCCTCTGGAAAGACCCCAACGGTCTGACCGAAGACGAGCGCCGCTTGGTCAAGCGTAATTTGGGTTTCTTTGTCACAGCCGATTCATTGGCTGCCAACAACATTACTCTGGGTACTTACCGCCATATCACTGCGCCTGAGTGCCGCCAGTTCTTGCTGCGCCAAGCCTTTGAAGAAGCCATTCATACCCACGCCTACCAGTACATCACTGAGTCTTTGGGCCTAGACGAAAGCGAAATCTTCAACGCGTACAACGAAGTTCAGTCCATTCGCGACAAAGACGAGTTCCTGATTCCGTTCATTCACGCCATCATGGACCCGCACTTCAAAACGGGCACCCAAGAAACAGATCAGACGCTTCTAAAGTCCCTCATCGTGTTCGCATGCCTCATGGAAGGCTTGTTTTTCTACGTAGGCTTTACCCAAATTCTGGCGTTGGGCCGTCAAAACAAGATGACAGGCGCTGCCGAGCAGTACCAATACATCCTGCGCGACGAATCCATGCACTGCAACTTTGGCATCGACTTGATCAACCAGATCAAACTCGAAAACCCACAATTGTGGACACCAGAGTTCAAAGCCGAAATCAATGAGTTGTTCTTGAAGGCCGTCGAACTCGAATACCGTTATGCCGAAGACACCATGCCACGCGGCGTGCTCGGCCTCAACGCCTCCATGTTCAAAGGCTACTTGCGCTACATCGCCAACCGCCGCGCCACCCAAATTGGCTTGGAAGCCCTTTTCCCCAACGAAGAGAACCCTTTCCCATGGATGAGCGAAATGATTGACTTGAAGAAAGAACGCAATTTCTTCGAGACCCGCGTCATTGAATACCAGTCGGGCGGCGCCCTGTCTTGGGACTAAAACTTCACACATGACGACCCTGTTTAAACCTCACACCACGACCGCGCTCAGCGGCGCTGGGGTGAGGTTTTTCCCCATTCAAGGTGTTGAGATTCAATCTCAGCGCCTTGAATCGCTTTGCGGCTCCAACATTCGCAAAGTGTTTCCCTCTGTTGATTTTTCTAATTGATCAAGGAGAAAAAAATCATGGCAACTGCAAAAAAAGCGGCACCCAAAAAAGCCGCAGCTAAAAAATCGGCTCCAAAAAAAGCCGTTGTGAGAAAAGCGCCTGCTAAAAAAGCAGCTCCTAAAAAAGCAGCTCCTAAAAAAGCAGCTCCAAAGAAGGCCGTAGCTAAGAAAGCAGCTCCTAAAAAAGCCGCTCCAAAGAAGGCCGTAGCCAAGAAAGCAGCTCCTAAAAAAGCCGCTCCAAAGAAGGCCGTAGCTAAGAAGGCAGCTCCTAAAAAAGCCGCTAAAAAAGCCGTAGCTAAGAAGGCTGCTAAAAAAGCTGCCCCTAAAAAAGCCGCTAAAAAGCCTGCCAAAAAAGCAGCTAAGAAAGCAGCGAAAGCACCCGCTGCCCCTGCTCCCGCTGCAACAGCGTTAAATCCTCAAGCTGCATGGCCGTTTCCTTCGGCCGCCAAGCCCTGATTTAATGTCAATGCGCTAAGCGAAAGCAAAGCCCGATGCTGAAAAGCGTCGGGCTTTTTTAATGGTCAAACCAATGGCTTAAGGGTAAAAAGTAAGTAAGCGATAACCCATGAAAGCCGCGTCTTCTTTCCTCAAACTCAAAAGAAGTTGCTGCTCAATGATTTCGCCGGGAGACACGACTGCGGGTGCCCCCCAGTCAACTGGGTTCAACACCTTGCGCATCACGGGTGTATCTTGTGCATCGGTCAAGGTCAGTTCAATCCAAGGCATCGCCACTGGCACAGAATCAGAATTTCTCAAATTAATTTGCAAGGCCCACCGACTGGGCTGAGCGCCATAGGCCAAAATTTCCTGCGCTTGATCGGTATGAATGGCATCAACAGACGCATAGTCGATGACCACGGCGTCGGTTTTTTGAAGCGGCTGAATTTGGCAACCCACAAGCTGGCATGCCTCAAGCAGAAGAGGTTTTAAACGCGGATGGTAGGTGGCCAGCGGGTCTTTGAACACATAAACAGTTTGAAGCACAAGGCCCAGCAGCCCCAACACTGCCCAAGCGACCAAGCCCCAAAAGCTCATGAGGTTTTAGGCGCAGGCGCCGCGTTCAGCCGTCATCAAAATCCAGCCATCTTCGCGATCGGCGACCGACAACTTGACATGCGGTGAATAGGCCTGAATCAATTCTTCTTCTTGGCGCTCTAAGATACCGGCCAACACCAAGCTGCCACCGGCTTGCACATGGCTGCACAGCAAAGGTGCCAACACTTTCAAGGGCGTGGCCAAAATATTGGCCAACACCGTGTGATAAGAGCCCTGCGCCAACTCAGGCAAGCCCGCATTCAAAGACACTTCGTTGGCTTGCGCGTTAAGTGCCGTTGAAGTGACAGCGGCTACATCGATGTCCACAGCATCAATTTGATCGGCCCCAAATTTGGCAGCGCCAATGGCCAAAATACCGGAACCACAGCCATAGTCCAACACCCGCTGACCCTTTAGGTCATGCGTGGCAATCCAGCGCAAACACATGCGCGTGGTGGGATGCGTACCCGTACCAAACGCCAAACCAGGATCTAAACGAATGATTTCGCGCGCTTGAGAAGGCGGCTCGTGCCAAGTGGGCACAATCCAAAATTCTGGGGTAATTTCAACGGGTGCAAATTGGGACTGCGTCAAACGCACCCAGTCTTGATCGGGCACAGCCTCAACAGAGATGACTTTGCAGGCTTCAAAAAAATCTTGCGCAACCAACAGGAGGGCTGCTTCGCGCGCTACTTCTTCTTTGGCAAAGAGGGCCACCACTTTGGACCGTTGCCAGCCTTCTTTGGGCGGCGGCATACCAGGCTCGCCGAACAAAGCTTGTTCGTGCTCCGTTTCTGCGTCTGCGTCTTCGACAGAAACACTCAAAGCATCCAAGGCCTCGAGGGCTTCACTCAAAACATCGACGCGGTCTTCAGGGCACAGCAAGTTAAGTTCAAACATGCTTAGCCTTTGCGGTGTCTCAGCCACTCTTCCAAGTAGTGAATGTTGGTGCCACCGTTGACAAATTTAGCATCGCGCAGAATTTCACGGTGCAAAGGAACGTTGGTACTAATGCCCTCCACCACAGTTTCGGCCAACGCAGTTTGCATGCGGGCAATGGCTTGCTCGCGCGTGTCGCCATGGGCAATGATTTTGCCAATCATGGAGTCGTAGTTAGGCGGCACAAAATAGTTGTTGTAGACATGGGAGTCAACTCGAATGCCTGGGCCCCCAGGGGCATGCCAAGTGGTGATGCGACCAGGCGAAGGTGTGAACTTGAAGGGATCTTCGGCATTCACACGACATTCGATGGCATGACCACGCATTTCAATTTGACGCTGTGTGAAGGGCAACTTTTCGCCAGCGGCCACCATGATTTGGGTTTTGACAATGTCAATGCCAGTGACCCACTCGGTGACAGGATGCTCCACCTGAACACGCGTGTTCATTTCAATGAAATAGAACTCGCCGTTTTCATACAAAAACTCAAAGGTACCGGCACCGCGGTAGTTGATCTTTTTGCAAGCCGCCACACAGCGCTCGCCAATTTTGTCGATCAGTTTACGGGGAATGCCTGGGGCTGGCGCCTCCTCCAACACTTTTTGGTGACGCCGCTGCATGGAGCAATCGCGCTCACCGAGGTAAACCGCATTCTTGTGCTTGTCCGCCAAGATTTGGATCTCGATGTGACGCGGATTTTGCAAATACTTTTCCATGTAGACCGCAGGATTGCCAAATGCGGCACCCGCCTCGGCCTTGGTCATTTGCACCGCATTAATCAGAGCCGCCTCGGTGTGAACCACTCGCATACCCCGGCCGCCGCCACCGCCAGACGCCTTGATGATGACGGGGTAGCCAATGCTTTTGGCTGTGCGCCGAATGATGACAGGATCGTCAGGCAGCTCTCCCTCTGAACCAGGCACACACGGCACGCCAGCTTTGATCATGGCCTGCTTGGCCGAGACTTTATCGCCCATGATGCGAATGGAATCAGGCGTGGGGCCAATGAATTGAAAGCCGCTTTTTTCAACGCGCTCGGCAAAGTCTGCGTTTTCACTTAGGAAGCCATAGCCTGGGTGAATGGCTTCAGCATCGGTCACTTCGGCTGCCGAGATGATGGCCGGCATGTTGAGGTAGCTGAGGTTGGAGGCTGCAGGGCCGATACAAACAGCCTCTTCAGCCAACTTCACGTATTTGGCTTCGCGATCAGCCTCTGAGTAAACCATGACCGCTTTGATGCCAAGCTCTCGGCATGCGCGCTGAATTCGCAGGGCAATTTCCCCACGGTTCGCGACCAGAATTTTCTTGAACATAAAAATCCCGGTGAATTATTCGATGATGTACAAGGCTTGACCGTATTCCACAGCCTGACCGTTTTCGCACATGACCTGTTTCACAGTGCCTGATTTGTCAGATTCAATTTCGTTCAAAATCTTCATGGCTTCAATGATGCAAAGGGTGTCACCCTCTTTGACGGTATCGCCCACCTGTACAAAGGGTGCCGCGCCTGGGCTAGATGATCGGTAGAAAGTGCCCACCATGGGCGACTTGACAATGTGGCCAGCCGCTGCAACTTCGGCAGCGACTGCAGCAGCAGTGACAGCGGCAGCATCGGCAATTTCAGCGGCTGTAGGGGGCGCAGCAGGTGCAGTAGGCAATGCTGGCGATGCAGGTGCCATGACTTGATGGCTTAAAACAGGGGCACCAGAGGGTGTGGCGCCTTTGACAATTCGAACTTTGCCATCTGCTTCAGTGATTTCTAATTCTGTGACATTGGAATCAGATACCAAGTCAATCAATGTTTTCAGTTTGCGCAAATCCATGTTACCCCCTGTGTTTGCTACGAAAGGGTGAATCTACACTAAAAAAACCTCCGAATAGCTACATTTGCGCGCCAAAGCCATTTAACTGACCAATTGAAGCCATGCATCGAGGTCAGATTGCTCTAATTTGCCGGCTTTTTGCTTTAAAAGTCTGCCATTTGCTGCGAAAAGGACGCTATATGGCAAAACACTTTGGGCATTGCCCAATGTTTGACCCAAGGCTGTGCCATTGAAACCAGCCAAGCCGTTGGGAAATCGCAAAGGCTTTTGAGTCAAATACCGGCGAACCATGCTGGGCTGATCCACAGCCAACCCAACAACTTGAAAGGACTTAGCTTGATTTGCAGCATAAAAGGCATCAATTAAAGGCAGTTCTTCAATACAGGGTGGGCACCAGGTGGCCCAAAAATTGACCAACAAGGGCTTCCCACGAAAACTTTGGAAACTCAAAGTCCCGCCCTCAGGCTTTTCAAACTCCTGCTGCCAGAAGTTTTGAACCGCTTCGTCCATCACCCCCTGCGGTTGAAATTTTCGCCAAGCGAAAGTGGCGCCAGCCAAGCCAGCCGCGACGCCAACGCCTGCCAACAACCAGTGTCGGCGAGTCTGATTATTTTGATTATCTGCTTGCTTCATAGCATCATCATGCCTCAATTAATCGTTTAACCGCTTCAAAATCACCCCTCGGTGAACGTCCTTGTGCATCATGCTTCAAGGCACCACGCACATCGTCAAAATCATTGACCAAGAGATGGACACCAATTTCTTCACCCAATTCGTCGCAAAAACTGTGAATGCTTAAAGCTTCCACAGGCTCGCCATGCAGGCCATTCACCGAACGGGCCTCAAATGCCACGCCTTTGTTAATGAGTTCAATTTCACAAGACTTGGCATCGTCACAAAACAATTGAAGGTAAATGTCTGACAAGCGCGTTGCGGTGCCATGCCAGACAGCACCCCCCAAATAGGGCCTGAACTCGGCCAAGCGCGTCATCCACATCAAGGCATGCTTTCTGAGGGCCAACAGCTCTTGAGGCTGTGAATCGGCACAAAAAAGTTCAATGTACTCACGCACCTGCGCTTCAACTTGCTCATTGTTGGGCAAGGGCGTGCGGGGCGGTAAGCCCATGACCTTCAAGGCTCGCCGTTTGGCGGGGCCATACTCCAAGCCCTCTTCCACCACCCATTGCGCTGCCGAAGCTGCAATTTCATCTGTCAAATCTGCCATAGCGCCATTGTGCACCGCCTAAAATCCCCCTATGCATATACATATATTGGGCATTTGCGGAACCTTCATGGGCGGCTTGGCTGCGTTGGCCAGAGAAGCCGGACACAAAGTGACGGGTTGCGACGCTGGCGTTTATCCGCCCATGAGCGATCAACTCAAGGCTTTGGGCATTGAGCTGATGGAGGGCTTTGGGGTTGAGCAAATGCAACTCAAACCAGACCTCTACGTCATCGGCAATGTGGTCAGCCGCAGCCGCCTGCCTTCTGGCGAACCTAAATTTCCCTTGATGGAAGCCATTTTGGAATCGGGTGCGCCCTACTCCAGTGGCCCGCAATGGTTGTCTGAACACGTCCTTCAAGGAAGACATGTGTTGGCCGTAGCAGGCACGCATGGCAAAACCTCGACCACCTCTATGCTGGCCTGGATACTGGAAGCTGCCGGACTTGAACCCGGCTTTTTAGTGGGCGGTGTACCTTTGAATTTCGGTGTTTCGGCGCGCTTAGGGAACGTGGCAGCAGGCCATGCACGCAATTACTTTGTGATTGAAGCCGACGAGTACGACACCGCCTTCTTCGACAAGCGCAGCAAGTTCGTGCATTACCGTCCTCGCACCGCAGTCTTGAACAATTTGGAATTTGACCACGCTGATATTTTTGACGACCTTCCAGCCATCGAGCGCCAATTCCACCACTTGGTGCGCACCGTCCCAGGACAAGGTCGCTTGGTGGTCAATGGTTTGGAAGAAAGTTTGACACGTGTTTTGGCACAAGGCTGTTGGAGTGAAATCCGCAGTTTTGGCGCAGCAGTTTCAGACTTCTCGGCGGTGGGAGAGCCCCACAAGTTTGATGTCATGCAACGAGGCCATAAAGTGGCCCATGTGAGCTGGGATTTAGGCGGCGTGCACAACCAACTGAACGCCTTGGCGGCCATTGCGGCGGCGGAACATGTGGGCGTTGCACCCAGCGTGGCAGCGCAGGCGCTGGGCAGTTTTCAAAATGTGAAGCGCCGCATGGAAGTACGCGGCTCCATTGCGGGCATCACGGTCTATGACGACTTTGCGCACCACCCTACGGCCATTCGCACCACGCTCGATGGCCTGCGCCGTCAAATTGGCAAAGACCAACGCATCTTGGCAATTTTTGAGCCGCGCAGCAACACCATGAAGCTGGGCACCATGAAGTCGCAATTGCCTTGGAGCTTAGAGCAGGCCGATTTGTCTTTTTGCCACAGTGGTGGCTTAGATTGGGATGCCCATGCCGCCTTGGCTAGCATGGGTAACAAAGCACAAGTGGCCGCCAACATTGACGAGTTGGTTTCGCAAGTGATGGCACAAGCGCGAAAGGGCGATCATTTGCTTTGTATGAGCAATGGTGGTTTTGGCGGCGTGCACGATCGCCTTTTGAAGGCACTGCAGCAAAAGTAAAAAGGCCGCCAATGGATGGCGGCCTGGGTACTTTCAGAAGTGTGGGTCAAATTATTTCTTGCGACGCGTCTCAACTGCCTTAGACAAAGTTTCTAAAACTTTCTCACTGTCTGCCCACCCGATGCAAGCATCGGTAATGCTTTGCGCGTACTTCAAAGCGCTTACATCGTCTTTGCCGGGCGTGAATTTTTGCGCACCGCCTTCAATGTGGCTCTCTACCATCACACCAAAAATTTGACGCGAGCCTGTGCTCATTTGCGCCGCAATTTCTTGCGTGACCACCAATTGGCGTTCATGCTGCTTGCTGCTGTTGGCATGGCTGCAATCAATCATCAAGGTGGGTGGCAATTTGGCGGCTGTCAAATCTTGGCAAGCTGCATTGACACTGGCTTCATCGTAATTGGGCACTTTGCCACCGCGCAAAATCACGTGGCAGTCAGGGTTGCCCTGAGTTTGCACAACGGCAACCTGACCATTCTTATGGACTGACAAGAAATGATGGCCGCGCGCTGCAGCTTGAATGGCATCGGTGGCAATTTTGATGTTGCCATCGGTGCCATTTTTAAAGCCAATCGGTGCAGACAGGCCAGATGCCAACTCGCGATGTACTTGGCTCTCGGTGGTGCGAGCGCCAATGGCACCCCAGCTGATCAAGTCACCAATGTACTGCGGTGAAATGACATCGAGAAATTCACTGCCAGCGGGCACGCCTTGGCGGTTAATCTCAATCAGCAATTGGCGTGCAATGCGCAAGCCTTCGTCAATGCGATAACTCTCATCCAAGTAAGGGTCGTTGATCAAGCCTTTCCAACCCACCGTGGTTCTGGGCTTTTCAAAATACACCCGCATCACGATTTCCAAAGTGCCTTGGTATTTGTCACGCAGGGGCTTTAATCTGCGTGCATAGTCCAAAGCGGCAGCAGGGTCGTGAATGGAGCAAGGCCCAATGACAACCAACAAGCGATCGTCTTTGCCCGCCATGATGTTGTGGATCTTGCGGCGTGTTTGCGCAATCAAGGTCTCCACCGCCGTACCCGCAATGGGAAAGAAGCGCATCAAATGCTCTGGTGGCGGCAACACGGTAATGTCCTTGATACGTTCGTCATCGGTCTGGCCTGCACGATCTGTATGGCTTGCATAGCGAGGCTCCGAAGTGGCTTTGGCTTTGTTGATCATGTGGGGCTCCTTTTGAAATTTAAAAACTTGGAATGGCTTTTGGTGAGTGGCAAAAAAAAACCGCCGGGGGTTGAGTCCGGCGGTTGGTAGAGGGGTTCAGTGACTTATGCGCTGGCCTCTCGTCCGCCTAGGACAGAGAATGCAAAATAAAAGCTAAAAAAGCTAGTGCGCTTGGTCATGGGAAGTGAATGTAGCACAAGTTTTTGGCAGATTTCTGACAATTTACAGACCCCAAGGCATTTAAGCCGTGCCGCCCACTGTCAAACCTTCAATCCGCAGCGTAGGTTGACCCACACCCACAGGCACGCTTTGGCCTTCTTTGCCACAAACGCCTACACCGGAATCTAGTCGCATGTCGTTGCCAATCATGCTGACTTGTTTCAAGCATTCAGGGCCACTGCCCACCAAGGTAGCGCCCTTCACAGGGTATTGAATCTTACCGTTTTCCACCCAATAGGCTTCGGAGGCTGAGAACACAAACTTGCCACTGGTGATGTCGACCTGGCCGCCACCAAAGTTGGTGGCGTACAAACCCTTCTTCATGCTGGCCACAATTTCTTCGGGCGACTTGTCGCCGCCCAACATGTAGGTGTTGGTCATGCGCGGCATAGGAATGTGAGCGTAACTTTCGCGCCTGCCATTGCCAGTGGGTTTGACACCCATCAAGCGTGCATTCATGGCATCTTGAATGTAGCCCTTCAAAATACCGTCTTCAATCAAGACATTGCGTTGGCTGGGGCAGCCTTCATCGTCCACATTCAAGGAGCCACGGCGATCTGAAATGGTGCCATCGTCAAGCACCGTCACACCTTTTGCAGCCACGCGTTTGCCAATCATGCCGCTGAAAGCGCTGGAACCTTTGCGATTGAAGTCGCCTTCAAGGCCGTGGCCAATGGCCTCGTGCAACAACACGCCGGGCCAACCTGGACCTAACACAACCGTCATGACACCTGCAGGCGCTGGCCTGGCTTCTAAGTTGGTGAGTGCAGCATGCACAGCGTCGTTGACATACGTATTTAACGTGGCATCGTCAAAATAAGCCAAACCAAAGCGGCCACCGCCGCCGCCGCTGCCGACTTCACGGCGACCTTTTTGCTCGGCAATGACGGTCACAGAAAGCCGCACCAAGGGCCTGACGTCTGCAGCCAGTGTGCCATCAGCTCGGGCCACCATGACCACATCATATTCACTGGCCAGACCGGCCATGACCTGCACCACACGCGGATCTTTGGCGCGGGCCAATTGCTCGACTTTTTCAAGCAGCTGAACTTTGTCTTTGCTGTTCAAAGTGCTCATCGGATCTAGTGAGGGGTACAAAGAACGAATGCCTGCCACTTTGCGAGTTGGAACTTTGGCTTTGCGATTTTGCTGGGCTTGGGCAATAGAGCGCACAGTGAGTGCAGCGTCCATGAGGGAAGCTTCGGAGATGTCGTCTGAATAGGCGAAGGCTGTTTTTTCGCCAGCCACTGCTCGCACACCCACGCCTTGGTCAATGCTGAAGCTGCCCGTTTTGACAATGCCTTCTTCCAAACTCCAACCCTCTGAGCGGGTGTACTGGAAATACAAGTCGGCATCGTCGACCTTATGGGCCTTGATGGCAGAGAGCGCTTTGGACAAATGGGTTTCATCCAAACCAAAAGGTTCAAGCAAGAGGGACCTGGCCGTGGCCAAACGTTCGATGGTGGGTTCGCGTGAAATCATATTGACATTGTAGGCAAGCTCAGAAGGCCCTGCTGACTGCAGGCTTGAGGCTGCCCAATTTTGAATTTCTTCAGGTTTGAACCAAGCGTTTGGCTTTGGCAATGGACATCAAAATACCCAGCCCCAAGCCTAGCGTGACCATGGCGGTACCGCCGTAACTGATAAAGGGCAATGGCACGCCTACAACCGGCAAGATACCGCTGACCATGCCCATGTTGACAAAGGCATAGGTAAAGAAAATCATGCTGATACTGCCCGCCAACAAACGGGTAAAGAGGGTGGGGGCCTCGCGCGCAATGACCAGACCTCGGAAGACCAAAAAGAAAAAGCCTGAAATCAGGAGCAAAGTGCCCACCAGACCAAACTCTTCAGAGAATGCGGCAAAGATAAAGTCAGTGGTTCTTTCGGGAATGAACTCCAAATGGGTTTGGGTGCCCTGCATAAAGCCCTTGCCCCAAAAGCCACCGGAGCCAATGGCAATCATGCCTTGAATGATGTGGAAGCCTTTACCCAGCGGGTCGCGTGCTGGGTCAAGCAAGGTACACACACGTTGCCGCTGGTACTCATGCAGCACTTTCCAGTCGACGCCCTCGGCGCACAACTGAGGCTCAAACATGACCAGCAAAATGATGCCGATCAAACCAAGGAACACTGGCGGCAAAATCAAGCGCCAACTTAAGCCTGCAAAGAAAAGCACGGCCAAACCGGAACTTAAAACCAGCAAGGCTGTTCCCAAATCAGGCTGACGCATGATGAGACCCACCGGCACCACCAACAGAAGTCCTGCCACCAAAAAGTCCAAAGGTCGCAGTTGGCCTTCTCGTTTTTGGAACCACCAAGCCAACATCAAGGGCATGGCAATTTTCAGAATTTCACTGGGCTGAATGACGATTCCCACGTTGAGCCATCTTCGAGCCCCTTTTTTGGTAATGCCAAATATGGCCACTGCGATCAACAAAATGACGCCCACGGTGTAAATGGGCACCGCCAGGGTCATGAGCCGTTGGGGTGGAATTTGCGCCACCACAAACATGATGCTGCCCGCAATGAACATGTTTCTGGCGTGGTCAACAAAGCGCGTACCGTGGTCATAACCCGAGGAAAACATGATGATCAGGCCCGCGCAGGCCAGCATAAAGACGGCAAACGCCAAGGGGCCATCGAATCCTACAAACAAATGCAGGAAACGAGACCACCAACTGGGTTTTTCAATCACGCGCGACATGCCGCAATTATCCTTCGCTTAGCCTGCAAATTTGGCTTTCCCTTAAATTTGCTAACGCTTCGAGCTTGCCAAGGGCCCGCGCATGGGACAATCTGACCCATGTTTTTATTGTTTGAAGAAGCCGGTAAATTTATTGCCGGACGTGTCCTGTCAGAAGCAGAAGCTTCGGTTCAGGTGGAATTGGACAGTGGCAAACGGGTCAAGGTCAAGGGCGCCAATGTGCTTTTGAAATTTGAAAAACCTGCGCCCGCCCAACTGCTGGCTGAAGCCTCGCTCATTAGCCAAAGCATTGAGCTTGATTTGGCTTGGGAATTTGCGCCCGAAGACGAATTTGGCTTTGCAGATGTGGCACGTGACTATTTCAACGCAGACGCCAGCACCGTGCAGCAGGTGGGTGCACTCATGCGCCTTTTCGAAGCCCCGCATTATTTCCGCCGAGCTGGCAAGGGTCGCTTTAAAAAAGCTTCGGCCGAAACCGTTCAATTGGCCTTGGCGGGCATTGAGAAGAAAAAACAAATCTTGGCGCAAATTGAGCTTTGGTCACAAGACTTGATCAAGGGCGAGTGCCCAGCGCCCATTAAGGAGCAGCTGTACAAAATTTTGTTCAGGCCCGATAAAAATGCGCCCGAATACAAGGCCGTGGTAGAGGCCAGCCGAGCCAGCCAAACAGCGCCCCTCACTTTGCTTCAAAACGCTGGCGCCATTGCCAGTGCTTACGATTTTCATTGGCAACGTTTCTTGTTCGACAACTTTCCCAAAGGCACTGGCTTTCCCAAATTGGAAGCGCCAGCCGTTGCCCAAGAGTTGACCTTGGCTGCTGTGCAGGCCTATTCCATTGACGACTCGCAAACCACCGAAATTGACGATGCCCTTTCTATTCAAGGCTTGGGCACAGGCACCGTGGTCGTAGGCATTCACATTGCGGCGCCCGGCTTGGCCATTCAGCCCAACAGCCCCATTGACCAGGTGGGCAGATCGCGCTTGTCAACGGTTTACATGCCGGGCTACAAAATTACCATGTTGCCTGACGAAGTGGTGCAAGGCTATACCTTGGCAGAAGGCCAAGCTTGCCCAGCCGTGTCTTTGTATGTCACCTTGGACGAAGCCACTTTGGTCATTCAAAACTCTGAAACCAAATTGGAGCGCGTGCCCATTGCCGCCAATTTGCGCCACGACCAACTCGATCAGTGGGTCACACAAGCATGGCTTGAAGAGAGCCCACCCGCAGTGCGGGAAAACGAACCCCAACTGGGCATCACCCACGCGCAGTTGGCGTTCTTTTGGCGCTTGGCCCAGCATCTGAAAGCGGGTCGTGAAGTGGTTCGCGGCAAACCCGAAACGTTCAATCGACCCGACTACAACTTTCGATTGGTGCGTCCTGACTCAGACTTACCGCCCTTGGGTGATGAACACGTCCAAATCAGTGTGCGACAGCGTGGTTCGCCCCTTGACTTGATCGTGGCGGAAGCCATGATTTTGGCCAACAGCACATGGGGTCAATGGTTGGCCAGTTTGGGCGTGCCCGCTATCTACAGAAGTCAAGCCAGTTTGTCACCGGGCATCAAAGTTCGCATGGGCACCAAGGCCTTGCCTCACGCCGGCATTGGAGTGCCCGCCTATGCATGGAGTACCTCGCCACTGCGCCGCTATACCGACTTGGTCAATCAGTGGCAAATCATTGCATGCGCACAACACGGTGCAACTGCCGCTTTGGCGGCACCCTTCAAACCCAAAGACGCGCAAATGTTTGCCATCATCAGCGCCTTCGAATCAGCCTACACCGCCTACAACGGCTACCAATCCGGCATGGAACGTTTTTGGACGCTTCAATATTTGAAGCAAGAAAATATCACCGAAGTCGTGGCCAGTTTGGTCAAAGAAATGGGCGGCGGCAGTTGGTTGGTTCGCACCGACCATTTGCCGCTGATGTTAAGTGTCATGGGTGCAGCAGGCTTGGTGCGAGGTGACAAGGTCAAGGTTCAATTGGGCAGCATTGACGCCATGGCCTTGGATGTCACAGGCACAGTCATTGAAAAAATCACTTCCTCTGATCTCAACCTAGAGAGCGCCACAGGCGACGAGTCCTTGGAAGACTTGGAGGAAGCCGCTTCCGGGCCCATTGCCATTGCCCTGAATGTGAACGAAACCCCAGCAGACGACCCCTCTGCCTAACTCACGTTTTCACGCGATCAGCACCATGCTTTCTTCGTCAATGCCCCTGTCGCACTATCAAGGTTCTCACCGTCCCTTGCTTTGGGCCTTGGGCTTGTCGCTGGTTTTTCATGCCAGCCTCCTCACCTTGAAATGGGTCGCCCCTGCCACATTCGATCGAATTTTTGAAACCAACACTTTAGAAGTGGTGCTGGTTAATTCAAGCAGCAAGAATGCCCCCGATGCGCCCTTGGCCTTGGCCCAAGTGAATTTGGCAGGCGGTGGTCAAGTGCCGGGTACCAGCCTGCAAACCAGCCCCTTCGGTGTGCAAAAAAGCAATGCCAACACGCAAGACTTGGAGCAACTTGAACAACAAATCGAATCGCTGAAAAATGAACAACAGCGATTGATTCAACAACTCAAACAAGAATTATTTCAACTCAACAGTGCCAATCAACTTCAAGTCAGTGAAGCCAAATCAGTCGATGCAATGGCTGAACGCAAGAAACAACTCGCCAACCAATTGGCTCAAATTGAAAAACAGTCTCAGGCCCTTCAAGGTGGCCCTAAAAAACGCTTCATCGGCCCGGCCACAAAAGAGGTTTCATTTGCGCGCTATTACGACAAAATGCGCCGCACCATCGAAGTCACAGGCACTGAAAATTTTCCGCAAGCAGCGGGGCAAAAACTCTACGGTCAACTCACCATGGTCATCACCTTGGACAAGCAGGGCCATGTCTTGAACACCGAGGTGGCCAGCGGCTCTGGACAATTCGTTTTGGACCAGCGCGCTCAAGCCATTGTTCGCGGCGCATCCCCCTTTGGTGCTTTCACAGCAGACATGAAAAAAGAGGCGGATCAATTGGTGGTGGTCACACGCTTCCAATTTGCCCGCGACGAAACGCTTGAAACCAAAATGCTGGCACCCGATTCGAGCGCCATATCGAAGCCTGCTGTTCAAGCTCAGTCAAAAAATTAACGGGTACTTTCCATGGACTCCTATTGCGTTTTCGGCCATCCCATTGAACACAGCAAGTCGCCTTGGATTCAAGCGCGCTTTGCCGAACTCACGGGCCAAACACTGCAGTACGAAAAAACTTGGGTAGCACTTGACGCCTTCAGCGCTAGCGTTCATGCCTTTAGGGCGGCTGGCGGCAAAGGCTGCAATGTCACCTTGCCTTTCAAAACCGAGGCCGCAGCGTTGGCCACTGAATGCAGTCCCCGCGTGGCATTGGCGCAGGCCTGCAACACCCTCAAATTTGACGGCGAACACATTTATGGCGAGAACACCGATGGCTTAGGCTTGGTCACCGACTTGATCAGCAATGCGGGTTTCGCATTACAAGGTCGCCGCATTTTGCTGATAGGGGCAGGCGGTGCATCAGCTGGTGTACTCGGCCCCTTGTTGACGCAAAAACCGCATTGCATTTGGGTGGCCAATCGAACCATCGACAAAGCCATTCAATTGGTTGCGCGACATGCCAGCTTGGCTTTAGCAGAGGGCGTTGACTGCCAAGCTTTTGGCTTGACCCACGAAGCCATTCTGAGTCAATCCTTTGACTTGGTCATCAACGCCAGCAGCAGCAGCCTTCAACAAGCAGCCCTGCCAGTACCAGCCAGTGTGCTTCATGCCAATGGCTTGGCCTGCGATTTGATGTATGGCCCAGCAGCACTTGGTTTCCTTGAATGGGCCCGTGCACATGGCACCGAAGCGCGCGATGGTCTTGGCATGCTGGTCGAGCAAGCGGCGGCTTCATTCCATCTGTGGCGCGGCGTTCAGCCACCTACCCAAGAAGTGTTGGCTGATTTGCGGGACTTGTTAAATTCTTCAAAGTGACATGCTGGCTTCCATTTTCAATGCCTTGAAACAATGGCTCTGGCTGGTCTTAGCAGGCTTTGTCATCTTGCAATTGTTCTTTGTCGGACGCATTGCATTCATGGCTGTGGTTGACCCCTCTTCCACCGCCTTTGAACGCTCGCAAGCTTGGCAAATTGTCAGCACCCAAGGCCGCCTTATTTGGCGGCAGCAATGGCAATCTGACGATCAAATTGCAAAGACTCTCAAACGGGCAGTGCTGGCATCGGAAGACAGTGCCTTCACTGCGCACAATGGCATCTGGTGGGATGCGATTGAAAAAGCATGGCAAAAAAATGCCAAAACCCAAGCCAAATTAGAAGCGCAAGCGGCTAAAAAAAATAGCGCCAAACCAGCCACACCTAAAATTGTGGGCGGCTCGACCATTACTCAGCAATTGGCCAAGAATTTGCTTTTAAGTGGTGAGCGTACCCTGCTTCGAAAGGGACAAGAGTGGCTCATCACCATGGCTTTGGAAACCTTCCTGAGTAAAAAGAAAATTCTCACGCTCTACCTCAACCATGTGGAGTGGGGTCAAGGTATTTTTGGTGCTGAAGCCGCAGCACAACATTATTTTCAAAAGTCTGCGGCCAAGCTTAACGCTTGGGAGGCCTCACGCTTGGCAGTCATGCTGCCGCGCCCTCGTTATTTTGAAAAATTGCCGCAGTCTGTTTATTTAAGCGATCGCACAGAAACCATCATGGCACGCATGAACGATGTTGCCCTGCCCTGATCATTGCTTCACAATAGATCTATGAGAATTCTTGGCATTGACCCCGGCCTCCAAACCACTGGCTTTGGCGTGATTGATGTCAACGGCTCACAACTCACTTATGTGGCTAGCGGCGTGATACGCACCGACAAAGTGAACCAAGGCAATTTGCCCAATCGTCTGCGTGTTATTTACGACGGTATTTTAGAAATCAACCAACGCTATCAACCCGAATCGGCTTCGGTTGAAATAGTGTTTGTCAATGTAAATCCGCAAGCCACTTTGCTTTTAGGTCAAGCGCGCGGGTGTTGTGTCACGGCTCTGGTGTCGTGTAATTTAGAGGTTGCTGAATACACTGCGCTGCAAATGAAAAAAGCCATCACAGGTCAAGGTCGTGCAGCCAAATCGCAAGTTCAAGAAATGGTCAAACGCATGTTGAAGTTACCTTCAGTACCAGGGCCCGATGCAGCCGATGCGTTGGGTTTGGCCATTACACACGCTCATGCCAGTCCTTCGATGAACAAGTTGGCCGCTTTAGATGTGCTCAATCGCAAGACACATGGCATGTACCGAGGTGGCCGAAGTCACTAGTTTGGGCAGCGATGCTGAATTTCAATTACCAAGCACGCACTGGCAAGGCAAATCCTTTGGGGGCTTTGTGAATGTCGTCAAAGCTCACCATTTCGTAAGCATCCGGTTGATCGAGCAACGCCCTAAGCAACTGATTGTTCATGGCATGGCCAGAGCGGAAGGCTGTGTAACTGGCAATGAGGGGCTTGCCCACCAAGTACAAGTCGCCCATGGCATCGAGAATTTTGTGCTTCACAAATTCATCGTCGTAGCGAAGGCCATCGCTGTTCAAAACCTTGTAGTCGTCCATCACGATGGCATTGTCAAGCCCACCACCCAATGCCAAACCGTTGGAGCGAAGCATCTCAACGTCTTTGGTGAAACCAAAAGTGCGTGCGCGGGCAATGTCGCGGGCATACAAATCTCGGCCCATGTCAAACATCACTTGCTGACCTGTTGAATCAACTGCGGGGTGATGGAAATCAATTTCGAAACTCAGTCGATAGCCCTCGTAGGGTTCGAGCTTGGCCCATTTGACGTTTTCGCCTTGTCCATCTTTCACTTCCACAGTTTTGAGAACACGGATAAATTGTCTAGCGACTTTTTGCAATTCAATGCCGGCACTTTGAAGCAGAAATACAAAAGACGATGCAGAGCCATCTAAGATCGGCACCTCTTCAGCAGTGATGTCGATGACCAAATTATCGATGCCCAATCCTGCACAGGCCGACATCAAGTGCTCCACGGTGTGCACTTTGGCTTGGCCACTGGAAATGGTAGATGCCAAGCGTGTGTCGGTGACGCTTTGCGCAGAGACATGGATGTCGACAGGCTCTGCCAAATCAATTCGTCTGAAGACAATGCCCGTTCCTGGGGGTGCAGGCCTGAGCGTCAGCTCTACCCGCTGGCCGCTGTGCAAACCCACACCCACGGCCTGGGTGAGGGTTTTGATGGTTCTTTGAGCAAGCATGGGCTGATTTTAAATTTTCAGACCGAAACTTGCTTGAAGAGGGTTTTGAGGCCCACTGTTTT
>Ga0209768_10000251_pt1 | contig 37023 bp, 37 predicted proteins | sample LauGreSBDMM110SD_3_FD_187564 | JGI IMG/M metagenome (GOLD analysis project Ga0209768, IMG submission 187564) | Freshwater lake microbial communities from Lake Michigan, USA - Sp13.BD.MM110.SD (SPAdes) (version 2) | ecosystem: Environmental > Aquatic > Freshwater > Lake | place: Lake Michigan... | reverse complement strand
CCATCAATGAGCTTAAATCTAGGCTCGACATTAAGCAATTGAATGGAGAAGAAAGGGGATTATTCAATACCCTGGGTGGATTTATTGTGTCGGAATTGGGTTATTTGCCTGAAGTGGGTGATATTGTCCAAAGTGAAGATTGGCATTTTGTGGTTTTATCTATTGAGGGTCGTCGAATAGACAAGGTAAATGCTAAATTTATCAATTAATTATTGAATTTATAGATTTTATAAATAATTAATCTGATTTATTTGAACTAGAATTCTGATATTCTTCGGAATCTTGTTATTTAAACAAGTTTATTATCTTAATAGGAACACTATGACTAACTCTTACAAAGAATTATTGAAGCAACGTGAAGCTTTGGAGCACGCTATTGCATCTGCACGCCAGAAAGAACTGTCTGAAGCCGTTGGCAAAGCGCGTGAATTGGTGGCTGAATTTGGATTAACTGTTCAAGATATATTTCCATCTGGCCGGGGAGCTTCGAAATCTGCTGGAAAATCTACTGGTGGCAAAGTGGCCCCTAAATACCGTGATCCAGCTACAGGTCAAACTTGGACCGGCCGTGGCAAAGCGCCTAAATGGATTGATGGTCAAGACCGCACTAAGTTTTTAATTGCTTAATAGGCTAATTAATTTTTACTCAAAGGCCGCTTCCAGCGGCCTTTTTAATGAGTGACAAAGTTGTAGAATCACTTTGTCTTTTTATAAGTGAAATCGTTTGTCATCTAATCCCCTTCCAAAGCACGTCGGCATCATCATGGATGGCAATCGCCGATGGGCTAAAAAACGCCTGTTGCCAGCCGCATTGGGGCATGCTTCGGGTGCAAAGCGTGTCAGGGCGGTTGTGGAATCATGTATCAGATGTGACATTGCGCACCTCAGTTTGTTCGCTTTCAGTACCGAAAATTGGAGGCGTCCCCCCGAGGAGGTCTCCGTTTTGATGAACCTTTTTGCCAGTTACTTGCAAAAAGAAGTAGACGAGATGGAAAGCAATGGTGTTTGTCTAAAAATCGTCGGGGACAAATCTAAATTCAGCCCAGAATTGCAAGATTTGATCTTACGCGCTGAGGAGCAGACTCAACACAACACCAAGATCACCCTCAGGGTGGCTGCGAACTATGGTGGCCGGTGGGATTTTGTTCAAGCGGCCCAATCTTGGCAGCGCGCAAATTCTGGCGCCAGCATCGACCAGCTCACAGAAGCTGAACTTGCGCCATTTCTCAGTACGGCAGGCGCACCAGAGATGGACCTGCTCATCCGAACGGGCGGCGAGTCCCGCGTTAGCAATTTCATGCTTTGGCAAGCTGCATACGCCGAGCTTTTTTTCATCGACACCTTGTGGCCAGACTTCAGCGCGAAGCAGTTCAGTGAGGCCTTGGAATGGTTCTCAAAACGAGACCGTCGCTTCGGATCGGCAGCACCTTTTTAAGTCGACTCAATCACGGGGCCGATTGCTTCTCTGCTGCAGCCAACTGACGTAATTTGTCTTTTTTGCTAGGCCGCTTGCCCTTGATGCCGCCATTGCCAGTTTCATTTTCTGGAATCGGTGAGCTGGCTTCAAAACCTTGAATGGTTTCTCTTTCAAGTTTCACTGCATGGCGTTTTTCAATCAATGCCCAATGGCTCAAGGACTCAGGCGTCACAAAGCTGATGGCCAAGCCAGCCTCGCCAGCGCGGCCAGTCCGGCCGATTCGATGGGTGTAATCAACTGCCGATCTGGGTAAGTCGAAGTTAATGACGGCGGGTAGTTTTTCGATGTCTAGGCCGCGCGAAGCCAGATCTGTGGCGAGGACCACTTTGACGCGCTGAGCTTTGAAGTCTGCCAACACTTGCTGTCTTTTACCTTGACTCAGTTGGCCATGAAACGGCTCTGCAGCAATGCCAGCAACACGCAATTTGGCGGCCACCATGTCACTGCTGTGTTGGGTGGCGACAAAAACCAAGACTTGTTTCAAATTTTCTTCTTTGAGCAAGTGTTTTAAAAGCTGCGTGCGTTTGGCGACATCGGTGTAGATGGCACGCTGCAAAATTTCGGCAGGTTGCAGCGCTTGGCCTTCGATGTGAATTTCAAGGGGGTCGTGCAAAAGGGCCTGGGCCAAAGCCACCATGCTTTGGGGTCTGGTGGCCGACAAAAATAAGTTTTGCCGCTTCGATGGAAGCTGGTTCAAGATGTATTGGAGTTCTTCTTGAAAGCCAAGTTCTAGCAATTTATCGGCTTCATCCAAAACCAAGGTTTGCACGCCTGACAGTTTCAGGGCATTGTGTTCTAGCAAATCAATTAAGCGGCCGGGTGTGGCAATCAAAATATCTGTTCCGCCTCGTAGGCCCATCATTTGGGGGTTGATCGAAACGCCACCAAAGACAACCGTGACTTTGCACAGATGGCCCCATTGGGCGGCCAAGCTCATGAACAGTTGGCTGACCTGAACCGCCAATTCACGAGTGGGAACCAAGACCACAGATTGAGTGATTTTGGTCGTCTTGAGATAACCTGACTTCGAAAGTCCGGGGGCAACACTTTTGGGGATTGAATGCGCCCAATGCTCAATTAACGGAAGAGCGTAGGCCAAGGTTTTGCCTGACCCCGTGGGTGCGGTCACCCAAGCATCTTGACCTTTCAGGGCGGCGGGCACCAGCTCCCGTTGGACCTCGGTGGGGCTTGGGTAAGTTTTGGGTTTGAGTGCTTTGAGCAACTCGGGCGAAAGGCCCAGATCTTTAAACGACATAGGTACCAAGCATAAGTGCATATGGCTTGATCTGACGGACAGTCGTGGCAAAATCCATGGATGAATACACGCAAAGGCATTATTTTGGCGGGCGGGTCAGGGACCCGCTTGTACCCTGTGACACAAGCTGTCTCTAAGCAACTGATGCCTGTGTACGACAAGCCCATGGTCTATTACCCGCTGACCACGCTCATGTTGGCGGGCATCAAAGATGTGTTGCTGATCAGTACACCTCAAGACACACCGCGTTTTTCAGAGTTGTTGGGTGATGGCCGTCAATGGGGAATGAACATTCAGTATGCAGTTCAACCCAGCCCCGACGGCTTGGCGCAAGCCTTCATCATTGGCAAAGAATTTGTGGGCGAGCACCCCAGTGCATTGGTCTTGGGCGACAATATTTTTTACGGCCACGACTTGGTCAAGCTCATGCAAAGGGCTGATGCGCAAACCTCTGGTGCCAGCGTCTTTGCTTATCACGTGCTCGACCCCGAGCGTTATGGTGTCGTGGCTTTTGACGATCAGCGGCGTGCATTGAGCATTGAAGAAAAGCCCAAACAGCCCAAAAGCAATTACGCTGTGACCGGTCTTTATTTTTACGACCAACAAGTGTGCGACATCGCCGCCCACATCAAGCCCTCTGCTCGGGGTGAACTAGAGATCACCGACGTGAACCGTTGTTACTTAGAGCAGAAACAGCTGAACGTAGAAATGATGGGCCGGGGTTATGCATGGCTTGACACTGGGACGCATGACAGCTTGCTTGAGGCCGCAGGATTCATAGCCACCTTGCAAAAAAGACAGGGCTTGATGGTGGCCTGTCCTGAAGAAATTGCATTCGCACAAAAGTGGATTGATGCAGCACAGTTAGAAAAACTTGCCACGCCCTTGTCCAAGAACAGCTATGGTCAATACTTGCTGAATTTACTGAAGTCTCATTGATGCCCTATACCGTTACGCCCACCCATCTGCCAGAGGTATTGATCCTTCAACCCAAAGTTTTTGGTGACGCTCGTGGCTTCTTTTATGAAAGTTACAACGCCCGCGATTTTGAGGCCGCAACGGGTCTGAAGGCCGAATTTGTACAAGACAACCACAGTCTTTCATCGCAGGGCGTGTTGCGCGGACTGCACTATCAAATTCAGCATGCGCAAGGTAAATTGGTGCGAGTGGTTCAGGGGGAGGTTTTTGACATTGCCGTCGACTTGAGAAAGAGCTCAGCCACCTTTGGGCAGTGGGCGGGGTGTCATTTGAGCGCAGAAACAGCCACTCAACTCTGGGTGCCACCAGGCTTTGCACATGGGTTCTTGGTGCTCAGCAAAACAGCTGAATTTTTGTACAAGACCACCGATTATTGGTACCCGGAGCACGAGCGCAGTTTGCTTTGGAACGACCCTGCTCTGGGCATAGAGTGGCCTTTGCCCGAGGGGTTTTCTGCCCCTGTGCTGGCGGCCAAAGATGCCGCTGCGTTGCCGCTGGCCCAAGCCGAAACTTTCTGATTATTTAAGCGGTGGTAGCGCGTAAGCTTTGATGGTGCTCAGCTGACCCAGCGTTAAGCGATTGCCATGTTGACTGACCACGGCGGCGGCTGCATGATTGCCAAGGTAGGCTGCTTTGTCAGCCGAATAACCGCGTGATATGGCATACAAGAATGCACCAGCAAACATGTCGCCTGCACCATTGGTGTCAATGGCTTTAACCTTGTCAGCGGGTACGTGCCAAGATTGCGCTGCTGTGATAATTTCTGAGCCTTCAGGCCCACGTGTGAGGCAAACCATTTTGGCCACATTTTGCAATGTGCGTTTCACAACATTCAAATCGTCCGAGCCACACCAAACTTGAGCTTCTTCTTGGTTGCAAAACAAGTAATCGACGCCGTCACCCAACATGGCATCCAGCCCGGCTTTGCAAAATTGAATCATGCTGACATCGCTGAGGGTCAGGGCTAAAGCGACGCCAGCTTCTTTTGCAATTTTTCTGCCTTGGAGTGCGGCATTTAAACCAGTTGGCGAAGCGGCCAAGTAGCCTTCCATGTAATAAATTTTTGATTTGACGATATCTTGAGGATGCAGGGCTTTGTCGTCCAATTCTGCTGAAACGCCCAAGAAGGTGCACATGCTGCGCTCGGCGTCAGGGGTGACCAGAACCATGCAACTGCCTGTTTGTCCATCCAGAGCGCGCGTGTGAGTCAGATTGGTCTCAACACCGCGAGCTTGTAAATCTTTGACGTAAAAGTCGCCCAAATCATCGTGCGCCACCTTGCAGGAATAAAAAGCCTTGCCGCCGAGTTGGGCCAAGGCCACAACTGTGTTGCCTGCAGAGCCACCGCCAGTTTGGCGGGGCGTCATAGCCTTGACGTGATGCAGCAATTCGGCACGGCGCGGCGTATCAATCAGGGTCATGTGGCGCTTGTCAACGCCCATTGATTGGAGGAGGGCGTCTGAAACTTCGTATTCTGAATCGACCAGCGCGTTGCCAATGGCGTAAATATCGTAATGGGACATGTGAATCTAGAGGGGTGGAAATCAATAATCCCCAAGTTTAAAGCCAGAAATATCAAGCTTTGAAGCGCGAGGTCGTTAAAATAGAGTCTGGGTTCGCAGACCCGCTACGCTAGGGAGCGCCAATTTAAGTGCGCCCCGTTAAATTATCTTAAAACCTCAAAGGCTGCGATGAAACGCGATTATTTCTCTCATTCGTCTAAGGATGCACACCGTCAACCCCTCGATCAACAGGGCGGCTCGTGCATCGCTTTGATTGACGCCAGATTTTTAGTTTGGCTTGCACAACACAATCAAACTGGACCCAAGCAAGACGCGCTGAATCGGTTCGATTTGGCGCAATTCTTGACGGGTGCATTGGGGCATGCCGGTTTGGATGTCAGCATCAAACGAATTTATTGGTACGCTGAAGAAAATGAAACTTTGGACGTCGATGGCCAAATTGTCCGAAAAGTTTTGTCGCACGATTCAGATGGTGGTATCTCTCTGTTGAAATCAATCGGTCAAGATTTAAGTCGGCTTGCAGAAAGCAAGGCCTGCGACCATGTCTTGCTGGCCACTGACGATGAGCGGTTTTTAACAGCCATTGACGGTGCTCAGCTTACTGGCATGCAAGTTCACATCTTGGCTGATGATGCAGCCAGTAACATGCAGCAATTGCATCAATCAGATCCAGGTTGGGGGCGCTTGTTGTCGCAAGCAGATCGGCGAATTGTTGTGCAATCCAAATCGCTGGCGGACATGCTGCAGGGCTCGGTTGGCAAAGTGGCTGCTCAGGTGCAAGAAGACCCTGAAGTCGTTCGTGAATCCATCACGGAAGTCATTGTTTCTTGGTGGGATGACGAGCCAGAGGACAAGCGAGAAGAACTGCGTGATGCCCTGCACATCAGCCGGGGTATTCCTCAAGAAGTTGATCGTCAACTGTTGCTGCGCATGCGTCATCGTTTAACCCGTGCCTTAACGCTGCCTGAAAAGAAAATGTTGCGAGAAATTTTCCGGTCTGTGGCGCTGGGTACGCATGCAGCAGAGTCTTCACAGAACAACGATCCATTGGCCTCAGCCCCTTTGATTGAAGAACCGGTTTAAGTGACGGCTGAATTCAAACATTCATTGGGGGCATTGGCCGGTCTCAAGGTGGTGGAGTTGGGCCAACTCATCGCTGGCCCTTTTGCTGCCAAAACCTTGGCCGATTTTGGTGCAGATGTCATCAAAATTGAACCGCCCGGTGCGGGCGACCCCTTGCGGCAATGGCGTCTCATCAAAGACGGCACTTCGGTTTGGTGGCAAGTTCAATCGCGGAACAAGCGTTCCTTGGCGCTCGATTTACGGCAGTCAGAAGCACAAGCGATCGTGCGCAAGCTGGTCAAAGAAGCCGATGTCCTGATTGAAAATTTCAGGCCGGGCGCCATGGAGTCTTGGGGCTTAGGCCCTGACGCCTTGCTTGACCTCAATCCTGGATTGATCATGCTGCGCATCAGTGGCTATGGTCAAACGGGCCCTTACAAAGACAAGCCTGGATTTGGTGTTGTGGCTGAAGCCATGGGTGGTTTGCGGCACCTCAGTGCAGAGCCAGGCCGTTTGCCGGTTCGCGTAGGCGTGAGCATTGGCGATACCTTGGCCTCGCTTCATGGCGTGATCGGAATTCTGATGGCGCTTCACGAAAAACAAAGAAGCGGGCTGGGTCAAGTCATTGATGTGGCCCTTTATGAAGCCGTTTTCAATTGCATGGAAAGTTTACTGCCTGAATACAGTGCATTTGGCGCAGTGCGCGGGCCTGCAGGAAGTGCGCTGCCTGGCATTGCCCCCAGCAATGCCTACCTGTGCAAAGATGGCAAATGCGCCTTGATTGCAGGAAACGGCGACAGCATATTCAAGCGATTGATGGCGGCCATTGGGCGCGATGATTTAGCAGCCGACCCCACCCTTGCAGACAACGCAGGTCGCGTTAAAAGGGTTGAAGAAATTGACGCGGCCATTGGTGCATGGACTTCCAAACACAATGTGACGGAGGTACTTGCTGTTCTTGACCAAGCAGCAGTGCCAGCTGGGCGTATTTACACCGTAGAAGATATTGCGGCAGACCCACACTACTTGGCACGCGGCATGTTGGCCGATGTCAGCATGAGCGATGGTAGCGTTTTAAAAGTACCCGGCATGGTTCCAAAGTTGTCCAGAACGCCTGGACAACATCGGCGCAATGCCCCAAGCTTGGGACAGGATACAGACGCAGTGCTGTTAGACCTTGGGATCACGGCAGATCAAATCAGTGAAATGCGGAAACGGGGTATTGTGGGTTGATGCGCATCAAGTGATCTGCAAATTCAATTTTGGCGCGTTTTTTCTAACTTTGTGGTGTTAAAACCCATCACGTTCAATCGCTGCAAAACGGCGTCGTATCGCTCTGCTGAAACTTGCGGCGTTCTGGACAAAATCCAAAGGTAGGACTTGGAGGGATCGCCTACGGCGGCAAGCTGATAGTCTGGGTCTAGATCTAAAACCCAATAAGCGCCCCAAACCATGGGCAGCCAAGCCGTCCATTCTGGCGCAAAGCGGACTTCAAGTTGAGCGGGCAATCCACTGCCGTTGGGTCTTGCCAGTCCGATGGCTTGTATCTCTTCGCCCGAAGCGGTGACGCACTTGTTGTTCACTTCAATTTGAGCGGGGCCCAACATTTTGTATCGGGCCTGCGTGCCTTGAACGCATTTGCGCTGAAACCAATTTGGGAGCTTGGCAATTTCATACCATGTTCCCATGTAACGGGAAACATCAAACTCAGAGATGGACTTGACTTGTGACCCGGCCACGCTTGCCATTGGCAACAACGCAGCCAGCACAGTGAACGTTAGGCTTCGAATCTGATTTGCGGCACCCAAAAACTTCATGCTTCTAAGTGATAACGCGTAACACGCTCCACTTCATTTTTAGAGCCCAAAATAACGCTGACACGCTCGTGTAATTGCTTGGGCTGGATGTCCAAGATTCGCTCTCGACCATTGGTCGATGCGCCGCCCGCTTGCTCAATCAACCAACTCATGGGGTTGGCTTCGTACATCAAGCGCAACTTACCTGCTTTGTGAGGTTCTCTTTTATCCCAGGGGTACATGAAAACGCCACCGCGTGTGAGGATGCGGTGCACATCGGCCACCATGCTGGCAATCCAGCGCATGTTGAAATCTTTGCCGCGCACACCGTCTTTGCCTTGCAGGCACTCGTCCACATAGCGTTTGACGGGGGTATCCCAGTGGCGCATGTTGCTCATGTTGATGGCAAATTCTTTGGTGTCTTCTGGGACTTTGACGTTTTCTTGCGTCAAAACAAAAGAGCCTTGCTCTCGATCTAAAGTAAACATGGCAACGCCATCGCCTACCGTGAGAACCAGTGTGGTTTGCGGGCCGTAAACGCAATAGCCTGCTGCAACTTGTTGGCTGCCAGCTTGCAGAAATTCATTTTCAGTGATGCCTTCGCTGCCTTCTGGTTTTTGAAGAACGCTGAAGATGGTGCCAATGCTCACATTGACATCAATGTTGCTAGAGCCGTCTAAGGGATCGAACAACAACAGGTATTCGCCTTGAGGATATCGGTTGGGCACCAAGTGAATGGATTCCATTTCTTCAGAGGCCATGGCCGCTAAATGCCCACCCCATTCATTGGCTTCAATCAAAACTTCGTTGGCAATGATGTCCAATTTTTTTTGAATCTCACCCTGGACATTCTCGATGTCTGCGCTGCCTAAGACGCCTCCCAGTGCGCCCTTATTGACGGCATGGCTGATGCTTTTGCAGGCACGCGCAACCACTTCTAACAAGAGGCGAAGTTGTGCAGGAATACGTCCTTTGCTGCGCTGCTGCTCAACCAAATAGCGAGACAGTGATATTTTCTGGGTCATTGGTTTCTCCAGGTTTATTCGGCCAAAGCGCGCGTGACAACTTCTCGCACATCGTTGCTGAGGTCTGATTTTGCGGCAACGCGTTCGATGGCGGCCTTGGCAGCTTGGCGATAAGGCTCTGCCAATTTTTTCCAGCGATCTAAGGCACGGGCCAGGCGCGCAGCCACCTGCGGGTTGATGGCATCAAGTTCTATGACGCGCTCACTCCAGTAGACATAGCCTGCAGCATCGCTTCTGTGGAATCCGCCTGGATTGGCGCTGCAATAACTGAAGATCAAACTGCGCGCACGGTTGGGGTTGCGCAGGTTGAAATCGGGATGTTGCATGAGTTGGCGAACGATGGGCAAAATGTGGCCGCCCCGGTCAGGCGCGCTGGCTTGCAGGCCAAACCATTTGTCAATCACCAAGGCCTCGTTTTTAAACAACGCATGGAACAACGCCAACGCTTGAGCGGCCAATTCATGGCCACTGATCACCAATGCAATGAGGGCATTGAATCGGTCGGTCATGTTGTGAGCATCTTTGAAAGCTTGCAAAGCTTTGTTGGGCCAAATGGACGTACCTTCGTGTACGGCTGCCAAACACAACATGCTTAAAGCCATGCCCGACAAGGCGCGTTTGGCGCTCGAGCTGGCATCGGGTGAGTAAGCACCCATGACTCGATTGAGCTCATAGCAAGCTTGCCACTCTGCCTGTAAAGACAGGGCCAACTGAAGCCTCATGGCCTCGCGCACAGCATGCACTTGTTGGGGGTCTACAGACTCAAGCTGCTCAGAAATGTAGGTTTCTGAGGGCAGGGTGAGGACCAGCTCTTTGAAGGCTGAATCTAAATCGGGGTGGTTTAAAACCAAGCGCATGGCGTGCAGGTAATCGCTGCCCAAAACAGCTTCTGTTTTCGGGTTGTGTTGGCCCCGAATAAAACGCAAAGCAGCTTGAACAGCCAGTCGTTGGCCAGCTTCCCATCGGTTGAAAGCATCTGGGTCATTGGCCAAAAGCGTGAGCCATTGTTCTTCTGTGAGCTCACAGTCAAGGTTGACTGGGGCACTGAAGTTACGCAAGACCGAGGGGGTGGGTGGCGAGGCTACATTTTCAAATACAAATGATTTTGTCGCTTCACTCAAGACCAAAGTTTTGCTGAATTGAATATGTGGAGATTGAACTTCGCCTTGCAACTGAACGGCAATGGGGTGACCGGCTGCATCAAGAAGTCCCACTGATACAGGAATGACAAAAGCTTCTTTGTGAGCCTGGTCAGCTGTGGCGGCACAGGACTGCGACAAGGTGAGGGTGTAGGTTTGGGCGTCGCTGTTGAAAACACCTTCTGCTTGCAATCTAGGCGTACCCGATTGGCTGTACCAGCGTTTAAATTGGGGCAACAGATGCGCCAAGGGTGAGTTAGGGTTGGCGTCAGCGATGGCTTGTGCAAAGTCGTCGCACGTTACTGCTTGTCCATCATGCCGTTCAAAGTAAAGCGTCATGCCCTTGGCAAACCCTTGTTTGCCTTCTTCGTCGCCAGGTGAGCTGACCAAGGTCTGCATCATGCGCACAACTTCCGCACCTTTTTCATAAATGGTGACGGTGTAGAAGTTGTTAATTTCAACGTAGCTGTCGGGCCTGACGGGGTGTGACATGGGGCCAGCATCTTCAGGGAACTGAACGGTACGAAGCACGCGCACATCTTCAATGCGCTTGACGGCGCGTGCACTTTGGATGCCCGCCATGTCTTGGCTGAACTCTTGGTCGCGGAAAACGGTCAAACCCTCTTTGAGGGAAAGTTGGAACCAATCTTGGCAGGTGATTCGGTTGCCTGTCCAATTGTGAAAATACTCATGGCCAACGACACTTTCAATGTTGGCATAGTCAGCGTCGGTTGCTGTGGCAGGGTTGGCCAGCACGTATTTGGTGTTGAAAATATTGAGGCCTTTATTTTCCATGGCGCCCATGTTGAAGTCGCTGGTGGCCACAATCATGAAGCGTTCGAGGTCAAGAGGCAGACCGAAGCGGGCTTCATCCCACACCACACTGGCCATGAGGGAGTTCATGGCGTGTTCGGTTTTGTCCAAATCTCCGGGTCGAACAAAAACTTGCAGCAAGTGTTCTTTGCCTGATCGAGAAACAATGCGTTGCTCTCTGGCGACCAATTTGCCGGCGACCAAGGCAAACAGGTAACAGGGTTTTTTGTGGGGGTCTGTCCATTTGGCGAAGTGACGACCTTCTTCCAATTGGCCTTGCTCCATTAAATTGCCATTGGACAAAAGAACGGGGTATTGCTGGACATCAGCACGCAAAGTCACGGTGTAACTGGCCATCACATCGGGGCGGTCCAAGAAGTAAGTGATGCGCCGGAATCCTTCTGCTTCACATTGCGTGAAGAAGGAGTCGTTGCTGACATACAAGCCAGACAATTGCGTGTTTTTGGAAGGATTGCAAGTCGTGAAAATTTCCAAGTCAAAGGCATCGTTGCCTTCGGGCAAATTTTCAAGAACCAGTTGATTGCCGTCCATTTTGAAGGAGGTTCCTGCGCCATTGACCATGACGCGGGCCAAGTTCAGATCCTCGCCGTCCAAGCGCAGTGCTTGGGCCGCCACATCGGGGTTGCGGCGCATGCGCATCTTGTTCAGAACGCGCGTTTTGGCGGGGTCTAAGTCAAATGTTAGATCAACGGTATCGATCCAAAACGCAGGCGCGGTGTATTCAACGCGCCGAATTGTTTTTGATTGTTCTTCAAGCATCACAAAAAATCTCCATGGGTTGGGTTGAAGCGCTGGCAAGGCCTGAGCTTTCAAACCCCTTGTTTGAGCGAGGCTTCAATGAATGCGTCCAAGTCGCCGTCCAATACTTTTTGAGTGTTAGACGTTTCAACGTTGGTGCGTAAATCTTTGATTCGACTTTGATCGAGCACATAACTGCGAATTTGATGACCCCAGCCCACATCGGTTTTGGTATCTTCCAATTTTTGTTGGGCTTCCATGCGTTTTCGCATTTCGAAGTCGTACAAGCGTGAGCGCAAGCGTTTCCATGCCACATCACGGTTGCTGTGCTGACTTCGGCCGTCTTGGCACTGAACCACAATGCCTGTGGGGATGTGCGTCAAGCGAACTGCAGAATCGGTTTTGTTGATGTGCTGACCCCCTGCACCACTTGCACGAAAGGTGTCGGTGCGAACGTCTGCAGGGTTAATGTCAATCTCAATGGAGTCATCGACTTCGGGGTACACGAAAATACTGGCGAAGCTGGTGTGGCGTCCGCCCGATGAGTCGAAGGGTGACTTTCTGACCAAGCGGTGCACGCCCGTCTCAGTGCGCATCAATCCAAAGGCGTAATCACCTTCAAATTTAAGGGTGGCGCCCTTGATGCCCGCGACGTCGCCGGCGGACTCGTCTTCTACCGTGACTTTGAAACCTTTGCGTTCTGCGTATTTCAAGTACTGCCGCATGAGCATACTGGCCCAATCGCAAGCTTCTGTGCCGCCAGCGCCTGCTTGTATGTCGACAAATGCATTGCATGAGTCGGCTTCATTGTTGAACATGCGCCTGAATTCAAGCTGTTCCACAATGGCAGACAACTTCTTACCTTCAACTTCAATGGTGAGCAAGCCTGCGTCATCGCCTTCTTCTTTGCTCATCTCAAACAACTCGCTGTTGTCTGAGAGCTCAGAGGTCAGAGTGTTGAGCGTGACGACCACCCCATCAAGGGCTTTTTTCTCTTTGCCCAACTCTTGGGCTTTCTTGGGGTCGTTCCAGACCGTGGGATCTTCGAGCGATGCGTTAACGGTTCTTAGACGTTCGGATTTGGCATCGTAGTCAAAGATACCTCCGTAAGTCTTCGGTGCGGTTTGCCAGGTCGGCTAATTTCGCGCCAATTTGATTGATGTGTTCTGCGTCCATGAGATGGGGTGTCCGAATCTAATAAAGAAGGGATTTTCTCATGCTTAGAGGCCCATTGGGATGCCAGTCAGGCCAAAAAGTCTTCTAGAAGTTGGGCCAATGCCTCGGCTTGGTCATGGTGCAGCATGTGCCCCGCATCTTGCAGCGTGGCTATTTTCAAATCTGCCACGGCTTTAAGGCGTTCATGGAACTCTTCTAAGGTGAATTTTCCTTTCCACCATTGTGTCAAAGAGTCGTCTGAAGCTTCTACCACCAAGGTCGGTGCTTTGATTCTTTTGTAAATTTCAAGAACTTCATCAACGCGGTAAAGGTAGGGGTTGACCACCTTGTGGGCAGCATCTCCCAAAATTCGCCATTGGCCTTGCGCATCAGTTTGCGCCCAATGCTGGGTCAGCCAATCGGCCTTGTCTTGCGAAAGGCGTTGGTTGGTTTTCATCAGCCTTTGGGCCACGGCTGCTGCATCTGGGTAGGGTTTCAGGTCCAACTCTCCTTTTTGAAAGGCTTGAAGTTCGTCCAACCATTGGCCCAAGCGGCCTGGGGCTTGCGATGGGCGGGTGGCCGCCATGCCAAAGCCTTCTAAGTTGACCAAGCGGCGAATTCGATCGGGGCGGGCGCCTGAAAACATCATGACCACATTGCCGCCCATGCTGTGGCCCACCAAGTCGATGCTTTGTTCAGGGCACAGTTGAAAGAGCAGGGCGTCCAAATCGCCCAGATAGTCGGGCAGCCAGTAGCTGTCGGTGGCGGGTCCTGTGGTCAGGCCGTAGCCGCGCCAGTCGGCCGCCAGAATGCGACGGCTTTGAAAAAACGCCTCGCTGAAAGAATCCACCATGAATTGCCAAGAGGCCGCCACATCCATCCAGCCGTGGGCCAAGACCACGGGGGGAAGGCTTGATTGGGGATTGCCCCACTCACGAACATGGTAGTGATGCCCTCGCAAAGGGACAAAATGGCTAGTAGAGTGGCGTTTAACTTGGTACATACTTCGAGATCATAAGGAGGCAGGGAATGCGTGTCAGTCACCCGAACGACGCTTACGAGGCGGTCCACCAACAATTTGCTTGGCAAGTACCCGCAAAATTCAACATGGCAGAGGTTTGCTGCGGCCGCTGGGCCCGTTCACCCCAACACCAACATGAAGTGGCCATTTTGGAGCATCAGACAGGGGGTCAAGCACCGCTGACGTGGACTTTTGCACAATTGCAATCGGCCGCCAATTTGCTCAGCGCACAGCTTGTGGCCTTGGGTGTCCAAAAAGGGGACCGCGTTGCCATCGTGATGCCGCAGCGGTTTGAAACGGCTGTTGCCTACGTGGCTGTTTTGCAAATGGGTGCTGTGGCCATGCCGCTGTCCATGTTGTTTGGGCCTGAAGCTTTGGCGTTTCGGGTGGCCGACAGTGGAGCTGCTGTAGCGCTTTGCGACGAGCTTTCATCACCTGTCTTGATGGCCTTGAAAAAAGAGTGCCCTGGGTTAAAGACGGTTTTGAATGTTCCCAAGGATTTGAAATCCCAAAAATCCAAATTGTTAGGGCAGAAAAAATTCAGACCCGTTCAAACCAAAGCAGAAGACCCAGCCATCTTGATTTACACCAGCGGCACCACAGGCAATCCGAAGGGCGCACTGATTCCTCAGCAAGCACTGATTGGCAATTTAACGGGCTTCGTTTGCAGTCAAAATTGGTTCGGCTTTGAGCCGCATGCATCGTCTGAGGTCAACCTTTCGAAGCACGCGTTACCAACCGGATCGCAAGCCATTTTTTGGTCGCCTGCCGATTGGGCTTGGACCGGGGGCCTGATGGATGCGTTATTGCCTTCGCTTTATTTTGGGCGGCCCATTGTGGCATTCAAAGGTCGCTTCAGTCCCGAACTTGCTTTTGAAATTTTGCACACGCATGGCATCACGCACAGTTTTTTATTTCCCACTGCTTTAAAAGCCATGATGAAGGCGCAAGCGCATCCACGTCAGCATTACAAAATTGTATTGAAGGGTTTGATGAGTGCGGGCGAGGCTGTGGGTGACGCCGTGTTTGCCTACTGCCGTGATGAGTTGGGCGTGGTAGTGAACGAAATGTTTGGCCAAACAGAGATCAATTATGTGGTGGGCAATTGCCAGGTGTTTTGGCCTTCTAAAGCAGGCAGCATGGGGCGCGGCTATCCTGGTCATCAAGTGGCTGTGATAGATGAGCAAGGACATATTTGCAAAACTGGCGAAGCGGGCGAGGTGGTCGTGAATCGTTTCGATCGGCATGGCCAGCCCGACCCTGTTTTCTTTTTAGGCTATTGGAAAAATCCTTCAGCCACGCAAGCCAAATACACAGGTCAGTGGTGTCGAACTGGCGATGTGGCCATTGAAGATGAGGATGGGTATCTTTGGTACCAAGGTCGAACCGATGACATGTTCAAATCCGCAGGCTATCGAATTGGCCCTGGTGAAATTGAAAATTGTTTGGTCAAACATCCTGCAGTGATGAACGCAGCTGTGGTGCCCAAACCCGATGCCGACCGGGGTGCTTTGGTCAAAGCCTATGTGGTCTTGTCGCCAGAGTTTGTAGCGCAACGAGCCGCTGCCCAAGATGTTCAACATTTTGAAAGCCGTCTGATTGAAGATTTGCAGCGACACGTGCGTGGCTTACTGGCTCCCTATGAATACCCCAAAGAAATTGAATTCATTGAGCAATTGCCCATGACCACAACGGGTAAGGTACAGCGCCGTTTCTTGCGTTTGCAAGAAGAGGAGCGTGCGCGCCAAAACACCAAAATGTAAACTTTGACAATGGTTTGTGATTCAAAGGTCAGTTGAATTGAAATAGGTTTTACACTCTGACCCAATCTAATTTGTTACCAGCAGTTTTAATCAAGATGAAAAAAATCACTCTCGGCTCGTCAGATCTTCTGGTTACGCCCATTTGTTTAGGCACCATGACCTTTGGTGAGCAAGTGGCAGAAAAAGAAGCGCATTCAATTTTGGACCGCTCGCTTGACCTGGGCGTGAACTTCTTGGACACCGCAGAAATGTATTCAGTACCCGCCAAAGCAGAAACCTGCGGCGCAACTGAAAGCATTCTGGGTAATTGGTTTGCTACCAAGCCGGGTGCTCGCCAAAAAATGGTTTTGGCCACCAAAGTGGCGGGTCCTTCCAGGGGCATGCCTTGGGTTCGAGAAGGAACAGGCATGACGCCGCAAGACATCTTGAATTCATGCGATGCCAGCCTCAAGCGCTTGCAAACAGATGTGATCGATCTGTATCAAATTCACTGGCCAGAGCGTCACGTGCCCGCTTTCGGTGCCATGTATTTCGATCCCACCAAAGCCGCCATTGAAACCAGCATTCATGAGCAGCTCGAGGCCATGGCCAAGTTGGTCAAGGCAGGCAAGGTGCGTTACATCGGTCTTTCCAACGAAACACCATACGGTACTCACGAATTCATTCGACTGGCAGAGCAACACGGTTTGCCGCGCGTTATGACGGTTCAAAATCCATATTGTTTGGTCAATCGCACGTTTGACAATGCAATGGACGAAACTTGCCACCGTTTGGGTGTGTCTTTGCTGGCTTACTCTCCCTTGGGTTTTGGTTCTTTAACCGGTAAATACGATCAAACAGGCTTAGAGGGGGCGGGTGCACCGATGGGGCGCTTGGCCAAGTACGAGTCTGTGCGAAAACAACGCTGGGCACGCCCAAGCACTTTGGAGGCTGCGCGTTTGTACAACCAATTGGCGCGGGACAATGGCATGACGCCCACTCACATGGCGCTGGCGTTTTGCTATACGCGTTGGTCGGTGGCCAGTACCATCATTGGCGTGACCTCAGTGGCGCAATTGGAAGAAGACGTGAAGGCTTGGGGCACAGAATTGTCAGCCGATGTGTTGTCAGCAATTGATGCTATTCGCTTGATTCACCGCGATCCCGCAACCTGATTCAGGCGTGAAAAAGATCGCCTTCAATGTTCGCACTAGAATAATTGCCAATGCCTGAACATATCCTTTCCATTTTGCTGCATCCGCTGTGTATTGTGATCGGGTCGTACTTGCTGGGCTCCTTGAGCTTTGCTGTCATCGTGAGTCGCATCATGGGACTTTCTGATCCCCGGTCTTACGGCAGTCAAAATCCTGGCGCTACCAATGTGCTTCGATCAGGCAACAAAAAAGCCGCCATCTTGACCTTGTTGTTTGATGCATTGAAGGGTTGGCTGCCAGTTTTCTGGGTGATTCAGTATGGTGCCGCTTTGGGTGTGGGAGAGAGTACCGCCGCTTTAGCGGGTGTTGCTGCTTTTATGGGACATTTGTACCCCGTGTTTTTTAAATTCCAAGGCGGCAAAGGTGTCGCAACAGCGCTCGGTGTTTTGATGGGTGTCAATCCTTGGTTGGGATTGGCCATCGCCCTGACTTGGATTGCTGTGGCGTGGTTCTTCCGATATTCTTCCTTGGCCGCTTTGTTGGCTGCCATCCTTGCGCCTGTTTATTACACCTTGGGTGGCGATATTTTGTGGCCATTGCAAAGCCCTTTGCTGGGCTTGCTGTGTTTGATGAGCATCTTATTGGTCTGGCGCCACAGAGAAAATCTGAACCGATTGCTCGCTGGCACTGAATCCAAGTTGGGTGCTAAGAAAGAGGCAACATAAGCAGGCTTCCTTGACTTCGTGCAGCTCTGTAAAAAGCGCCTTGAGGCGCTTTTTTTCATCAATCGCGAAAGTTGTTGAAGCTGATAGGAATCTCGGTGATGTCTTTGCGAAGCAAGGACATGGCCGCTTGCAAGTCATCGCGCTTTGCACCTGTCACTCGAACAGCGTCTCCTTGAATTGAAGCCTGCACCTTCAGCTTGCTCTCTTTCAAGGCTTTTTGAATCTTCTTGCTGTCTTCAGTGGCAATGCCATTGCGGACTTTTAAAACTTGCTTGACTTTATCGCCGCCCATTTTTTGCACGTCGCCTTTGTCAAGGAAGCGGACATCGACACCGCGCTTGGCCATTTTGTTAAGCAAAACTTCGTCAATTTGTGTGAGTTGAAAGTCGGCATCGCCAAACAAAGTAATTTCTTTGTCTTTCAGCTCGATGGCTGCAGAAGTGCCTTTGAAGTCAAAGCGAGTGGCAATTTCTTTGGCGGTGGTGTCAACCGCATTTTTTACTTCAACCATGTTAGGTTCGCAAACGGTGTCGAAAGATGGCATAGGGTTTAACAATCAAGTCAGAGAATGCGACAATTCTCCCATGAACGTGACCCAAAACGTACCCCTTCAGACTTACAACAGCTTTGGCATAGTGGCCAAGGCCTATTCTTTGGTGCGAATTCGGTCTGAGGCAGACGCCCTAGAGGTGCAAGAACACCTGAAAAATAGCCAAGAAGAGCATTGTGTGTTGGGGGGCGGCAGCAACATTGTTTTAACCGGCGATGTGAAGCCTCTGGTTCTTAAAGTCGAAATTCTGGGTAAGCAACTGGTTTCAGAAACCGACAAGGCCTGGATTGTGGAGGCGGGTGCGGGTGAAGACTGGCACGAGTTTGTAGCCTGGACTTTGTCACAAGCATGGCCTGGCCTTGAAAACATGGCCCTGATTCCTGGCTCTGTGGGTGCTTCACCCGTGCAAAACATTGGTGCATATGGCGTTGAGCTTCAAGATCGGTTTGACTCTTTGGATGCACTCGATTTGGTCACGGGTCAAATATTCACACTCAACGCTGCGCAGTGCGCTTTTGGTTACCGTGATTCTGTTTTTAAGCATCAAAGCAGCGGACCGAACGGCATTGGTCTGGCCGGTCGAAGCTTAATTTTGCGAGTGCGCTTTCATTTGCCTAAAGCATGGAAGCCCGTGGTGGGCTATTTGGACTTGGAGCGCAAAATGGCCGAGACGGGCATTGCGAACCCAAATGCCCAACAAATATTTGATTGGGTTTGCGAAATTCGCCGCCATAAGTTGCCAGATCCTAAAGTCTTGGGCAATGCCGGTAGCTTCTTTAAAAACCCCACCGTCACGCCAGAGCAATGCGCCGACATCATTGCGCGCGATCCCAAGGTGGTTCACTACCCCATGCCCGACGGCAGCATCAAATTGGCTGCAGGGTGGCTGATTGATGCCTGCGGCTGGAAAGGCAAGAGCGTGGGCAATGCCGCTGTGTATGAAAAGCAAGCCTTGGTGTTGGTGAACCGAGGAGGCGCTACGGGCGGCGAAGTGGTCACCCTTGCCAAGGCCATTCAGACCAGCGTGTACGAAAGATTCGGCATTCGCTTAGAACCCGAACCGGTCGTGATTTAAAGCTTATTTGCCACCTTCAAGCTTGAGCATTTCGGCGCCTTCGCCCAACGACAGCAAACCAGTTTGGGCGTAGATGCCCAATTTGGCGCGTGTGTCCACGATGTCCAAATTGCGCATGGTGAGTTGGCCAATGCGATCCAAAGGTGTGAACATAGATTCGCCCTTTTCCATGGTCAAACGCTCGGGGTGGTACGTGAGGTTGGTCGAGCTTGTATTCAAAATGGAGTAGTCATTGCCACGGCGCAATTCGATGGTGACTTCGCCTGTGATGGCGCGCGCTACCCAACGCTGCGCGGTTTCACGCAGCATGAGGGCTTGTGAATCAAACCAACGGCCTTGGTACAACAAGCGGCCCAGTTTGCGGCCGTTGTCGCGGTATTGCTCGATGGTGTCTTCGTTGTGAATGCCGGTGATCAAACGCTCGTAAGCAATGAACAACAAAGCCAGGCCAGGCGCTTCGTAAATGCCGCGGCTCTTGGCTTCAATGATGCGGTTTTCAATTTGATCGCTCATGCCCAAACCATGACGGCCGCCAATTCGATTGGCTTCCAAAATAAGTTCAACAGGGTCTGAAAAACTGACGCCATTCAACGCCACAGGTTGACCTTCTTCAAAGCGCACCGTGACTTCTTCGTGCTTGACTGCGCAGTCTTCGCGCCAGAAAGGCACACCCATGATGGGCTGCACAATTTTCATGCCGCTGCTTAGGTGCTCAAGGTCTTTGGCCTCGTGTGTGGCGCCCAGCATGTTGGAGTCGGTGGAGTAGGCTTTTTCGGCTGACATCTTGTAGCCAAAACCGTTTTGCGTCATGAATGCTGACATCTCTGCACGGCCGCCCAACTCGTCGATGAACAGCTGATCAAGCCAAGGCTTGTAAATTCTGAGCGAAGGGTTGGTGAGCAAACCGTAGCGGTAAAACCGCTCAATGTCATTGCCCTTATAGGTGCTGCCATCGCCCCAAATGTTGACGTCGTCTTCCTTCATGGCGGCCACCAACATGGTGCCCGTGACGGCGCGGCCAATGGGCGTGGTGTTGAAGTAGGTGACGCCTGCCGTAGAAATATGGAATGCACCGCACTGCAACGCTGCAATGCCTTCGTGTGCCAGCTGCTTGCGGCAGTCAATGAGGCGAGCCAGTTCAGCGCCGTATTCCTTGGCCTTGCGCGGAATTTCTTCGTAGTCGGGCTCGTCAGGCTGGCCTAGATTGGCGGTGTAGGCATAAGGCACTGCGCCTTTTTGACGCATCCAAAGCAATGCAGCGCTGGTGTCCAAACCGCCGGAGAAAGCTATGCCTACTTTTTGGCCCGCGGGGATGTGTTGAAGAATGGTTGCCATGCTTGTACTTTCAAAGACGAATAGGTTCAACCGAAATGGCAGATGTAGTGGTAGGCCTCGGTCACGCGGATTTCAAAACTTGATTGACCTGGCACACTGAACTTCTCGCCCGCTTTGGAGCTTTGCCATTCGGTGCTGCCCTTGAGTTTGAATTCGCAAGAGCCGCCCACGCACTCCATGATTTCAGGCGCGCCGGTATTGAAAGTGAGGGAGGAGGGAAGAACCACGCCTACCGATTTTTTTGTGCCGTCGGCCAAAGTGATGTTGTGGCTGACGCATTTGCCGTCAAAGTAGACGTTGGCTTGTGTGGTGACGGATGCGTGGTCGATTTTTTCGGTGGTCATGGGTCAGGTGTCCTAGCCACCCGAGGGCGGCTTAAAGTTTGAACTAAACCCAATATTTTAGGCGATTGCGGGGCATGCCGAAGCCCCTCACAGAGTCTGGATGGGCTTAAAGGACCGGTGTAATCTGCAATTTGATGGTGGGGCCGGGGTCCTTGGGCAGTTGTACGTTGTATTGTTTGCCAGCAAACTCATAAATGACGTTGTAGCCCGTCAGTCGATTTTCAAAGACTTGCTGAGTGGTGCAGGTTTGCTGAGTTTGGGTTTGAGTGGCTTGAGGTCCTTCCACCTTGTCGCCAGCGATGGCGCCGCCAATGACGCCAATCATGGTGGCGATGGCTCGGCCTTCGCCTTTGCCAATGGCATTACCAATGGCGCCGCCTGCGATAGCGCCCATGGCAGCGCCTGCACCTGAGGTTTGGCCTGGCACATTGATTTGCGTTTGGGTGCAAACCTGGCGAGGGACAGACACTTGTTGGTAAACGGCGGTACGACTAATGACGTTGCCAACTTCTTGGGCTTGCGCGGGCAGGCCAAGAACCAGCCCTGACAACATAGCACTGGCCAGCACGGCAGAGGGTAAGCGAGTAGAAACAAAGTTAGTCATGATTTTTAATTCTGAGAGAAACATTTCGATGGCTGATTTTAGAGTTTGTATGACATCTAAAAGTGAAGCCTGCGTTAAGTGACTTGAAATAACAACTTTAAGTGCACTTGTATTGACTTAACGCGTCAGCCACAGTTCTGGTTGAAAGCCGATGGTCATTTCGACAACTTTGTTTTGATGCCACTCAATTACGGGGCGTTTGATCAGGCTTGGGTTGGCCAAAAGAAAGGGCTTGGCGGTGTCAGCGCTTGTGACGCTGGCTTGTTCTTCTGGGGTGAGTTTTCTCCAACTGGTGCCTTTTCGATTCAGCACCTTTTCCCAGCCGGCTTCATTGAGCCAACGGTCTAGTGCCTGTTCGGGAAGGCCTTGTTTCTTAAAATCATGAAAGACATGGTCATAACCCTGATCAGTTAACCAAGTTCTTGCTTTTTTAACAGTGTCACAGTTGGGAATGCCCCAAACAACAATGGCGGTGTATTTCATTTTTTGGAATAAGGTATGCAGTAGTCAGCGACAATCTTATCCTTATGAAAACTTTGTCTGAATGGCTCGCGCATTGCGAGAAGTTGCACCCCTTTGCCATCGAAATGGGCTTGGATCGTGTTCGTCAAGTGGCTGAGCGCATGCAAATTGCTTTTAAAGCGCCTGTGATCACTGTGGCTGGCACCAATGGCAAAGGCTCAACCTGCGCCATGTTGGAGGCCATCTACCTTCAGGCGGGGTACAAAACAGGGGTTTATACATCGCCTCATTTGGTTCAATTTGAAGAGCGTTGCCGCTTGCTGGGAGAGTCTCCGCCGGCAGCACAGTTTGCAAGCGCTTTCGAGCGGGTAGAACTAGCTCGGGGTGAGACCAGCCTGACCTATTTTGAATTTAGCACCCTGGCCATCTTGAAAATGATGGTGGAGGCCGAGCTTGATGTGATCATTTTGGAAGTAGGCCTAGGTGGCCGCTTAGATGCGGTCAACCTGGTCGATGCCGATTGCGCCATCATTACCAGCATTGATTTGGACCATACAGCGCTCTTGGGCAACGACCGTGAAACCATTGGCCTTGAAAAGGCCGGCATCATGCGCGCTGGTAAATCGGTGGTTTTGAGCGACCCTGTCCCCCCTCAAAGCATCGTTCAACACGCTAAAAAGTTGGGTGCAGACCTTTGGCTGATGGGTCAGGACTTCAATTTTTCTGGCGATCAGCTGCAATGGTCTTGGGCTGGCAGGGGTCGCCGTTACAGTGGTTTGGCTTACCCCGCCCTCAGGGGGGCCAATCAGCTGCTGAATGCTTCAGGTGTTTTGGCCGCTGTGGAAATCATGAGGCCACAATTGCCAGTGACGGCACAGGCCATTCGCAATGGCTTGGCCATGGTGGAACTAACAGGGCGGTTTCAAATCGTGCCAGGCGAGCCGGTTTTGGTGCTGGACGTGGCCCACAATCCCCATTCTGTGGCAGCCTTGGCCGCTAATTTGGATGCCATGGGTTTTTATCCGTGCACCCATGCTGTGTTTGGGGCAATGGCCGACAAAGACCTGCCAAGCATGCTCAAAAAAATCCTGCCCATGGTGGATGCTTGGTATTTCACAGATTTGCCCTTGCCTCGGGCAACTACGGCAGCCCAATTGGAGGATCAATGGCGTCAGATGAACACGCGTCAAGATGTGAAGGCCAGTCAGCACGCGGCCCCTCAAAAAGCTCTGGAAGCAGCCATTGCGGCAGCAGGCCCCACTGATAGAATCTTGGTCTTTGGTTCGTTCTATACGGTGGGCGGCGTTTTGCAGAATGGCATCCCCAAACTGCATGCCAAACACCTGAGTAATTGAGACTCCACAGCATGGCTTTTTTCAAGCTTCGACTTCCTGGCCGATTTTCGTCGACCCAAACTGGCGCCGATGCGCTTTCCAACGCGCCGGCTGAAAGTGTGGAGGTCATTCGAAAGCGTGCACGCCATCGACTCATGGGGTCGGTCGTTTTGGTTTTGGGTGCTGTGGTTGGACTGCCCTTGCTGTTTGACAGTCAGCCGCGGCCAGTAGCGATCGACACGCCTATTGTCATTCCTGATCGAAATCAGATCAGCCCTTTAAGCGCCACAGCAGGCAGTGCCAAAACGGGTGCGATTAAAGAGGGCTTAGCTCAAGATCAAGTCATCGCGGCCGGTCAAACAGGTGCTGCTAAGAGTGCCGTCACTAACTCTGCAGGACTTGATCCCCACGAAGAAGTCGTCCCTAAAGACAACAAGGCAGAAGCCAAGGCAGAAGCCAAGTTGGAGCCAAAGTCAGAGTTGAAAGCTGAAGCGAAATCAGAACCTAAGTCAGAACCTAAGTCAGAAAATAAACCTGACGCCAAAGAGGCGGCCAAAGCGAAGGCCTTGCTTGATGGAAAAGAAGCCCCTAATTCTGGTGATGCTGTTCGATCTGTCGTGCAGGTGGGTGCGTACGCTGATCTGGCGAAGGCCAAGGAGGCGCGTGCCAAGCTTGAGAGTGCGGGTTTTAAAACCTATACCCAAGAAATAGACACCAAAGACGGCAAACGTATTCGTGTTCGAGTCGGGCCTTTCGCAACGAAAGAAGAAGCAGACAAAACAGCGGAAAAGATTCGCAAATTGAATTTGCAAGCTTCGGTCTTAAAGCTCTGAGGAGAGCAAATTCATGGCCTCCACCGATTGGATCCTTATCGCAGTGCTTGCTGCGTCCATGGTGCTTGGTGCATGGCGGGGTTTGGTCTACGAAGTTCTTTCTGTGTTGGGCTGGATTGCTGCTTTTTTAATGGCGCAGTGGTTTGCACCTGATGTGGCAGAACAATTGCCCATGCAGAACTCTGACCAAACCCTGCGCTATGCAGCGGCATTTGTGTTGGTCTTCATTGGCAGTGTTTTTCTGGCAGGTTTAATTTCTGCGCTCATGAAAAAAATCATTTCGGTGGTGGGACTGCGTCCAGTTGATCGAGTTCTAGGCGCCATATTTGGTTTGTTTCGAGGTTTGATTTTGTTATTGGCTTTAAGTGTGGTGGTTCAAATGACCGCTTTGCAAGAAAGTGATTGGTGGTTGGAGTCACAAGGCGGGCCCATGCTGATGACTTTGCTCAAGGGCTTGCGCCCCATGTTGCCTGAAAAATTTGGGGCTTATTTGCCCGACTGAATGGATTGACCTATGTGTGGAATTGTTGGCGTTGCAAGCAACGCGCCTGTGAATCAACTGATCTATGACGCTTTGTTGTTGTTGCAGCATCGCGGGCAAGATGCTGCAGGCATCGTCACGCAGATTGACCGAAAATTTCACATGCACAAAGCCAAAGGCATGGTGAAGGATGTTTTCAGAACGCGCAACATGCGCTCTCTGCCTGGCAATTGTGGTTTAGGCCAAGTTCGCTATCCCACTGCCGGTAATGCATTCAGCGAAGAGGAAGCCCAGCCGTTTTATGTGAATGCACCCTTTGGTCTGGTGTTGGTGCACAACGGCAATTTGACCAATGCCAAGGCCTTGAAGGCAGAACTTTTTTCAACCGATCATCGCCATATCAATACCGAGAGTGACTCCGAGGTCTTGCTCAATGTGTTGGCGCACGAACTGGAGAAAACCACACGCGGCTTGCCTTTAACGCCTGCCGATGTTTTTAAAGCTGTGCAAGGTGTGCATCGCCGCGTGAAGGGCTCCTATGCCGTCATTGCCCTGATTGCAGGCCACGGACTCTTGGCCTTTAGAGATCCTTTTGGCATTCGCCCCTTGTGCATTGGCAAGGGCAAAGATGGCACTTACATGCTGGCCAGTGAGTCTGTTGCGCTTGAAGGAACAATGCATCAGTTTGAGCGCAACATTGCGCCCGGGGAAGCCGTGTTCATTGACATGACCACCAAGCTTCACAGCCAGCAATGTGCCGATGCACCCAGCTTAAATCCTTGCATTTTTGAATTTGTTTATTTGGCTCGGCCTGACTCTACGATGGACGGCATTTCTGTTTACCAGGCGCGTTTGAACTTGGGTGAAACATTGGCCAAGCGCGTGATATCAACAGTTCCCCCTAGCGACATCGATGTGGTCATTCCCATTCCAGAATCCAGTCGTCCCAGTGCTGCACAACTTGCGCAATTGCTAGGACTTCCGTATCGCGAAGGGTTTGTCAAAAACCGTTATGTGGGTAGAACCTTTATCATGCCGGGGCAGGCTGTCCGCAAGAAGTCGGTGCGTCAAAAACTCAATGTCATTGCCAGTGAGTTCAAGGGCCGCAACGTGCTGTTGGTCGACGATTCCATTGTGCGCGGCACCACCAGCCGTGAAATTGTGCAAATGGCCCGAGAGGCTGGTGCACGCAAGGTTTACATGGCCAGTGCTGCACCGCCAGTGCGTTATCCCAATGTCTATGGCATTGACATGCCTACCAAAGACGAGCTGGTTGCTCACAATAAATCGGTCGATGAAATTCGCCAAATCATTGACTGCGATGCACTCATCTATCAAGATGTAGACGCCATGAAGCTGGCTGTGGCCAACGCGGTATTGCCCGGCTATCCCAAAGTACAAGGCTTCGATGCTTCATGCTTCGACGGTATCTATGTCACAGGCGATGTCTCTGAAGCAGACATTGAACGCTTGAACGAGAATCGGCCATCTCAACAAGATGAGTCTGAAGCCGACTCCGACCGCTCGCGCTTGGCTTTGCCAAATGCCAGCTAAGCGCAATTTTGAATCATCTATTTTCGAAAAAATTTTGAGCCCGATATGAGCCAACACCCATTGCCTGAAAATCTCCACATCGATACTTTGGCTGTCAGGGCAGCAGTCGATCGGAGCCAGTATGGCGAAAATTCAGAGGCCATGTACCTCACCAGTGGTTATGTTCAGCCAGATGCCGAAACTGCAGCGCGCCGCTTTGCGGGTGAGGAAGATGGCTACACCTATGCGCGTCTTGGCAACCCTACTGTGGCCAGTATGGAAGTGCGCTTGGCGGCCTTGGAGGGTGCAGAGGCATGTATTGCCACATCAACAGGCATGTCTGCCATTTTGCTCATGTGCTTGGGCTTGCTGAAAAGTGGTGATCACGTTATCTGTTCTCACTCCATGTTTGGCTCGACCATCAAATTGATTGGCAGTGAATTTGCCAAGTTTGGTGTGCAAACCACGTTTGTCTCTCAAACGCAGGTGGCTGAATGGAAAGCGGCCATGCAACCGAACACCCGTTTGTTGTTTGCTGAAACACCCACCAACCCGCTCACCGAGGTGTGCGACATCAAAGCCTTGGCTGAAATTGCCCATGCTGGCCATGCATTGTTGGTGGTTGACAATTGTTTTGCAACGCCTATTTTGCAGCGCCCTCTTGAGATGGGTGCCGATTTGATCGTTCACTCTGGTACCAAATATTTAGATGGTCAAGGCCGTGTCATGGCTGGCGCATTGTGCGGCTCCAAGGCCTTGATTGACGATGTCTTTGGCCCGGTTATGAGAAGTGCAGGCATGACCTTGGCGCCCTTCAATGCTTGGGTGGTTTTAAAGGGTTTGGAGACCTTGGGTATCCGCATGAAAGCCCAATCCGAGCAGACCATGGCCTTGGCGCAGTGGTTGGAAGCGCAGCCGCAAGTTGCTCGTGTTTTTTATCCTGGTTTAAAGAGTCATCCTCAGCACGCATTGGCCATGGCTCAACAATCGGGCATGGGTGGTGCGGTGCTTTCTTTTGAAGTCAAAGCGCAATCGGCTGATCAAGGACGCGAGAATGCTTTCAAGGTCATGAACGCCATGCGAACTGTTTCTTTGTGCACCAATTTAGGCGACGTCAAAACATTGGTAGCACATCCTGCCAGTACTTCACATGGCCGCCTCACCGAGGCGCAAAGACAAGTGGCGGGCATCCAGCAAAGTTTGATTCGTGTGGCAGTTGGCCTAGAGCACCTCGATGACTTGAAAGCAGATTTCTTGCGCGGCTTCTCTGCCCTCTAATTCGAATTACACAATGTCATCTATTCAAAAGTCAGTCCGCACGCGCTTTGCGCCTTCTCCCACAGGCTTTATTCACCTGGGTAATATTCGGTCTGCTTTGTACCCTTGGGCTTTCGCCAAGGCACAAGGCGGTATCTTTATTTTGCGTATTGAAGACACCGATTTAGAACGATCCAACCAAGCTTCGGTCGATGTGATTTTGGAGGGCATGGCGTGGCTCGGCATGAATCCCGATGAAGGTCCTTTCTACCAAATGCAGCGCATGGACCGTTACAAGCAAGTGTTGGCTGAACTTCAAGCCACGGGGCAGGTGTACCCTTGCTACATGAGCATTGAAGCACTGGATGCTTTGCGCGAACAACAAATGGCTGCCAAAGAAAAGCCCCGCTATGACGGCACTTGGCGACCAGAGCCAGGCAAGACCTTGCCCCCGGTTCCTGAAGGTGTGAAGCCTGTGCTGCGATTTAAAAATCCGATCGACGGTGTGGTGGCATGGGACGACAAGGTCAAGGGCCGCATTGAAATCAGCAACCAAGAACTTGATGACTTGGTCATTGCGCGCCCTGACGGCACACCCACCTATAACTTTTGTGTGGTGGTAGATGACATCGACATGGCCATCACGCACGTCATTCGCGGTGACGACCATGTGAATAACACGCCGCGCCAAATTAATATTTTCAAAGCCCTGGGCAAAGAGGAGCCTGTGTATGCGCACTTGCCCACTGTGCTCAATGAGCAGGGCGAAAAATTGAGCAAGCGAAATGGTGCCAAGCCTGTCACGCAGTATCGCGACGAAGGTTATTTGCCTGATGCCATGGTGAATTATTTGGCGCGCTTAGGCTGGAGCCATGGCGATGATGAAATTTTCAGTCGCCAACAATTTTTAGATTGGTTCGACCTTGATCACTTGGGCCGCAGTGCAGCGCAGTTTGACGATGCCAAACTGCGGTGGGTCAATGCGCAGCATTTGAAGGCCTCCGATGATGAGCAGTTGGCTTTGTGGGTGAAGGGCATTTTGAGCCAAAGAGGCATTGCTTCGGATGATCGTTTGCCTGCCATCTGTGGCCTCTTCAAAGACCGCTGTGACACGTTGTGCGTATTGGCCGACTGGGTTGCTGTTTTTTACGGCGATGTTGTGCCCAAAGCCGATGAAAAAGCGCAGCATGTGACCGATGCAGTCAAACCGGCACTGGCGCTGTTGGTTGAAAAATTATCAGCATGTGCGTGGGACAAAGCATCGATTGCGTTGGTCATCAAAGAAGTATTGACTGAGCAAGGTTTGAAAATGCCACAACTGGCCATGCCTGTTCGGGTTTTGGTCATGGGTACAGCACAGACCCCTTCTCTTGATGCTGTCTTGGCCTTGTGTGAGAAGCAAAAAGTTCTTGAGCGATTGAAAAACGCTTAAAAATCTGTCTATAATCCATTTCTCGACACCTGCGAGGGGTGCCTGCAAGGGTGCCACAAAGGGGGTATAGCTCAGCTGGGAGAGCGCTTGCATGGCATGCAAGAGGTCAGCGGTTCGATCCCGCTTACCTCCACCACAGTGTCGAATCATTGATTGAAGCAATTCAATCAAGTCCAGGTTATGACCCTATCGTCTAGAGGCCTAGGACATCACCCTTTCACGGTGAGTACCGGGGTTCGAATCCCCGTAGGGTCGCCAAGTTTTGTTGCACTTGGCTTTGTTGTCAGCGTTAAGCTGGTTCTTCAGAGCAAAAGCTTCAAGCTACCAGGAGTGGTAGTTCAGTTGGTTAGAATACCGGCCTGTCACGCCGGGGGTCGCGGGTTCGAGTCCCGTCCACTCCGCCAAAAGCAAGTAAAAACGCGCCTTCGGGCGCGTTTTTCGTTGGTGCGGTGAATCACTTCAATATTTTCGCGCCCACGACTTTTCCTGCTGTTTTGTCAAATGTCCAAAGCGGGGAATGACCAGCCCGATGAGCCAATGCGATGTGCAAACAATCGGCAAAATCTGCTGCATGGTTTCTAAACAGTTCAAGCGCTATTTCAACAGAGGGTTCTGATTCGAATTCCAACTCTTTGGTGGAAAGCAAATTGGAAATGAGTTCGACAACTTGAGATTTGCTGAATAAAAAATTAGAACGCAAAACCCATTCCAATTCCAAGATGACGGTGACAGGAATGAACACAGTCTCCCCTTGCGCCAAAACAAGTTGAATGAGTCTTCTCGCTAGATGTCCTTGCTGCTCATCGTCTTGAATGAGGAATCTGACGAGGATGTTTGTGTCGATGGCCGCCATGGATTTTTTATTTCCATGGGTTCATATCTTGAAGACTGACTTTTTGCCCAGCTTGGATCTTGATCGAACCTGCCAGGGATTCAAGGGATTGCGTCTTGGCTCTGACTATCAGCACACCATCGGGTGTGACACTCCAGTTGAGTTTTGCGCCAGTTTGAAGCCCCACAGCCTGGCGAATTTCTTGCGGTATGGTGGTTTGTCCTTTGCTGGTAAGGGTAGAGTGGGACATTTTAATTCCTTACTTTATTGAATTTTGTAATGATAAGGTGCAAAGTGAATGCTGTCTACCTAAGCCCAAGCCTTGGTGCCGAGCAAGCCCACCAAATACCCCCGCAGCCACCCCAAATCAACCGGTTTGGCAATAAAGAGTGAGCCTGTGGGCGGGCCTCCACGGTCTTTCAGCTCTGCAAGGCTAAGAGCGGAGAGGGTGATGATTTGAAGTTTTGAAAAGTCTTCGTTTTGTTGAAGCCTCTTGACCAGTTCCCAGCCGTCAACCTTGGGCATGAGCAGGTCGATTAGCATGATGTGAGGCTTGAATACTGGCAAATGAAGCAGTGCTTCGATGGCCGAGGCCATGGCACAGCAATCAACATGCGGGTGCGCTGTGAGGCAAGTTTCTTGCAAGAGATGCCTTGTGATGGCGTCGTCGTCGACCACCATGACTTTGAGCCTATCGCTCATGAGTCGCTCGAGGACGGGCAATTTTTGCTGCTGCAATTGGTAATTTTGAATGGACTCGAGCGAAATACGCCTGTGGCCTCCTTGCGTAACCCAGGCGTGAAGAATGTTTTTGTCGACCAAGCTTTGGACCGTGCCGACCGACAGCTGAAGAAGTTCAGCGGCTTTGCTGGTGCCGCAGCAAGCGGGGGTGGTTTGAGAGGCCATGCATGTCTTGTGTGAAAAACTTCAATTTAGCGTGATTTCCCGGCATACCGACTTGCAAACGCATACATTGACTTTCATTTGACCTGGCAACAGGCGGCAAAAATGACGTCTCCTTAGGGACTCTGGGGATGTTCCATCTCCTCATACCCGATTAGGATCTCTTGTGCAAAATGCACCAAGCCATCAAAAGAACAATTCATTGAACTTATTTCGTATTCTGTTGGAGACTCATTGAATGCCCGCTCACCATGCTTTTTGGCCCAAAAGACTGCCTTACCAATTGACAGCGCCGCAAACATCTTTGTGGATGAATTTGCAAATCAGTGCGTTGCGCTATCCCCAAAAAGTGGCCTTGGTGTTCATGGGCAGAACGTGGTCCTATTCAGAGTTGCAATTTGAAGCAGAAAAAATTGCTTCAGCATTGCGCAAGATGGGTGTGCAAAAAGGCGATCGCGTGGTGTTGGACATGCAAAATTGTCCGCAGTTGGTGATCACGCATTTTGCAATCTTGCGTCTAGATGCTGTGGTGGTGCCAGTCAATCCGATGAACCGTACCGAAGAGTTGAAACACTACATCTTGGATCCTGATACCAAGGTGGCAGTGACCACGGCAGACCTGGCACCAGAGTTGGCTGCTGCAAGCAATGCGCTAGAAAAATCGCAGCGTCTAAAGCATTTATTGGTCACGCAATTCACAGATGTTTTTGATGCTGCCAACATCGGCCCCGACGAATTGCCTGCAAATTGGAGCGACTGGTTAAAGACAGTGCACGCCTTGCCTTTGCTTGAAGGCGGAGAAGTGCACGCCTGGGCGTCTGTTTCTCAAGGCGAGGTATCCCTGGGCCCAGTGACTGCGCAATCTGAAGACTTGGCTGTATTGCCTTACACAAGCGGTACCACGGGCCTGCCTAAAGGTTGCATGCACACGCACGGAACCATCATGCACAACGCCATGTCAAGCGGCTTGTGGGCCAATGGCACGCCTGAAAACAAATGCTTGTGTGTGGTGCCGATGTTTCACATCACGGGCATGGTCAGTGTGATGCACGCCACCATTTTCATGGGCGCTACCCTGATTTTGATGCCTCGTTGGGACAGGGATTTGGCGGGCCGTCTTATCTCCAAATGGAAAGTGACACACTGGACCAATATTCCCACCATGGTCATTGATTTGTTGGGCAGTGCCAATATGGCGCAATTTGATTTAACCAGTTTGCAAAACATTGGTGGCGGTGGAGCCGCCATGCCTGAGGCGGTAGCACAAAGACTGCTAGATCAATTTGGTCTTCGCTACATTGAAGGCTATGGTTTGACGGAAACTGCTGCGCCTTCGCACACCAATCCACCCGATGCGCCCAAAAAGCAATGTTTGGGAATTCCTTTCATGAGCGTTGATTCGCGTGTGGTGGATCCAGAAACTTTGCAAGAGTTGCCCCAAGGTGAATCGGGTGAAATTGTCATGGCGGGACCGCAAATTTTCAAAGGCTATTGGAAACGACCAGAAGCTACCGCCAGCGCATTTTTTGAGCGCGATGGCAAATCTTTTTTCCGCTCAGGTGACATGGGCCGCATTGATGAAGAAGGCTACTTCTTCATGACCGACAGACTCAAGCGCATGATCAATGCAAGTGGCTTCAAAGTTTGGCCGGCTGAAGTAGAAGCGCTGATGTTCAAACATCCCGCCATTCAAGAGGCCTGCATCATTTCTACCAAAGACGCTTACCGCGGAGAATCAGTCAAGGCCGTGGTGGTGTTGCGCAGCACGCACATAGGCCAAGTCAGTGAGCAAGACATCATTGACTGGTGCAGAGACACCATGGCGGTTTACAAAGTGCCGCGTGTGGTGGAGTTCATAGAGGTATTACCCAAAAGTGGCAGTGGTAAAGTGATGTGGCGCGCATTGCAAGAAGCAGAAATGGCCAAGGCTTGATGAATTATTTTTTGATGATGTTAGAGATTCACACATGAGCCTGAAACTGTCTGTACTGGACCAATCAGTTGCCATGGCTGGCCGAGGGCAAGATCAGTCCATCCGGCAAACGGTGGCTCTGGCCATTGAGGCCGAACGTTTGGGCTATGCGCGTTTTTGGGTGAGTGAGCATCACGCACATCCCAGCATTGTGGGCACTGCGCCCGAAATTTTGATGGCGGCCATTGCCACACAAACTCAAAAAATCAGAATTGGCAGTGCGGGCGTCATGTTGCCGCACTATGCTGCCTTAAAAGTAGCCGAACAATTCAGAGTGCTCGATGCATTGGCGCCAGGCCGCATTGATTTGGGTGTTGGGCGTGCACCCGGTAGCGACGGCAAAACAGCACAACTGTTGAACCCAGACCGTTATGCCAGCGAAAACTTTCCGCAGCAAGTGATGGAACTTCAAGCGTGGGTCAAAGGTCAGCCATTGCCGGCAGGGCATCCTGGTCATGGCGTGTTTGCCTACCCTCAGTCGGCCACATCGCCAGATGTTTGGATGTTGGGCAGCTCAGACTATGGCGCTCAATTGGCGGCTCATTTGGGCCTGCCTTATGCCTTCGCTTGGTTCATTACAGATGGGCAGGGGGCTGATCAGGCCTTGCAAATTTACCGAGATACGTTCAGGCCTAGCGCTGGTTTGGATCGACCCAAGGCCACCCTGTGTGTGTGGGCGTTGGCGGCTGACACGGACGAAGAAGCTTGGCATCTTTTCAAAAGCCGCGCGCGTTGGCGAATGGACAGAAATCTAGGTCGCATTGGCCCCATGCTACCGCCAGAGCAAGCCGATCGTGATTATTCTCAGTCTGAGCAAATGGCGCTTGATGCACTCAAGGCCAATGCATTTGTTGGAAGTGCTAAAACAGTAGCTGACAAGTTAAGAGCGGTGGCAACACGGCTTGAACTCGATGAAATGGCCATCATCACGTGGACGTATGACGCCAAGGCGCAAACGCGTTCGTACGCATTGTTGGCCCAAGAATTCAATTTGAAATCCTCAATACCTCAGGAGTACACCCATGTTTGAAACCGCAATTGCAGGAAGCTTGCCAAAGCCAGAATGGTTGGCTGAGACCAACAAACTTTGGCCCAAGTGGATGGCTGAAGGCGATAGCCTGAAGCAAGCCAAAGCTGATGCCACACTGCTCTGGATCAAAACCCAAGAAGATGCTGGCTTGGATGTCATTGGTGACGGTGAGCAATCACGTCAACACTTTGTGCATGGGTTTTTAGAGCAAGTTGAAGGCATCGACTTTGAAAACAAAGTGACCATGGGCATTCGCAACAATCGCTACGACGCACAAGTGCCGCAAGTGGTTGCACCCTTGCGTTTAAAAGGCCGCGTGCATGCTTTTGAAGCTCAATTGGCAAGAGCGCACACCAAGAAAAAATTGAAGTTCACCTTGCCTGGCCCCATGACCATTGTGGACACGGTGGCCGATCGTTTTTATGGCGATAAAGTGAAGATGGCCATGGCTTTTGCAGAACTTTTGAATCAAGAAGCATTGGCACTGCAAGCCGATGGCGTTGACATTGTTCAGTTCGACGAACCTGCCTTCAATGTCTACATGGAAGAGGCTGCTGACTGGGGCGTCAAAGCTTTAGAGCGCGCTGCACAAGGGCTGACCTGCACCACGGCCGTTCACATTTGCTATGGCTACGGCATTCAAGCCAACATTGATTGGAAAAATTCATTGGGCCACGAGTGGCGCCAATATGAAAAGGTGTTCCCAGCCTTGGCCAAAAGCAGCATCAAGCAAGTGAGCTTGGAATGCTTTCACTCGCATGTGCCCATGGACCTGATGGCTTTGCTTGAAGGCAAAGATGTGATGGTGGGCGTGATTGATGTGGCCAGCGATGTGATTGAAACACCTGAACAAGTGGCCGACACCATTGGCCGTGCGCTTCAGTTTGTGCCCAAGGCGCGCATCATTGCTTGTACCAACTGCGGCCTGGCACCCATGAGCCGCGAAGTAGCCGAGAAAAAATTGCAGGCGTTGGCAGAAGGCGCGCGCATTGCACGTGCGCGCTATCTCTGATTACATGCGCTCAAAAATGGCCGCAATACCCTGACCGCCGCCAATGCACATGGTGACCAAGGCATAACGGCCATTGATGCGGTGCAGTTCGTGCAATGCTTTGACGGTAATCAAAGCGCCTGTTGCACCGATAGGATGACCCAATGAAATACCAGAACCATTGGGGTTGACCTTGGCGGGATCCAAACCAAGGTCGCGAGTGACGGCGCAAGCTTGCGCCGCAAACGCTTCGTTGGCTTCGATCACATCCAAATCATTCACGGTCAGGCCTGCTTTTTTCAGAGCCAACTGAGTGGCAGGCACAGGACCAATGCCCATGTACTTGGGATCGACACCGGCGTGTGCGTAAGCCACCAAGCGTGCCAAAGGTTTGACGCCGCGGGCCTTGGCCGCGCCAGCTTCCATCAGGACTACGGCAGCTGCAGCATCGTTGATGCCTGAAGCATTGCCGGCTGTGACGGTGCCATTCTCTTTGATGAACACGGGCTTGAGTTTGCCCAGTTCTTCTATTGTGCATCCAGGGCGAAAATGCTCGTCTGTGTCATAGGCCACTTCGCCTTTGCGCGTCTTGAGCATGACGGGCATGATCTGATCTTTGAAATAGCCGGCTTGCGTGGCGCGCTCTGCACGGTTGTGGCTTTCAACGGCCAACTTGTCTTGGTCTTCGCGTGTAATGCCCCACTTGGCGGCAATGTTCTCGGCGGTCACGCCCATGTGAATGGTGTGGAAGGGATCGTGCAGTGCGCCCACCATCATGTCGATCATTTTGGTGTCGCCCATCCGAGCACCAAAACGGTTGGTGTTGATGGCGTAAGGTGCGCGGCTCATGTTTTCTGCGCCGGCGCCAATGGCCACATCGGCATCGCCTAGCAAGATGGATTGGCTTGCAGACAAAATGGCTTGCAAGCCTGACCCGCACAGACGGTTCACGTTGAAAGCAGGTGTGCCTTCTGCGCAGCCACCGTTGATGGCGGCAACGCGCGACAAGTACATGTCTTTGGGTTCGGTGTTGACCACATGCCCAAACACCACATGGCCAACGTCTTTGCCATCGGTGTTGGCGCGCTTGAGTGCTTCGCGTACGACTTGTGCGCCCAGCTCTGTGGGGGCAACATCTTTCAGACTGCCACCAAATGTGCCAATGGCGGTGCGCACAGCGCTGACAACGACTACTTCACGGCTCATCTCTATCTCCTAAGAATTGAATTGAATTTACCCCCAAAGTCTCACCTAATAAGACTACAGGGGACTGACAAAAGTTGATTGAACGTGGCTAAGTTAAGCGTCCCTGACATCGCTGACAGGGTTGCTGCCAAAGTCGGGGCGAGCTAAATAGTCAAGGATGCGCTTGGCGGCATCGGCTGGGGAGGTCAGTTGACCTGTGGCTTTGAGTTGTTGAAAGCCGCTTTGATCTGGGAAGCTGTCGGCTGGGGCTGATCGCAATTGGATTTGCATGTCGGTATCTATGACGCCAGGTGCCAGAGACGTCACTTTGGCACCATGGGGTTTTAAAGCCTCTTCCAAAGCCAGGCAACGGGTGAAGTGATCCATTCCAGCCTTGGCTGCGCAATAGCCCGATTGAGAGGCCATGGCACGGCGGCCAAGTCCAGAAGAAATATTGACGATTTTGCGTGGCATGGGCCAAGCTTCAGTGGCACCGAGAAAGGCTGCACACAATTGCATGGGAGCCTCTAAGCCAACGCGCAATGCCATGGCCAGATTGTGGGGGTCTGCTTCACTCAGGGGTCCAATGCGAGGAATGACGCCTGCATTGTTAATGAGCGTGGCACTTTGAAATTCATTGGGTTTTTGAGCCTGAAGCCAAGTTAGCAAGGCCTTGCTGGCCGCAGCGCCGTCTGCTAAATCATGAGACCACTGCGCTAATGTGGCACCTGATTTTTGAGCGAGTTCAATGAGACTGGCTTGTTGATTGCGTGAAATGCAAATGAGGGTATGACCCGGTGTTAAGAGTTGTTCTGCAATGGCCAAGCCCATGCCGCGAGAGCCGCCCGTCAAGATGTAGAGGTGTTGTGTCATGTTGATCTTCTTTCGAATTAAAACGGAACCTTACTTTCGAATGCCATCCATTCTGCCTTCATTGGATGCCTGAATTGGAGTTCGCGCGCGTGCAATAAAAGGCGAGGAGATTTTGCCAAAATTTCGGGTGTGGCATACAAGCTGTCGCCCAGTATGGCATGACCGATCGCCATCATGTGCAAGCGCAGTTGGTGGGTTCGCCCCGTGATAGGTTTCATCTCGACACGGGTCGTTTTCTGCAAACAAGCCCCTTGCTGGATGCGCCATTGGGTGTGGCTGGGTTTGCCGTGTTCCCAATCTATTTTGCTTTTGGGGCGGTTGGGCCAATCGATCAACAAGGGCATTTGAATGTCTTGCCAGGCATCGGCCTGGC
>Ga0209768_10000249_pt1 | contig 37069 bp, 36 predicted proteins | sample LauGreSBDMM110SD_3_FD_187564 | JGI IMG/M metagenome (GOLD analysis project Ga0209768, IMG submission 187564) | Freshwater lake microbial communities from Lake Michigan, USA - Sp13.BD.MM110.SD (SPAdes) (version 2) | ecosystem: Environmental > Aquatic > Freshwater > Lake | place: Lake Michigan... | reverse complement strand
TTCTTCGATGGCCAGATCGCCTGGGTAAGGCTGCTGCGCTTGCACGGGAATGGTGTTGACGTAGGGCGTGACGAGTTCGGGCGACCAGTCGATCTGGCTTTGGTGGGCCAAGGCCACCATCTGGTCCAGCAGGTAACGCGCGCGTTCGGGGCCGTAAGCGCCGACCACAGCTTGGAAGGCCTGGCGCCATTCGGCTGTTTCTGTCGGGTCGATATCTGTGGTTTTTTGCAGCATAGGTGTTGTCAAAAGCGGAATTCGGATGGCATTGAATATAGAGAATTCAGCGCGGAATGTGCTATTGATAAAACATGTTTTCGCCTGCTTAAATGGCATAAAATGCCATAAATATCTATTTTCAAGGTTATTTATGCTTTTAGATGCCGTAGATTACAAAATATTGGCGCAACTTCAAGAGGATTCGTCCGTCACCAACGTTGAGCTGGCCCGGCGCGTGCATTTGTCGCCGTCGCCGTGTTTGCAAAGGGTCAAGGCGCTGGAGGCCGCAGGGGTGATTCAGCGCTATGTCGCGCTGACCCAACCGCAAGCCCTGGGCCTGGGATTGAACGTGTTTATTTCCATCAGCCTGAAAGAGCAATCCAAGGCTGCCTTGGCCGAGTTTGAGCAGCGCATTGCTGAGCACGACGAGGTGATGGAATGTTATTTGATGACCGGCGACTCTGACTATTTAATCCGCGTGGCGATTGCCGACATGGCAGCGCTGGAAAAGTTCATATTAGAACAACTCACGCCTATACCCGGGGTGGAAAAAATCCGCAGCAGTTTTGCGTTGAAGCAGGTACGGTACAAAACTGCTTTGCCACTGAAACACAGTTGACAACAGATATCTTTACGAGAATTCAATAAATCAGACTGATTGGGATACACAGTTGGTAACCAACGCCCCAGACAGATTTGATGGCAGATTCTGAATACTGTGAGTGCACTGATTTTATTTTTTTTCTGAATCTCGCAATCAATTCCTCTAGTGCGTGTTTGCTCATTCCTTCCTCAGAATCATCCTCTGAAAATAAGTCACACAAAACTCCTGAATCCAAGGTGAAATCATTGGCTTGACTGAGCGCCACCAACAGTATTTTTTCTCTGTTTGTTAAACGGATTTTGGTGTTATGAGCCGGAGATTGAAGCGTACGGTCACGCAGGCTAAGTTGCCAGTCATTGGTATTGGTCAATTTTTTAACCCGTCGACCGAGATTTTGCAAAACCATGGTCAATTCTTCGGGAGACACCGGCTTGGTCAAATAGAAATCCGCGCCTCCGTGGCTGTAACCGGTCAAACGGTCATGCAAAGCTACCCTGGCTGTCATGATCACTATGCCGACATTGGGAGATCTTTGACGAAGTCGATTGCATAAACTAATGCCGGATTCACCGGGCAAATTCAAATCGATGATGTAAATATCAATCGGTTGAACTGTCACCAGATCATCCAAGGCTGCGGCAGAAGAAACATCATGGGTTTCAAATTTCATTGCCCTTAAATGAGCCACGATTTCCTGTCTTAGTAAAACATCATCCTCAACGATTGCAACGACAAAAGGTGTATTTCTTAATATGAGATCAGAGCGATTTAAGGTTTGCATATAGGAATACTCAATATGAAAATAATGTGGTCGTCTTCTAATTGAAAATTGATATCAGAAGCTGATTTTTCAGCGGCATCCTTGACCAAAGTTAATCCTATGCCCATTCCAGGTACAGGTTGAAAACTGTCATGCCGGTAGTAACGCTGAAATAATTTTTCAGGATCCGGTCTGGCTTGGATAAGAAAATAATTTGTGATAGAAAAAACGGAATGTGTTTCATTCTCACAAATATTTATTCTGATCAGTGTATGCGGACTGGCGTATTTCAATGCATTGGAAATCAAATTTTCAATGATTAAAGTTATTAAATGTAAGTTTGAATAAAAATTAAGTGATGAATCAATTTCGATATTAAATTTATTTTCAATGATGCAATCTGGGTCAATCTGATCTTCAATGATTTGCATCACCAAAGACATTGCATGTATGACATCCGGCTTGGTGTCAATTTCGTAACGATCGACTTTGTTTGAATTTGCTACATGACTGATCAACTGATCCATTCGCTGTAATGAACTACTGATACGTTTAGAGCGCAATGCGTTTTCATTGTCTGTGCCGGAAAAATTTTTTAACGAGTAAGCAGCAAACTTCAAGGTGCTGAGTGGGCTTTTCAATTCATGAGTCAATATGTCAATCAGCGTTTGCCTTTCCTCTAACTTTTCATTGTTGATGCGTGATGTTGCATAAGCAATTTGTAAATCTTTATCTCGAATCACATTCAAAATCATTTTTTCGTAGTACTTCAAAATCAGAATCAGAAAAACCACTACACCGAATGCCAATCCATTCAAGCGGTAATTGGTATAAAAAATAAATTCAGCGCCTCTGCCTGTCAATTCTTCAGCTTCAGTAAAAATATTTATAAATCCATAAATCACCATCATTGTTAAAATAAAGTATGACAGTTTCAGTAATCGTGCAATATTGACTGGAATATCTGACGTTTTGGCTAATCCGTAAAACTGCAAGGGCAAATTCAAGGCAATCAAAGCAAGGTATACGTAAATCCCGGCTCTGACATAGTCAAGTGCTATTAAAACAAAATTGAGTAAACCTACTCCCAAAAGTAAAAGTGTCGTTATTTTGTAGACCTTATTAATGCAGTAATCTTTCATTAATGAATAACTTAACAGCATAGTTAAAAGAATTCTTAAATTTATGAATTCATAATTAATTAAACTGTAATTTTCAGCAGCCAAAAAAGGTAATAAATCAAATATTTTTCCGGATGCAAAAATTATATAAATAAAAATACTGAATTGCAAAAGACTGTAAGTCAAAATAAAATGTGATCTATCAATAATCAGTAAACCTAATGCAATACAAAATAAACTTAATGCAATCGATTGAGAAAAAGTAATGCTTTCAGTGTGAGCAGCAGTTATTTGAGAAAGTGCAGAAAGTGTGGATATTTCTGTTTTTACTGTGATATAGCCCGTATGTTGTAATTTCACAAAAAATGGTTTTTGCTGATATTTCCCATCAGAGGAAAGAGTAAAACAATGCATCCCGTAGGGACATAATCTATTTGTTGTTTTTGTCGGCGATAGACTCCCCCCGGATTGAATCAGCCAAGCTGAGTCTTGTTTTTCAAATAAGATTATTTTTTCGACAATAAAAGGGCTTAGGATAAGTATTCTGTCTTCATTGATTTTTTTTTCACTGGAAACTTGGGTATCCGATACTTCTATTTTTAACCATACATCTCCTTTTTGAAACCCTAGGTGTAGAGTATCTTTGTATGGCGTGAATTGTTTGGTTTCAATTTCCCTGATTGTGAATTCTGAGATTGAATCCACAAAATAGCTTTGTTTGAAATCGATAGCAAAAATCAGTGCGTGACTGTATGAGCAATTAAAAGCTATAAAAAAGAAAAAAAATAACTGCTTGAATCGCAATTTGTATGGTCTTTAACGAATAATTGAAGCTTAATCATAGCTTCAAACTACTTTAAAAACCATGTGTTTTTATGAGGTTTGACCAGTAAATCAGGGTGTCATTGTTTGCTCTTAAGTTAAATTGATTTCATGGGTAAATCAATTGAGTCAACGCATTTGAGCGAAGATAATTCAGATCAGGGCGAGGAAAATAGCTCGAACAATTTCCAATTGACGCCTTTTTTGGCTTTGGTCGTGTCGTTGATCTACATGTTAACGGCAGACGGTGAAATTGATGACCATGAATCGAGTCAGTTGCAGGCCGTGGTGGGTGATCACGCCGAATTGCTTGAAATTGCTATTGAATACGCTGAAGACACCCGTATTGAAGATTTTTTGATCGAATCAAAAGAAATCTTGAACTTGGATGACAAGTTTTGCATCTTGACAAATTTATGTGATTGTCTTTTATCCGATGGTGTGACTGAAGACCATGAACTTGAGTTGTTCCGCTTGATCGCTGATTCGTTTGGGATTAGTCAAATTTCTTTTCAAGCTCATTTCAATAATTTAAAAATTAAGAATGATAAAAAATTACTTGGAACATTTAACTCAGAGAGTTTGATATTGAACGGTCAGTCAGCACATTTACCACTGGCTTGTAGCTTGCTCTACATGATGGCCGCCGATGGAAATATTGCAGATGAAGAAATTGGTCAACTTCAAGTCGTCATCGGTGAATTTGACGGACTGCAGGCGGCTGCCATGAAAACCGTTCGCTCTGTCAAAATGAACTTGTTTCTTAAACAAGCAAGCCCATTGCTGACACAAGATCAAAAAATATTTATCTTGTTGAATGTTTGTGATTCCATGATGGCCGATGGAAAAATAGACGTGATAGAAGATAATTTATTTCAAAACATGCTGACTGCTTTTACTGTTTCCATGTCCAATTTTAAAAGTTATTACGAAACTATAAGAATTAAAAATATCAAGCCATTCGACACTGACAGCGCACCTGGTTCATTTCATTCGCGTGTCAGTTCGAAAAATAACAGTTCACGAACTGGAACATTTAAAGTCAGGCATAACAAAAAGCTTGAAAGCACTTCCACAAGCAATACTCCAGTCGGCAGCGACAAAGACGGCGGTGAATGGGTTTCCAATATTGACCAAAAGGAATTGAGTTCCATTGTTACCCGGACAATGCAGGACAATGTTAAACAGGCAAATGAAAGTTTTGCCGGTCAATCCGATGTTGACAGCGTACAGAATAATGCCATCAGTCGTTTACAGCCAGTGTTGCCAGTGACTAATGAAGGTCTGAAAACGCATCTAGAACTGGCACCTGCAGAAAATAAATCAGAAAATATCCAGCGCGCTCATGAAAATAACATAGTTTTAGAGAATTTGAACCTGGATGCTGAAAATGTGGCTACTAATATTCAGCAAATTGAAATTTCTGCTGAATCTGCAAACCGGCAGAAAACTGTAGCCGACGCACTCACAGCAAATATTCAGCAAATTGAAGCATCGGCTGCGATCTCCAATCGCCAGAAAGTCGGCGCATTGATGCCGGTTACCAATAAACAGTCGGGCGGCGTTGACAAATTAACCAGCCAAACCCTAGCGCTAGACACTTCTTCGATTGATTTCAACACTGACTTTGTCTCTCTCAGCCAAAGCTCAAAAGCCTCAGATATTCCTGTTATCAAAAGCGAAGATCACAAGTTGAAATTGATAGATGCCCAGCTTGTTTTGAACTTACAAAGCAAAATTGCTTTAGTTCATTCCAATTTGGACAAACTCGTTCCAATTAAATTACACAAAGTTCTGAGTTCAATCGCGAGTACTTCGGTATATTCTAATTTAAAGCAAGTGCCATTCAGTGCTAAGAAGTCTGAATCTGATGCCGACGTTCAAGCCAAAGTCAGTCTTCAATTTGAAGAGTTGACTGAATCGGATACAAATGCAATAACAGACTTTGAAGAATCAGATCAGATACTTGAAAATCCGGATGTGAATTTAATGACTGAATCATTCTCTGACACAAAATCAGCGACAACCACAGTTCAAAAGCCGCCTTCTTTTATAAAGAATGATAAGAAAATATGGGCTATTGCCTTCATGGTTATTTGTATGCCGTTAGGCATACTTGCCAAAGGTATTATTTATCCGACTCAAACATGCTCAGGGCTGGGTCACGCTGAAAGAAACTGGATGCCGGAATACGGCGATGCTGTTCTGATACAAGAAGCATCACTTCCTTTTTCTCACAAAATAAAATTCAGTCAGACGCAGTTATGGGTAGACGGTCAGCGGTTCCCTTACTACAAAGAGTTGAGTCCAAAAACAAACTTTGCGCTTGTTTCACCAACTTGGATAAAAGGCAGTTATATCGACCAGGCTATTAACAAAACACGCTATACCTTTGAATACGATAAGGTTCGCCAGCAACTCAGAATTGATATTCAGTCAATAGGGGCAGGACTCATTGAAGGAAAAAATGGACTGATTCAAGAAAACTCTTCATTCCTTGGGCAGTGCTCTAATGACTGGTTTTAGCAGCCATGCGGTATTTTTTCATATTATGTTTACTTTGTCTTCAGGCTTGCTCTGATCGGAATACAGCAGAATATTTTTGCGAAGCACGTCAATCACATCAATGGAATGGATTTATACGTCAATATATTGTTCAATTGAATACACGGCAGATATGCGTCACCTGGTCGCCAGATTCTCCTTACTGCGGAGTATTTGGAAAAGACACTGCTTCTTCTGAATCAGTAAACCAAGCCACAGGCTTACGTACGGAGTTGCGTTATCGGGCTAAATTGTTAACTGATGCGGTGGAGTTGGAAATAATCCGCAAAGAAATCACGCCGAATTCGCAGGCAATTGGCGATTTATCACAAGATGTGGTGTCAACACTCAGGTTTTCTAAAGAAATGATGGAATTAACCAGTATTTCAGGGCAAGGGCAAGCTGAACCTATTACTTACACGTGTTCAGCTTGGAAAAAGAAGCCTTGGTGGCAGTTTTTTTGAATAACTTGAGAAGCGGTATTTAATCAATATTATTTGGGCGCTTTATCAATCGCCTTTTTTAAATCCACGTATTCCTCGCACTTGAGGCCGCAGATTTTTTCCAGCGAGGCCAGTAACTCTTTGGCTTTGGTGATCTCTTTGGTTTGCACATAGGCCATGCCCAGGTATTCAAGCGCGCCCCGATGCTGCGGGTCTATGCGCAAGGCTTCCTTGTAATTGAAGACGGCTTCCGGGAAGCGTTTGGCATTGCGCAGGCTGTAACCGAGGAGGTTGTAGCCGTCGGCATCGTTAGGGTTGGCCTTGACGAATTTCTCCAGCGTGGAGATGGCACCGGGCCAGTCTTTTTTCTCGATCTGCGCCTTGGCGTTGCCCAGGTCTGAGCCGGCGGCTGAAGGTCCGGACACGTCGGCAGCTTGGGCGACGTGAAAATTTAAGCCGAGCAAGGCAGCAATTAACAGGTGTTTGGTCATGGTTTTCTTTCAAGGGGCCGAGAAGCGGAAATGGCAGCATTATGCAGAGTTGGCACCAAGTTGACAGTAGGGGCCGTCAGTTGGTTAGATAATGGCTGGATATTGTTAGATTTGCAACTGGAGTTCCCATGAAATTGACGCCTGAACAACACGCCGAATTCGACCGCGAAGGTTATTTGTTTTTCCCCGGCTTGTTTACCCCAGAGGAAACCAAAAACCTGGTGGATGAAGTCCCCAACTTGTACAGCCGTCACGAGGCTTACAACGTGCGTGAAAAAGGCAAGGACGCGGTGCGTACCAATTTCGCGGCGCACATGTATTCTGAGCCGTTTGCCAAATTGGCCCGCCACCCGCGCATGATCGATCCGGTCGAGGACTTGTTCGGCGAAAAGCTGTACATGCACCAGTTCAAAATCAACGGTAAGATGGCTTTTGAAGGCGATGTCTGGCAATGGCACCAAGACTACGGCACTTGGCTGAACGACGACATGATGCCCACCGAGCGCGCCATGAACGTGGCTATTTTTCTCGACGATGTCAATGAGTTCAACGGCCCGCTGATGTTCATTCCCGGCAGCCATAAAAAAGGCGTGGTCGACGCCAAACATGACTTGACCACCACCAGCTACCCACTGTGGACCGTGGACAACGATCTCATCTCCCAACTGGTGGAGCGTGCCGGCGGCAAACAAGGCGGCATCGTCAGCCCCACTGGTCCGGCGGGTTCCATGATTTTGTTCCACAGTTGTTTGGTTCATGCCTCGGCCAGCAACCTGTCGCCTTGGAACCGGGTCAGCGTTTACCTTAGCCTGTGCGCCGTCTCCAACCACATCCGCCGCCATAAGCGGCCCGAGTTCATCGCTCACCGCGATTTCACACCCATCGAATGCCTGCCCGACGATTGCCTGACAAAGTCATACCCTGTTGATTTGCCTTGGGCCAAGGGCTTGCCTGCCAGTGCGCTGGTCACCACGGATGTACCGATTGACCAGACCAAAACTGCTGCATGAGCCTGTACCAACAACTTCAACAACGCGCCGCTGACAACAAGCCCATACGGGTCGCGCTGATTGGCGCTGGCAAGTTCGGCGCCATGTACTTGGCGCAAGTGCCGCGTACCCCCGGTGTTCATCTGGTCGGCATTGCTGATTTGTCGATTGATAACGCGCGTGCCAACTTGGCGCGTGTCGGCTGGCCGGCGCACCAGGCCTCGGCCCAGAGTCTGGATGATGCGTTTAAGCAAGGCCTGACCTACTTGACCCAAGACTGGCAGGCGCTGGTATCGCACCCGCTGGTCGATGTGGTTGTCGAATGCACCGGCAACCCGATTGCCGCGGTAGAGCATTGCCTGTCTGCGTTCGCCCACGGTAAACACGTGGTGAATGTCACGGTGGAGGCAGATGCTTTCTGTGGACCGCTTCTGGCTCGCAAAGCGGCTGACGCAGGTCTGGTGTATTCCTTGGCTTTTGGCGATCAGCCTGCGCTCATTTGCGATTTGGTGGATTGGGCGCGCACCTGCGGCTTTCCGGTCACGGCTGCTGGTCGCGGCCACAAATGGCTGCCGCATTTCAGCGAGTCCACACCTGAAACAGTTTGGGGCAATTACGGTTTAACGCCTGAGCAAGCCGCGCGTGGCGGTTTGAATCCCAAAATGTTCAACAGCTTTTTGGATGGCTCCAAACCTTCGATTGAATGCACTGCCGTAGCCAACGCCACTGGTTTGCATGTGCCGTCTAATGGTTTGTTGTATCCACCGGCCAGCGTTGAAGACATTCCTTTCGTCACCCGGCCCGTCAGCGAAGGCGGTGTGCTCGAGCGCAAGGGCATGGTCGAAGTGATTTCCTCGCTAGAAGCCGATGGTCGCGTCATTCCTTATGACATACGCATGGGCGTGTGGGTGACAGTGGAAGCCGAAACCGACTACATCAAACATTGCTTCGAGGAATACAACGCCCACACTGACCCGAGCGGACGCTATTTCACGCTGTACAAGCGCTGGCACCTGATCGGACTGGAAGTCGGTATGTCGGTGGCCAGCGTCGCTCTGCGCGGCGAAGCGACAGGTGTGGCCCAAGGCTGGCATGCCGATGTCGTGGCGACTGCCAAACGTGATTTGCAAGCCGGTGAAATACTGGACGGCGAGGGCGGTTACACGGTTTGGGGCAAATTGCTGCCTGCACACACATCGGCACGCATGGGAGGTTTGCCGCTGGGCTTGGCGCACCAGGTCAAGCTGATACGGCCGGTGAAAAAAGGACAGTCTTTGTGTTGGGACGATGTCGCCATGGACACCGGATTACCGGCTTACAAGGTTCGCCGCGAAATGGAAACCCTGTTCAAGACCTGACACACGTCGCATCAACGTTTGCTCAGCTCGCTGCGAATCACTTTCATCAATAGCATCCATTCGCCACCGTTTTGCACGGTGAAGGTGAAGCGTTCTTTCATGCCGTTGTTCATTTCTATTTCATGCCAGTTTGAAAAAATAGACAAACCGCCTTTGCGCACCGCAGTGTCGGTGAATGAGATTTCAATGTGAATAAATGAAATCTCTTCGTTGCTGTCAAAGGATTTGAAATACAAGCCATCCGACAGCAGATACAACACCCCGGTGGGCAATGAAAACCGACTGGTGGTATTGGCCGGACCATAGGCAATGATGGTCTTATTGATCAACTCGACCGGTATGTTTTGCTGAATGATTTGCTGAGTGTCATGAGATTTGTACAGAGCAAAAGCCAGTCCGATGCCCAGAATACCCAGCGCGTAATTGTTGTTCAGCGTGAGGATAAACACCAGCATGGCCAGCCAGATGAACGGCATCCACAAGTCCATGCGCATTTGCCACGGGCCGCGCGAAATCAACAGCGAACTGTTATCCAGCGTATTGGCCAGAATCAGCGGTGAAATGCTGGGTTTATGGCTCTCCACATGCGGCAGATGTGAGCCGCAATTTTGGCAAAACACATTTTCGCTGGGATTGATGAAATAGCAGCTGGTGCAAATCATGGCTGGCTTTCGATGTCCATCACTGTCAATGACTCTTAGCTTTGCTGCTGCTGTCTGAGGCGGGTTTGTCGTGCGATGAAGTTGAACCGTGGCCGGTATCTTCTTTGGCCGTTGAGTCATGTGCCGGTTCGCCGTGGGCAGGGGCATCGTGGCCGGCACCAGCCGCTGAAGCTTCGTGACCTGCTTTGGATGCAGGTGCGGTTTCCCGGCTCAGGAAGTTGTAGATGGCCAGAGAACTCAAGACCACGGTCAGTCCGCAGAGCAAACCGATGATGAAAATAATGAATCCCCCGCTGCCTTCGGTGCTGTCTTCTTGTTTAAGGCTGGTAGCTTTGGCTGTTTTGGCAGCTGTTTCATCAACTTTTTTACCAATGGCTTGCAGTTTGGCTTTGAGTTCATTGACCGACGTACTTAAGGGCGTCAGATTACTTTCCAGTGCTTTGGCTGCTTGCGTGTTTTCTGCCATCAACTCTTCAATGCGCGCCAAGGTCTGCTGGTTGGCGGCCTCTACATTGGTGGCGTTTTGCGCAATATTCTGACCGAATGATTTTTGCAATTCGATTCTTTGCTTTTCCAGCGTGAGTTTGAACTCATCCGGCAATTTGATGACAACAGGTTCTGGGGGTATGCGCAATTGCTCTTGCAATGTATGGAGTTGAGTGGCAAGTTGTGTTTGCCGCTCCATCATCTCGCGCAGCAGTTGTTCTGTCGGATTAGGTAAAGATTGGAAATGACTCAGCTGCTGGGAATTTAAGGAGATGAAATCCAACAATTGCGAGTTTTTTTCAAGCAACTGTTTTATATCGTTTTCCGATTGCTCGCGTGCTGCCAACCACTCCGGCGCAATCGCCAGGCCATTCACGGCTGATGAATCGATGGACAAGGCTTGCGCAGTACTGACTGTTTCGTGTTCAACCGCTACCGGCTTGTCCTCATTTACATGATGGATGGTTTCATCCTGTGCCTTAACCATGAGATCCAGGTCGATATTCAACATAGATGTGTGCTGGGCGGGAGGTTGAGGCGTTTCCAGACTCAAGACCAGGTCTTGAACCTCTTTGCCTGTGTCGCCAACGCTTTCTGTGCTGACAGGCAATTCTGCTAAGGTGGCTTGTAGCAAAGGGGCATCGCTTGTTTCTTCGGCTACAACAGGGGCAGGACGTTTAACGGGCGCGCCGCATTTGCCGCAAAATTTCGCAGTCAGTGAGATGGGTTTTCCGCAAGCGCCGCATTCCATGGTGTTACCTGTGTCTTTCATTCAGATGAATAAATTCGGCACGGGGAGTATTTACCTGAGCCTGCGTGGTGTTCTTCACAATCTCTGATCACGATTTCTTCTGCGGCTTCCTGACTTTTGTCGGTGTATGCATCTGCGCAGTAAGCGGCTTCGCCATCAAAGCTGTAGACAAACGCCTTGTAGGGTTTGTCGGGAAATTTTTTACGGTTAAATCTTTCGAACAGTTTTTTGCATTTGCCCAGCAATGGGGGTTTGTAGAGGCCGGCCAAGGGCTGAAAGCGTTTAGGTCTCTCCTGAGCGGCAAGCTCCTCTTGCAAGTTCGATCTTTCCACCGGGGCAGCAGCATCGTCAGAACCGTGATCTGTGGATGATGCATGGTCGTTGCCCTGCGCGTCCTGTGGCGGATTTGCTATATTTTGTTGCGGCGCAGCATCAGGCTGCGGTCCTTTAAGGAGCGCTTTCGAATAAAAATACATAGGCACATTGATGGCAGTCATCAATATCGCCATGATCAGGTATTTACTCAGGTTGGACATAGGGGAAAGTGAAATAGTCAATATTGACCACGGTTTGCAAGCCATTCTTGCATTACTTGGATCGGCTGATCATGCCTGTACTTGAGCAGCTTTGTGCGACATCAGCTGCAATTCGTAGTTTATTGAAGTAATGAAACTTCCTTTATTTGCATATGTGATGTAATTTATAAAAGAAAAATATTACCAAAGTTGATTTAGAATAGGTACCTTAGCATGAATGTTTACTATTGAGGAATAACATGGCCGATCAAGTCACCCAAAGCAGTTTGATCATTGGAGAAGGCGTGTTTTTCACCGGCACCATCTATGCGCCTGGAACTGCCAGCATCAATGGCACCGTCAAGGGGGAAGTCAACGTGTCCGATTTGCAAATCGGGCCCAAAGGCAATGTGGCAGGCAAGATAGAAGCCAAAGTCATTGATGTGCATGGACTTCTGTCTGACGATATTGTCTGCCACGACCATATTTTGATACACCGTACCGGTAGCGTTTCCGGTCAATTGGATTATTCTGATATCGAAATCGAGCGCGGCGGTCAGTTCAAGGGCACTATGGTTCAGCATGCAAACGCCAAAATTAGCAATAACCCTCAAAATGTGCAAGCCATTAAAAATAATACGAAAATTTAATTTTATTGTATTTTATAATTAATTTATATTTAATCATAAGCTTAATTATTTTTTATGCAAAACCTGTCATCCGGTTTTGCACTTGATCCGTTATCAGTCTCAAGATTATTAACGGATCATTCATGTACAAGCCTCTCCATCTGCAAACCGACAGCAGCAGCGTCGAAATAGACCGTCGCTACCAGTATGTACCCTCAGAGCACACACCTATTCGCAATACCTTCGAACGTATCCGTACCCAGTTGGCACAGGAAGCAGAGCAAAAAAGCCGCCCTGTGTCCCGTTTGTACTCCAGCTTGAGAGCAGTTAAGCCTTAAGTTAGCGCTTTACCGGGCGTCGGCGACTATGATTCGCCATGGCACTTAAATCTACTGTTTACAAAGCGCAATTACAAATTGCCGATATTGATAACTCATATTACGCCGACCACGCACTGACGCTGGCCAGGCATCCTAGCGAAACCGACGAGCGCATGATGGTCAGATTGGCCGCCTTGTCGCTCAACGCCTATCAGTTACAAAGCGTTTGCAATGGCGACGGCGTTCTGGCTTTTGGCGCGGGCTTGTCCGACCCCGACGACCCGGATGTATCGCTGACCGATTTCACTGGACGTAAACGTTTGTGGATAGAGGTCGGTCAACCTGACGACAAAGTCTTGCAACGCGCCGGTAGCAAATCGGATCGGGTGTTGGTCTATGCGTTTTCATCCTCGGCAGATATCTGGTGGCGTGGCATTGAAAACAAATTGCAGCGGCAGCAAAAACTGGGGGTGGTGAGAATTCCACACCAAGCTGCGCAAGACATGGCGGCCATGGCTGAACGCAGCATGCAATTACAAGTCACGATTCAGGAAGCAGGGATGACCTTGAGTTCCAGCCGCGGCAGCGTGCATTTCGAGCCAGTTGTCTGGTTGTGAGGGCCTGTCAACAAAAGATGATGGGCGCTTCAGTGGCAGGCCTTGCGTTTGAGCGGTGCTATCCTCGTTGATTGACCGAAACTGTTTGATTAAAGGCTGACCATGACATCTTCCATGCGCTACATAGAACACGGCACTGGCGGTGCCCCCGAGGTGATGCACCCGGCGCAAACCGGCGCGCCCCAGGCCGGTCCCGGCGACGTGCTGATCAAAGTGGCTTACGCAGGTGTCAACCGGCCGGATTGCCTGCAACGCAGTGGACGCTATCCGCCGCCTCCCGGTGCTTCCCCCATTTTGGGTCTGGAGGCCTCAGGCCATGTGGTTGCCGTGGGCGAAGGTGTGACGCAGTGGCGCGTTGGCGATGCAGTCTGCGGCTTGGCCAACGGCGGTGCCTACGCAGAGTACGTGGCCATTCCTCAAGGCCAGGTCTTGTCAGTGCCTAAAGGATTGAACTTGTTGCAAGCCGCGGCTTTGCCGGAAAACTATTTCACCGTCTGGACCAATGTCTTTCAGCGCGGTCGTTTGCAGTCGGGCGAAACATTCCTGGTGCACGGCGGATCTTCCGGCATAGGCTTGACGGCGATTCAACTGGCCAAGGCTTTTGGCGCGCGCGTCTTGTGTACCGTCGGTAATGCAGACAAAGTGCAGGCTTGTTTGAAAGCCGGTGCGGATGTGGCTATCAATTACCGTACTCAGGACTTTGTCGATGAAGCCCTGGCAGCAACCGCGCAGCAAGGCGTCAACATCATTTTGGACATGGTCGGCGGCGACTATATGCAACGCAATCTCAAGGCCTTGTCGGTTGACGGTCGCCTGGTACAGATTGCATTTTTGCAACCTTCTAAAACCGAGGTTGACTGGATAGGCTTGATGGTCAAGCGTCTCACATTCACCGGCTCGACTTTGCGCCCACGCAGCTTAGCCGACAAGGCGCAAATGGCGGCTGAACTCAAGCAAAACGTCTGGCCCATGATGGAGCAGGGTAAGTGTCTTCCAGTGATTCACCAGGTGTTTGATCTTGACCAGGCAACTCAAGCCCATGCATTGATGGAGTCATCCACACACATCGGAAAAATCATGTTGAAAGTGGCGGGCGACTGATTGGCTTGCCTCACCATTTTGCGGTAGTCAAAATGCAAATGTCGGTCATTTTTGGCATGGCTAAAGCGCATAATTCAGTCAGTTAAATGGACTTGTTGAGTAAAAAACCGATGAAATCCCTTCATTCCTTGTTAGTTTTACCTTTGCTGATGTCTGCTGCGCTTCTTCACGCAGCGGATCAGCAAGGACACGCCGCCCACAGCCACGGAATGGGTATGCTTGAACTCGTCATTCAAGGTAAGACCGTTAAAGCAACGTTTGAGATTCCCATGGAAAGCCTGCTCGGTCATGAATACCTTCCCCGCAGTGCTGCGGAAAAAAAGGCCATGGCCAATTTGAAGGCAGGCGTGGCCAAGGCTGCTTATTTCATGAGCTTTCCTGCTGCCGCACAGTGCCAGGAAAAATCAATGAAAACTGAATCTGTCATGTTTGAAGGTAAAAAATCCGAGCACGCAGACTTGGATGCCGAGCTTGAATTTGAGTGCGCCAAGCCTGAGGCCTTGACCCAAATCGAATTTCCGCTGTTTGCCAAACACCCGCGCCTGGGCAGCTTGAAAGTCGACATGGTCAGCCCCAAAGGCCAAAAGTCAGTGACAGTCAAGACCAAAGACCCGGTGTTGCGCTGGTGAGCAAGTCTGCGATTCACCTTCGTGCGTTAACCCACGCTTGGACCGGCCAGCCGCCGTTGTTCCAAATCGAAGAACTGACTGTGACTCAGGGCAAACATTTGTTCATTCAAGGCCCTAGCGGTTGCGGCAAAAGTACGCTGCTGTCTTTGCTTGCCGGTGTGCAAGCGGTGCAAAACGGTGTCTGTCAGGTGCTGGGTCAGGACATGGCTGCCTTGACTGCGGTGCAACGCGACCGCTTGCGCGGTGAGCAAATGGGCGTCATTTTTCAGCAGTTCAATTTGTTGTCTTACCTGGACGTGCAAGCCAATGTGTTGATGCCCACGCGTCTCTTTCCAAGCCGGGCCGCTGCATCCTCTCGTGCATGGGGTAGCCCCGCTGATCAAGCCAAAGCGCTGGCTCAAGCCCTGGGTCTGGCAGAAAAAATGTGGCGTCAACCGATCAACCAGTTGTCGGTTGGTCAGCAGCAGCGCGTGGCAGCCGTGCGTGCTTTGATGGGTGCGCCGGAACTGGTGATTGCTGACGAGCCGACTTCAGCGCTGGATGACGCGCGGCAACTCGAATTCCTGGATCTGCTTTTGCACACCGCTGAAAAGCAAAACACCAGCGTCATCATGGTGAGCCACAACGCGCGGCTGGCGCATCGCTTTGACCAGGTGTTTGAAATGCACGCCGGAGGCCACTCATGAGTTTGTGGATCTCTCTTGCCTGGCACAGCGCCTGGTCGCGCCGTTTTGCTTTGGCCTTGGTAACAGTTTCTGTCAGCGTATCGGTCTTGATTTTGCTCGGTGTACAGCAATTGCGGGAAGACGCCAGACGCAGTTTTTCCAACGCACTGAGCGGTGTTGACTTGATCGTCGGCCCGCGCGGCAGCGCCACCGAATTGATGCTCTACAGCGTGTTTCAAATCGGCCGGCCGTCGCGCAACATGGGCATCAGCGGGTATGAGGAAATCCGCCGCATGCCCCAGGTTCGATGGGCGGTGCCGATACAGCTGGGAGACTCTTACAACGGGCACCCGGTGCTGGGCACGACTGCAACTTTGTTCACTGAATTCAAAAGCCAAGGTAAAGGCTTGCAATGGACTCAGGGGCGCGCCTTTGGCAACCCTGCGGACAATAGCGATGCCATGTCTGAAGTGGTGCTGGGGGCGGAGGTCGCCAGACGTTTCGGTCATCGCGTTGGCGATAAACTGGTTCTGACACACGGTGCCGGCGGCGGCCCCGAGGACACAGACCATGATGATCATCCTTTGACCATCGTCGGCATTCTTGCCGCCACGGGTGCGCCCATTGACCGCACTGTGCTGGTCAACCTGGAGGGCTTTGAAGCCATGCACCAGGGTTGGGGCATGGGCATTTCGCCCAAATCATTGAAATCAGCCGCGGCGGCATTACCGCAGGTGGCCAACCCCCAAGACCTGCAGCCGGTCAGCCTATCGGCTGTTTGGGTAGGTTTGCACAATCGCGCCGAAGTATTCTCGGTACGCCGAAAAATTGAAAGCTTTAACCGTGATCCCTTGATGGCGGTGTTGCCGGGTGTTGCCTTGGACGAACTCTGGCAAGTCGTCAAAGTGGTAGAAAACAGCCTGGTGCTCATAGGCATGCTGGTGGCGGTCAGCGCCATGCTTAGTGTGGCAGCCGTGCTTCTGGTAGCCATGAGTGGACGCCGCAAGGAACTCGCCATATTGCGCGCCATGGGTGCCGCCCCCCGCGCTTTGTTGGGTTTTGTTTTGCTCGAGTCGGTTCTGGTGTGTCTGCTGGGTATAGTCTGTGGATACGCTGTCAGCCAATTGCTGATGTGGGGCGCTCAGGATGTGCTGCGCACCGGTTTCGGCGTCATGGTGCAACCCGGCTTACCCTCTGGCGAGAGTCTGGTCAGTCTGGCTGCATTGTTCAGCGTAGCCGTCTTGGCCAGTCTGATGCCCGCCTGGCGGGCTTACCGCTTGTCGCTGATGGATGGTTTGCATCCGCCGGCTCTTTGAATCAGGAGATACACATGTTCACTTTTCAAGCTTTACTTGCGCGTCGTCAAGCCTTGTTCATGCTGGCTGCACTGGCCGGCGCTGGGTTGTCTCGCGCTGAAACAGAGATTTACAAAACCATAGATTGGAATGACCTGATGCCCGACCCCTGGGTCAAGGAAATGACCAAGGACATGGCCGCCATGAGCAAGCTGTCTTATTTGCAGGATTCCAGTGACGAAGCCACCAAGGCCATGAGCGCCATCCGCAAAAAATTAGATGAAGCTCCGATTGTGAAAACACAGGTCAATAAAAAAGTGCGTATTCCGGGTTATGCCGTTCCCTTGGACGCAGAGCGCTCCGACAAACGCGAATTTTTGCTGGTGCCTTATTTCGGTGCATGCATACATACCCCGCCGCCGCCCGCCAATCAAATCGTACTGGTGCGACCAACCGCGCAAAGCAAGATCAAAAAAATGCCCGAATCCATGGACGTGTTGTGGGTGGAAGGCGAGTTAAAAGAAGGCCGCGTCAGCACCGGGCAGGGCGTCAGCGGTTATTTGCTGGAGGCTGTCAGCGTTGCGCCGTATGAGACTAAGCCGGTCAAACGCTGACCTACAATAGGGGTTGTTGATTTTTTGAAGTTGTATGCAAACCTCTGATCCCTCTGAAATCGCCGAGACCGCGCTCAGCCCTTTTAAAACTTATTGTGCTTTGCTGGTGTCTATACTTGCCATGGTTTTGGCGGTGTGCAATCTCGGCGGCAGCAATACCGGTAAGGATGCCATGATGAATAACATCCTGGCCTCTAACATGTATTCTTTTTACCAGGCCAAAAATGTGCGTCAGACCCAGTACAAACTGGCGGTCGATGACCTGGAAATTCAATTGACGGCTGGTAAGCTGACCCTTGCATCCAAACAGTTACTGCAGGACAAGGTGGCCGCCTACAAAAAAACCATAGAACGCTATGAGTCCGAGCCTGAAAACGGTGAAGGCAAAAAAGAATTGATGGCAAAGGCCAAGGCGTACGAACTGGACCGCGATATTGCTTTGAAAAAAGACCCCTGGTTTGATTACGCAGAGGGCTTGCTGCAACTGGCTATCGTGCTGACCTCGGTCGGCATCATCACCGAAAGACACTCCATGGCTTATGTATCATTCCTGCTGGGAACTATTGGCTGTGTGTCTACGCTCAACGGTTTTTTCCTCTTTTTCTGAAACTTCCCTACTGAAAGATTTTTATGGCAACCAATATGGATCAATCCAACAACCTCGTGATCGGTAATGGCGTGACATTCAAGGGAACCTTGAATGTGCCGAAAAAAGCCACGATTTACGGCACGGTCGATGGCGAATTGACCGCTGAGGAAATATTTATTGGCCAGTCCGGCAAGATCACCGGCAAAGTCACGGCCCGCAGTATTGAAGTCGAAGGCGAGTTGCACCAGGTGATCCATTGCCGTGACCATTTGCACATCCGTGCCTCCGGCAAGGTCTCCGGCAAGCTCGAATATTCGCAAATTCAGATTGAGCGTGGCGGCGAATTCCGCGGCGAAATGCAACAAGTCGGCGCACCTCCTGTTTACCCTGCCGGATCCACAGCAATGGCTGCGCCAAAACCAGCCGCTGCGATTCCCGGCAAAGAAGCTAATTGATATTTTTTTCGCAAGCCCCCTGTGCTGAAGCTTTCATGCACAGGCAACTGAAGTTGTAAGACTTCACGTTTTTTTTCTCTATGCCCCGGATGCTGGTTCGCCTCACTGCATTTGCGGGCACATACAGCTTGGGGTCAAAACCCTGGCTGCGTTTTTTACCATCCTTGAACTCAAAATTTGCGCCTATACAAAACAAGGGAGCATTCAGGTGGTTATTGATTTCAAACAGCATCAAACTGGGATCGTCGTTTGACCAGCCTGACTGCATCTCGACTTGCTTGAGTTCTGCAGGTGTTAATTCGGACTGTTTTAAGGGTGGGGCACTGGAAAACCAAGCCATGGCTTGAACCTGTGCCGTACTGCACAGACCCAACAAAAACCCTGTCAGTGCGGGCTTGAAACGCTTACTGCTTTTCCGCATGGGAACGGATTTTAAGGACAAAAGCGGTTATAGGAGGGGCAGGATGTCCTTGAGGCTGCTGCCGCTGTAGCTCGGGCGCGGACCCAGTGTTTCAAACGGCAGGCCCTGTCGGTTAACCCAAAAGCTTTTGAACCCAAACCAGGTTGCACCCAGCGCGTCCCAGCTGTTGCTGGATACGAAAAGCACTTCACGCACATCCACCGGGTAGTGGTCGGCCACCATGCCGTAACTCTGCGGCGATGTTTTGAACTGGCGCACCTCATCAACCGACAACACTTTGTCAATCAGGCCGGTCATGCCGGCGCTGCTGACCGCTGAATGCAACATGTCCGGGCTGCCGTTAGACAAAATAGCGCAGCGCATACCGTTGCTTTGCAAAGTTTGCAGCACTTCCAGGTTTTCCGGAAAAGCTTCCAGGTGCGAATACTGATCCATCAACTGCTTTTGTCTGGCTGGAGTCAGTTCAAGTTGCAGCCGTTGACAGGCGTATTGCAAGGCCAAACGCGTGAGATCCCAGAATGACTGGTAATGTCGGCTGCCCATGGGGTTGAGCGGGTCGCTGAGAGACACCAGTCGGCTGTATTCGATTTGCTTGTCCCGCCACATCACTGACAAGGCGGATCCCTGGCCGGGAAACAGCGTTTCAGCCAGCGCACCGACGGAGTAAACGTCAAACAAGGTTCCGTAGGCGTCAAACACCACCAATCGAATCATTTGCGTACTCCTTGACAGTCAATCTGCTTGGCCGGCCCGTGTGCTTCTGTGCGTGCCCGCATAGCCGCATCGTATACTCATTTCATGAAGATACTCGTCTTGAACGGCCCCAATTTAAACCTGCTCGGCACGCGTGAACCCGAGCAATACGGCCATGCCACGCTGGCCGATGTTCAACACCTGTGTGAGCTCACCGCCAAGGCATTGGGTCATGAGGTCGAATGTTTTCAAAGCAACCACGAAGGCGAATTGATAGATCAAATACATGCCTATGGCCGTCTGCACCGTGACGGTCAGGCGCTGGGCGCGGTGTTCAATCCCGGTGCCTTTACCCATACCTCGGTGGCCTTGCATGACGCTATCAAGGGCACCGGCTTGCCGGTGGTTGAAATCCATATTTCCAATGTTCATGCACGCGAGGCTTTCAGGCATCACTCGTATGTTTCGCCGGTAGCCAAGGGTGTGGTCGTCGGTCTCGGGATTCAAGGTTATGCATTGGCGATTCAAGGCTTGGTGGGAGGAGTTTGATGAACATACCCGTACTTTCATTGTTGGTTGCCGGTGTGCTGCCGGTTTGCAGCACCGCTGTGGCCAAGTGGGGTTTTTCGCAATTTGATAACCACAATCCCCGCGAATGGCTGTCCCGCCAAACCGGCTTTCGTGCCAGAGCCAATGCTGCACAGCACAACGCTTTTGAGGCATTTCCGTTTTTTGCTGCGGCGGTGGTGCTGGGACTGGTGTTGCAAATCGATGCCGCCGTGCTGGACCGCTATTGCCTGATCTTTGTGGCCGCCCGGGTGCTGTACCTGATTGCTTATGTGGCCGACATCGCTAGTTTCAGAACCCTATGCTGGCTGCTGGGCTATGCCAGTTGCATTGCCATTTACCTGCAATTACTGATCCGCTGAGCGAAACAGGCCTTTATTCTTTGATCACCCGGCAAGGGCCTTTGATGCCGCGCTTTTCCTTCATTTGTTCGCAACGCTCCATGGCCTTGCGTTCAGCCACGGCTGACATCTTCACGTAAATCGAGCAAGTAAATATCATTTTTTCCTGGTCCATGCTACTGTCGTAGCTGACCACGCAGCGGCCTATGTCGCCCAAATTGGGTTTTTCATTCCGGTAAGCCTCTTGCAGGGGTCCGGGTAAATCGTGCAAATGCACGCCGGGGTAAACATAAGGTTCGGCATAGGCCGAAAAGGCGAGACCGGCGACCAGCACCAGCCATGTTGTTTTTACTGCTTTGTTCATGATTTCTATCTTATGCCATTTGGCTGTCATCCGGCAGCGGGGTACCGGCGTTAAATGACAAAGCGCCTTGATGGACGCTTGCTTGAAAAAGGGGACATCCATGAAAAACCGCTGCTTGCCTGCACTTTTAATTCTCTTGGTAACTTCCAGCAGCCTGGTAAGGGCTGACACTGAGCGTTGGCATTCGCGCGGTCATTCAGAGGTTCGAATTTCAACGCACGAAGGCTGGAGGCACAGAGGCGGTCATCACCATTACCGTGGCGACAGAGGATGGTCGCCACTGGCGACTGCGGTGGTCATTGGCACCACTTTTTATATTGCCAACACCTTGGCCAGCCAGCCGCCCGTCACAGTCATTGTGTCGCCGCCGGTGGTGCAGTACAGCCCGGTCCGGGTTGCTTATTTTTGTCAGGCCAGTCAGCAATACTACCCAGTAGTACCCATCTGTACCATGCCTTGGCAAATCGTCAACTATTAAGCTTAGATTTCCCGGTTCACAATTTCACCTTGGCGGCTTGAGTGTCTGATGGTGCCGCCCAGGGTTTCGATCTGAACCAGATTGCTTTTCTTTGCCGTATAGATCTTGCGTTTTAACCAGTCAATCTCTTCTTCCAGCGCTTTATCGCTTGACATATTCCGGTGCCAACTGCGTTTCTCAGCGTCCCACCTGTAACCGCGCGCTTTTAACATGTCTTTACTGTCAAACGGAGAGCCTATGGCGTACAAACGAACTTGCGGTTGGTTCAAAGATTCCAGCAATTGCAACAGCGCCGGTTGCTGGCTTTGCGGCAGCACCATGGTCAACAGTTCCAGCAGCGCCCAGCAATCGGTTTCAGCCCGGTGCGCTTCATAAAAAACACCTTGTGTTTGCAGCAAATATTCCAATTTGGCAGAGCTCACGCCCTCGGCTTTCCAGTCTATGTCTTTGATGCTGCAAGCCCATTGCTTGTTTTCAAACAGTGGCCAGCGTTGCTCGACAAAAGGCCGGTCAAAAGCCGCATTGTGGGCAATCACCACTGAGACATCTTTGAGCAGCGATTCGATGTCATCATCATTTATGCGTTTGCCGCTGACCATCTCGTTGGTGATGTGGTGAATGGCAATGGTTTCAGGGGGTATGGGACGGCCGGGGTCTTCGAGCTGGTCGAAAACGCTGGTGTTGCCGTGGATAGTTCCAGTTTCCGGGTCAAATTCGAAGAACACCATACCAAGTTCAATCAGCTTGTCTGTGTCAACACTTAAACCTGTGGTTTCGGTGTCAAGCACAACGCCTTTTTGCAATCTACATCCAGGTCTGGGCGCTTCAAATTGCTGTCGCGGTACGAGGCGACGCAGCACTTTGTATCCGGGGTGTTGCTCCAGTTGCCGCGCCAGTTCTGCGGCTTCACTGTCTGACGGTTTGGGGAGGTACATAGAATGCTTGTATGGAAAATTCATATCATCAATCTATCAGTGTAAGCCCTGTACCGGCTCATAAGACCATGAGCATGAACACGGTAGCGGTTTGTTTGCCGCTGATCTTGGTCTGGTGCATAAGCACTGCCAATTTGACGGCAATGGCGCAAACACCTTCGTCGGCCAATGCCAACCCCTCCCAGCCTCAGGCCGAGGTCGTTGGTCTATATTTCACTCCTCCCGCGGATGTGGCTGCTGCCGTCATCGAAGTGATCGACAAAAGCAAAACCGAGGTGCTGGTGCAGGCCTACGGCTTCACCCACAACGGTATTGCGCAGGCTTTGCTCAGAGCGCATGCCAGAGGTGTGTCAGTCAAGGTCTTGCTTGACGCCAAAACCGACACCAGCAATCGCTACGTCACCGATTTATTGCAGGCTCAGCAAATTCCATTGCGGCTGGATGCAAGCCATGCGATCGCGCATAACAAAGTCATTGTGGTCGACGCGGAACTGGTGATCACCGGCAGCTTTAACTTCACCAATTCAGCGCAAACCCGTAACGCGGAAAATTTGCTGGTGTTGAAATCTGCAGGACTGGCAGACAGTTACAAGGCCAACTGGCAAACCCACTGGAACCACAGTAGGTGACGCTCAAGCGTGTTGCTTGATGGCCAAAGCGGATTCACTGATGAGTGCTGGACCGGCGTAAATCAAGCCTGTATAAATTTGCACCAGGTCTGCGCCTGCCTGGATTTTTTCAACTGCATCTGCTGCAGACATCACGCCCCCCACCCCGATGATAGGAAACCCGGCGCCTAGTTCATGGCGCAAATGGCGAATCACGCGGTTGCTGGCTTCGCGCACCGGTGCGCCAGACAGCCCGCCGGCTTGCTCGCCATGCGCCATGCCCTGAACAGCATCTCTGGATAAGGTGGTGTTGGTGGCAATCACACCCCAGGCTTGGTCTATCACTTGGTCGCCTTGCATGCAAACACTGCGCAAGTTGTCGCAGACTTGTTGTAATTGCAGGTCGTCCAAATCAGGGGCAATTTTGATGAACACCGGCACCTGCTTGCCGTGCATGTTCGCAAGTTCGCAGCGGCGTTGCTGCAACACTTTCAGCAGACTGGTGAAGGCCTCATCGGTTTGCAATTGGCGCAAATTTTGTGTGTTCGGGCTGGAGATATTCACCGTCACATAGTCGGCATGCGGGTAAACCGCGTTCAGGCAAGTCAGGTAATCGTCGTTGGCATTTTCTATGGGGGTAGCCGCGTTTTTGCCTATGTTCAAACCCAGCAGCATGGGCTGTTCGCTGTGTCGCCGAAATGTTGCGCGGCTGACGTTGTTTAAAAAACTTTCCAGCCCTTGGTTGTTGAAGCCCAGCCGGTTGATGAGTGCCTGCGCCTGCGGCAGGCGGAACATGCGTGGTTTGGGGTTGCCGGCTTGCGCCAAGGGCGTGACCGTACCGACCTCGACAAAACCGAAACCCATGGCCTGCCAGGCGTCTATGCAGCGTGCGTTTTTGTCCAGACCTGCGGCCAAACCGATGCGGTTGGGGAAGCTCAGTCCGCACAAGCGAACCGGGTCGTTCACGCGTGCTTGGCTGTACAACTGACGCAAGACGGTGTGTTGAGTCGCTGCCAGCATAGCCATGGTTTGGTCATGCACGGTTTCAGCGTCCACAGCGAAAAGCAACGGTCTAAGCAATGAGTAGGGCAGCGCTGACATGGATAATCCCTGATTGATGAACTAGGAATTGTCACCGATGAGCCAGACCCCACCCTCCCAGGACGAATTAAAAACACTTGTTGCCCACGCAGCCTTGAAGTATGTGGTGCCCGGCGAATACCTAGGTGTTGGTACAGGGTCTACCGTCAACAAGTTCATAGACGCTTTGGCGGCAAGCGGTGTCGCTATCAAAGGTGCAGTGTCTAGCTCACTGGCCTCTACCAATCGCATGAAGTCTCTGGGTATTTTGGTGATCGACTTGGCCTTGGTCGAGCGCATATCGGTTTACATAGATGGCGCCGACGAGATAGACCCCAAAGGTTGCATGATCAAGGGCGGCGGCGCGGCTTTGACTTGCGAAAAAATTGTCGCAGCCCAGGCTGATAAATTTATTTGCATCGCTGATGCGTCGAAGAATGTCGCTGTGTTGGGCGCTTTTGCGCTGCCGGTGGAAGTCATTCCCATGGCAGCGCCTGAAATCACGCGTCGTTTCAAGGCCATGGGCGCTGTGGCGGTATTGCGCAGCGTGAACGGTCAAACTTTGGTTACTGACAACGGTCAGTATTTACTAGACGTGAAAGGTTTGCAGATTGCCGACGCTTGGTCTTTCGAGAACACCGTCAGCCAGTGGCCCGGTGTGGTCACCGTTGGCGTATTCGCCCACCAGCACGCCCATGTGTGCCTGCTGGGCACAGCACAAGGCGTGCAAACCATTGTTTATTGAGCGACGGCCATGCCTTGGTGGCGCAGCAAGGCGTCAAGCGTGGGCTCTCGGCCCCGAAAGGCCTTGAACGATGCCATGGCAGGCCGGCTTCCGCCAGCTTCCAAAATAGATTGGCGGTAACGGCGACCTGTCTCTATGCTGTGTTCACCGTCGGCAGAAGCGGTTTCTTCGAAAGCGGCATAAGCATCGGCGCTCAGCACCTCAGCCCATTTGTAGCTGTAGTACCCAGCCGCATAACCACCGGCAAAAATATGGCTGAATGAATGCGGCATGCGGTTGAAAGCCGGCGGGTGCATGACCGAGACTTCGTCGCGGACTTGTTGCAGCACGGCCATGACATCGACATCATCAGCTGCATGCGAATGCACGTACATATCAAGCAATGAAAATTCAATCTGTCGCAATGTTTGTAAACCGCTTTGGAAATTTTTTGCCGCCAGCATTTTGTCAAACAATGCCCGGGGCAACGGCTCACCCGTGTCTACGTGTGCGGTCATGTGCTTGAGCACAGCCCATTCCCAGCAGAAGTTTTCCATGAACTGGCTGGGTAACTCGACTGCGTCCCATTCCACGCCGCTGATGCCTGACACATCTCGTTCATTCACCTGCGTCAACATGTGGTGCAGGCCGTGGCCGCATTCATGAAACAAAGTGATGACGTCATCGTGTGTGAGCAGCGGCGGCTGGCCGTTGACGCCTTCGGCGAAATTGCACACCATGTGAGCGACCGGGGTTTGAAGTTGTCCATTGTCCGGGCGCAGCCAGCGCGCGCGCACATCGTCCATCCAAGCGCCGCCGCGTTTGCCTTGGCGGGCACCCGGGTCCAGGTAAAACTGGCCCACCAATTCGCCTTGGCGCTCTATCCGGTAAAACAACACGCCGGGATGCCACACGGGCGCCTGGTCTTTGCGTATGCTGACCTCAAACAAGGTTTCAACAATTTTGAATAAACCGTCCAGCACCTTGGGCGCGGTGAAATAAGGTTTGACTTCCTGGTCGCTGAAGGCGTAACGCGCCTCCTTGAGTTTTTCACCGATAAAAGTCCAGTCCCAGGCTTTAGGGTCGGCGATATGTAGTTGGTCAACGGCAAATGCGCGCATCTCGGCCAGGTCTTTCTCTGCATAAGGGCGTGCGCGCTCAGCCAGATCGCGCAAAAAACCGGTGACGTGCTCAGGCGACTCTGCCATTTTGCTGGCAAGTGACACCTGCGCGTGGTTGGCATAACCCAGCAGTGCGGCTTCTTCGCGGCGCAATTGCAGGATTTCCTTCAAAACAGCGCTGTTATCGAACTGCAAGTGCTCGGATTGGTCGGACGCTCGGGTAGCGTAGGCGCGGTAGAGTTTTTCGCGCAAGTCGCTGCTGTGTGCGTATTGCATCACCGGCAAATAACAAGGCATTTTCAATGTCAGCTTGAAACCGTCTTTGCCATCGGCTAGTGCGCCGGCATGCGCTGTTTGAAGAACGTCATCTGGAATGCCTGTGGTTTCGTCTTTGCTGACGATCAACGACCAGGCGTCTGTGGCATCAAGCACGTGTTCGCTGAACAACTGACTGATTTCCGCCTGGCGTTCCTGAATGGCGGCGAAACGCTCTTTGTCCGCGCCGGTGAGTTCAGCGCCGGACAAGACAAAGTTACGCAGAGCGAGTACACGTGCGTGTTGTTGTTCCTGGTTCAGTTTGTTGGGGTCTATGGCTTTGTATTTGGCGTACAAGGCTTCGTCGGCACCCAGGCGCGTCCAGAATTCGGTGATGCGCGGCAGTTCCGCGTTGTAGGCGGCGCGCAACTCTGGCGTGTCGACCACAGCTTGAAGATGACTGACGGCACCCCAGGCGCGACCGAGTTTTTCAGTGGTTGTGTCGAGCACCTGAGAGATGCGTACCCAGTCAGCCGGAAATTCAGCACGCGTGACTTCGGCCAGCGCGGCGTCTGCAGTTACCAGGAGTTCGCTGATAGCGAGATTGACGTCAGCGGGTGTGATGCGGTCAAACAAGGGCAGACCGGAAAATTCAAGCAAAGGATTGTTCATTCGGTTTATGTGGAGTGTCGTTCTGCGGATTCAAGGGTGTTGACCAGCAGCATGGTGATGGTCATGGGACCGACGCCGCCCGGCACCGGTGTGATGTAAGAAGCCACCTGGCTGACACCGGCAAAGTCGACGTCGCCGCAAAGCTTTCCTTCGTCGTCGCGGTTCATACCGACATCAAGCACAACAGCGCCAGGTTTGACCATGTCAGCGGTCAATACATTGCGTTTGCCCACAGCCGCCACAATGACGTCGGCTTGCAAGGTATGTGCTTTTAAATCAGGGGTAGCACTGTGGCAAATGGTGACTGTCGCGTTTTGTTGCAACAGCATCATGGCCATGGGTTTACCGACGATATTGCTGCGACCAATGACCACTGCATGTTTGCCGCGCAGTGAATAACCAATATGTTCCAGCATCTTCATACAACCGTGCGGTGTGCAAGGCCAGAAGCCTGGCAGGCCGGTCATCAATGCACCGGCGCTGGCCACATGAAAACCGTCGACATCTTTTTCCGGAGCAATGGCTTCAATGACTTTTTGAGCATCGATATGCGCCGGTAAAGGCAGTTGCACCAAAATGCCGTGGATGCTGTCGTCATGATTCAAGGCATGCACACGCGCGAGCAAATCAGCTTCGCTTAAAGCAGCATCGTGTTTTTCCAGTAACGAGTGGATGCCGGTTTGTTCGCAGGCTTTGACTTTATTGCGAACATAAACTTGGCTGGCCTGGTTATCCCCGACCAGTATGACGGCCAGACCGGCTTTGATGCCCCGGGACTTCAATGCAGTGACACGGTCGGAGACTTGTTGGCGCAACAGCGCTGACAGCGCGTTGCCGTCGATGATAGAGGCAGTCATATTACTTAGGATTTGGTGGAGTTAGGACCCAAGGCAATTTTCAGCAAATCTGCCACGGTATTGGCATTCAGCTTTTCCATGATGTTGGCACGGTGAGCTTCGACGGTTTTGATACTGATGCCAAGGTCGTCGGCGATTTGTTTGTTTAAGCGACCGGCGACGATGCGTTCGAGCACCTGGGATTCCCGCGCGGTGAGTTTGCCCATCAAGGCGTCGCGGTTGGCGGCGTGCTGGAAATCGGCAAAGGCTTCACGCGCTTGATCCAGCATGCGTTCGACCACGCTGAGCAACTCTTCTTCTTTGAAAGGCTTAGGAATGAAGTCCATGGCACCTTTTTTCATGGTAGTCACTGCCATGGGTACATCGCCGTGGCCGGTGATGAACACAACAGGTAAGGGCGACTTACGTTCTATCAGGCGATCTTGCAATTCCAGACCTGAGATGCCGGGCATGCGTATATCGACCAGCAGGCAGGCAACCTCGCGAGGGTCGTAACGGCTGAGAAAAGTTTCGGCAGAGTCAAAGCATCGGACACGGTAGTCTTTGCCCTCTAGTAACCATTGCAATGAATCGCGAACTGCTTCGTCGTCATCCACCACGTAAACATTGCCTTTTTTAGGAATCAAACTCATCAGTCACTCCAGATTGCTATCGATAAAAAAGCTCAAATATTGACCATCACAGGATTGGCAGGTAACCAGAAAGAAAATCGACAACCTACTATCGTGTTTCCATTGTAGATGTTCTCTGCCTGCATCCGGCCCTGATGCGACTCAACGATGGAACGGCATAAATTCAGCCCTATTCCCATGCCTTCTTTTTTGGTGGTGTAGAAAGCCTCGAACACACGATGCATCACTTCATCAGTCATGCCGTTACCGTTGTCAGTCACCGAAAACGCGACCACCTGCTGGCCTTCGATGATCTTGGGCACAATTTGCAATTCAACATGCCGGTCATCTATCGGACGTTTGGCATGGCCTATTGCCTCGGCTGCATTTTTAAGCAGATTGATCAGCACCTGCTCTATCAATATGGGATCGACCAGTATTTTGGAAATACGGTCTGACACATACAGACTCAGTCGTACTTGGCGGCGGCGCATTTCGAGTTCCGCCAGTTCAACCACTTCACTCACCATGGGGGCAATCAAGGTCAGCACGCGGTTGGATTCACTGCGCCGTATAAAACTTCGTATGCGTTGAATAATTTGCCCGGCGCGTTGAGCTTGGTGCGAGGTTTTCTCCAAGGCCTTGAGCAATTCTTCCTCGGTGATTTGTTTGCCTTGAATACGCGTGACCATACCGTTGCAATAATTTGAAATGGCAGTCAACGGTTGATTGAGTTCATGCGCAACGCTGGACGCCATTTCGCCCATGGTGATCAATCTACTTGCGGATTGCGCCCGCTCTGCCTGCAAAGCTGCTTGTTCCTCGGCATGACGCCGGCTGGTGATGTCGGTGGATATCACCATTTGCGCCAGACGGCCGTCCACCCAGTTCAGGTAACGCGACCTGACCTCTAGCCATTTGTTCAAGTTGGGTAAATAAATTTCAGAATTCTCGGACTTTGCCTGCGTCAGTGTCACGCCCGGCATGCCGGAGAAATCGTCCATAGTCTCGTCATTGGTTGAAGCATTCAGCGATGACATGCCTGCTTGGGCCACCAGGTTCATGTGGCCTTCGCTTTGGTTGCCAAACCATTGGCGATAAAGCTTGTTGGCAAACAACAGTTCAGTACTACCTAGGGGCGTCACAGAGACTGAAGCATCCAGCGCTTCAAGCACAGTGGTGAAGCGTTCATAAGATGCGGACAATTGTTCACGTATGCGATTTGGCTCGGTGATGTCGGTCATGGAAGACATCCAGCCGGTTTGCTGACCGTGCGCGTCAATCAGCGGCGAGACATACAAGCGCGCGTCAAAGAGCGTACCGTTTTTGCGCTTGACGCGGATTTGAAAACCGCTCAGAGTGGTACGTCCATTGAGCTGATCTTCAAGCTTTGCGTTAAGCAAATGCCGGTCTTCCTCTGGCCAATAAGGGAAGGGGGAGCGTAATCCGACAAGTTCTTTGTCGTTCCAGCCGGTCATCTGGCAAAAAGCGGCGTTCACATAGGTGATGCGCCCGTTCATGTCCATGGCGCGCATGCCCGTGAGAATGGAGTTTTCCATGGCACGGCGGAAATTGGTTTCTGCCACCAGTGCTTCTTGCGCATGCAAACGCCTGCGCGTATGCCGCCAGGTGCCTATCAGCATCCAGGTGGTCATGCCGCTGAGCAGCAAAACCAGCCAGAACAAGCCGCTGCCTATCAACACCTGGGAAGTACGGTAGGCCTGGGCGCGCAATTGCAGGCTGTTGCCAACCGTAGACACAGGAACGCTGTATTCATAAGCCTTTGCTTCCAAGGGCGCGTAATCAAACAAGCCGCTGCGGGGTTTGATGCTTTGACCAGCCAATAAAATGTTGTTGGCATCTACCAGCGAGACAGCGTGCCTGGCTGTGACTTCAGCGGGAACGGCGTAACGCAACAAATTGTCCAGCGAATATTCAACCAGCACCACACCCTTGAAATTGTCTTTGTTGAACATGGGAATGTGCAACTGAATATGTGCTTCCTGTAAGCTGCTGCCGTCTTCGGATTTGATCAAAATAGGCGTTGAATAAATCGAGCGCCTTATTTCCCGCGAAAGCAAAAATGAATCTTCGGTTTGCGGATAAAGCAACCATTTGTCTTGTTTGGAAAATGCTTGCAAGTCGGCGGCGCTGGAAGCGTAATGAGAGCGTACACGGCGCAAGGGATCAATCCAACTGATACTGGTCACTTCAGGGTATTGATTGGCCAGGTCCATGGCTTCTCTCGCAAATTCGATGACGGTGAATTTGTCGTTGCTTAAATCACGTGCCAGACGCAGCATTTGTTCCTGTTGCTCCAACAAGTGCAAACGCAATTTCTGTTGTGCGTATTCCAGGTCGCGTTGCACGCTTTCCTGTTCGCGTTCCATCTCTTCTATGCGCAGGTAACCGACGCTGCTGACGATGGTCAGCAAAAAAATACCGACGGCTGCAATAGGGGCCAGCAACGCAAACCGATCCTGGCGGCTGGGGCTTTGCTGTTTCCACCAGCTGACCCATTGGGAGGTAATTGCGCTTAGCAGTTTGCTTTTCATGTTGACTAGTTTAGGCGAATGACCCACACTGCTTTTAAAATTTCACGATATGAAATGCTATAGCGCAATTTGAAATTGTGCCAAAATATCCTAATCTTGTCATGATTCGAAACACGGCTATTTTGAGGAGACCACTATGTCAGCATTGCCCGACAACTTGCACACGTTTGCATCCAATGACAGCGACTCCCAGGAAACCCGCGAATGGATGGATGCGCTGTCGGCGGTCATCGCATCCGAAGGTCCTGAAAGAGCGCATTTTTTATTAGAGCAGCTGTTAGAGCACGCCAGAGAAAACAGCATAGACATGCCTTTCTCGGCCAACACGGGTTATGTCAACACCTTAGAGCCAGACCAGGAAGAACGGTGTCCCGGCAATATAGAAATTGAAGAGCGTTTGCGCGCTTACATGCGCTGGAACGCGATGGCGATGGTGGTCAAGGCCAACCGCCACAACCCCGCCGATGGCGGCGACCTCGGCGGCCATATAGGTTCATTTGCTTCGCTGGCCCACATGTTCGGCGCAGGCTTTAACCATTTCTGGCACGCTGAAAACGAAAACCACGGCGGCGACCTGCTTTATATACAAGGCCATGTGTCTCCCGGTGTGTACGCACGTGCCTTTTTGGAAGGTCGCTTGACCGAAGAGCAATTGCTTAATTTCCGCCAGGAAGTCGACGGCAAAGGCCTGTCCAGTTACCCGCACCCCAAACTCATGCCTGAGTTTTGGCAATTTCCTACCGTGTCTATGGGCTTAGGCCCGTTGATGGCGATCTACCAAGCCCGTTTTTTAAAGTATTTGCATGCGCGGGGCATCGCCAACACGGAAAACCGCAAGGTCTGGGTGTTTTGCGGCGATGGAGAAATGGACGAGGTCGAGTCACTGGGCGCTATCGGTCTGGCTGCACGCGAAAAACTCGACAACCTGATTTTTGTCATCAACTGCAATTTGCAGCGTTTGGACGGACCGGTGCGAGGCAACGGAAAAATCATTCAAGAGTTGGAGAGCGAATTCAGAGGCGCAGGCTGGAATGTGCTCAAGCTGATTTGGGGCAGTAACTGGGACTCGCTGATTGCGCGAGACAAAGACGGCGCGCTGCGCCGCATCATGATGGAAACCGTGGACGGTGACTACCAAGCCTTCAAGGCCAACGACGGCGCTTATGTACGCAAGCATTTCTTTGGTCGCGACCCGCGCACCCTCGAGATGGTCGCCAAGTTGAGCGATGACGATATATGGAATTTGCGTCGCGGCGGCCACGATCCGCAAAAGGTGTATGCGGCTTATGCGGCTGCGGTGAAACACAAAGGGCAACCCACGGTGCTGTTGATCAAGACGGTCAAAGGCTTCGGCATGGGTTCTTCAGGCGAAGGCAAGAACACGGTTCACCAAACCAAAAAATTGACCGACGAAGACATCAAAGCGTTTCGCGACCGCTTCAATATTCCGATTCCTGACAGCGAATTGTCCAAGTTACCGTTTTACAAACCGGCCGAAGATACCCCTGAAATGCGCTATTTGCACGAGCGCCGCGCGGCATTGGGCGGCTACCTGCCGCATCGCCGCACCAAGGCCGATGAACATTTCACTGTGCCAAGTCTGGATGTGTTTAAACCTATCACCGAAGCCACGGCCGAAGGCCGCGAGATATCTACAACGCAAGCCTATGTGCGATTTCTTACGCAATTGCTGCGTGACCAGTCGCTAGGCAAGCGCGTGGTGCCTATCTTGGTGGACGAAGCGCGTACCTTCGGCATGGAAGGGCTGTTTCGCCAGATTGGCATTTACAACCCTGACGGTCAGCTTTACACGCCGGTAGACAAAGACCAGGTGATGTTTTACAAAGAAGACAAGGCCGGTCAGATATTGCAAGAAGGCATCAACGAAGCCGGCGGCATGAGCAGTTGGATCGCAGCAGCGACCTCGTACTCGACGAACAACCGCATCATGATTCCGTTTTATGTGTATTACTCCATGTTCGGTTTTCAGCGCGTCGGCGATTTGGCCTGGGCGGCAGGCGATATGCAAGCGCGCGGCTTTTTGCTCGGCGGCACCTCTGGTCGCACCACATTGAACGGCGAAGGTTTGCAACACGAAGACGGTCACAGTCATATTCTGGCGGGCACGATTCCGAATTGCATCAGCTACGACCCGACGTTTGCGCACGAAGTCGCGGTCATCATGCAACACGGTTTGAAGCGCATGGTGGAAAAGCAAGAGAACGTGTTTTATTACCTGACGCTCTTGAACGAAAACTACGCCATGCCCGGACTCACACCCGGTACCGAAGAGCAAATCATCCAAGGCATGTATTTGCTGCAAGCAGCTGTTGGCGAGAAGAAAATGCCGCGCGTCAACCTGTTGGGTTCGGGCAGCATATTGCGCGAATCCATGGCGGCGCGTGAATTGCTGGCAACTGATTGGGGCGTGGCCGCCAACGTCTGGAGTTGCCCCAGCTTTAACGAACTCGCGCGCAACGGCGCTGAGGCCGAGCGTTGGAACCTGATGCACCCGACCGATACGCCGCGCGTGTCTTTTGTGGCGCAGCAACTTGGCGCGCATGAAGGACCCGTTGTTGCATCTACCGACTACATGAAGTCTTATGCAGACCAGATCCGTGCTTACATTCCTGCAGGTCGCAGTTACAAAGTCTTGGGCACCGACGGTTTCGGGCGTAGCGATTTCCGTAGCAAACTGCGCGAGCATTTTGAAATAAACCGGCATTACATTGTTGTGGCCGCGTTGAAAGCATTGAGCGAACAAGGTGTTGTGCCGGTTGCTACCGTGGCCAAGGCGATCCAACAATACAAACTGTCAGCGGACAAAATCAATCCGCTGAACGCATAAAGCAAGAGGACACATACAACATGACAATCATTGATGTCACTATTCCCGACATCGGCGACTTTGATGAAGTCGCCGTCATCGAATTGCTGGTCAAGGCCGGCGACAAAGTACGCGCCGAGCAGTCGCTGATCACGGTGGAGTCCGACAAGGCTTCGATGGAAATTCCTTCCTCGCACGCAGGTGTGGTCAAAGAATTGCTGGTCAAGCTCGGCGACAAGGTCAAGCAAGGCTCACTTTTATTGAAGCTGGAAATGGCTGATGTCGAAGCCGCTGCGGCTATTCCTGCTGCGGTTGTTGCACCGCTGGCTGCAATTGCGCCAGTGGTTGCCGCGCCGACGGTATCTGTTGCCGCTGTCAGCGTAGCTGCGGTGATGACGCCAGTTGCTATCGCTTCTCCTGCACATCATCCTGCCAGTGCGCTGTCCGGGCATTTGCCGCATGCGTCTCCATCGGTGCGCAAATTCGCGCGAGAGCTCGGCGTGCCTTTGAGCGAAGTCAAAGGTAGCGGACCCAAAGGCCGTATCTCTCAAGAAGATATCCAATCTTTCAGCCGCGCTGTCATGACCGGCGAAACGCGCACCCAAGCGCAATCTGCCAAAGCACCCGCAGGTGACGGCGCTGGCCTGGGTTTGATTCCTTGGCCCAAAGTGGACTTCGCTAAATTCGGTCCGATCGAGCGCAAAGAGTTGGGTCGCATACAAAAGATCAGCGGCGCCAATCTGTTGCGCAATGCGGTGATGATTCCTGCCGTCACCAACCATGACGATGCCGACATCACCGAGCTTGAAGCGTTTCGCGTGCAGACCAACCTGGAAAACGAAAAGTCGGCAAAGGCTGGAATTAACGCAAGCATTAAGGTGACCATGCTGGCTTTCCTCATCAAAGCCTGTGTCAATGCCTTACAAAAATACCCGCAATTCAACAGTTCGCTCGATGGCGATGCGCTGGTTTACAAACATTACTGGCACATCGGTTTTGCCGCAGACACGCCCAACGGTTTGATGGTTCCCGTACTCAAAGATGCAGACAAAAAAGGCATTTTGCAAATCAGCATCGAGATGGGCGAGTTGGCGAAAAAAGCCCGTGACGGCAAACTCAGTCCCGCAGAAATGTCCGGTGCCACATTCACCATTTCCAGTTTGGGTGGCATTGGTGGGCGTTATTTCACGCCCATCATCAATGCGCCCGAAGTCGCTATTTTGGGTGTCTGCAAAAGCCAGATGGAGCCCAAATGGAACGGCAAAGAATTTGAGCCGCGTTTGATGTTGCCACTGAGCTTGGCCTGGGACCACCGCGTGATTGACGGCGCGGCCGCAGCGCGGTTTAACGCACACCTCGGACACATCTTGGCCGACTTCCGCCGGATACTTCTTTAAACACACAGCGCAGACGCTGTTACACATACAGCGCAGACGCTACCCCTCTGGATCAAGACATGGCACAGATTGATATACAAGTACCGGATATTGGCGACTTCGATGAAGTTGCTGTCATCGAATTGCTGGTGAAAATTGGCGACACCGTGAGCGTAGATCAAAGTTTGATCACGGTCGAGAGCGACAAAGCGTCTATGGAAATTCCTTCATCGCATGCCGGTGTGGTGACTGCGTTGAAAGTCAAACTCGGTGACAAGGTCAAGCAAGGTTCAGTCGTGCTGACAGTGAAAGCTTCAGGCGCTACAGCGGCTCCTGCTGTAGCGGTTGTGAGTGCGCCAGCGGTTTCCTCACCGGCGCCTGTAGCGGCAACGGCCCCGGTTGCTGCAAAACCCGCTGCATCTATCGCCAGCAGTTATGCAGGCGCTGTAGATGTGCAATGCGATCTGTTGGTTTTAGGCGGCGGCCCCGGCGGTTACTCAGCGGCGTTTCGTGCAGCGGATTTAGGCTTGAACGTGGTGTTGGTCGAGCGCTATGCGCAACTCGGCGGCGTGTGTTTGAACGTGGGATGCATTCCGTCCAAAGCGCTGTTGCATGTGGCGGCGGTGATTGATGAAGCCAGCCACTTAAGCAGCATGGGCGTGGAGTTCGGCAAAGCCAAAGTCAATTTAGACGGATTGCGCGGCTACAAAGAAAAAGTCATCAACAAACTCACTGGCGGTTTGGCTGCGATGGCCAAAATGCGCAAGGTCACCGTGTTGCGCGGTTACGGCGCATTCGTCGGCAGCCATCATGTGGTGGTGGAAGAAACCACAGGCACTGCTCAAGACAAAACTGGTGTGAACAAAGTGGTGGGTTTTAAAAACTGCATCATCGCCGCGGGTAGTCAAGCCGTGCATTTGCCATTTATGCCGGATGATCCGCGTGTCATCGACAGCACCGGCGCTTTGAAATTGGCCAAGGTCCCAAAGCGTATGTTGGTGTTGGGCGGCGGCATCATTGGTCTGGAAATGGGCACGGTGTACAGCACGCTGGGCGCGCGTTTGGACGTGGTGGAAATGATGGACGGCTTGATGCAAGGCGCGGACCGCGATCTGGTGAAAGTCTGGCAAAAAATGAACGCGCCGCGCTTTGACAACATCATGCTGAAAACCAAAACCGTGTCAGCACGCGCCATGGCCAAAGGCATTGAAGTGACGTTTGAAGGCGAGGGCGCGCCAACGCCTCAGTTGTATGACTTGGTGTTGCAAGCCGTGGGCCGCACACCTAACGGCAAAAAAATCGCCGCTGATAAAGCCGGTGTGGATGTGACCGATCGCGGTTTCATCAATGTGGACATTCAAATGCGTACCAACGCGCCGCACATCTTCGCCATTGGCGACATCGTTGGGCAACCGATGTTGGCGCACAAAGCGGTGCACGAAGGACATGTGGCGGCTGAAGTGATCGCGGGTGAATTGCAAGGAAACTATGAGCTGGCCAGCGCAGCTTTCAATGCGCGTGTGATACCGAGCGTGGCATACACCGACCCCGAAGTGGCTTGGGTAGGCCTGACCGAAGACCAGGCCAAAGCGCAAGGCATCAAAGTGAAAAAAGGCCTGTTCCCTTGGGCGGTATCCGGACGCGCGATTGCCAACGGACGCGACGAAGGTTTCACTAAGTTGCTGTTTGACGACAGCGAGTCAGCGCATGGCCACGGCAAGATTTTGGGCGGCGGCATGGTCGGCACGCACGCAGGCGACATGATCGGCGAAATTGCGTTGGCAATAGAGATGGGTGCTGATGCCGTCGACATCGGCAAAACGATTCACCCGCACCCCACTTTGGGCGAGAGCATTGGCATGGCGGCGGAAGTGGCGCATGGCAGTTGTACGGATTTGCCGCCGAGCA